>MWWI01000005.1_pt1 | contig 51668 bp, 50 predicted proteins | sample 1047321 | NCBI WGS metagenome assembly MWWI01 (sample SAMN06349966, study PRJNA376086) | soil metagenome | isolation source: FI-1 sample Antarctic (ecotone) soil | place: Antarctica | reverse complement strand
GACAAATCCGCCTGATTTCGGGACATTCTGGCAGTAATCTTGAAATTTCGTTTACTGCCATCGCCCACTGAGCGGGAAACGGCGAAATTACTGAGAAAAAGCGACTTAGAATTACGCGCACGCTTCAACTAATTAGAGGTGCTAGGTAAGACCTCTCTGCAAGGAACACCGCAAACATGAATTGTCTAAGAGGTTTGCGTGCGCCTATTACTTTTCGGATTGAGCAATGAACAAAGGAGCAAAAGCGATGGCTAAGGGAAAAACGACGGGCAGCAAGGCGGCTTCAAACTCCTCCAAAACATTAACGAGCGACTCTACTAGCGGCAAATCAAAAACCGCTGCTGGAAGCGCGCTTTCTCAAACTGATGCGCCGAACAAAACAACGTCCAAGCCTGCGGCGAAGTCAGCGTCAAAGGTCGTGAGTGATGGACGGACGAGCAATACATCGAAGTCGGCGGCAGGAAGTGCGCTCTCCCAAAAGGAGAGTGGTAAGGGAAGCAAAGGCGGTGCAAAAAAAGCTTCTGCGAAGAAGTCCTGAGATGTGAAATCATCTCAAGGCAGCAACATTACTTTAGAGGTAAAGATGGAGGATTTGAAATGAGCGGGAAAAGAAAAGTAGTTGATGCTAGAGAAGACAACAAAGGCAACATCACTCATGTGAAAATCGAAGGCAACCAGAACTTTACGCCGGTCGAGAAAGCGATAGACATGGCGAAGCAAGATCAACTTGCAAACGCTCACGCCGTCACTAAGAAGGACGGCAGCGAGTATCTTCGCAGCAATCCTGACGGTAAAACAAAGAATAATTTGGACGAGATGGCGAAAGACTAGAGCCGCAACCGGCACTGTGCTCAGCCGGTTGAACCGCAGCTAAATTCAAGGAGGAAAATTTATGGATCGCGTGAAAGTATCGTCTTCAAACCTCGCTTCCGTGGGCTATGACTCAAGCACAATGACTTTGGAGGTCGAATTCTTGAACGGCGGGATTTATCAATATTCCAATGTTCCCGCTCACGTCCAAAGCGGCTTGATGTCAGCAAGTTCTCATGGAAGCTACTTCGATACTCACATTAAAAAAGGTGGGTATTCGTATAGGAAAATTAGGTAAAAAGGTCGTCATCGCTTTAGTCATGGCGCAGATGGAACAATTCGTGAGAGTTACCACAAAGTGACTCTCACTTCGTTTCCTTCTGCCATAGCAGCGTAGATGAAAACAAAACTCCCGCCCGTACTCCCCGTTGATAATCTTTGAGATGAGCACAGTATTCAGCAGATTGCATTTGTTCCATTCATGGTCATTTTTACAACGCGCTTACTGTCAGTCATTACTAGAAGTCATCCCTAAACCTCGAAATGCCAATAAAAACAGGGCGAAAATGTCGGTTTAGGGATGACTTCTACAAAAATTTACAGACCAACGATATGGAACACATAAAAGTATTTAGATACTGAACCGTTGCTATGCAATATTGTACCATAGGCGAAACGCCACGACGGAGGCTTAATTGAGCACACGTATAACAGTATCCAACTTTTGACTGGAAGAAGATTAACCATTCTCAAAATGTGGATGAACCCGCAAGTATTGGAAGACAAATCAAAATGGAACATATCCTTGAAGTCGAAGGTCATGGACTACAACTCCTACATCAAACGGTGTTTCCTCAAATCAGTAGCGGGGAAACAATTTTGTTTTTAGGCGCGGGAGCATCAGTAACTGAGAAGAACAAATTTCTAAGCAGAGAAATAATGAATCTGTATTCCACGGCAAGGGGAATCAGCTTAGACACAGAAGATATAATTGAATTTGTGGACACCCTTAGTGCGAGTGAAGATTTTAGTAGAAGAGACTTTGACGATTTCGTAGGGGAATTATTAAGGAAACTAAAGGTAACAGAAACCCACAAAATCATCGCCAGCACAAGATGGAAGGAAATAATAACTACAAACTTTGACACTTTGTTGGAAAAAGCCTTCGATGAAGTTATAGGAACTTCCGACGAAAATCTAAAGCTGGTACCAGCACGAAGTGTCAGCGAGTACCGTTACAATCAAGCGAATGATGAAGTTAAATATGTAAAACTTAATGGCTGCATCAGCGACAAGAATCGCTTCCCGCTTGTCTTCTCTACACGAGATTTCGCTGCATCAAAGGTTTTTTACAAAACTGCACTTAAAGCGTTAGAAAACCTCTCGCCCAAGATCACTTTCCTCTCAGTAGGGTTCTCGTATTCGGACATCTTTGCAAAAACACTGCTTCAAAAGTTCGACAAGTTCAACTACAGAAACAGAAGATGGATGATAAACATTGACCCTTACGTGCAAGACGCGAGGTTGGGATTCTTCATGGACAATCGAATCTGCGTTATTAAGGCAACTACGCAACAATTCTTTGAAGAATATAGAAAATGGGAAGCTGACGAGCACTCAAACATAGTCAGTCGAAGGAATATAAAATTTACTAGCCGCGCCAACAAGAAAATTTCTATTCCTAACAAAGTAGCTGCCCGCATCGGTGATAACCTGCGGCAACTTTCGGACTTTTCCACTACAATAGTTATTTCCCCCGAAGACTTCTACCGAGGCGAGCAGCCTACCTATGATGTGGTTCGTAAGAATATAGATGTTGTAAAAAGTTCTCTTTTAAGCAATCTCAAAAATGAGATTGTTCGCGCTTTTAATAAGGTTAATGACGTAGTTCCATTGGTGTTCTTAACAGGGTCGTATGGTACGGGGAAGACTACCTTTTGCTATCGCTTAATTGATGAAGTAACACACGATGCAGAATTGGATTCTTTAGCTTTTGAGGTTATTGAAGCAAACAAATTGATTGGCTCAGATTTAGAAGAAGTCTTCAGAAGTTCTAATTCAAAAAATGTGATGTTGTTCTTTAACAACATCGAAGTTGATAGTGCTTTCAAGGCACTGATTGACTTCAGAGCAAGATTAAGCACCGAACAGTTTCAAGGCTTTAATGTCCTTATTTTGGCTTCTATAAGAGAAAACATACTTTGCAAGCATAAGCATAAAAAAAACCATGTGAACCTAACGGAAATCAATATTGATGATCCGTTCGTAGAACCAGAAGCTCAGGAATTGGTAGAGAAGTTAAGTGCCGCAGGACTCCTGCAATATAGAGATGCGAATGAAAGGAATAAATTAGCCACTAAAATAATAAGCAAGTATAGCGGTGACATGTTGGTGTCCTTAATAAGTTTGGTGACGAATAGTCACCATACCGATTACATCAGAGATGCTTACAGCCAGTTAAGCCCTAAAGCCAAAGAAGCCTTTCTTTATACCTCTTTACTCTATAGGTTCGGTATGTCCATGCCGTCTGGCTTACTAAGAAGTCTTATTTCTAAAACATGGGAAGAATTTACCGAGGAAATTCTGGAGTATGATTCAAGAGGAATACTGATTCAGGAAGTTAAGAACAATACCGGCACAGACCCTGACATATACATCCGCACTAAACATGCCGTTATTGCAGATCATTTAGTCAAAATGCACTTGGCGGATGCTGACAAAAGATTTGAGAAGTACAGAGAAGTTCTGCGGCATATCAATCCAAGCAGCCACAGTGCAAAACTAGCAGTTGACCTTTTGAAAGCAATTAAAACCAATGATGATCTGTCCCAAGAGAAGGTTGACAGGTTGTTTGATTCTTGCTCACAGATTTTCTACGAAGACCCTCACTTCAATTTGCACTACGCAATAAATCTCCAGAATAGAGGCGATGGCAATTCCTTAGAAAAGGGAATTGAGAGAATACAACACGCCCAATCGTTCATGGAAAATCGGAGTCATCGGTTGATTCATAGAAGGGCTGTTCTTAATTTCAAATTAGCTCAACTTACATTCAAAACAGAAAACGAACTGAATAAAACTTACAGATACATTGATGAAGCAAGATCGCTGTTTAAGGTAAAGTTGATTCTAGACCCTTTCAGTTCTTTTAGTTATACCGACTACATTAGATTTGAGATGTGGCATTTGGCGAACGTTGTATTGGATGAAATGGAGACTATAAAACAAAGAATAGTTATCGAAGATTTACTGGACAAAGCGGAGAAATCGGTGTTTGAAAGTTCTCAGCTTATAACCAAACTCAAGGCAGTGTATTTGAGGGAAACAAATAACAGAACAGTGGAGGAGAAAAAAGCCTACTTAACGTACCTAGATGAAATATACGAAGATGTTGAGAAGAGACCCTATGCTTTGATATTAAAGTTTTTTCACTTTGATTGTGCAAGAGACGAATCGGAATGCACATCTATCATCCACGAACTTGAGTCATTCAAGTACCTTGACGAAGTATCAAATGTATTATTTAGATATTATGGAAGAAATCTTCACCTCGTTGAAAACAGAGTTAAGTTGTTCGAGTTGACAAACAATCATCCTGAAATTCAGCAAAGGGACGCAGTTAGGTATCATTATTATCTATACGTAGCTGAGGCATATAACTACAACTTTAGCTATGCTTATGAACACCTAAACTCCATAAAAGGGAAGTTTTTCCATCTAAATCCCGAATTACGGGAAATTTGGCGTGACGCCGAAACTCTTGAAAGTGAAACATTTGAAGGAATTATCAAGTTGTCGGGTAAAAGAAAAAGAGTCAAGATTGTGGATTTACAAAAATCTTTTGACTTGAGGGCAGGAGATTATTCATCTGCAAACTTTGCAGAGAACACTAAACACAAGGTTCATCTTCACTTCTACCTGAGCGGAATACGAGCAGAGATAATTCAAGATGCAGAAATTTCAAATTAAGCTTGCCATCTAACTGGTTTAGTCTCTTTGCCATTCTTTTTATTCAGTATTGCAATCACAGATGCGCGGCTAATCTTTAACTCACGCGCGATCTGCGAGTTGTTCTTGCCCGCTTTGTGCAGTCGCTTAACCCCATCAGCCTTTGCCGCTGCTGTCGCCGGTCGTCCGTGCGGTTTGCCTTCAGCTCTGGCGTTCGCAATCCCTGCTTTGACCCGCTCACGAATAATGTCACGCTCGAACTCGGCAAACACACTCAGCAACCCTGCCATCGCCCGACCCGAAGGGGTGGAGAAGTCGAGCGCCTCTGTTAGCGAGATGAACCCGACGCCCAACTCCCGCAGTTCGTTCAACGTAGACACGAGGTCAGCGACTGACCTACCCCACCTATCTAGCTTCCACACGACTATCAAATCAACCTCACGCCGCCGTGCCGCGCACATCAACTCCTCGCGCATCGGACGCACCTTTGCACCGGAGCCTACCTCTTGATACTCAAGGACAAGTTCAAGTCCGCGACTCTTGACGTACTCGCGCATCTTCCTCTTTTGTAAAGGTAAGGTTTGCTGGTCGTGCGTTGAAACGCGGGCGTAAGCGCCGACTCGTAACGACGATTTCTTTAGCGGCATAAGGGTCAGGGAAGAGGGGTGTCAGAAAACCCCTAAGATTTCAACCGCAAAAACTCAGCAAATCCCTCTCATACTAGCGTACTTTCATACCTGTCAGAAAACTGTAGTTTTATAACAGGTTAACAGAGGCGCTTCAGGTGCGATGCGCGTTGTCTCGTGTTCTCGCCGACACGGCTTTTAACTGCGTGTAATAAATATTTAACCCTTCCTGCTGCAAGTATTCTTGCTGACCGCTTGACAGGAAATATCTTGGGCGTGTATTTTCCTCGGCGCTCCATAGCAACAGGCTGTCCGTGAGTTCCACCCTCCGGCGCTTTCCCTGTCAAATAAGTTCGCAAGTCCATATCGATAGGCTTATATCCGCCGTGCAGTGCAAGCTTCGTTTGCGCTGCCGTTAATTGACGGTCGCTTCGGGTTGCCGCTCAAGTGCCATACAAGTTGTGTACTCAATCACAGTTCGCCTCCGACAAGTGACGACAACTCTGCGACGACAGCAACCGGGCAGCCGCTTGAACGGGCGATTATTCAAGTCGCCAAGTAGCTCCCGAATGGCGATGTTCAAAGAGAGCAACGAGAAGAAGGTGTGATGCCGCAGACGCGCCAGTATCCAGCGTTCGACGACTTGGACGCCCGTTTCGACTTTAGCTTTATCGCGCGGTTTGTAAGGGCGCGCGGGTGACGATGGCGCGCAAGATCGCGGCGATCACTCTGGCGGTGTGGAAGAAAGGTGAGGCATTCGATGACGCTATGTTAATTAAGCACGCTGCATGAGCAGACCAAGTCGGCTGGCTGAGTTAATACCAAGTGGACACGGAATGCCCTATGAGAGTCTGTTCTGCAAAGGTTCGAGGTTGAGTATCTTCGGGTTGTGTGGGCTATGTGCGAACGAAAAGCGCAGATGTCCCTGCTGCAACGCTATGCCACCTCGGATGACCAAAGAAAGCCGTAGGCGAAGGCTTGCGAAAGCTGAAGTCTCAGATAGAACACTGGTCAACTTCTTACAGAGTGACCTCAGGCGCTTGTTTAAGAACAGACTGCGAACGGTAAAGTGATCAGGACTTAAAGCGGAAGAATGCCAGCCGCTCGGTTGAGTTGACGCACTCACGGGTAAGGTTATGGCTGGCTGGTGAGAGAATTATCCTCGCCGCCGGAACAGGAGAAGTTTTTCTTGACACAGCCCTTTCATAGAACGCAACCCTCAAAACGGCGTGTATCTGTCCTTCGGGATGTAGATGGCATACCCACGCGGCGGCGCTTGCACATAGACGCGCCCATCCCCATAGACCTGCGTCTCTTCATTGTTGCCGCTCGCGGCGTTGACCAGCGCCTTGCCCGCCCAGTTCGTGTAACCGGAACCCGTAGGAGCGTTGTCCACCCATAATCCTTTCGTCTGCGTCTCGTGATTGTTAATCACCACTATCGCTCCGGGCTTGCTCGCGTCTCCGGCGCGGCGGGCGGCATAGACGGTGGAGGTATCGCTCGAAGGATACGGATTTCCCGTTTGACTGAGAACCACCATGCCGCCATTCAGGTAATTGCGCCGGATGTGGATCATCCGCCTCACGTCGGTTTGCAGACTCGCCGGCGCAGTAACCGTCAAACTCGTATTACCGGCATCGCGCTGCGTCACCCCGTAGAAGTGCGGGTAGAAGAGGCACGGACGACCTTCGGCGAAGAGGATGTAGGCGTATGCCATCTTCCAATCCTTCGTCACCCACTTGTCGTGTTCTTTGCCGGTGTCGTGATTCTCGACGAAGGTGACAACTGATGTGCCCGGCAAGCTGTTACCGGAGTTATCTCTCACCAGCCCGGCGTGGTCGAGCCACGTCATGTTGAAACTCGCAGACGTGCCGTTCGCCATCTGCGTCAAGGTGTTCTTCAACGGGAAGTCGAAGCCGTCAACGTCCGCCTGATAGCCGTTATGTGTGTAGCCGGCAACCGTATTGACCCAGCTCTTCACACGATACTTGTGAGCCGTGAAGTATTCGCCGACGACGAAGCGTTGCGCGCCGTCCGCCTGACGCGGCATGTTGTTGACCCATCGTGCGACGAACTCTTCCTGAAAGCCGCGCACGAAGTCGAGCCGGTAGCCGTCATACCCGACAGTGTTCGTCAGCCACTGCCCCCACTGAATCAGCCGGTCTTGGACCACCGGGTAGAAGGTGTTGAAGTCCTGCCCGAACAGCTTCCAGTTCGGCTCGATGGAGTCCTCAAAACCGGAGTTGCCGAGAAAGTCGTTCGCGTCCACCGGATGAAAATGGGTGTAGTTCCACGTCCAGTTCGGCTCGCCTGCGCCCGTGTGGTTGACATATGAGATACCCGTGTTGGTGCGGGCTTGCAGCGCGGTCGGGGCGAGGTTAGTGCCGTTGTGCCACACCTCGAAGACGCGGTATCCGTTCTCTTGGCTCGCGTACTGCAACTGACCGCTGACTTCACGCTGCGCCGTCAAGCGGATGTCAATATTGTTCGTCGTCGCGAGCGTAATCTTGTATTCGTCGAGATCGCCGCACTGGTTGACGTGCGCCCAGACGTGTTTGCCCGAACCGGGGAAGACATTGCTCTGCCCGCCGCCGTCGTTCGGCTCCGCCTCCCAATAGACGTTCTCGGGATACTGCGGAGGAGAGTCCGCCGCTCCCGTCCAGTTGATCGCCAGATCATATCCGCGCTCCGTGTAGCTCGCCGTGCAGCTCAGGCTATAGCCTTTGATCTTGATGTAGTAGTCGCCCGGCTGCGCCGCCGGGATGCGCCAGAGAATCTCGTTCGTCGGATACGTGGCGCGCTGCACGCCACCGACGAAGGCTTCGTTGGCGACATAGGATTTCACCGCCGGGTTCGCCTCTCCCTGACTGTCGTTGGTATAGACGTGATTGAGGAGGATGTCGGCATAGACCTTGATGCCGTTGGCGTGCATCGCATTGACCATGTCGATCAACTCTTGGCGGCTGCCGAAGCGCGTCTCAATGCTCCCCTTCTGGTTGTAGTTGCCGAGATCGAAATGATCGAAGACGCCATAGCCCATGTCGTAGATGCCGAAGTTGCCTTTCGAGGGCGGCGGCGTCCAGATGCCGGTGACGCCGGCGCTGCTGAGTTCAGGGGCTTTAGCGTTTAAGTTCGTCCACCACGAGCCGTTCTTGTTCACGTCATCGACGGGCACGTCCCAGTAGAACGCCTGCATCATCGTGTCGTGCTGCGCCCGCACGCCCGGCATCAGGGCGGGCGTGGAGAGAAGGCTGAAGAGGAGGAGGGCTGTGATCAGCGAGCGTTGGAATGGTCGGCAGTTCATCGTGGTTAGCTCCTCTCGAAGATAAGCGCCAGAAGCGCGAGAAAGGTTGGTCAGGAGAGCGTGAGCGACGTGGCGCGCGTGCCCTCTCAAGACATGAGGTGTGGCGTAGGGGACGCCGGGCGTGAGGACGCGGCGGCGCACGGAAAACAGGAACTACTCGGCTTTGTTGGCGGGGCGAACTAACTTGTAAAACAAACGAAACCGGTTGTCAACGCTTTTCTCTGAACCTTTTGAAGATTTTTCTTGACACACTTTTCAACCTGCGTATATGCTCGCGCCCACTTACCGGTCACTGCGGGCTTGGCAGCGAGCAACGCCTCATCCGCTCACAGCAAGTCCTCGTCCTTAACCGTCCGCCAACACATATTCACGTTCCATGATGGTGGCGCAGTCCTCCTTCGTGTACGGCTCATGCTTCTTCGCTACCTCCGCGCAAGCGCTCTAGGCGCGCGGCACACGAGCGGTGTGTCCGCAAACGCGCAGGCAAGCGTAGAGCCGTAGGTTAAGCGCACAGCAGAGCGTGAAGAGCCGTTGGCGGAAGCGTCGCCACATCGATCAATCGCTCCACAACTCTGTGGACAATAGTTGGACAATAGAAGGGAAGATGCTGATGAACAGCGTGAGACAACTGCTGAGGAGAGACATGGTGAGATGGGCGGTGATGTTACTGCTCACGCTTGCTTGCGGCGCATGGCAACCGGAAGCGGCGCGTGGGCAGTGGACGACGAGTACAACGAACTCGAACGACATCTACAACACTAACTCAGGAAAAGTCGGCGTCGGAACCGCCACTCCGACAGCGGGTGTCCACGTTATCGAGTCCACGACTAACGGTACGGCGGCGAAGATCGTCCAGACCAACACGAGCGCGAGCAATGGATTGATCATCCAGACACAGACCAACATCTCCGGCGACACAGCCTTGTACGTGAGTTCTAACGCCGGAGCGATTCCCGGGCTGATTGTGCGAAACAACGGCAACGTCGGCGTCGGCACGACGAGTCCGACGAACCCCCTACACGTTAATAGCGACTCCAACCCCTCCGTCATCCGTGTCTCTGGCAACAACTCTAATGTCGTCGGCTTCGCTGTCGGCAACACCAGCACCGGTTCTAAGGGCTGGTCATTCCAAGTCGCGGGAGGTGCCAACTACATTGGCGTGCCGAACGGCTCGTTCGTCATGCGGCAGACGACCGATGACGTTAATGCGATGGTCATCTCCGCAGAGGGCAGGATTGGGATCGGGACGGGTATGCCCACCGCCAAGTTACATGTCGCCGGAGACATCGTCGTAGATGGCAACATCGCTGCTAAGTACCAAGATGTCGCCGAGTGGGTACCCTCAACTCAGCATCTCGCTGCCGGAACCGTCGTCGTGCTCGACCGGCAGCGCACCAACCACGTGCTCGCTTCAACAGAAAGCTACGACACGCGCGTCGCAGGTGTTATTTCCGCACAACCCGGCTTACTTCTCGGCGAAGGTGGAGCGGGCAAGGTCAAGGTGGCGACGACGGGCAGAGTCCGTGTGCGTGTCAATGCCGAGCGCGGTGCGATAGAGGTCGGCGACCTGCTGGTGACGAGTGACAGAGAGGGAGTAGCGATGAAATCAGAACCTCTCATCATCAGCGGCAGGAAGATGCATTCGCCGGGGACGCTGATCGGCAAAGCTCTGGAACCTCTTGCGAGTGGCACAGGCGAGATACTCGTGCTCTTGAGTTTGCAATGAAGGGGCATTTGCTAAAGACACACTGATGTCGGGGAAGCACACAAAGCACACGTGTTTTCGTGGATCGTACAAGTATAGCTGAGAGAAAAGGGAGTCGAAGCGATGATGAGTAGCAGGAACGGAGCGAGCCATCGGCGACGCTTAAGCGGAGGGTTTTGGGTCTGTACTTTATTCGTGGTCACGCTTGGTCTGAGCCAACCGGCTGCCGCGCAGACGCCCAGCCCGACGCCGTGGGCGACGAGCGCCGACGGGACGACGATCAGCAACACCAATCCGGGAAACGTCGGCATTGGTACCGCAACTCCCTTGTTCAAGCTGCATGTATTCGGCGAAGACACACGCGTCGAATCGAGCAACTACCCCCGGTTCTCACTCAACAAGAACAACGTTGGTACCGATCAAGGGCGCTGGCAGATGTACGCCGCGCCGGGTGGGCTTAACTTCTCTGCCCTCAATGATGCGGAGAACGCTGAGACCTTCTGGATGCGGGTGATGAGGGGCGCGGGGACATCAATCTCCAATGTTGTTTTCCCTAACGGCAACGTCGGCATCGGCACGACGAACCCTGCCGCCAACTCTAGGCTGGACATCTCAGGCGGCGGGTTGAACATCGGCGGCTTGGGGAACTTGGATGCCGCGCTGCACATCAAGTCAGCGTATGGCGGCTACGACCGGTTGACGCAGATGTCGCCGTCACTGCCCTCAAAGCCGGCGTTGAACCTCATCGCCTCGACGGACGCGGGTGGTGGCGGGCAGTGGTGGGTGTGGGGCGTTGATGCCAACGTATTCAGGATTCAGGCGGGTACAGCTTTTGGCGGCTCCGGCGGGCTATCCATTGACAGCGCAGGCAATGTGACGGTTTCAGGCAACCTCGCCGCCAAGTATCAAGACGTGGCGGAGTGGGTGCAAACGAGTCAAACACTCGCAGCGGGAACGGTCGTCGTGCTCGACACGGAGCGGACGAACCAAGTGCTTGCATCAACCGAGTCTTATGACACGAAAGTGGCGGGAGTGGTCTCTGCGCAGCCCGGCTTGATCTTAGGCGAGAGCGGCGAGGGTAAGGTCAAGGTGGCGACGACCGGGCGCGTCAGGGTTCGTGTGGACGCGACGAAGGCACCGATCAAGGTGGGCGATCTGCTCGTGACGAGCAATGAAGCAGGCGTGGCGATGCGGTCGGAACCGCTCCTCATTCAGGGCAGACGCTTCCACTCGCCGGGGACGCTGATCGGCAAAGCTCTGGAACCTCTTGCGAGCGGCACAGGCGAGATACTCGTCCTGCTCAGCTTGCAGTAGAACTGATGGTTCGGAATCCGCCGATCTGCTCCGGGTGGGCGTCCGAACCAATCTATCCCACCGGAGCACCGCTGACGCCGACGACGGTAGAATAAGACCCGCGTGCCGTCGCCTCTCAGCCGTCACCCCTTCGGAAGGAGTCGTCGCTCATGCCGCGCATCCCACGCCACGTCCTCACCCGTCGCAGACCGCTCCGCCTCTCCGCGCTCCGGCAGGTCGGCGCACGCGCGCTCAGCATCCTGCTGATCGTGGCGCTGCTTGCCGTGCAGACGCCCGCCGCGCCGCAGGTGATGGCGGGCGTGGCGACGGGGTGGGGCACGTCCTTCGCTTTCTGGTATGAGGCGAGCGGGTGGGCGGACATGTTACGCAGAGTGGCTGCCGGGCAGAACGAAAGAGCCGGAGCGGAGCGGCAGGAGAGGCAAGCGGAGCGTAATGCGCGCGTGACGCGAATCGCCATCACGCCCGCTGATGTCACCGTCCGGCTCGGCGAGCGCATACGCTTCATCGCGACTGCCTTTGATGCCGACGATGTGCCTGTCAGCGGCATCAAGTTCCGGTGGCGCGCGGAAGGTACGGGGCGCGCGAAGCGCGTCCACATCTCGCGCACGGGCGAGTTCGAGGCGCGGGTTGCAAGTACGATCAAAGTCACGGCGGACGGAGCGGGGCAGCGCGCCGAGACGACACTGACGGTCGAAGGGGCGCGGTGGCGACCGGCGCCGGGCGAGCAGCCGATCAAAGTGCGGGAGGTCTCGACGCGCGCGCAGTCGCCCGCCGCCCCGCCGGAGAGAGAGAGCCGCCGGGAGCGGGTCACGCCGCCCGCCGCTGCGCTCCGTGCCCGGCGAGACGGCGCGGCGTTCGTCAAAGCCTCTCTCGGCAAGGGGTCGTACCGCCGCGCCGTGTCCGCCGCCCCGTCGCCAGCGTTGCTGCCGCTCGACGAGCCGTACTGGAACGACACGAACTACATGACGGCGGATGACCCCGGCAACGAGGTCGGCGACCCGCCGGGCAGCCCGATAGACGACGGGGCGGGGAGCGGCAACTTCCAGATGGCGGCTCCCGTCATCGCCCTTGCGGGGCGCGGCTTAGACCTTGCGCTCGGTCTCTCCTACAACTCGCGCGTCTGGCACAAGGCGGGTTCCGAGATCACCTTCGATATGGATAAGGGATCGCCTGCGCCCGGTTGGTCTTTAGGCTTCGGCAAGCTGGTCGATATGGGCGTTGACAACGGCTCTATGCTCGTGGACGCAGACGGGACGCGGCACGGCTACACGGGGCAGGCGACGATCTACACCGCTTCGTCCTACTTCAGCGGGCACACGACCGACGGCACCTTTATAGACTACACGAGTTCGACGAGCGGAACAGAGCGCCGGCTCTATTTCGGTCAAGCCAGATACCCGAACGGCACACTCGTCGAGTACGGCGCGGCGGGGCAGGGGGCGGTCTATCCGACAAGCATCAAGGATGCCAACGGCAACCTCATCACCGTCACCTACCGCAACAACGCGGGTCCGCAGATCGACCGCATCACAGACACTTTAGGGCGCACCGTTCAGTTCCACTACGACGCGAACAACCTGCTCGTCTCCGTCACCGCGCCGGACTTGCAGGGGCAGCGCATCAGGACGGTCGTCCGGCTCGATTACCGGCAGATCACGCTCGGCTATAGCTTCTATGGTCTGACGCCGCGCGTCGCCTCGAACACCGTCACCGTGCTGAAGGCGATCTACTACCCGACGGTGCAGACCGGCTACTGGTTCGGCGACGCTGACTCCTACTCGTCTTACGGGATGATCGCGCGCGTGCGCGAACAACGCGGCATGTCATACATAGACGGCAGCGGCATCTCGCCGGGCACGACGACGCGCGAGCAGGCGTACAGCTATCCGCTCTCGACCTCCGATGTGCGCGGCAGCAACCTGACGGATGCGCCGACCTACGACCGGCTCACCGAGACGTGGGATACGGGATGGGGCACGATGCAGTCGGCGGAGACGCTCTACAACATTCAGCAGAACGCGACGCCGCGCCGCACAGAGATTACGCGCCCGGACGGGAGCCGGAGCGTGCAGTTCGCTTATAACATGTCAAGTCTGGCGGAGAGCGACCCGGAGAAGTACAAGGACGGACTCGTCTATCGAGACGAGACTTACGACCGTGACGGCAGATTCATCAGCAGTTCGGATGTGGCATGGGAGCGTGGGGCTTACGAGTCGCCGCGCCCTGTGCGCACCGTGATTGCCGATGGCGAGATCGGGCAGACGACCGGAGCGGAGTTCTCTTACGGGGCGGTCTATAACCAAGTGACGGAGGCGCGCGACTACGGCTACGGGTACTCTCCGGGCGCAGGGAACACGCCGCTGCGGATTACGCGCACGGAGTATGAGAACGGGTTCAGTTATACGAACAACCATATCTTCAACCTCGTCAAAGCGACGGAGGTCTTCGCGCCGGATGGCGTGACGCGCCTCTCGCGCATCGAGTACAGGTACGACGAAGGGGAGTTGGCGGACGCGCCCGACGTGACACAGCACGCCGACACGCACAACCCCTACGCGCCGACGTGGACGGAGCCGTGCGAGTGCGAGTACGTCTATAACGAGGCGGGCTATTGGGAGTATATCTGCCATTCTGAATGCCAGCGCAGCGACTATGATCCGGCGACGAACTACCGTGGACTGGTCACGAGCGTCAAGACCTTTGCGGATGCGGCGAACCTTGCCGGAGCGATTACCGAGACGCGGGCTTACGACATGACGGGTAATCTGCGCACGGCTTCGACCGCCTGTTGCGAGCAGACGAGCGTCAGTTACACGGTGGACACGCAGTACGCCTACCCGTCAGCGCAGACGAGAGGTTCCGCCACGGATGCGGCGCAGCAGGTGCGCTCAAGCGCCGTCTATGACTTCTACACCGGAGTGATGCTCTCGGCGACTGACGCCAACGGACGAACTTCGCAGAGCAGCTACGATCTCGAATCGCTGCGCGTGCGGCGGACGACCGCGCCGACCGGAGCCTACACCGCGTTCGACTACGACGATGCGGGGATGAGCGTGACGGAGGAGACGAGAGATGCCAATAACGTGACGGCTTCTAAGAGCGTCAGGTACCTCAACGGTCTGGGCGCGATCCGGCTCGAAGAGGCGCTCGCCGAAGGCGGCGTGTGGGATGTGGTCGAGACCGAGTATGACAACTTCGGGAGGGTGAAGCGGCAGACGCGCCCGTACCGCAAAGGCGTCGCAGCCGACCGGAAGCAGTGGAGCGTGACCGAGTATGACGCGCTGGGGCGCACGTGGAAAGTTACTGCGCCGGACTTGAGCGAGTCAAAGGTCTTCTACAATCGTGCGAGCGACAGACCGGACGCCGCGAGCGGGGAAGCGGGGCAGACGACGCTGACGGAAGATGCGTGGGGCAGACAGCGGTGGGGGCGGACGGACGCGCAAGGACGGCTTGTCGAGGTGGTCGAGCCGCATCCGGGCGGTAATGGTGCGGTCGCCACAGGCGGCTTGCGCACGACCTACGTTTACGACACGCCCGGCAACTTGGTGGAGGTCACGCAGGGCGAGCAGCGGCGGCGCTTCGCCTACGACTCGCTCGGCAGGCTGACACGGCAGAAGTTGGCGGAGACGCAGGCGACGCTCGACGCGGCGGGTAATTTAGTCGGCGGGGGGCAATGGAGCGATGCGTTCGCTTACGACGAACGGTCGAACCTGACTGTGCGCACGGACGCGCGCGGCGTGCGCACGACCTTCAGCTACAACAACGATCCGCTCAATCGTCTGCACTCCGTCTCCTACACCGCTCCGGCGGGGGCGAACATCGCGGCGGCGGCGACCGTCAGCTACGAGTACAACCCTGTGACGGTGGCGGGAGCCGCGCTCGGCGACAAGACGTTGGTGAGCCGTGTGACAGCCGTTGGCGTGAGCACGGAAGAGTACCGGTACGACGCGGAAGGGCGGCTTGCCGCGCAGACGCTCGTGATGGCGGGGCGCGAGTCTTACCCGCTCGCCACCTCTTACCTGTATGACACGCTCGACCGGGTGCGGCAGACGATCTACCCGCAGCAGTACGGGACGGCGAACCCGGCGGCGCGCAAGACCGTCGAGCACAGCTTCGATGTGGCGAGCCGGTTGGCGGGGCTGCGTGTGGACAGCGCGGAGTATGCTTCGGGGTTGGTCTATAACCCGTCGAGCCAGACGACGGAAGTGCGTGTTGGGGCAGGCGGCGCGACACAGACCACGGAGCGCTACGAGTATGACGAGGCGACGGGTCTGCTCGACAGGCAGCGTGTGATACGCGGCGTCGGCGGTGAGAACAAGACGCTCGTTGACCTCGCTTACGGCTACACACGAGTGAACACGACGACGGGGCGGACGGGTCAGTTGACGCGCGTCATCAACCATCTGGAGACGACGGGCACGAAAGACCGCAACTACGCTTACGACGCGCTTGGACGCTTAGTGGAAGCGGCGGGCGGGAGCGTCGTGCAGCCGACGTGGAGGCAGCGATATAGCTACGACCGCTACGGCAACCGGACGGGTGTGACGGCTGAAGGGAGCGAGACGGCTCCGAGCACGACGACAGCGCCGGGCGGGTTGACGGCGACGGCGGCGGCGGGAGGAGCGCAAGTAAACCTGACGTGGAGTGCGGCAAGCGGTGCGGTGAGCCACTATCAGGTGGAGCGGCGTGGGCGCGTGACGGATGCGTACACGGTGGTCGGGACGACGACTGAGACGAGTTTCACCGATGCGGGTGTGACGAGCGGGGCGGCGTATCTCTATCGCGTGCGCGCGGTGGAGGCGGCGGGGACGCTCTCGGCAGGCAGCAACGTCGAGTTGGTGACGGCGCTTGCCTTCACAGACGAGACGCTGACGAGCGGGGTGACACGGGTCAAGGCGCAGCACCTGACAGAACTGCGGCAAGCGGTCAATGCCGTGCGAGCTACGGCGAACTTGCCCGCCGCCGGATGGACGGATGCGACATTGCAGGGAGCGGTGATCCGTGCGGTGCATGTCACGGAGTTGCGTGCGCGGGTGGATGAGGCTCTCGGTGCGATGGGCTTGACGACGCCTGCCTACACGGATGCGACGGTAGCGGGAGTGGGGATCAAGCGAGTACACATCGCGGAGTTACGGGAGCGAGTGAACTGGGGCGGCGGCAGTGATGTGGGTGTACCACAGAGCACACCGATACCGCGAGACGGACATGCCACACTCTCTTACGACGCTACGACGAACCGGATCAACAGCGCAGGGTGGGAGTACGATGCGGCGGGGAATCAGACGCGGACACAGACGGCGAGTGGTGGGTGGCAGCGGATGGAGTATGACGCTGCCAACCGGATGACGAGAGTCACGAATGACGCGCGGACGCAGACGTTGACCGCTTACACATATGGCGTGGGCAATCAACGCTTAGCGAGTAGCGACGGCTCACAAACGCGCACCTTGTACGTGTGGGGCGCGGGCGGTGTGACAGCGGAGTACACGGACACCGGCGCGCTGTCGTGGACGAAGAGTTACATCTACATGGGTGGAAGGCTGCTCTCGACCATCTCACCTGTCAGCGGCACGACGACGGAGCGAGTGGAGTTTCATCATCCTGACAGGTTAGGGACACGCCTTATCACCGCCGCAGGAACTACGGATGTCGTGGCGCAGGAGATGCTGCCGTTCGGCACAGAGATCGGCAACTCCGGTAGCAGCACGACGCGGCGGTTCACGTCGTATGACCGGAACCAAGCGGTCGGGTTGGATTATGCGGTCAACCGACACTATGATCCGATGCAAGGCAGGTTTTCGCAGGTTGACCCGATTGGCTTATCGGCGAGTAGCCTGCTTGATCCCCAGTCGCTGAACATGTATGCCTACGTCGGCAACGATCCGATCAACAGGACAGACCCTGACGGGTTGTTCTGGGGTTGGTTGAAGCGTGTCCTCAAGCGCGTGCTCAAAGCTGTGCTGTTCGCGGCGGTGACGGTGGCTATCGGTTACTTGACGGGAGGCGTCGGGGGGTGGGCGGCAGCGGCGAAGCTGTTCGGCACGTCGTTCCTGAGTGCCATCGGCGGACAGGGGTTCAAGGCGAGCATCGGGAGAGGCACGCCACCGACGTTCCCGACGACGAGTGTGACGCTCAATCAAGTGCTGCGGCAGATACCCACAGTCAATCGGGTTTTGGGTGATCCGCGTCAGTACCTGACGGCGGGGTTTAATCCAAACGCTTCAAGTTTTGCGCCCCAGACCGGAGGGCAGCCATCTTCGGATGGGTATCCTTGTCCTCCGTCGATTGCGGATATTTTCTTTGGTAAGCGTTCTGGCGCTCAACAAGTTGTGAACACACTTGGTGCAACTTGGGAGAGGGCGCGCAGAAACAACCGGGAGGAAGGTGGCTGGATATACATGAACAAAAGAGGAAGAATAAAAGCCGTAGAAAAAATACGCGGCAAAGGAGATTCACAAACAGCAATAGTGTTAGCCGAACCGCCTAGGCTGAAAGGCTGGATTGTTGTTGCTAATTTTCATACGCACGACTTTGAATCAAGCCCAAGTCTAAGCGTTCCGGGGTTCGTGACAGGCGACACCGATCTGAATACTTACCGCGACCAGATACCGGGTATTATTCTTGGGGGAACAAACGGCAGCAGCACAGCAGCTTTTACCCCTTACGGTCCTGAACGCGGCTTTTTCCAAAGCGGTTTACCTAGGAGGTGTCAAAAGTGATGTTCTGCAAGCGCCCACTGTACAGTGCCGTGCGACGTAGAGCCACATTTATTTTGCTCGCTGCGCTGACGTTCGCAGCCGGTAGTGTTGCCGCGACATTTTGGCTGGTTCGTCAGTCGTCCCATAAGGAAAAGCCAATTGCTCACAGCGCGAACTCAGATAATGCTTTGAGCATTTGTGATCTTCTGGATGATCCTGATCGCTATAGTTCTAGTGCCGTCCGTGTCCGGGCGACGCTCGTCGGGTATCACCAACTGGCTTTGTATGATTCCAACTGCTTAGGCGAAAACAGGATTTTACGCGCCACTCTCGATCAACCGCTACGCCAAAAGTTGATAACGGGTATTGATGCCCTTAATGGTCAGGGATTCGTGCAAGGAAACTTTCGCGCGAACGTCACGCTGGTGGGACGACTAGAGCAAGCATCGGGCAGGCGTTGCGAAAGCGAAGGCAACAACTTGGAATCTGATAGTTCCCGTTCAATAGAGCATTGCTTCGTAATCATCGTTACTGATGTGGAGAGTGTAGAAACCGCATCACCAACAACGCTGCGAATGAATTAGACAGAACACTGAGACCCAGCGAGCAGTGTCGGGTCTTCTCTTCTGCTCATGCAGCAGCTTTGGAGAGGAAGGCGTCAATCGTGCTTTCCGGTGGACGCGGGTGGTGGGACAAGGCGGGCAAGGTGGCGGGGACAGCTCAAGCACAGAATGTGCCCAGAGACGGTCATCAATCCTTGTCTTACGACACACAGACGAACCGCATCACCACAAGTGGGTGGGAGTACGATGCGGCGGGCAATCAGACACGGACACAGACGGCGAGTGGTGGGTGGCAGCGGATGGAGTATGACGCTGCCAACCGGATGACGAGAGTCACGAATGACGCGCGGACGCAGACGTTGACCGCTTACACATATGGTTCATCCAACCAGCGACTAGCCGCCTCTGACGGCACATCATCAACACGGACGCTCTATGTGTGGGGCGCGGGAGGTGTGACGGCGGAGTACGCGGACACGGGCGCGCTGTCGTGGACGAAGAGTTACATTTACATGGGTGGAAGGCTGCTCTCGACCATCTCACCTGTCAGCGGCACGACGACGGAGCGAGTGGAGTTCCACCACCCGGATAGGTTAGGCACGCGGTTGATTACGGCGCAGGGGACGACCGACACCGTGGCGCAGGAGATGCTCCCCTTTGGGACGGAGATCGGCAACTCCGGTAGCAGCACGACGCGGCGGTTCACGTCGTATGACCGGAATCAAGCGGTCGGGTTGGATTATGCGGTCAACCGACACTATGATCCGATGCAGGGGAGGTTCACACAGCTAGACTGTCAAACCGCAGAATGATCGCTGCCATTTAACCGCGAAATTGTCGCTGCCACCCGGCTCCAATAATCATGCGGTAGTCGCAATCTCAGCGACCTCCGCGGCGTAAGCCCCGTGTCCGGCTTTTATCTTTTCTTTGAGGCGATAACTTTCGCCGCGAATGTTGACAACCGTACAGCGATGCAGCAATCGGTCTAACGCTGCCGAAGCCATCACTGCATCACCCGCGAAAATCTCACCCCATGCCCCGAACGACTTGTTGCTGGTCAACACCACGGCTCCTTGTCGTTCGTATCTGTGGCTGATGACTTGGAACACTAAACTTGCTTCCGCTGCTTCCAAACTCAAGTATCCGACTTCATCGATAATCAGCAGCTTCGGGCGCGTCAGGTTTTTCAGTTCGCGTGACAAGCGATTCTCGTGCATCGCTTTGGTGAGTTTCCGTGCCATGTCAATCGCGGTCGTAAAGTACACGCGGTGTCCCATCTCCGCCGTCACGACACCAAGCGCAATCGCCAGATGCGTTTTCCCGACTCCCGGCGGACCTAAGAAAATAATATTTCTGCCTTCCGCCAAGAACCTGCCCGTCGCCAACTCCTCAACCAATCTTCGATCCACGGCGGGTTGGGCGGCGAAGTCAAACTCGCCGATGCGCTTCTGATACGGGAAGCGCGCAAACTGTAAGTTGAGTTCGACGGCGCGCCGCCGCTTTTCTTTTAGTTCGCCGTCAAGTAAGTGTCCTAAGAAATGCGTGTACGTCCATTCTTCCGCCGCCGCTTGTTGACTAACAGAATCAAGGTGAAGCCGAGCAGTAACCAATCCCAACTCGGCTAACGCCGTAATCGCGCGTTCTTCCATCACACGGCTCATCGCGTCACCTCCTCATACACCGAGAGCGGTCTGACGGCAACGGGCTGATGAATCAGGAAACCCGACACGCTTTCATTCGTGCGCGCGACGCTCGTGCGCGCATAAGCCAATCGCCACATCGCCGCGACATGTTCCGGGTGCGCGTGGCATTCGCCCGTGCGCGTCGCTCGCCCGTGTTCGGCGATGATGACCTCACCAAGTCGCACGATGATGCGCCCTTCGCCTTGTTCGACGATTACTCGCTGCCCGACCGATGTCGGCGGCACGGAGTAGCGGCTGCCCGCGACGCGCACAAAGCCTTCGGCGTCAACCTTGCGCTCAAGTTTCTCGCTTAACCGATACACAGCGACCGACGCGAGCGGCAGCAACTCCTCATTGTTTAGCAAGTCGCACGGGCGGGCGTGAGTCGTCGCATGGACGCGCACATTCGCCACCTCGTTTTGCCAGTGCTGCCCTTGTGCCTTGAGGTCTGCGAGGTCGGCGAACACGCGCCCCTTGATGAAGTTGTCTTTCAGATAACGAATCGCGCGCTCGACTTTGCCCTTTGTGCGAGGACGGTATGGGCGATGCGTGCTAGGCGCGATGCCGTGATGGAGGAGAAAATCCATCATCAACGGATTCCACTCCGAAGCCGACAGCCGAACTTGCTTCATGTTGTCGTAGAGGATGCGCCTTGTCCAACCGCCGAAATGAGCGAAGGCACGTTGGTGCCCTGCGATTAACTCCGCGACATTCATCCGCGTCGTGAACTCGACGTAGAGCATCCGCGAAAAGGAAAGGATCATGACGAAGGCATAAACTTTCCGTCGCACACCAAAGTCATCCGTGTAATACCCAACGTCCGCCCAGTCAACTTGTGCCTGCTCACCGGGCGGAGTCTCGAAGCGCACGGTCGCTTTCGTTAAGGCGTAGCGTGGTGTGTCTAGCTCCTTGAGGAAGCGTTGCACGGAATCAATGGCTCCGGTGTAACCCATCGCGCACAGTTCTTCGTACAAGCGCACGCCGCTCAATCCGGTTGTCAAATATCTGTCGCGTAAATAATCTTTGTGCGGCTCAAGCCCGCTTTTCCGACCGCGCTTTCGTGGTGGCTGGCGTTGTTCGGGATGCAACGCGCGCCCGACGGTGGTGCGCGCATGTCCGGTCAGGCGCGCGACGGCGCGCATCGAGTGACCTTGCGCGCGTAAATCTTTGATGTCCATTCTTGCCTCCCATCTAAGCATCTGGCATTCGCCTCCTCATCACGAAAGTTGTAACAAGGAAGACTACCGCCGATGCGCTTCAAATGGGTGACAGCGATAATATCGCGGCTAGTTGGTACAGTTTATTCAGCGGTTTAACATTATGGGAAAGTCACCAATTCGCCGAACGACCCTAGTCTGGTTGGTCAAAGAAACGTGACGGTTTCCGACTTCTCACGTCACCCAGGCATATCGGTGTACGTTGGAAAGATAAAAGGAAAGGATACCTATAGCACTGCTGCCGGACGCTATCAGTTCAAGTCCAGCACTTGGGCGTCTCTTGGACTGCCGGATTTTAGTCCTGCATCGCAGGATGCGGGTGCGAGGATACTGATGGGTCGTCGCGGGATGATCGAGCCGTTACTCGCAGGGGATTTTGCGAAAGCGATACAGAACGGTAGGCAGGAGTGGGCAAGTTTTCCTGATGCGCCATACGGTCAGCCGACCAAATCACTGAACGAGCTGAAAGGCGTGTACGACTCGTCATATAACAACTGCCTGCAAAGCAACAAGTTGTCTCCTTAATCCGTAGGGAGCCGTAGCAGGAGAAGTTCAACTGCTACGCATCGTAAAAATTTACGGTGGTGAGGTCGAGGTTGTTGTATGACTCACCACCCCATGCAACAAAGGAAGGGAAGTCATGAAGCAGCTTCTGACTATATTCTTGTCCATCATCTGCTTTGCTTGGTCGGGCTGCGCAGACCACAGTTCGACTGTGCAAGCTGTTAACTTAGGCAGTACTCAACCCGCTTCACCTGTGGTTGAAAAAACGCCGCTCGTCCCTGTTCAAGATCAACAGCAAGAACAAGCGGAGCCACACGAGCAGTCAAGCTTCGGCGCAGAGGAAGAAATAAAGAATCCGTCCGGCGTGCCGGAAGACGTTTTGCAAATCCTTCAGCGCGACGAGCGAAATCGAACCTGTCTTGCAGCTAATGAGGCACCAGAGAGCATCCCGTCGTCTTGGTTCGTCGCTTCGGAAATTAACCTCAACAACGATGGCTTGAAGGACCTAGTTGTCACGGCAGTCAACCCTTGCTTATTCGGCGCGAACATAAATCCTTTCTGGATATTCCGTGGCACACCACAAGGGCAAGAACTGGTTTTGAGCCTAAGTACGCTTAACTTAGAAGTGCTTGATGCCAAAACGAAGAACCATCGAGACATACTCGCGATAGCAGCAACATCGAAAGAAGTTTTAACCACTGTTTACAGATTTGATGGAGGTAGGTATCGAAAGCGACATTCTTCGAGGGAGCCTATCACGGAGTAATTAGTGCGCCCCAAGCTGGACAAAGCCCATCGCCTTGTGAGTCATACCTCGCAAATCTTTTCGGCGATGAAGGAGCTTACTTTTCTGATGGTGATGGATTTGATCTTACCAAAGGGCAAAGTCGTCTCATCAATGGCGTCGGGCATGGCGGAGGTCATCTATATGGTGATGCAAATGATGCGTCGGTAACAACCAACATTTACATACCTAAAGACGGGCAAGTTCAAACTATAGACCGGAGTGTGCGTTATCAAGGTAATAGGTATGTAGGGTATGGGGTTAATTCTCAAACTACATACAGTCTCGTTTACTTCTCTCAACTCGGTTCTTACAAAGACGTTACGCTGGCGATCTTCCACATCGCTGACTTCAAGGCGGTTCGTCAAGCTGACGGCAGAACCAGAATTGGTACTCTAGGCGGATTTAACGAGGGCGGGACGTGGACATTCAAATCCGGGCAACAAGGGAAGCACGCTCACTTTGAGCTTTACAAGAGACGGTGGAATTCAATTCCCGGTAAGAAACCGTTTCTGAAGCTTTCCGGTATTTGTCCGTGACTCTTTGATCTCGGTAACAGGTGAGAAATGTCTCACCTGTTACCAAGTATCGCTTTGTAAGGAGATTACCCGCTATGGCTCTACGATACTTACTCGCACTCGTGATGCTTGCTCTGTTCGCGCCTTCTCTGATCGCACAGGAACAATCCGAGCAGGCAAATGTTTTCTTAAATCCTAATGCCCCGCAAAACTGCGAGCAGAACATCGTCTCAATGGAAGTGTTGGCGACGATGACGCTCGAACAGACGAAGGACATAGGCGTGTTAGTAGCCGTTGCGCGGCTCGGTGATGGCGAAAGGTCGCGTGAGTTTAACCGTCGCCGATTGTATAACGTGCGCGAGTTTCTAAAAGACCGTGCCAGCATTCAGGCAGAAAAGATAGTTGTCGCAGAGGGTGAGCAGGTGCGTGGACTCGGACGAGTCGAGTTTTACTTAGGCGGCAAAATGGTCGGCAGGCTCTTGCTCGCGCGAAACAAAGACCTCTGCCTTATATGTTGCGACGAATACGGACCGTACTATCCGCATAAAGACAGTTCCGAAAACAAAGCAAGGAAGGGCGGCAAAAGCGCGCTCCGGTGAGAGGACGGATAACAGACAAGCTAATGAAAAGAAGAAAGCCCAGTTTCGGCTGGGCTTCTTCTTTGCCTATTGTCTGGGCTTGTTCGTACTGCGAGACGAGCGCGGCGACGACTTGGAGTATCTTCTCTTGCCCACCTGCTCGTAACTGTTCAGGTACTTGGCGAGGATAGAGCTTAACTTTTAGCAGGTTGAAAGGCGAGCGGCTTGCCAGCCAGCACACGTTCGAGAGCGGTGAGAAGCGAGTAGTTCTGTTTGCGGGCAGTCGAGAGGTAGCTCCTCACACGGCAGAAGTTTCTGGCGCCATCAGGCGTGCGGAAGCAGCCAGAGATTTTCTGTTGCAACTTGACCATCCGCAGGTCACGTTCCGAGCCATTGTTGTCGAAGGGCACAATGAGGTCTGCCATGAAGCGCAAGACTTCATCGCGGCGGCGTTGCAACCGGTTGATTAAGCGGCGTGGTGTCAGTTGTTGGGCAGGCTTTTTCTCCGGTGATTCGCCTTTCACTTTTCTTTTTGGTGGCGGAGGGTTGAGCCGATCAGCCCTTTTCACAAGTTTATCGTAGCGTTGAAGAAAATCGCTTTTTATCTGCTCGCTCAATCGAACCTCCGTCCCCGTCTCCGCCTGTGCCTCAGTAACCTTATCCTTGATCTTGAGCAGGAGTTTGGCGAGCGGCTCAGTCCAGACCTTTTGTGCGGGACTACTCTCCTCAATAAAGACAAGGTCTCGGAGCAGGTGAACATTACATAGACTGTGGCGACATTGCTCATACCACTGGTAAGAAGAGAAGCCGTCTCTGACGAGCGTGCCCGTAAACTGCGGAAGTATTCCGATCTCGTCCATCGCCGCCTTGCCACGACGATCATCAAAGCCATAGTGCGTTAGTTCATCGGTGCGCGCGACGTGAACATAGCCGCCCGATCCAGCGACGCGCAGCCCCGTTTCATCCACGCCGATCACGGCGGAGTCGCGGAGCGCGGCTTTGATCCGCTGTTCGGTATAAATGAGTTTTCCTGAGGAAACACGCGCCGCGCGTTGAATAGTCGCTGGCGAGATGGGGCACGCGAAAAGATCGCGCATGGTCTCTGAGGTTCTGGCGACCGGGAGTAGCTGATAGAGGTGGAGATAGACGGAACGCGAAAGAACACCCGGTCCATACTGGACGGGGGCGCGCACCGCGGCAGGGAGCTTAGCCTTCGTCATCGCTCGGCAAGCCGGGCAGCGGAGAGATACGGCGCGATGTTCGATGACTTGCATGCGCCCTTCGAGGAGGTCGAAGACCTGCCGCCGGACGCTTAAGGTTGGCGCGTTGTGGTGAAGCTGAGTGCCGCAGTTCGTGCAGGTCTCGGGCGTATAAATGATGACCTGATCGGGTTGCGCGACTTGTCGTAGCGTGGCACCGCGATGACCGAACTGACCGCCGGGCTGAAGTCCGGTTTTCTTTCTGAGGCTTCTGGTGCGAGGGACTTTCCGCCACGGCCGATCAAGTGAAGGAGGCAAGGAGGAGTTATGTGAATCGCGCTCGACATGAGGTTGAACGCCGCGCTCGACTTCAGCTTCCAACTCACGCAGGCGACGCAGGAGTTGATGGTTGAGTTGGTGCGCATGTCGAAGTTCGTTATTTTGGCGCGCGAGGTTGCGCTTAACTTTGGTAAGTTCTTTGGAGAGCGCGGCGATAACAGGTTGGGGTGAGCGGATGAGTTGCGCCTCTAAGTCTTCGACTTTGTCTGTGAGACGATGGACGAGACGGACGATGGCGGCTGCGCCTTGATCGTAAACCCTGAAGATATGAGCCGCGCTGTAAAGGTTCATCGTCCGCGTCAAAGTCGAGAGTAGCAGAGCAAGAAGCGGATGGTAGAGAATAATCGTGGCTGGCAAATGGCGGTTCTATATACTTTACTTGTCGCGCTTTAGCTCAATACCTGAACAGTTACACCTGCTCCATCCAGTCCGATAACATTTTTTCTCACAAACCACTTTACGCCATAAACCGAATTACCCATAACAAAATTGGCAGCCTTACTTGCTAATTAGTTTATTGACTAGTTTATTAGTAAGCACTATATTTTCCTTATGAGATTTCACTCGCCACGTGTATTGGAACAAACATTAGGCGCAAAAAGTAAGATCGCAGTGCTGCGCGTGCTGTTTGAGGCGAAACTCGGCTTTTCAGGTAGCGGGATTGCCAAACGCGCAGGGATGGGGCTACTGGCGATCCAGAACTCCTTGGCGGATTTAGAAAAGCTAGGGCTGGTCGAAGTGGAGCGTGGGGCGGTTGAGCATCGCTATCGCTTGAATGTCCGTCACTACATGGTCGCTCACGGCTTGCAAGGGCTATTTGAAGGCGAGCGGAAAATGACGAAAGCCCTTGTTGATGAGTTGCGTGTGCTGCTCGAAGGAAAAGCTATCAGTGTCGGTCTGTTCGGCTCATTCGCGCGCGGGGAAGTTAAGGCTAATTCCGACATAGATTTGATGGTTGTGGTAGCGACGCTCAGAGACCGAGAGCGAGTAAGTGCCATCCTTTCTGAAGCGAGCGTCCCGCTTTCCGCCACCTACGGTTTGCCTGTGCAGCCTATCATCTTGGAACGGCGGCAACTCTCCAGCAAAACGGGCAATGTCCAGCAATTGCTCCAAGAAGCAGAACAGGATTGGCTATCGGTTACCGGGATGGAACTGTGTCGCTTACGGAAATCTCTCCTGCCGCAAATCACTACGCGGAGGAAGAGCGCGTGAGTCCGAAAGAAACGGCGCGACGGCGTGTGAGCCGTCACCGTGCAAAAGATTACTGGCAGGTCGCAACGCATCTGATCGAAAGCGCGCGTGCGCTCGTCACGCTCGGTGAGGAAGAGTATGGCAACGCCATCGGTATTTGCTTAATTCACGCGGTCATTAGTGCCAATGACGCAGTGACGATTAACGCGGCGGAAGTGCGCTCGTCGAGCGAACAGCATGCCGATGCACAACGCCTGCTACAAGAAGTTATCCGAGACGTGTCGGCGCAAGTAGTACGCGATTTCGGGGCAATTGTGCAGGCGAAGTTTGAGTATGAATATGCGGGCGAAGTCATCACGCAAGCGGCGGCGAAGCGGCTGCTCGTCAAAGCTGAACGGTTTTATTCATGGGCGCAAGAACAATTAAACTTGACATCATACGTGAAACAAAGTTTTGAGAGTGCAACATAAAGCGAACTATCGGACTACTATCACTAAAGCCTCAATCTCTGCCGATAACTGCCGGTGAGTTTCATGGTTACGGTCAAGTGAAGCCGCGAGACTACCTCGTCCGGCGCGGCGGCGCATTGCTATTGCTTTGCGGTTGCCCGGTGGCGCTTTGCATAGGCGTACTCTGCGCCGCTGCGCCCTGCTGCTGTTCCGGCAGCGGCTCACCATTCTTCACGGCTTTAATCTCGGCGAGTAGCCGCGTCGCCTTGTCGTACTGCTCCGGCGGTAGCTCCGTGAAGTAATACTGCCACAAGCCCGCGTCACGCAGCACCTCACCCGCGAGCCGCTGCTGCACGATGTAGGATGAGCCAAAGAGAACGGCGAGCGCGAACATAAAGCCGAATGTCCAGAAGTAGATGCGCCTCAAAAACTGCTTCTCCGTCAACTCCTCGACGCGCCGGATCGTTGGGCGCATCGCTCGCTCGGCATCGCTTGCGATCTCCTTGAACTTCGTCGCTAGGTTGCTATGCGTGAGTTGCGCGAACTGCTGCAAGCCATGCTGCCCGGTCGCGGTGAACTGCTGAAGGCTCAACCGCTCCGTCGCCGCAATCTGCCTGTAACTCTCGGCGAACTCGGTCGCGCCGCTTACCGCCTCCTGTGCTCCTGCCAGCGCCTCGCGGCACTCTTCCGCCGCCGCTTGCATCTCGGCGAGCGTCTTGTTGTTCGCCGCGTAGTACGCCTTCAGCGTTTCGATGAACTCAGCCGCCGTTGCCTGCTGCGCCCGCTTCGTCTTGTCGAGCGCCGCCCCAACCACATTCAGATGCTCGCCCAGACGCCCCTCCAGCGCCGCCTCGCGCCCTTCGATCTCGGTTTGCTTGCCTTCCAAGCTCACGACGCGCGTAGTCATCGCTTCGGTCGCGCGGAAGAAATTACCGGCGAACTTGTCTGTAAAATCTCGTCGCAGACTCTCTTCGATCTTGACGAGCTGCTCGCCGACCTGCTGGCTGATCGCGGCGGCAAGCGCGTCGGCACTTGGTTGCTTCGCCCCGCTCGACCGCTCCGCCAACTGTCTCTTTAACCCTTCGTTCTCGGCGGCGAGCGCCGCCACCTGCGCCTCCAACTCGGCAAGGCGTTTCATTGGGTTTATTGTCGTGTTCATCCCTTATTGCTCCCTTGTCGGTTACAACGATAGTTCAAATCCTATTTCGATCACCCGTTCCTCTACTTCCCTTGTCGCCGTCTGTTCGAGTGCCAGTGACAACTCCGGCTCATTCAACTCTCGACCTAGCACCATCTCTTGGCTGCGTTCCGGGTCGTGTCCCGGTTCAACTCCCGCTGTCCTATTCAGCCGGTCAAGCGCGTCTTTGCCGTCATGTTCCGGTTCAACTCCGGCGATGTAATTCAATCGGTCAAGCGATTCTCTGTCGTTCATCGGCTCTCGCTCAATGAGTTGATTGAGTCGTTCGAGATCGCTTTGCTGCCCTATTTCCCTTGCCGAAAACTCACGCGCGATGTTCCCTTGATCCGTGACATTCAACCCTTGTTGCGGATTCATGCTTGCATCTATTTCGAGTGTCCGAACCGGATTTGACACGTCGAACAGATCGCGCCCGGCTGACCCTGTGAGACTTCGTTCCGGCGCTTGTGGAGCGGTGATCCGCTCACCGTCGCGACTCATCTCCGCACGCTCTCGTGCCATCTCCAGCGCCGGATTATCGCGTTCCAACTCGTACTCCAACCCGCGCTTTTGCAGTCCGTTCCACGAGTACCCTTTGCCTAAATCCGACCCTTTCATCAACTCATCATTGATGCGAAAACTGATCCCCGACACTCTCCCCGTGCTCTGCAAGTTGGGGATCACTTCGACGCCCGTGCGGTTCATTCGTTCGACAAACTCTGTCACACTTGGCGCATCTTTCATCGCCAAATCAACCCGCTCTTGCAGTGTCATCTTCGCCGACAATTCGCCCGTCCGGTTGAACCGCTCGACCTCTCCGCGCGTCAGTGCCGCACGCTCTGTCTCGCGGCTCGGTGTCACGCGCTGCAAGCTGTACTCTCGCTCGACCTCACGCATCACCGCTTCCGCGCGCATCTTACTCTGAAAATCGGAGACAACTTTACCGTCTAAATCTATCCGCGAAGTGACGATGTGAATGTGATCGTGCTCGGTGTCAGTGTGCTGAATCACGACGTAAGGGCTGTTGCCGAAACCCATTTTCTCGACGTACTTCTCGGCGATCTCATTCCACTGTTCGACCGTTAATCGCTCGCCTTTTGCCGCACTCAACGATGCGTGATGCACCGGCTTTTCGATCTCCGGTCGCTGCTCCCTAAACACTCCAAACTCGCGCGCCAATTCCCTCGGCGTCTCCCCGCTCATGTTCCCGCCGATGACGCGATGACGCTCCGCGCGCTCTCCTAAACCGGCGCGCTCACGCTCGGATAATTCACGTTCGGCGCTGCTCTTTCCTGTCCCTTTTTGCTCTCCGTTTAGCTCTCGCTCGGCTCTCTTTTCGTGCGCCTCTGTCGCCTCCGTGCGCCGCATCTCCAGCGTCGTTTCCGGCGTTCGCTCTGCACTTTTTTCGAGAGTCTTTTCGCGGTTCTTTTCCAACTCTTTCTGCTGCTCTTTTTGGTTCATCAAATAGTTAAGCACGCCCCGAAATCCGCCGCCACTCGTCACCTTCGCAATCACTTTTCTGCTCCCTTCTCATCGTCGCCGTAGTTACCGATTAGAGCATTCCTGAACGTCGCCAACTCGCCTCTCACGAGGTCAAAAAGCGTTCTTAATTCCGGCTCTGCACCCGGTCGGAATCGCCACATCGCGCCGTTCAATGTCGCCGCCAATTTCGACAACTCAAGCCACGCCGCACGGTTGATTTCCGGTATCACCCGGCGCACCGGCGGGTCTCTTTCGAGTGCCGCCGCGCGTAGCCACTCCGACAAACTGACACCGGCATCGGTGGCTTTTCTCTCTACAACCTCGCGCTCGGCGGTGCTGAAGCGCACCGCCGTCATCCGCCCTCTGCCTTCGCCTTCTGGCTTCTTCTTCCGTCCTAAGCGACCCATTATTTGACCTGCAAAACTTTTCAGTACTTTTCAGTTCTCATCTATGTGAGCGAACGTAGTGAGCGGCACATCTATTTTCGTATTACGAAAATCCTGCTCGCTACTTACTCTTAACCAAACATAAATGGTGAGTAAGTGACGGTTTCCAGATTCAACTTTCGTTATCTGGTTTTGTTTGGGTGAGATTTGGTGGGTATGGTTACTCAGGTCGTGGGGTGATTCGTATGCTCTGTCTCTCTGACGTTATGTAGAACAACGAAGTACCATACTTTGATTATGTTACCCTATAGCTCAAAGTGTCGTATATTGATTTGGCGTTTTGTTGATTGCTCTTTCATGACTACTAAACTTAAACCTATCACTGTGTATTTCTCCGCTGATGAACTAGCTCGTCTTGCATCCGAAGCCGCTCCTCATGGCTACTCCGTCGCACAATACATTCGTCGCTTTTTGGAGCTTCCCGTGTTAAGTCGGGGTGCTCCAAACGGCAATCAAAACGCGCGTAAAACTCCTGTTGGAAGGAACGTCAAGAACAGGAAAATATCCGTCGAAAAACCGCCGCTAATATCGGAGAAAAGGGTGCCGCGTCAAAGCAAAAAGTCGGGTTCAAAATCACAGGAGAAACTCTTCGAGTGACTCTCTCGCGATGGAGAAATTGGCACCGTTTTCCCTTTCTCCAATTCCAAAACTTATCGCCATCGTGCGCGATTCGTCAGGGGTTTTGTTATGCGTTGGAGATGGAGATTTGTGATGGGGTTTTCGGTCCGCAGAGTAAGGTTTTGCGTTCATTTATTTCGGGTATGGTTTCCGTTTTTGTTTGGTATATATCGGGACAGAAACTATGTCGCAAGAGAGCGAAGGCAACAGTTGCCCTCGCTCTCTTTGTTTCCAACTTTGATTGAAGAATGTGAACCTATGCGGCAACCGGCGTCGCTTCGTACTGTACGACTTCACAATTGTCTAACCGAAACTCTTTCATCCGATTCAATGCCCTTTCAGATACGACGAGGCGATTGTCATTCGTCAATCCGAAATCATCTTCGCCAGCCTGTCCGATGATCCTCAGCCAAACAAACGTCGGCAGTTCACGATTCGGGTACATCTCTTCAAACTGCTCTGACTTGGAAACTTTCACTTCGTCAAACTCAACTCCGGTCATGCCAGCTTGCTTCAAACTACCGGCAAGTTTCGTTGTCGCAATATAGCAAGGGAACGATTCGAGTACGTCATCTCCCATCCAACCATCAAAGCGATAATCAAGACGCTTGACGCACGGCGGATGCACGGACGAATCAATAACCGATTCGTCTCCGTAGATGCTTCCGGCAACTTCTGGTTCCAAGATGTATGACTTCATCATTCTTTACCTCACAGGCGGATTGAATGTACTACCGAACATGTCATCAATCTTTGTTGCTTGCTCTGACAGCTACTCTTTCGTCGCGGTCGGATGTTCTCGATAAAACTTGTTCCACACCTTGCGAATCTGGCTCAAGTGAACGAGGCTGTTGACTTCCTTTGGAACGCCGCGCAAGTTCGCGAGCGAGTGCATTTCTGACGCGCTGATGACGCCCGGATAGCGATTCAACACATCTTGTTCGATAGCATGATGCACCCATACTTTACCACGAAGTTCAGGGTGCGCTGCGAAGAATGTTTCGCGGTAATCTGTTGATGTCAAGTCTCCCAAAGTCGTGCTCTTTGCCTGCCTGTTTGTACTGCTCTATCTGCAAGAATACCTGTTGTTGCGCCTGCGCTGCTCGTAATCGCTGGCGGCAGAATACAGCAGAGGCAAGCCGCTTATGGCTTGCCTCTGCTCTCCGTGTTGATTCTTAAACCCGCACAACCGGCGTGTGGCTGCTGCTGCTTCGCCGCCTTCTTCGCTTCTCTCTTCGCGCGCTGCTCGTCTCTCCAGACCGCACGCTCGCAATCGTAACAATCCCTTCCCTCGTAAATCTCAAGCTGTTCGGCTATGTGAGCGCGAACGTAAATGGTCATCTCCGTTGACCATTTACGTTTGCACTTAGGGCAAGTCAGCATGAGGCTTGCTCCGACGCTGCCGTGTTCGTCGTCATCGTAATAATCGGGTCTGAAGACGCTGCAAATCAGTTTCAACCCGTCAACTTCGGCGATTGAGTCCTCGCCCTCGCTGCTGATCGTGAAGGCTCTGCCGTCCGCAATCTCCGCGATCAATTTCTCGAAGTCGGCACACACCTTTTCCAGCCGTCCGGCTTCTTTTCCGCGCTCGATTGCCTGCTTTTCAGCTTTGCTCAACGCTTTCCACGCGCGCTGCTCGGCTTCTTCGGCTTCCTGCTGTGCTTTGCGCTCGGCGATTTCGCATTCCCTCTCAGCTCGCCGCCTCGCCTCTAAAATCACTAAATCTGCGGCTGCTTGTTCTCTCAAACTGATTGTCGGGATGTTCATCTGTGGGTACTCCTTCTATGATTTGGTAACTGTGGTTGGCGAACGGCGCGGTGGTCTGAAGTTCGCCATAGCCCATTCGTAGTGGTTGAAAGTAGGGTGCCTACCCTGCGACGTTTGAGCGGCTCTGAGCACCTCTGGCGCGTCTGGGGACGCAAAAGGGTGGGGTGCTTGCATCAACGCCTTTACCGACGCCTTTTGGATCAGCGCACGAGTGGCTCGTGCTGTTCTCAATCTTACAAAACGGCGTGTTACATTTCGCGTACCTCTGCGTCTAAACAATTTACAGGAGGATCAGAATGGACAAGGAGATGCGGCTGAAGAAGTATTTGCAGCAACGTCGCCAGATGGAGAAAGCCGGGAACGAGGGGGGATTACGACGACTGGAATTTGGTCACCATGTGTGGTGGTTACGAACCCAGCACTGCCGCATTAAGCAAGAAGACGTGGCGACGCAAGTAGGTATCACGCGCAAGCAATTGAGTTTGATTGAGAACGGGAAATCGCTCCCAGAACGGGATGCGGTGGTCGGCATCGCCGATGCGCTTAAGGTTGATGTGAACAGCCTTTTGAAGCGAGCAGGCTACGCGGTTTCGCCTGACCTTGACGAGTTCGACCGAGATGATGTCGCACGCGAGTTCTTCGTTGCCCTCGATGAATCCGTATCAACAGCAGATTTCATTTTGCGGACAGTTACAATATGGCAGAAGTGTCGTCAAGAGGATTTCGGCATCAGCATGAACTTAGGTAGTCATCCGCTAATACTTTGAAAATGAATAGGCTCGAATTTAGCAGTCAAAAGTTCACGAAAAGTCCAAACATGATCTGTCAAACCAGCAGCCATGCTTGGCGTTCTTTGTCTGTACTTCTGTTCTATCAAGCCTTTCTTCGTTCTCTGTTCTTCTGGAATCAAAACTCTCAAACTTTGATGCTCTCTTGCGAAGTTGTAATAACAAGTCCAAAACAGAACTCGTTTTTTCATCAACTCACGGTCTTTACAAAACGCGCGACTCTTTCTCACCAAAGGAGCAAGAGCATGACGGAAAGTTTCATTGACTCTTTCAATCAGGCTCGTACTGATTTTCAAACCCACTGCGCTCAACTTTTCTGCCCCAAAGATGACTTTCTCTTTCAAGCCTGTGAGCCGTCCTTTCTCTTTCACTTTTATCAGTTGTGCATAAACGAGTTCCTCATCCGGTTCAATCACAGGATTGCGTGGGCGACCCTTCTTTCCGGTTGGCTCAAACACTTTCAGATGTCCATAAACAACGCGCAACGCATCAGCATAACAACTAAAGCCATCGCTAAAGAAAACAGGCACGCCACAGACAATTTGTGCGGTGATTTGTATCAACAAGAGTGCGGTCTCAAAAACTCGTGGTCCGACAACAGCCGCAAGAATAAGGCGATATTCAGGCGCGAAAGCGAGCCATATCCACTGCCGCCCATCTTCCGCCACGGCAGGACTTTCTACTTCATCTTCGGCTTCAACACTAGATTTGCGACGGATGAAGTTCCACATCTCATCCAGTTGGATGTGCGTGACTTTGACCTCACGCAACAAGTGTTGATTGATTTCTTCGGCTTGTGCTGCCGCACGCTTGAGCCACTCAAGCACCGTCTCTTCGGTCACTCCCAACACAAAACTGATGGCGGTCAACTCACATCTAACGAGCAACATCTTCAATGCCATAATGACACGCTCTTCCGCCGTCCGCAGATCGAAAAAGACGGTGTCACGAGTTTCGGAAAAAGATTCCGCGCACAAGGAGCATTTGAAGATTCGGCGCTTGCCACTTTTTGTCAAATAAGAAGCAATTGCGCTTACGTTTCCCCGATTGAGCAGCCTATAATGGCTGCACGCTGGGTTGGGACAAGGTTGATTCCAATCTTTAGCTGTACGCAAGAGCCAAGTCTCCTAGCTTAATAGTTTTTTGGCGAAAACTAATCGTAGGCTTGGCTCTTTATCTTTTTCAAAGTATTAGCGGATGAGCACCTGAACTTAAGCGGCGACCAAAATCATGCTGACTTTTTCGCCGGTTTTGCTGCCCACTACAGCCGCGTTGTATCACCCGGTCAAAAGTTAGCGTTGGCTGAGCTACTGCTGCTGCACGCGATGGAGCAATCGCTCAAGCCGGGTGGCGCGCTAGAATTGGCGCAACGCTATCTCGACTACATTGACGCTCGACTCTCGCAGTGGCACAAAAAGGTCAAAACTTCGTCGTGGGTGTCGGTTAAGCAGCGTTGCCGATGTTCTTGTCACCGTGACCGTGAAGATGACAGTTAAATCTTCAGGGATACACAAGCCTGAGTCAGAAGATTGTTGTTAAGCTGTTAGGTTTTCGTGCTTGCACTTCACGACTCCACCGCTAGTTCCATTCGGATAACGATAACCAGTTCCGCGACAATCAGGACACTGACTTATATCCGCAACCACTTGCTTTTGCTTTGGCGCAAGGAACGCAGCAATCAACTCGTCCGCTTCTCCGCTCCGATGAACTTTCGTCGCGTATCCACCGAGGTTAGTGATGCCGTCTTTGCGAAGTGACTCGGCATACTTCCGACATTCTTGAAGTGCAAACCGGGAACCCACACACAAACACCTTCTGTGTTTGTGTGTATTTCTTTTATGTGTGTTTCTTTATTGGTAGAACCGCGTTTCGAGGTGCGCCCCGGCACTACTCCTCTGTCCGGCTCAGCGTTTCAGTGCCGCGACGAAGGCGCGAATGCTTTTGAGTGTCGCCTCATCAAGCGTGACCTCTGTTGCGCCCAACTTCATCTCGATCTTGCGCCCAGCGGCGACGCGCTCAAGCGTGCTCTGCGTCAACACAGCGATGGCTTTCCGATTGTCAGTGTCATGGTTGGCGTAAGGATTAAGGACAGTGCTTGCCGGAGGCGTCCGCAGCACAGTGCGCTTGCCATCAATCAAGAACCCGAAGTCCATCTCGCGGCTGAACTCTGCGCCGCCCTTGTAGGGCGTCGTGAACTCAGCCGTGACCATCACGCCTAAATCCTGCTCCATGAAGTCAGGCTTGCGCGCGACATTAACTTCGCCAGTAAGCATCATCTCTACCTTCGGAGCGACACGCACCGGCAGCATACGCACGGTACGCTTGCCGGAAAAGCGGTCATCTTTGACTTCTATGATGCTTGTGTCGGTATGAGCCACGTTGCGTTGAGCCGTGTTGCCTTGAGTCGTGCTGCTTCGGTTTGTGCTGCGACGTTGCGCCTGAGGCTGAGGAGCAGGTAACAAGATTGAAGCAAGGAGCACGGAAGTGAGTTGGAGAATCATGAGAGTATAAGTTTCCTGTTAGTTCGAGCTGCGGAACTGCCGGCGTGAACCGATCAGTCCACGTATTAGTTGACGTTGAAGTTGTAGGAGAGTCGAACGAGCATCGGGACAGGTTTACCATCCTTGTAAGCAGGCGTGAATATGATCCCGCGTGCGGCTTTGATTGCCGCCCACGTCAACCCATCTGGTAAGCCTTCGACGACTCTGATGTCCGTGACTTCACCGTTCGGGCGACACACCGCTTCGAGCCGCACCGTGCCGGAAGTCCGCACGCCCTCGGCGGTGAAGATTGGCTCAGGTTTGGCGATGATCTGGGCTGGCGTATCCACTTCCGCCTTGCTGTACACCCTCTCACCCGTGATACCTCTGGCGGAAAACAACACCTCGCCTTCCTGCACCATCCGCATCGGCTCAGGCTTGCCTGTCTTCGCAGTCACATTCTTCGTGGTCAGGGGCTTCGGCGTGTGCGGCTCGTCAGTGGAGGGGATGGATGAAGATTCCGGTATTGCACCATAATCGGATGAAGCAGGTAGTGGCGGCACGGGCGGAAGGTCAACCATCTGTGGGTTGAAAACGTCGGCGTTCGCCTGCTTCGCTTTGCGCTTCGACTTGGTGCCGGAAGCTGCGGGCTGTGAGGACGGATCATAGTAGTCGAGTGTTGGCTGTGTCGCCTCGACTCGCACCGCCGGTGTCCTGTCCCGACTTGAGTAGAAAAGGAAGAGAAGCATAACTGCAACGCTAATGACGGCGAGCGCCGACGTGAAGAATAGAATGCGCCGGTTATGCGTGCTGGCGACGGCGAGCGTGTCGCCCGTCTCTTCGATAACCCCGCGTGAGGTGAGGCGCACGCAGACAACCTCATCGCGCCGGTTGCGTGCGATGACCAGATAGAGAATCAGCAACGGCGGCGCGGATACTAGCAAGAGCACGGCGAGTATGCTGACCGGGCGGCGCTCACGGACGAGCACGAACGATTCGGGGCTGTGGCTCGTGATCTTGTAGCCGGAGCGCAGGTACACGTCACACACCTCTTCTATCGCGGCGAGGCGGTGCGTGTCGTAAGTAGCAGGAGTTTGGTAGAGTGGCGGCTCGGGTGAGGGTGCGAGAATCGAGTAGCTCATCGTTTGACAACCTAGTGAATAAGATGAAAAGCGGAGCGCACAACGAGAGGTGATGCGCGTCGCCAAGAGGTTCAACCATAAACTTCTGGCGATATTCGATGGCGAGCACATACTAGCCTTAATTAAGGCTAGTATCAATACAAAAGTAACTATGAGTTTCCCGTCAGGAGGTAATGCCTGATGGGGAAAGCACAACGCCCTCGTCCCGACCGACTCGCGGAAAAGCTGATAGCGATTCGATCTGCCCTCGGATTATCTCAAAACGAGATGCTGAGTCGTATGGGGTTAGCTGAAGAGTTTGGACGTAATTACATTTCGGCATTTGAACTTGGCGCGCGCGAGCCGCCGCTGCCAGTGTTGTTGGCATACGCGCGAGCCGTCAACGTTATCGTTGATGTGTTGATTGACGACGAACTCGACTTACCAGCTCAGCTTCCTGCGGCAGGCACGAAGCGCAGAGCAGGAATACGACACAGGAATCAAACAGGATAACGGTCTTCCCTTCTCCTATAGCGCCGTTCATTCGGGTGCGACCTTGTAACTGCACTGTGTAAACCAAGCTTCGATGTCAGCCTTCGTGATAAGCGTCAGCGCATGAGCTAGCGCCCTGTCGAGTTCGTCGCGGGTGCGCGCTTTCGCACGGCGTAATACCTGTTTGAGCTTTGACCAGCACTGTTCGATAGGTGAGAAGTCAGGCGAGTAGGGCGGCAGCCACAACACGCTCGCGCCGCGCCCTCGTGCGACTTCTTCAACGCGACTCGCTTTGTGGACGTGCAGGTTGTCGAGCACGACCACATCGCCGTCACGCAAGCGCGGTTTGAGGATGTGCGTCAGGTAGGCATCAAAGGCGAGCGTGTCCACTGCGCCGTTGATTGTCATGGTGGCAACGAGTCCGCGACGCAAGGCGAGCGCGCTGATGATGGAAGTTTGTTCACCGTAGTTGCGCGGCACATGATCAACGACGCGCCTGCCCTTCGGCGCACGCGCATAAGCCGGCGTCATCGCTGTGTTGACGCCCGATTCATCAAGGAAGATAAAACGACGGTGATTCATCTGCGTTATGCGTCGCCAGAACCACGCGCGTTTGTAGTTGTTGCGTTCACTCGCCGCCAAGCTTTTTTTTGCGCCCCAGACCCAACTTTGCCAGCGCCCGCGAGATGGTCGGGGCACTCACACTCACGCGCGTCTGTTCTTCGATGTAGTCGCGCAACGCGACAACGGTCTTGTCCGGGTGGCGGGCACCTTCGGCACGCAACGCCCGAAGGTGCCTCGCTGACAGACGCGGCGTGTGCCCGCCGCCGTGCGGACGCGGCGCAAGGTCGCCGCTTTCGCGTCGCTGCCGGAGCATCTTCTTGACGAAGGTCTGTCCGACCGCGAACGTCGCGGCAACTTCGTCAATCGTCTGATCGCCGCGTTCGACCGCCGCGACCACCTTTTCTCGCAAATCTAATGAATAGGCTCGCATAACGCGACATTCTAATTCTGAACTTCGGTCGCATTCAAGTGAATGCCGCTATAAGCTCCTTCGGATAGTATCGAAAAGATAAAAGGTTATAGTATTGACGGTATGAATCGTATATACTGTTCCCCATGAGGAGGACACGGTTGGCTGCAAAAATAATAGCGGTTGTTAACCAGAAAGGCGGTTCCGGCAAAACGACACTCAGTATGCAGTTCGCCGGGGCGCTCGCGCGCCGTGGCGAGCGCGTTCTCGTTGTCGACGCTGACCCGCAAGCCACGGCGACACGCTGGGCGGCGACCGCCGCCGACGACAACCCGTTCCCTGCTTCCGTCGTGGGTTTGAGCGCTGCGAGCGCGAAGGTACACCGCGAGGTCAAGAAGTTCGTCGAAGACTATGGGTACATCATTGTTGACTGCCCGCCCGCCGCTGACTCACCCGTGCCGCAGAGTGCACTGCTTGTCGCCGATCTCGCGCTCGTACCGCTAATCCCCTCCCCGCTGGACATGTGGGCGGCGGTCGGAATTCGGCAAGTAATCGAGAACGTCAGTTCAATTAACGAGGGTTTACAAGCGCGTCTCGTCGTTAACCAATGTCAGCCGAACACTAACCTCGCGAAAGAAGCGCTGGAGGTGCTGCCGGAGTTCGGCATCGAACTCTGCCATACATACGTGCACCAGCGACAGGTGTATCGGCAGTCCGCTGTGTTCGGGCAGACGGTTCATGACTTTGGCGGGCGCGCGGCGGAAGCAGTGCGCGAGATTGAAGCGCTGACTGATGAGTTACTGGAGGTGATGAATGGGCACGAGCCGCAGAAATCGAAAGGAGAAGCTGCATGATGACTTTAACGCTCGAAACCAAGCCGGTGCCGCTTGCTGCCGATGCGAACGGCGTACTTCGGGTCGGCGAGACTCGTGTGCCGCTCGACCGTGTGGTTTATGCTTTCAACGAAGGCGCGTCGGCGGAGGAAATCGTCATGCGCTATTCGACGCTCGATTTGGCAGATGTGTACGCGGTCATCGCGCACTACCTCAACCACAAAACGGAAGTTGATCGCTATTTGGAAGAACGCCGAGAACAGGCGGCGCACATCCAGGAAGAAGTCGAGCGACGCTTCCCGCAGGACGGGACTCGCACGCGGCTGTTGGCGCGACGTGGCGACCGGGAACCAAGTGCTGCGTAAACGAGATGAAATTAGCAGCGGATGAAGACTTGATAACCGAATCGTGGCGGGTTTGATGCGGCGGCTACCGCACCTCGACATCGTTCGCGTGCAGGATGCCGGACTGCGGAGCGCGGACGACCCGACGGTACTGGCATGGGCGGCAGACGAGGGGCGTGTACTGCTGACGCACGACGTAAACACGTTGATCGAATCCGCCTATGAGCGGATCGCGCGCGGCGAGCGAGTGCCGGGCATTTGTGCCGTTCCACAGGAAGTGCCGGTCAGCACTGCTATCGAAGACGCATTGCTGCTCATCCAATGCAGTCTCGAAGGCGAATGGGAAGGACAAGTCAGGTATATACCGATTAAATGACTTTAGGGAGCAAACAAATGCCGAGGAAAGATATGCGTAAGGCTTTAGGAGCGTCGCTCAGAGCCGAACAGGACGCGGTGAAAACGCGCTTTGAGCGTGCTGAGACGGCACTGGCACGGACGGGCACCCCAACTGCAAACTCGCGAGAAGAGCGCGTCGTGCGCGACAGTTTCACGATGCCTACAGATGAGTACGAGCGAATAGCGGCGCTGAAGAAGCGCATGTTAACACGCGGCGTTAGCGCGACTAAGAGCGAGGTGTTGCGCGCCGGTCTAGCCGTATTGAACTCAATGGACGACAAGCAACTCGTCGAGATACTCACCCGCGTGCCGAAGGTCAAAACCGGACGCCCTCCGCAAATGACGTAAAGCCAACGAAACAGGTATATTGAATAAACTGTATATTCTGTTTACTTGCTTTGTATCAAAACACTTTTACGTTTTATGACGCGCAACGAAGCCTCGACACGCAAAGACATCATTGATCCGCAGGTGACAGCCGCTGGCTGGAATTTGCACGACTTATCACAGGTTCGCTTCGAGATTCCGGTTGACGGGTACGATGCAGAGCCGTGGAACGGCGTGACCGACTACTGCCTGTATCGTGCAAACGGCGAAGTCGTGGCAATCATTGAGGCGAAGCGGCAGAGCCGTAGTCCGCAAGTCGCGCGCGAGCAGGTGCGCCACTACGTCACGGAGATCACCAAGCGCCAAAGTTTTCAGCCGTTCGCCTTCATGACTAATGGCGCGGAAAACTTTTTCTGGGACTTAGGAAGTTCGTCGCCGCGCTCCGTATCCGGCTTTTTCTCGCCAGATGACCTTGAACGGTTACTGTTCATTCGTGAGCACGGAACACCCTTAGCCGACGCAAACATCAACAATCAAATCGCCGGACGCACTTATCAGCAGGAAGCTATTCGACGCATCAGTGAGGCATTCACAGCCGGGAAACGCCGCGCTCTGCTCGTAATGGCAACGGGAACAGGGAAGACGCGCACGGCGACGGCGCTAATAGACTTATTCCTAAGCGCCAACCAAGCTCGCCGCGTGTTATTCCTCGCCGACCGCGACGCGCTCGTAGATCAAGCCTTGAACGACGGGTTCAAAGCGCACCTGCCGGAAGAACCACGGGACCGCATCTATACACATACTATCGACAAATCTAAGCGGTTATACGTCGCGACGCTCCAAACGATGGGTATCTGCTTCAGCAAGTTCAGCCCCGGCTTCTTTGATCTCATCATCTTCGACGAAGCTCACCGCTCGATATTTAACCGGCTCGGCGAGGTGATGGAGTATTTCGACGCGCGCATGATCGGGTTGACCGCAACTCCGGCGGAGTTCGTTGACCGCGACACGTTCCGACTTTTCGATTGCGAGGACAGCACGCCGACTTTCCTTTATCCATTCAAGCAAGCTGTTGATGAAGATGTGCTCGTTGATTATAGCCTCTATCAAGCCGAAACGAGATTTCAGCGCAAAGGCATCAAGGGCGCTGAGTTGACGGAGGAGGAGCGGAATTTACTGATCGAACAGGGAATTGACCCGGATGAGCTTGATTATTCAGGCACCGACCTTGAGAAGACAGTCAGTAATATCGACACGTTGCGCAAACAGTGGGAAGAGTTTTGGGATGTGTGCCTGAAAGATCAATCGGGACAGCTTCCGGGCAAGACAATCATATTCGCTATGACGCAGCGACACGCTGAGCGTCTCCTGACCGTGTTCGACCAGATGTATCCTCAGTTTAACGGCGAACTCGCGGCGCTCATCACTTCAGACACTGAGCGCGTGCGTGACGGCTCTTACGGTGAAGGGTTAATTACCAAGTTCAAGAAGCGTGACATGCCACGTATCGCCATCTCTGTTGACATGCTCGATACCGGCATTGATGTGCCTGAAGTTACCAACCTCGTGTTCATGAAGCCGGTGCAGTCGCAAATCAAGTTGTGGCAAATGATCGGGCGCGGCACACGCAACGACGAATCATGTCGCCAGCGCGAGTGGCTGCCTGAAGGTCAGAAAACTGAGTTCAAAATTATCGACTTCTGGGAAAACGAGTTCGACAAGCCAGCCGAAGAAACCGTCAAGCAGACCGTTCCCGTGCTGGTGACGATCTTCAACACGCGGCTCAACATCCTCAAGTTGTACCTGCGTCAGCAAGGCACAGAGGAATGTCAGCGTGTGGCGTCCGACCTTCGCAAACAAATCGCACAATTGCCGCTCGATTCCTACGGAGTCAAACGCGCTTATCCGCAAATCGAAGAGGCGTGGAACGATTCGTTCTGGAATTTTATGACGCCGCAGAAAATAGAGATGCTGCGCGTTCGCGTCGCGCCTTTGCTGCGCCATGTTCCCGGTGTGGATGTCGCCGAGGCGACCTTTACGAGCAAAGTCGAACGACTGAAGTATCAAATCCTAACCGACAAGGTACAGCCAGCCACTGTTGAATCTATTACGGAGGATGTCAGCCGATTACCTGACTTCGTAGCGGTTAAGCCTGCGTGCCGTGAGGCGATAGAGTTGTGCCTGTCGCCGCGACTTGAAAAGGCACGCCCCACAGAGTTGAGTGGCGTTATTGACGCGCTCGCCGATCAAATGCGTTATCGACGCGAGCAGGTCAATACATTACTCGAACTCGACTTGCGCGATGTGATTGACTCGCGCGGCTATATCACACTCACTGAGGGCGGGGAACGCATCTACGTCCGCGAATACCGTGCGCGCGTCGAAGCTCGCGTGCTTGAAGTCGTCGAGACGCACCCGACGATGCAATTGATTCGTGAGGGCAGGGAAGTCTCCGACGATGATTTAATCGCGCTCGAACGCACGCTTCGCCAACAACTCGGCGGCGGCAACCTGCAACTCTCGACCGCGAACATCCACAAGGCTTTCGGCTGGAAGGTTGGAAGTTTGTTGGCGTTCATGCGGCACCTGCTCGAACTCGACCGACTACCGGACTACGAAGCAATCGTCGCACGCCGTTTTGAAGAACACATCGCGGCGCACAGCTACACCGCCGACCAGATACGTTTCCTGCGCGCCGTGCAAAGTGTTTTCCTACGCAAGCGCCAGCTCGCGCTCGCCGATCTCTACGACGAACCAACGCTGAAACCTTTCGGCGCGAATGCCGTCGAACGCTTCTTCACACAATCAGACGTAAAAGAATTGTTGTCGCTAACTGAGAAACTCGCCGCTTGAAATTATGCTTACTGACCCGAACTTGCGCTCAAAGGTTGATGCCCTTTGGAACAAACTCTGGACGGGCGGACTCTCCAACCCGCTCGACGCCATTGAACAACTTTCCTATTTGCTTTTCATGAAACGGCTCGATGATGCTGAGGACGCGCGCGAACAAGCAGCGCGCCGACGCGGGCAGGAACATACGCCGCTCTTTACAGATGAAAAGTTGCGCTGGCGCTACTGGACGAATCTCAAAGCCGAAGAAGCCTTGAAGCACGTCAAGGAAAAGGTCTTTCCGGCACTCAAGACGCTCGGCGGCGCAGGCAGCTCGTTCGAGCTACAGATGGAGAACGCCGAATTCAAAATCAACAAGCCGAGTCTGTTGATTGAGGCGTGCCGCAGTATGGATGAGATGCACGTCTCCGAGCAGAACCAAGACGTGCAGGGCGACTTATATGAGTATCTCTTAAGCAAGCTGAACACGGCGGGGCGCAATGGGCAGTTTCGCACGCCACGTCATATCATTCGCATGATGGTCGAGATGCTCGCACCCCAGAAGGGTGAGCGCATTTGCGACCCTGCGGCGGGAACGTGCGGCTTTCTTGTCAACGCCTATCAGTACATCCTTGAGACGAACACAAGCCGCGACATCCTTGAGTATGACGGCGAAGGAATGCCGCATAATCTCGTCGGCGACATGCTCGACGAGCGCGACCGCGCGTTTCTTCAAACCAAAGCAGTTACTGGCTACGACAACGATTCGGGCATGACGATGTTGCGTATCGGTTCGATGAATTTGATGCTGCACGGACTGGATCATCCGCGTTTCTATTATGCCGATACACTGTCAAAAGATTACAAAGAGAATAAACAGTATGACGTGATTCTCGCCAATCCGCCGTTTAAGGGCGCGATTGACACGGCGTCGGTTGGGGAAGACCTACCGGCACGCAACAAGAAAACGGAACTGCTTTTCCTACATCTATTCCTACGCTTGCTCGATATGGGCGGACGGTGCGCGGCGATTGTGCCGGACGGGGTGCTTTTTGGGTCGAGCGGCGCACACGTTGAAACGCGCAAAAAAATCATCGAGCAGAATCAAATCGAAGCTGTGGTCTCGATGCCGAGCGGGGTGTTCAAGCCTTACGCGGGTGTCTCGACCGCCGTGTTGTTGTTCCGCAAGGGTGGCGAGACTGACCGTATCTGGTTCTACGACATGGAACATGACGGACTCTCGCTCGACGACAAGCGGACGAAAGTACCTGAGAACGACATTCCCGACATTCTTTGTTGTTGGAAGAATCGCCATGATGCAACGTTCGCGCGGGTGAGGACGCAAAGACTAGCGGTGTTGAGGAGCGAAATCGCGCCGCTCAAAGTTGAACGGTTGAATCTTCAATGCGAAATCAACCGCTTGACATACGAAGAGGCAATTGCGCCGGAAGAGGATGGAGACGCGGCACGCTGCGCGCTTGAAGCGGACGAAGCGCGACTCGCCGAATTGCATCACCGCCTCGCGCCGTTGCAAACGGAAATCAACCAACTCAGCCGTCAGTTCTGGGTGACAAAGGAACAGGTGCGTGCGAACAAGTATGATTTGTCGGCGAGTCGCTACCGGCTGATTGAACAAGATGAAACATTTTATGATGAGTCGCCGGTGACGCTCGCGCGGTTGATGAATCTGGAAGAAGTGATGCGGCGTGAAGTAGAAACGCTTCAGGGATTGATCCGGTAAGATGATAAGCTGAGGCGCTGCGAACCAAGTTGTACGGAGGTATTTATGGCTCAAGTTTCGGAACACATTGAACGGGCATCAGTGCTGGTGCATGTGCGTCCGTTGTTCGAGATGAACGATAAGGAGTTTGAGGAGTTTTGCCGCCTCAACCGTGACCTTCGTATCGAGATGACCGCCGAGGGAGACTTGATCATCATGCCGCCGACCGGAGCACGCACCGGAAATCGTAACTCCGCTATTAACGCGCAACTTTATATATGGAACGCCCAAGCTAAGAATGGAGTTGTTTTCGATTCTTCGACCTTGTTTGTTTTACCTAACGGCGCGAAGCGTTCACCTGATGCGGCTTGGGTCAGCAAGTCACGCCTTGCACATTTCTCTAACGAAGAACGCGACAAGTTCCTGCCTGTGTGTCCCGACTTTGTGATTGAACTTCGTTCCGCCTCTGACAGCCTTGCGGAACTGCAAGCGAAGATGCGCGAGTACATCGAAAACGGCGCGCAACTCGGCTGGTTGCTCGACCCTTCGACGCGCAGGGTTTATGTGTATAAGGCGGATGGTACGGTTGACCAGATTGACGACGCAGAGACAATCGCGGGCGATCCGTTGATGCCGGGTTTCGTGCTGAATCTAAGGGGTGTGTGGGAAGCTGATTTTTAACACTTTTCGAGTTAAACAGAGCGAAGAAGGTAATTACTCAGTCGGGGGTTATCCATTTCCAATGAACTTGGATTCAATAGGCAATCTCGTAAAAAGAACGAAGCAGTGTGATCCAAAGAGCCTTACTCGTAGCACGTTTAAGTACATAGATATTGCATCAGTGGATAGGCTGACTAAGCGAATAGTTGCGCCACAAATTCTTTTAACACGAGAAGCACCCAGCCGCGCACGAAAAGTTATTCATACAAGTGACATCATTCTTTCAACCGTGCGACCCAATCTGAATACAGTCGCTTATGTTCCGAGTTTCTACAATGGCGAGATTGCTTCAACAGGCTTTTGTGTTCTTCGAGCCGAAGACAAAGCTGTAAATCCTTTATACCTTTTCTACTTCACACAGACAGATAGTTTCGTCTCGCACCTTACTAAATTAGCGACAGGAGCAGGCTATCCGGCTGTGTCTGACTCAGACATTCTTGAGTCAACAATTCCGCTTCCATCCGTCACTGAACAAAAGCGCATCGCCGCCATCTTAGACAAAGCCGACCGCCTTCGCCGCACCCGCCGCTACGCTCAACGACTCAGCGACACGTTTCTGCAATCAGTGTTTGTAGAGATGTTTGGCGACTCGGTGAAGAACCTAAAAAACTTTGACATTGAGGAATTAGGCAACTTAGTTGATGCTTTTGAAGGCGGCGTAAATTTCAATCCGACAACTAACGGTGAGTGTGCTTCTGAATGGCGAGTCCTAAAAATTAGTGCGGTTACATGGGGCGACTTCAATCCTCACGAAAGCAAACCCATCAGCCGGAACGAAACCTTTAACGACACTCTTGTTGTCAGAAAAGGTGACTTGCTTATTAGCCGAGCAAATACAACTGAGCTAGTCGGAGCAGTGTGTATGGTACGAAGTAACCCGCCAATGGTTTTACTTCCTGACAAACTTTGGCGGGTTAAATTTAAGAAGGATTGTAGGCTTGAACCCGAATACGTTTTGCGCGCTTTGCGTCAGCCAGCTACAAGGAAACTCATCGGCGATCTAGCCACAGGTAGCAGCGGTTCAATGAAGAACATCTCTAAGGAAAAAGCCGCTACACTTCCGATACTCGTTCCATCGCGTTCTCTTCAAGAAAAGTTCGCCTGCATCGTCCAACGCTTTGAGCGTCTCCGCGCACAACAACGTGAGGCTACGCGGCAAGCGGAACATCTCTTTCAGACGTTACTTCACAAAGCTTTCAGCGGACGTTTATAGTATGTAGGATATAAACCGTATATACCGTAATCTCAATCGAAACATGAAACACACCAAACAAAACACCGAGACGCCCACGCACGTCACCGCCGAAGAATGGGCGGCTATGAGCGATGTGGAGAAACTCGATGCCGTACATGCGCATCGAGTAGATCAAGTGCTGATGTTTGAAACGGTAGGAGCAGAAGCTATCAAGCAGTTGCTCAATGCGGCGAGGGATGAACAACCCATCAGGATGGTGTTTGATGGAGAACTACAAGCTGCGTGTTTCATGGAGGTCATTGATCAACTCGAATCATTAGGAGTGATCGGAAATAATAAATTGAACGAGGGGAAATTCGTTCGCTATGAAGCTGGCGTCAAGCGCAGTGGAACAGACAAGGCTGATGAGAAGGCAAGCCAAGATCAGCCTGAACAACTCGCCTTAATGCAAGTGTTGGCGATGAGGATTCGTAGCCACGCACCGTTTGAGTATCTTCCTTTGAATAGGCTGACAGGTTCTGATCAAGAACGGGAAATGCTTGAGGCGGCATACCACGCCTTGCGAAATCTCGATGAATGGCTTGGTGCGAAGAATACGCACCCCAAAAAATTGGAGCCGCCCAACCGTCTCGCGCAGCCGACATTTCTAGAGATGCGGTATGCCGCGACCGCTATTGCAGACGGCAGAACAGGTCGCGGATGGAGTCCCGTTCCCGGTGAACCAGCAATGATTCACAGTGCGGAAGGTGAATTGCTCCATGCAAAATTAACGGCTAAGCCTGAACTGAATTGGTGGGGTGAGGCAACTGTTACACATGAGCATTTGCGTGAGCAGTTAGAGACGCTCGAACCCGCCGGTGTGCTGTGCTTGCAAATCGTCACGGCATGGGTAATAGAGGAAAATCGGGTAACGGTTACGCTTAACGACCTTATTAAGTTGATCGGATGGACACCACGAAGCACCGCCGAGCGCGCACTGATGCAGCGCAAAATATGGATATGGCTGGAGCTATTCGATGCGATTACAATTCACGGCAAACGTCCCGGTACATATCGAGACCCGGATACGAAAAAGAAGATAGACCTTACTTCAGCGGACGCTTTTATTAAAATCGTTGGACGGCGAGATGCACAACAAGGTCAGTACACATTCGACAAAGAGAATCCGCCAGTCGAAGTCTCATGGGTTCCGGGTCCGTGGGTTGATGCTTACCGCAATAACCGTCAAATCCTCACGGACTTCGGCAATATTCTCGCGCTGACGGGCTTGCCGCTTGGCAAGCCGAGCGGTGCATGGGCGCTCAGCATCGGATTAGCCTTAAATCAAAAGTGGCGTGAACGTGCCTCACGCGCAGAAGAGAGACACAAATATTCGACAGATATTAAAACCGGCGAAAGAACCAAGACATTAACAGTTGACTTCGACCGCTCCTTCACCCGTTACGAATTGCTGGACATGCTGCGCACCGAGCCGTGGGTAGAGGACGTGCTAAAGAGCAGCAATCCACAACGAGCACAGAAGTATTGGGACGATGCTATTCGGATACTGAAAACAAGAATTATCGGTGAGTACAAAGTGCTTGACCCTGAACCCGACAATCGCAGAGGATGGCAAAACTTTTGGCTTAGAGAACAACAACTGCTGGTCTTACCTAAACCGGAAGGCATTGCGGCTGTAACGGAGATAGCGAAACGCGCACGCAAAATTAACAAATCTGCGAAGCGAAGAAACTTGTAGCTCTCCAAGCATTCCCACAGTTTTGAGTGATTTAATTTATCGTTCCCACAGTTTTGAGTAGAAATTAGTTCCCGCAGTTTTGAGTAAATTTGATGACTCAGAACTGTGGGAACAGCATTTGTAGGCTAATCACGCCATATTTTGGGGTTGTTGATGAAGACCACCCAGCATATGGGTAGTGACTTTCCCACAGTTTTGAGTCGACGAAAAGTCTCTCACTCAAAACTGTGGGAAAGTCACTCAAAACTGTGGGAAAGTCACTCAAAACTGTGGGAAAAATCCCGTAAGCCTTTTATTTGGACACTTTATTTTCCTTAATAGTAATATAAAGCATGGCAATTTTTCGATTGCTATGCATCCATATGATCTTTACAGTTTGGCTCGGTTAAGAAAGCTGAGCAAACTTAAGGATCAACTTCTAGATGAGTCTTGCTACTGTACGTTCAATCACATTCGAGCGCCGTACCTCACTTAATCCCCACCGCGAATATCGTTGTGACTTTACGCAAATAGATAACGATACGCTTGACTTGCTCGCATCGGATGAAGCGTGTGATGTTACGCCGTCAATGTTGAAAATCTACGTGCGTCTATATCGTGCTTTGCGCCAGTTTCAAGAACGCGAAGGAGTTTTGTGGATTAGAAGTGCCGATGATGAAACCGGCAATAAGATGAACGCATGGGAGCGATTAATTTCCATCGTAGGAGTCGCTAACTCTACAGCAAAGAAAGCACTCGATTGGATGACTAAAAAAGGTGTCATCCACTATGAGGGTTACAAAAACGGTTATGGAATTCGAGTCTTCTTCAATCGCGCAAAGAACTCAATTGGAATCCGTGCGGAGAACAAGGTCACTCAAAAAATTTTACCCCAACCATCTATTCCATCCGTTGATGCTCGTATTCCAACTGATGGAACGCCCTTTAATAGGTCTACATTAGATAAAGATTTAGAAGTTATAAATCGCCCGCCTAACGGCGGCGGCTTACTTGCTCAAGTAGAATATTTATCGGCAATACCAAATGCGCCCTCCCCTCTGTCAAAGTCGCTATCATCAGTGCCGACCCAAGAAGTGATTTCACCGCAATTCAAAGCCGCACAGTTCGAGCCAACAACAACTTTTCTGGATGCAAACGCGGTCGCCACAACTATCTCCTCACTCGTACACCAAACGGTTCAGCAACAAACAGAACGAAGCATCTCGCACGCTGTCACGCGCATACGTGCCGAGGTGGTAAGCGACACGCAGCACTGGCTCGATAGTCGTGGCATCCCGAAGGCAGTCAGGGTTGCCATGCGCGAAACATTTAACTATCAACAAAAGCACAGATGTGAAAATCGTGTGGGAGAAAACACCCACGATCCTGTAATGGACTCAGGCACGATACGAGCGGAATGTGATCAACAAGATGCTGCTGATTTGTTCGCGTCACAAGTTGAATGTGTGCGGCTTTCGCTTGAGTCCGGGCGCACGCCTGAACAGATACGTTCGCAGTTCAACCTCGATAGCAATGTGTGGATGCGTGCGCTGAATGAAATCGACGAACAAAACTATATATCGTTGCCATTAACGGAATTCGCTGACGAACCGAACGAGGTAGATCACATTGCGAAGACTCATCGCTATTTGGGAGGGCGGATTCAACTTCGAAGTGCAACAGCGTAACTCCTACTTAGCAGTGCCTTTGTTCGGTCTGCTGTTTCAGCAAGTCTTACAATTTCAACAGTTGAGGGCTGGCTAAAGCAGCCAACCGGTCACAGTGCAACAATTAACTGTGTTGCACTTCGAAGTTGAATTCACGGAGTTTAATTTTCAAAAATTTATAGCTGCAATTTCGCGCCTTTCAATATGCAACACAAGGTTCGGCATTGGGTAGTGATTAAAATCGGGGGAGGTTATTAAGAGTATGAATTTTGTCCATCATGATCTCGGTCAACGCCGGAGCGGTGAAATAGTTGAAATTATACTTTCCGGTAATGCTGCAAACGTGCGCCTCATGGATAGCTCAAACCTTCAAAGCTATAAGAATGGGCGGAACCATCGCTACCAAGGTGGTTTAGCCAAAAGGTCTCCAATCCGTTTGCAGATTCCACACTCAGGACACTGGCATGTCGCTGTAGATTTGGTGGGTTTGGCTGGTAATGTGCGGTCTTCAGCCCGTGTGCTTCCAAGTCCGTTACCAGCACTTCGTGAAATCCCGCTGTCTTCTGTACCGAGCTTAATACAACCTGAGTCTTCACCTGCTATGGAGGAAGGGAGTACACGTGAGTACGACGTGTTTATTTCTCACGCATCAGAGGACAAAGATGAAATAGTCAGACCGTTAGCCAATGCTCTCAAGCATGAAGGCTTGAAGGTTTGGTATGACGAGTTTGAACTTAAAATTGGAGATAGCCTCCGGCGTAAAATTGATCGTGGATTGGCGAGCAGCCGTGTTGGGTTAGTTATTCTCTCGGTGTCGTTTATGAGCAAGGGTTGGACAAATTACGAACTCGACGGAATCGTTACGCGAACGGTGACTGGCGAGCAGGTGCTACTTCCGATTTGGCACAACGTTTCCAAACGTGAAGTCGTTGAATACAGTCCATCGCTCGCCGACAAAGTGGCACGAAGTACAGCTACCCATACGGTGGAAGAAATCGCAACTGAAATCGCAGAACTAATTGAAGCGTGCGCGTAATTCAGAATGACAAATCCGCCTGATTTCGGGACATTCTGGCAGTAATCTTGAAATTTCGTTTACTGCCATCGCCCACTGAGCGGGAAACGGCGAAATTACTGAGAAAAAGCG
>MWWI01000004.1_pt1 | contig 61851 bp, 87 predicted proteins | sample 1047321 | NCBI WGS metagenome assembly MWWI01 (sample SAMN06349966, study PRJNA376086) | soil metagenome | isolation source: FI-1 sample Antarctic (ecotone) soil | place: Antarctica | reverse complement strand
CTGATGAAATGGTCGTCAATGTAAATATATTTAGTTCCGAGTTGAACGTAGCCGACATCAACCGATGTTTGAACCTCTCGATGAATTGTTTTCATTGTCATTGTATTTGCCTCTCTAAAATTTATTTTGCTGCAATCTCTCGACTACAATTACAGAGTATAATGGCTCATCTCCACAATGTCAAGTTTATTTTGTAAAAAGTGAAAATAATAGCGAATTAAATCAAACTATTTTCTTCGCGCCTGTGTTAATTAGATAACAAAAGTTTTTGCAGTTGAAAATCAGCATTAAAATCTAATGGTTTTGGAAATACGGGACTATACCATTGCTTTCCGTTATCAATCCATCTTTGTCTTAGTTGGCTATGGGTGCGGATTGCATCAGTATAGCCAAATTGTGTCCCGCAAGACGGGCAAATTAAATCGTCTTCCGCAGGTCTCCATAATTTATCGTATCCACAAACCGGACAAATATGCATAATTACCCTTTTACTCTTGAAAATACCTTTGCGAAACAGGCGCAAAAGTTCTTTCGTCATCAGCAATTGTTTTTTCAAATTAGCGAATTTAATCAAACTATTTTCTTCGCTTCGGGTGTTAATGAGCGGTTAGATGCTTTCTGGTGAAATCAAACGAGCGAGAAATCGGCGACCGTCTTCGCAAACCGTTTGACCGTTAATTTTCAATTCATAAAAACCTTCGTTTTTATAGCGTTCCAACTCAAAAACTTGAGTTGAGTGTCGGTTCAAAACTCCAATGATATTTTGAAAATACTGTTCTTCTTTTGTATCGTCCATATTTTATTCATTTGAGATTGCAAAAGCGATTTCATACTCAAACAATCCACAATCCTCACATTTTCTGTAAACTAAATTAGTGCGGCTGCTGACTTGAAGCAAACTCCAGCAATGCCGCGCGGACATACAACGCAAAAATCGAAAGAATGTTTTTATTGAAACACGCATAACAAGCCATTTCACCCTTCGCGCGTCCGCCGCCGCCAATGAATAATTTGATGGCAAACTGGACAGTCAAACGAAATTTTGCGCGGCTCTAACGGGAATTTTACGCCGCTCAGATATAAATCACGCCCGTCGGTAAGCCCGACTTCGGTTTTACAGTTCCGGCAAACCATAGGTTTCATCTCGCGCTTAAAAGCAATGTTTTCCATTGACAAAAAAAATTAGAAAAGGTTATATTTTTTTTGTCGAAAAAGTAGTTTGTGTTCTTAAAAAATAAACCGGAGTGTGAGGCTTCGGTTTTTTCTCGCGTCCGTCTCAGGCGTTAGCTTGCTTCTTCGTGCAACACACATCCAAACTCTTCGGCGGTGAGAAGCTCTGCCATATATTCGCTTCCGTCACAGACAGCCGCGCCGTTAATATCCGGACGCTCATAGAAGAGAACTTTTGGATGCGTGCAGTATCTCACTCGATAACCAAAACGAATAACAGTTTCATCGTCGCTAAGTTTTTCGTGTGTTTCCGGGTCATACGGAAAAACTATATCGTTGTAACGGTTTTCTTTTAATTGCCAATGTTTACAGGTTTTACAGTTGTTCATAATAGTTTCGCGCCCGCCCGCGAGGCGTCTCAATCGTTATGTTTTTTCTTAGTCCTTATAGCCGATGAACTCATTAATCTCGTTTTGTTGCGTTTGCCACTCAAAAACTTCGAGCATTTCGACTAATGCGTGATTATATTCACCTGATGCGCCCTTTGATATGTCCCAACCGGGCAACATAATCACCGCATCACATTTTTCGAGCATCAGCAAATCGCCGTCGAGAAAGTTTTTGTCGCTGGTTACGCCATCGAGGAACGCCGTGTTTTTATGCGGACAAATTACTGCCGCGCCGCGCCGCCAAAGTTCGGCGGCAACAGCTTCGGCAACGCGAATGTTGACCGAACTGTCGTAAATCGTTTTGGCGCGATATGCGCCCGCAACATAAAGAAGTTTCATATTTTCTCCTTATTTTTGAATCATCCGGCAATCTGCGGCTGGAATTGTTAGATTTCTTTCTGATTTAACGCAGCGAGCAGCAGTTGTCGAAATTTGGAAGAACTTGCCGCGCCAGCTGGCTCGTGTTCGTAAATAAATCGCTCTATCGCCGAAGCCGAATTCGCTTCTACGTTTAACTGCGCTGTTTCAAAATCAGGCAAATCAGAAATTGTTTTGCCTGCCGCTCGGAGTAGATTTTCGTAATCGGCGCAATTTTCGAGCGGGTGTCCGAGCGCATCACGAAATTTATATTTTTTGAGTTTTTCTTTGTAATCCGTCATTGGAATTTTCTCCTTTTTCTAAAATCATCCAAGAATCTGCGGCTGGAATTGTCAGATTTCTTTTCCCTACTTAGACCTACTTCGATATTCGCGCATCTTTGCTGCGTTATATTTTCGCCAGGCTTCCCGATTACGGTCGTAGTATTTCCTCATATAGTTGCGCTGACTGGTGCGTCGTTTTTCCCTTCTAACGTCGCATTTGTCGCAAGTTGTTTGGTTTTGTTCGATTGTTTCGTTTGTCATATTTTCTCCTTTTTCTAAAATCATCCGGCAATCTGCGCTTCGGATGACTCTGCTTCTCGCCTGCATCAATTCAATCGATTGGTTTATTTTCGCGCTCAAATAAGATTTGTCCATCTTCAAACGGCGTGCTATTTCCTTTTGCGTGATGTTCTCGGCGAACAACGATTCTAATTCAGCCGGGCAAATATCGCGCCTGTGCTATCTTGTTCTTTGTTAATCATCACCGAAACTGAAATCTGCGGCGTATCGCTCTGCGCGTTCGCAAGCGATTGATATTTGAACGTGATTCAAAATACAACCGCACGTTGACCCGATGATTTCAGCCTCGGGCACAATTTGACCGGAATAAGTTTCGTCCGAAGAAATTGAAAACTCTAACTCGCCGTCTTTGCAATTCGGGCAAGGCGCGTCGCGGTCGTCATCGTCCGTTTCGTCGAAAGTGTCCGCCAGCGTGTTTAATTTTTCAATCCACGACGACGACCATTGGTTAGCGAGCGCGGTTGCCGCGCTTTTAAGAAGAACTTTTGTTTCTAAGTTTGTCATATTCGTATATACGGAAGAAGTCGCCTCTATGTGCGGCGAAACAGTTGCTTTGTTTGTGATTCGTTTGTCATATTTTCTCCTTGCGGTTTGCCCCGCGCCTGTCTCAGCCGTTAGGTGCTACGCGGTGAAATCCGCATAGTCGTAATCGTCTCGGTATTCGTCGTCGGCTTCGTCGTCGTCCCAATCAAATTGGACTTGGAAAGAGTCGCCGCATTTTTCGCACTCGTAAGAATTTAAGCCGCGTCCTTGCTCGTATGTTAAATATGTTTTTCCGCCGCAATCGCATTTTATATTGTCGTCGCGCCCGAAGTCGTCCATTCCGTAGCTCATTTTGTTGTCTCCTTTTCTAAAATCATCCAAGAATCTGCGGCTTCGTTGTTAGATTTCTTTTCCCGCAGGTTCGCCCCGCGCCCGTGTTAATAAATAATTTGACGGCTATCAAATTTTAACTCTATTTGCTTCCAATTCTTTGAGAAAATCGGTAAATTCTTGTTCCGTGAAATCGCGTTCCGGTTCTGACGACCATTTATCTAAAAGTTCAATCGCTTCGCGCTTTTTGTCAGCCTCCGTCGAACCAGTCGATAGACGTGAGGGCAAAACGCTGTCTTGTTTTTGTGATTCGTCGTTCATATTTTCTCCTTTTTCTAAAATCATCCAAGAATCTGCGGCTGGAATTGTTAGATTTCTTCTCGTTTTCCCTTGCGTCCGTGTGGATTTCGTTTATTTCCCTTTAGTGCGCCGCGTTTAAGTTCTTTGACTTTACAGCATCTCAAAATATAACTGTTGAGCGATATTTCGAGTTTGGCAGCTTTTTGCCGGAGAGTTTCGAGGCTCTCCGGCGTTGGGAATGTTACGATTGTTCGCGGTTTTGTCGTCGGCATTATTCCGTTTCCTCAAACCAAGCATCTTCTTCGCGTTCCCATTCTTCGATTGCATAGCCGTCGCCATACGAGCTTTCAGCAACCATTTTTTCCGCTTCTTCGCGGCTGTCGAACGATTCAACGATTGGGTTTTCTCTGTCTTTGTTGTCGCGGTCTGTAACGATGTATTTCATTTTGTTTTTCCTCTTTAGTTTTTTGATTTACCCGTTTTTCGAGTATGTCTAATTCTAAACTAAGTGATAACACCTTGTCAAGTTATTTTTCACTAAAAAGCAATTATTTTTCAAAGAGTGTAAAAATAACAGCGGCGCGGCTCAAACCCCTCGTTCTCGCCTGCATCAACTCAACCGATTGGTTTATTTTCGCGCTCAAATAGGATTTGTCCATCTTCAAACGCCGCGCTGCGTGAACTCAATCGTTATGTTGCTTCAATAATCGTATGACTTGCGCTCTAACCAATTATTAAATTCTTCGGCTACCGTTTCCGAATCTTTCCAATCTTCCCAACCTTCGCCGTATTTCTTTTTCGCAAATGAATCAACCGTTTGCCAATACCGATTTACTTCAGTTCTTTGCGCTCTTAATTTATCTTCAACTTTGTGACAATCTTGGCAAACAGCTAGTAAATCGTGTAAATCTTCGCGCCCCAGTCGGTCATAAGTTAAATGATGGACTTCCAGCCTATCTGTTGGTATTTTGCATTTTTCGCATCTATATTTAGCGCGTTCCAAAACTTGCTTCCGTTTCTTTTTCCATTGTGTCGAAGCAAGATATTCTTTGTAAAAATTTTCTTGAACTCTGGCAACAAAAATCGGTTCTTTTATTTCCGGTGTCGGCGTTTCTATCTCAAAAAGGTTTTGTTGGTTCATATTTTCTCCTTGCTTACCGGTCGGCGGTAAAAATCAGCCTTTCTCTTTTGCGTTATCGGTCGCGCTTTTCAATTCCCTGTAAGCCATTCGCCAAAAATCCCTTTCAATTTCCAGCGCGTAATAATCTGAAAATAACCAGAGGCGTAATCTTATTAATAATTGATTCATCAGATTTTATACCTCGCGTCTCTAAGTTGTTCGGCGTTTGAAGCAAAGCGTTTTATGCGCCAATCAAACATTAATCCGGCGCGTTCTTTGTTCGGGAATACACGATTCGCCAGAATCGCGCAAATGGTATCGGCATTATCATAATCACTTTTTTTGTCATCAGGAACGCGCCACCACGAAACAAGCGAATCACAAAGATTGACAATTTCTTTTGCGCCTGAAACGTCGCGGATGCTTTCGGGCGGCGTGTTCTCGTTATCCGCTTTGCTGGTATGCGTGACGAGGTGAATATGTGTGTTTGTTTCTTTGGCAAAATCGGAGAGTTTATTGACAACCTGTGTCTGCCGGAAATTCAAATTTTGCGTATCTTTTGCCGCGACAAGTTTCATCAGGTTATCAACAACAAAAACATTGCAGCCGAAACGCTCGAAAGCGAGGCGAAAATTCGCGATTAAATTATCTTCCGTTAAAAGACTTTTGCGGGATAAAACATAAAGCCGGTTAAACGCCCAATCATTGACTTTTTGTTTGAATTCGTCGGAAACGACGGCGTAATCCGCGCCCGCTTTTGAAGTTTTTATTTCTACGCCTTCATAACCGGCAACATGAACGTGAGTTTTATATTTGTAATCAGATAATTCATCTTCGCCCGACCAAACGCAGGCAATAGCACCTTGCTCGATTGCCGTCATTACGATTTGATTGACGGCGGTCGATTTTCCGGCTTTTGTGTCGCCGGTGTGAACGGTTAATCTGCCTTCAAGTATACCGCCGAGATTCTTGTCTAAAATATCAATGCCGGTCTGAAACCCCTCAAACGATGTTTCGGATTCTTCAATATCGCAAAACTGCATGACATCGCCTTTGTAATACCATTTGGCGAGCGCGACGACTTCAAAAATTTCCTGCTCGGCTAACTCAAACCCGATTTTCCTGCCTCGTTTGAGAAGCATTTCGTTCGCGTCTTTGAAGGCGGTATCAACAACTTTTATTTTGTGAGCGCCGAGACGCGCCGCAATTTTCGGAAGCGCCAGCTTTCCGGCTTCGTCGTTGTCAATCCAAAGAATAATTTCTGAAAAAGATTTCAGTTTCTCAAAGCAAACGTTAATCCATTCCAAATCGGTATCGCCGGAGGGAACAGAAACGGCATTTTCGATTCTGGATTGCTGCAAAGCTATACGGTCGTATTCGCCGAAGGTAATCACGATATAAGGTTTTGATAAATCGCACTGCTCAATGCCGTAAAGCGTTCGCAAGCCGCCCTTCCACTTCGCCCACGCTTTCGGTTCTTTTTCAAGCGGTTTGCGCGGATGCCGGACTTTGACGAAACACAACTCGCCTTCGTGGTAATACCCGAAATTAATCAAGCCTTTTTCGTCGCACCAGATAGCGATTTCGTTAAGAACTTCTTCGGAAAAACCTCGAGCGGTTAAATATTTTTTAGCTTCATCGGTTAGTTTTTGCGGTTCTACTTTTTCAGCCGTGAAAGATAAATTCGGTTTTAATTCTGCGACGATTTCCGGTTCTGTCTTGTTAAATCTTTCCGCTCGCTTAGCCTCGCGCTGTGTGTAAAAGTCTTTCGGATCGTCGCCGAAATGTTCCGCTAATTGCCAAAACGAGCCGCTTTGCGAGCATGAGCCGCGCATACACTTGAAGTTGCCGCCCGATTCATCGAGATAAACGACAAACGTCCAATGGTCGGAATGCTCGCCGCCGCCGCAGAACGGACAGGTTTTGCATTCTGCTTTTGAGCCGCGCCGCCGAAAGGCCAAGCCTTTTTCGCGCAGGTAGCTTTCGATTTCGTATGGCTTTAGGTTAAGCATTAGCAGTCTCCGAATGGCGGCGCATCTCAGGCAAGCCGGGAAGTTTGCAGACATCAACCGGTTTGGAAGTCGTAAAATAAACTTTGCTTTGTAGTTTTTGTTGTTTCAATCTGAAATCCGCAATTTCTTTTGTAATCGTGCCGAGCGTGACGCGTCCGTCGCGCCACTTTTCCGATTTTGCCGCCTCGTAGTAAGCCGTGATTTCCGGCAGCGTGAAGTTGTTCGTGTAAAGCCACCGAAGATTTTCCGAGTTGTCCGGGTAAGGCGGAATTTGAACTATTCCGAGTTTGCCGCAATACCATTCTTCAAATTCCGCAACAAATTCGCCGTAAGGTTTTTTATTAGCCGTTAAATCAATTTCTTTTCCGGCTGAATTTTCAGCGGCACACACGCGCTCTTGTGTGTCTATTGTATTTACTAATTCAATACTGTTATTACTATGTTCACTTTTTTGTGAAGGTTCGCTTTCACTTTTTTGTGAAGGTTCGCTCACTTTTTTGTGAAGTCTGCCTTCACTTTTTTGTGAAGGTTTGAGACCTTCAAAAGTGACTCTCAAACCGCGATTTCTACCATCGAAAAATAGTTGCCTAAGATAACCTAGAGACTTCAATTTTGAAATCATATTAGCGGCTGAACTTCCTTTTATTCCGAGAAATTCGCCTAAGTATTCATTTGAAGCGTAGCAACCTTTCGCGTCGCCTTTGTCGAGCGATTGAATTTCGATTAGCAAAATTTTTTCTGTCCAAGATAAATCTTCTGCCAGATATAATTCTTTGGGTATCCAAACACCCTTAAAATCTCTATTTGTTTCTTTCATAGTGGCGTAAAAAAGAAAAAGCCCTCGTAAATTCATCGGTAGCATAACTGTCTAGGAAATGCCGAAGCCGACTTCATTACGAAGGCTTGGTTATAGTAAAATCTGAATTGTAAAAAATCAAATTGCTGGCATACATTTGCCAACTCTTCGACATTTCCTAGACTCGTATATTTTACTAAAGTTAAAGTCATTTGTCTATTAAAACTCAACTAAAATCTCACTATTTACCGATTATTTTTCAGCCGATTGTATTGGTCTGTTAAATCGGATAATTCGGCTGAAAGCTGCGTCACGCTCATTGACGAACGGTTGACCTTATCTACTTTTCCGCCGAGTTCGGCTATAAACTTTTCCGCGCTTGAGATTCGAGATAAAAGACGTTCGCGTTCATCTTCCGGCGCGGTTGGCGGCTGGTCGTTAAACCGGTTTATTTCCGCATCGCGTTCGGCGGCAACGGAGTTATATTGAACCTCGTGCCAATCGGCTTTGAAGAACAATTTCCCACCTTCTTTGAATTGCCCGAAGTTGCTCTCGTGTTTCGGTGTGCCTTCGCAGACAAGCCCGTAATAGTCAAAGCCTTGCGGCTGACGGTGCGAGAAGAAAACCTGCGCATTGCAGATGCCGCAAAAGACTGGCAATGATTGCCAGAAAGAAATACGGGAAATTGCCTCTTTTTCGTCCTTGACATCGAATTCCAGTTCGGCATTGCCGATAGTTTGTAGTGTTATTTTCATAGTTTTATTTTTAAGGCTGATACGGCGCGATTTTCTGCTCTAATTTCGCCTCGCCGATTGAACCGATTAAAATCGAGTTGAAAGCCAGAGAGAAAAGTAATTAAACGCCTTGCAATTCCGAACGGCGAACTCTAATACGCTGTTTAATCGTCGTTAGAGCGTCTTGCAAGGTTAATTTCATTCCGGCGCGTTCAATCGCTTCTACAAGGCTTTTTGAAGTTTCGGAATAGCTTTCAACTCCGTCACCTTTACCTCGCCAGAAAATTGCCTTGTAATCGTCGCCAACTTGGTCAACTTTTAAGTAAAACCCTTCAAACATTCTTGAATCACAAATAGATTCGAGATAAAGCAAGTCTTTCTGGCTTTCCTGTGTTTTCTCTAAAACGGTGTATAAGTGTCCGCACACTTCAAAGAGTTGTGCGATTTTCTGTGTATCGGTTAAATCCGATTCGATAATTTCTATGTGTTGGTCAATAATCATTTTAGTAATCTCCTAAATTGTCTAATCTTCCTAAATTTGCATAACGTAAATCTGTAAAACACTCACAACCATCAAACTCGAAACTGCTTTCGCATCCGTGACAATGAAAAATATCTTCATTTTCGTCGTCAGGATAAAAATATATTGAATTACAGTTATCCGCGTCAGGACATCGTTGGAAAAAATCGAATGGCAAGCGGTCGTATTTGTCGCATTTACATTCCTGACAATCAAAGCAAAAGCCTTTGTGCGATTCCATTAAATGACCGCAATAACATCTCGCGCCGTGTTTTGCTTGTTCTATAAATTTGTTAGCCATATTTTCACCTCTCAACGTGATAAAAATTCCAAAGAATCTCCGATATTTCTAATTCGGAGAGTTTTCAATTGACCGTTACACATAATTTTCAAGGTTGATACATCCCAATCTTCTGTTCCAATTTCGCCTCGCCTATCGAACCAATAAGGATGCTTGACTTTCTAAGCGTTCACTCTTCCATTTAGCTTTACAAGTTTTGCAAGCCCTGCCGCCTGACGGAATGCGGTAAAGATTTTCACCTTGCAAAATATGCCCTCGCTTGCAATGTGTTTTTTGGAAATTGCGGGCGGTTACACCAACTCCACGTAATGTATTTATTCTTGGGGTTACTGCTTCCAAATGGTCAGGGTTCACGCATTTAGGGTTACGGCATAGATGGTCAATATGATATTTCGCTGGGATTTCACCTTTGGCGAGTGTGTAAGCAAATACGTGCGCGCCTATTTGTTTGAATGTGTTATTGCTACGTTTACCGGTCGCAAAAACTCCATAACCCGCGCTAGCTAAACTGCCCAACCAATTCCAACAAGATTCAGTTTTGCTGACGTATTGCCAAAACCTTTCTAAATCGGGAAGTCCTTTTTTCTGCACAATGGCAATTTCCCCTGTTCTGTAAGCAATTAGATAATGTTTCTTACAAAATCCCTGTGCGCAATGTTTTGTGTCGCAGTTTTCTAGTTTGCAAATTTTGTTTTCCATTTTCTCTCCAAACGCAAAAAGCCCTGCATTGCTTTGAGATTTACCTTTTGTGTCAACGACTAAATCGAAACAAAAAAGCTCTCGCCACAATGCAGGGCTTCTGCTATTAAAAAAGTTTTGGAAATAAAAGGCAAATGTGCTTTTTATTTGTTTCGATTTAGTCATATACAGATTACCACAAAACACACTTTTAATCTAATAAAATCAAGGTTGATACATCCCAATCTTTTGTTCCAGTTTTGCTTCACCGATTGAACCAATTAGAATTGAACTAAACATCAAAAAAGCCTTCTCGCTGGTCGAGGCGTTAAACTTCGCCGCGTCGTAAGCGTCATATAATTCCTGGTGTTCGAGATGCGCTATCGCGTCCTTGTCGGCGATGGTTAATTTACCGATGCGTTTTTCTTCGGCGACGATTTTAAGCAGATTTCGCGCCTTCTCGTTTTTCAGATAATCAAACGCGCCCGCCTGGATAATCCGCAAAACCTGTTCTTCGGCTTTGTGCCACTCGATTCGCTTTTCGGAATAGGTTTGCCGCTCGGCGAGAAAGGTTTGAGTCAATTCCGCCATTCGTTCAAGACATTCGTTTTTTGATAGAAGCTCACTCATATTTTCTTAATGTTTTCGGGCGATTACCTCTCTCCGTAAGCCCTGCCGCCAACCGCATCAAACAAACGCCGCGCAAATGTTTCAACGGCTTCGATTTCCTTAAATCCGCCGAGCAAAAAATTCATAAAACAATCGTCGAGAAGATAAATTTGCGCATCCGGCATAAACGAATCCCTGCCATCGCCGAACAAATTAACATACTGATAAATATTGAGATAAAATAAGATTACACCGCTCTCGGTTGTAATCGCTTTTTGCCACAATACATCGGCATTAGAGAAGCCTGGCGGCGTGTGCCGACGGTATTGGCTTTTTCTTAAATTCGTGACAGTAATTTTCATATTTCTAAATCGGAATAGGTTTGCCGCTCGTCGAGAAACGTTTGAGTCAGTTCCGCCATTCGTTCAAGACATTCGTTTTTTGATAGAAGCTCGTTCATATTTTCCTTTTGCTGATGCCGTATTTCTTCAATAATTCGTTTATCCGGCTGAGTCCGTACCCGGTTCGTATTGCAACTTGCTTAACCGATAAATTTTGTTCGATATACAGTTTTTCCAGTCTCACCCGCGTCAGAGGTTGGTTAATCCTGACAGCCATTTTTTTCGTATTGAACTAAAATAAAATACCGGCATTTTCGCCAAAGACTGACACGCCAGCCGCGTTTTCAAGCGGCTGTTCTTAACCATTGAATCGCTCGTAGGTTTCCCTCTCAAACGTTTGTGTTTCTTTCTGTGTATTCTCTTTGGCTTTCTGTTGACGTTTCCATTTGTCGTTCGTGTTTTTCACGAACAATTTAATGAGTATATTGTTCCAAACCTCACTTGGTTTAACGTCCTCAGCCAAAAATTTAGACTTGTGCAAAAAAGCGATAAAATCGTTCAAAAACACTTCGTCCTCTTCCTCTAATTCCCACATATTATTTCCTCTTAAAATCTGCTAAAATGTATGTATGCAACAACTTAATAAAGTCGCACATAATACACATTCGTTAAATTTTCATTTTTGAAGGCGCGGGCTGATGTTTCCACTCACCCGCCCGCCTTTTTCCAAAATCCACAAATTACTCTAAAATAAAAAATCTTTTGGAATGTTCGTCGGCACATTCACTTTTGCCGATTTGAGCCGGTCGCTCAAATCTTTTTGAAACTGATTACCCAAACAAAAGGATTGCTTGAAAAAGGATATTTTTTGCCATTGATTTTGTTCCAAAGGTCACGAAAATCTTTTCGGTCGTAATACTCCAAGCCAAAACCTTCGGATTTTTCGCTAGGTCTGCAACAAAGTTGTATGCCTTCGGCTTCAATGTCATCAAGCGAAATATCCTGTAACCGTTCCACACGAATATCGGTAATTTCTAAAGTGATTCGGCTTGCTTCGCGCGGCATAAAAATAGGCGAATTCCATTTGTTGCCTAAAAGATGTTCTTTCGCAGGCGTATCAAACAAGCCGTCCATTTTATAAACGTATTCAATTTTCGGCTCAATCCCGGAAAACTCTGCCCAAGTTTCTCTTACCCATAGTTTATCTCCGACTTTTCCGTATGGGCATCGCACGCCGCGTCCGTGGTATTCCTCTGTATCGAATCCGCAAAAGCCGTGTATCGCCAAATCGTCGTCGTCAAATAAATCAACGATTGAATCATTGCGTAATTTGATTACGCGTCGCGTCTGTGCTTTCCTTCCTTCTAAAATCGCCTTAACCATCGCGCTGCTGAAAATAATCGGTCGCTCTTTCGTTTCGGTTGCTGTTTGTGTTTCCATAATTTTTCTCCTTTGCCGTTTTTGAGCCGGTCGCTCAAACTTTAGTTACATAAATTCTGATTGCCGGTCCTTGACTGCGATCGCTTCCGTCCTGAATGCAATTTACCAACTCAATCCATTTGTAAGAATCATCAACAAACCAACCGCACGCGACGAGCGCATCAATAATTTCTTTCAAATTTCCGCGCTGCAATGAATCCGGGTCGTAGTATTTTTCCCCTTTACCGAGAACTCTGGCGACAACCACGCTTTGCCTGTAAAAGGGCGGTTCTTTAACGAGTCCCAAAGTTTTAATCAACTTTTCGTATTCCATTCTTCTTTTTGCGGACGCGCCGAAATGCGTAGTTCTTCCAACGTTGCCGTTTGTTAATTTAATCGGCAAAGGAATTAAAAAAGTTTCTTGTTTGATTAAGTTATTAAGTTCCGTTAAATTCATATTCTTAACCGATTCCCGGAAATCGTAATCGAATCATTTTGTTAATTTCCCTGCTGTAAAGCCGCCTCTGCCAGTTTGCTTTATCCAGAACGGGAGAAATACAAGCGCACTGAAACGTCTTCCCCGTCGAATCCCTGTTTTTGTGATACAGGCAATAAACCGCCGCCGTCTTTTCGCGTCCTTTAGTTTTCAATTTCTTCCGGCAAATACTGCCACGCGACGGCTTCGGTTGCTGGATATTTGAAAATAAATTCACCAGCTTCAAACCAAGCGACAATTATTCCGACATTGGACGTTTGAACAATGTATTTACCTGACTCAAACGGAAGTCGCTCGCTAACAAGAATAAACTTGTGTTTTTCTTCACAGTAAGCAAAACCTTCGTCAAACTTTTGCTTTCCAAATTCGCGGTGTTTTTCTTGTTCTAAATACCGGCGCAATTTTTCGACCTGCTCAAAATCAGACGGAATCTCGTTTTTGCCCGTTTCAGGGTTCGGGCAAGGAAACGTAACCGCTTCTCGCGTTTTCCGTAGTTGTTCGCGTATTTGCTCTTGTTCTTCGAGCGGGTATTTTGATATATCAATCATATTTTTCACTTCTAAAATTGGTATCTTTAATTCATCCTCGAATGCTTGCCGTTTGCTTTGAAACCATTGCCGGTGCTGATTTCCTCTTTTTCCTGCTCATTCAAAATCGCGTATTTCAAAATCTTCGCCTGCCGAATCACATCGTCAATTTCCTTTATTTTTTCTGAGTCCGCTTTATTTTCAACCTGCGCTTGCATTGCTTCTGAAAACTCAGAGATAAAAACTGAGGCTTCTTTTACAGCGCATCTTTTTGAGTCTTCCGTTACGTGTCGCTCGCACATCAAATTAAACAGTTGAAGCAGTTCCAAGCCTCTGCACTGGTCAACCTCCAGTTCCGCGCACACGAACTTTATCGCCTTGTAAAAGTCCGATTCGCGCTCGTCGTGCGGATTGCACTGCTGGCTTACAAGCGTCGTCGACCGCCCGAGTTTTTCAGCAATGCGCGTTTCGTCGCCAAAAGCTAAAATGTCGTTTATTTTTCCTTCAACTTCGTATTGAGAGAAATTCATAGTCATTTTCAGTAAATTTTCTTTTGTAACTAACACTGTTTATCCTTATAAAAACTCTGTAGTCTCAAATCATCGGGCAAAGCTGCTCGATGCGGATTGCCTTTAATCCGCTCGCGCCGAAAGCGAAGTAAAAAAGTCAGTAACTTTCGGATTTGCTAATTAGCCTGTTCTGAATGGTGAACGGTTGTGGCGACTTGCAGCCATTCAGAATTTTCAATGCTTTAACGCGCCTTGATAGTTTGAAAATCTAATCTTTTTGTCCGGCAAGTTATTTTGCGGTATCTTGCCGGACGCTTTTACATTTCGTCATTCCGAAACATCGGAATTTGATTCAAAATTTCGTGTTTTGTAATCTCAAGATAGGCGACGGCTTGAACCCCAAACTCTTTTGAGTTTAAGAATTTTTTTATAAAGCCGCCTCCGTCGTTTAATCCGATAAAAACGAAAGAATGAATATCGTTCTTTTCAGCCTCTAAAATCGCCGCTTTCAAGGCTTCTAAAACGGTTGTTTCGTGTTTTGCTTTTTTCTTTAATGCCATTTCTTCAATTGAAAAGATTTCCGATTACCGCGCCCGCAATGACCAGCAGCACCGTCCAGATAAAATATCGCGTCACAGAGTTGTCCTTTTCGCCGCCGCTAATAACCGAGTTTTTGATAAATCTTTGATAATTCGCGTTTTTCATATTGTTTTCCCCTTATCACGCCGCGTGTTTTTGGAAGCTGTCGCACGCGGCGCGGACGGCTTTACTTTTTTCGATAATCGCATTATGTTCGGCGTTTAATCTGCCGACTTCCATACCCGTTTTCAAACCGCTCTGACGCGCTCTCTCAAGGCTCAAATCGAATTCACGGTAGGTCATAGTGATTGTCGTATCGAGAAACTTTTCGTGTTCTTCGTCGGTTGCTATTTCGAGTTCGTCTGTAATGATTCCCATTGTTTTATTTGGGCGGATTTTACGCGCCGCCCCGCGTCTGTGTAATGTCGTTTATGCCGCCCGTTGTCGCTCGTATCCGTCCCACGCTTCGGCTTGCGCTTCTTCGGCTTTCATTTCCCAGTAATGCCGCTCGCAGTAGAATTCGATAAACTTGTCGTCCATATTCCAGCGACATCCGCACGTGTCGTTTGCCGCTTCGACTTCCATTTGCGCGTAAACGGCTTTCGCTTTCGCCCAGAGCGCACTCATTCGGATTTCTTTTGTGTCAAGACCGAAAAGGATAAAAAGATATGTCCAGTTCGCGCAGTAAACTCTTTGCAGTTTTTGAACGTGAATACATTCTTTCGTTGCCGGACAATCGCATTCGACTCTGAGATTCAAGCCGTGCGACGTGTTCGCATCAAACCCCGCGAAATATACCTGCTGTTTGTAACTCGTATCCGGTTTTGACGTTGACGGTGTTTGCCAGTTGTTTGAGCCTAAGAATTCCGGCTCGCACGCTAAAGACCGCGCAAATTGCAAAGATTCTTTCGACGGTTTGCCTTGTCCGTTTGCTTCTAACCAGCGTGATAATGTTTTTTCGTTGATGTTCATTTTGCTTTTTCCTCTTTTGTTTATTACTTGTTTTATCAAGTTACAAGTATTCTAAGGTTTCTAAGAATACTTGTCAAGCAAAAAAGAGAGAAAGTAAAAATTATTTTTTCTTAAAAGAGAATTCGTTCGGTTGCTCGACTTCAACCGATTCTTCAATCAATTCAAAAGCATCACAAACAGCGTCAAAATCGAACGGCAATTGTTTAGCAGCATCAACACCGAATTTTCTTTTGCAGTTGTCGTTTAGATTTTTTGTTTTCTTTGTTTTAGCGCGGGCTTCGAGTCCGACTTTTGGAATAATGTCCACGTAATGCGAAATTTCAAACAAACTTTCTTGATAGTGATGGCGTTCCGTTTCACCTGTGACCGGATTGAAAATTCGCACACTGTGGACAAGACGATTTCCGTTTTCGTCTTTCAATGTTCCAAGTGCCTGATTTATAGCGGCGGTTTCTTTAGCGTCGGCTGCTGAGTTATACATTTCCTGATGAAAGGCTCGCGCCTTGCGGCAATAAAGTTTTAACTCGTCGGTTGTTAAAAGTGGATTTTTGCTTAACGCTTCACGGCAAGCCTCGCGGACTTGCTCAAGATGTGAAACTGCGATTGTGTCTAATGCATTTTTCTTATTCATAACTGCTTTGCTCCTTTATTTTCTAAAATTTCTATCCATTTGTTTAGGCTGTCCCGAAGCCGCACGGCATGCGTGAAATACGAACTTCGTTCCCGTTCACTCAGGTTATCAACGGTCAATTCAATAGTTTCTTCGGTTCTGGCATTGAATAAGAAAGTTCCCATTTTATCTATAATTCCATGCCATGCGGTGCGCGTTCTTTCGCGGTTCGAGTCAACGGGAATATCAGGGTCAACGATTTTTTTTCTTTCTTCGGCTTTTTTCGCTCTGATGGTTTTTGCGGCTTCCAGAATTTCCTTTTCGCCTTTAGCGACAATTTCGGTTTGTTCTTCGGCGGGAAGCTCGGCAACTAACGCGGCTGTGGAAACCGCTACATTGCCTTGAGAAACTTGTTCGGCTAATTCGGGAATGGCTTTTTGTTGAACTTGCTTTGCTCTTTGGACGCTGGGAAGTGAAACATTTAGCAAATTTGCAGCTTCTGGCTGGGAAACCAATACATCAATTGATGTATTGTAGCCTTTCCGCATATTTGCCAATTTACTTGCAACCATCGCCCGTTGTGACTCGTTCAAATGCCGCCGGTGCAAGTTCAAGGACACAACAAAAGAAACAAGGTCTTTTGACTCGCCGCCGTATTCAATAGCGTTCGGTTCTATTCCAAGTTGAAGACAGGCTTTGTAACGGTTGCGCCCGTCAATGATTTTGTTGCCCGTAACCCAAATCGGTTCAATTTGTCCGTTTTTCTCAATATCCTTGACAAGAGAAGCAAAGCTTTCTTCCGACATTAAAGGAAAAATATCCGCTATTTCGTGGAATTTATAATTTGTGATTTGTTCCATTTTTAAGACTGCAAAGCTAATGATTTTTTATTTTTTAAATCGGGGTGTGACGAAAGTAGCCGCGTCAAGATGTAAGACAAGCTGCGGTCTTCTTTCTGCGCAATGCGCAAAACTTTGTCTTTAATGTCCGGCGGAACTTTGCCGCTTAATTGAACTTTTTTCACTGCGGTTTTTTGTGTTTCAGTATTCATAGTTCTCAAATCTTAAGGACTCTTTGGTTACTTGTCAACCTTAGAAACCTAAGTATTCTTTTTAATAAATAAGGAAACTAAGTAATATGCAAATTATGACGATGTTTACAGGTAATCGAGTTGAAAATGTGTCGGTTAAATTTAGCGACCGCGAAAAACTTGAATTAGAAAAAATAGCGAACTTACACGACAGAGGCATTGGTTATATCGTCCGTGAATTAGCGTTTCGCGGTTTGGCTTTATACAAACAAGATGGGAATCTAAAGCTAACCAAAGACGAAGAAAAGGCTTTTGATGCGCGCGAAAAAACGCCCATTAAAAATCCGTCGGATGCAAAAGTAAAAATGCTTAAGCCGAAACCCAAATCTAAAAAGGAAAATGCCGCGTGATTAAAAAAGTAACCGCCGAAAAAATAAAATTCTCTCGCTTCCAGATGCCGTGCGGCAAACCGTCGGCGCTGCCGGATTTAACGCACGAAGAAATCTCCTTAGCTGAAATGTTCGGTGTCGCGCGCGAGAATCTTCTCTGTTGTCCGGCAATCGGCGATTCGATGGTTGACGAAGGTTTTGCCGAAGGCGATATACTTTTCGCGGATTCATCCCTCGAAGCGGCGCAGGGCGATGTCGTTCTGTGCGAGATTGACGGCGAGCTGGCGGTTAAAAAGATTGAAAGGCTTCCCGCCTTGCGTCTGGTCTCATGCAATGCTAAAACCGATTACAAACCGATTGAGCCGCTTTTCAAATTTCACGTTGTCGGCGTGATAGTCGGTTCATTTAGATTTAGAAAATGAATTTGGAGTTTAGAGCAATGCAATTAACTTGTCCGAAATGTAAAACAGCTAATCAGGAAAACGCGAGATTTTGCAGCAGTTGCGGCGTGGCGTTTGCGGTTGCGCCGATTCAAGCCAAACCGAAAGCTAATCAGAACCGAATTGCCGTCGCTTGTGTGGTTTTGCTTGCATTTTTGCTTTTAATTCTCTCGCTGGGCGACAGAGGCGAACAAAATAAAAAGGCGACACTCGTCAGCCAAACAAACACATCTCTGCCGCCCACGCCTGCGCCGACCGCAACGCCTGCTCCGACGTTTGCGGAACTGACAGTCAAAACCGAAGAACTGATTAAACGTAATATAGAAGAATCCGATATTGCGGGCTTAAAGCCCTACGACGTTCAAATGGAATCGCTTCGCGCTGTTCTGCCAAGTTCGAAAGACCACGCTGCGGCGCAAGTTCAAATAAAAAAGCTGATTAACAAAACCGCGCCCATTATTGCCGCCCTTGCATTGCTCGGACCGAAACCCGAAAGCAGCGCGTATGACGGTCGTGTCGAGCCGGTCGTTAAATACCTTAAAGCGACGATGAACGATTATGAAGACTCCGAATGGATTGAATGGTCGCCGGTCGTCAAGATGAAATTAAAAGGCGAACCGTATTGGGTTGTTAGATTGAAGCTGCGCGGAAAAAACGGATTCGGCGCGAAGATTCTAAAAAATATGCTTTTCTATATTCGCAATAATCAGGTTGTGAATACGATGGATTTGCCGCTTTAACGGTCATCTGGGCGGCTTTTCTGTGGTGGCTGTTCGGTTGGTAAGGTTTGGATTGTTTAACAAATTAGCCTGTATCAAATACGTCCGTTGATTGAGACAATTTTCACCGTTTCAAAACTCTGACTTCTTGAACGCTTTTCTAATCCCAAAACTCATCTCACAATCAAAGCAATCAATTCCTAATCGTTTGATGAGTTTTGAGACAGTTTATTATCGCAGGCTATTTTTCGAGTCAGTGTTAATAAGTAGCTAGTTGCTTCGTGGTGAATCCGACGCATCGAAATAGGGTAGTGGGTCAGTTTGAAATAAATTAAAATCGAATTTTCTTGCAACGATTTTCCGGCTGTGTAATCATAACTACATTATGCCAAACCGCTCAAGCAAGAAACGACCGCGCGACATTAACCAACTAGCCAAGTTTATCGTAGATTTGTCCACAGGCGAAATTGAAGAGCCACCAGCCGAAAAGTCTGAAAAGAATCCGGCGGCTGTGTCGCTTGGTAGACTTGGCGGATTGAAAGGCGGCAAAGCTAGAGCCGCAAAACTTACGGATGAAAGAAAAAGTGAAATCGCAAGTAAAGCGGCAACGGCAAAGTGGGCAAAATACTACCGAGAAAAAGAATCTGAATAATTACTTTAGCTCCGTCAATAGATATTGAATTGTTTCCTTATCAGTCGAATATCTAACAGTTTTCGTTTTAATAATCTTTGCTTTACAGACTTTCGGAAGTTCAAAGCGAAATTGTGCTAATTCATCGGAAAAATTACCCCTGATGTCATCACCAGCTTCAAAACTAAGATGAAAAGAGCGTGTAGGAATATCAATTCCGACAAGCGTGCCAAATAAACTAAGTTCCGTTATTTCTTCGTCGCTTGTTGATTCGATTGCGTCTTTTAATTTTGCTAATTCTGGAAATTGCACAAAAGTTTCAAAGCGAACGTCATCGCCTCTTTTCCACTGAATTTGAGAGCCTAAACCGGAGTTCACTTGGTCGGAAGTCCAATCGTAAAGAGCGCGTATCGTAGCCACACCTAGCTTTTTTGCGTATTCTGCAATGCGGTCTGTGTTTTCTAATTTTACAAGCTCAAAAACCGTTTTAATTGATTCGTCTATGTCGGACGCGCCAAACAACAGACGTTCGTTTGGTAAAGTTAAAACAACACCAAGCGAGCCTGTATATGTGTAATTCACCCCGAAATCTGTTTCTTGAGCAATTTCAGCCGAGAGCCGAGTTGTTAGTCTTGGCGCGTTTGTTTTTATTGCCGCATAAACTTGCGAAAAGAGATTTTGAAAATCGAATAAAGTTTTAGTGAATCCTCTTAAAGTTGGCTGTTCGGCTTCGGTTGTATCGCAAAACAATCTGTAATCGCAAACGTCCAAATGCCTGTTCAGTGATGCCTTTTCAAATTGAATTTCTAGGTTTTCTTGTCGTTTCCTTAATGATTCCAGAGCAAGCAAAACAGACGGAGTTGGCTGTTTCTCAAGTAACGCATTTTCAGCCTTTGAAATGGTCGCTTGAGTGTCCTGTAATTTTTCCGCTATGTCTAGTAACTTGTTCATTTGCAAATTCCTGAATTAGTTGGCGTAATTCTTTCACTTGCCATTCCATCGGATAATATGTATCAAGAATTTTACAAAAATCCCGAATGACATTATCCAGCCTGCCATTTGTATTATTATCTTTTAACTCTACTGAGTCAAGTATATTATTGCCTTTACTTTGCTTGAATCCTAAAGGACTTCCTGCCATCTTACACAAATTGTATTTTAACTTTGTGGCATCCATCCATTTCTGTTCTGAGTGAATTAGCAAATCCGAATTTTCTACAACTTCTAAAATAATAAACTCAAAAGTTTCTTTTCCATATTTTATCCAATCTTTTTGTAGCGGTTTATTGCAATGAGTATTAGTTTTTAATAGTTGCTTGTGGCTCGCCCATCGCCGCTTAAAATTTCTTGTGCCGCCAATGTATTTTCTACCTGTTTTCTTATTTCTAATTGCGTATATGTGCATTGTATTACTATACGCTTGCGTAGCTTACAATTCAAGCATAAACTACAAAAATGGTTGAATATAAAAAATGCACTTGCTGCAACGGAAACGGCAAAGAAATTGATAGCGTAAAGACAGGCAAAGCGTTACGCAAGCTAAGAGAGAGCAAAAAGGTTTCTTTACGGACGGTTGCTAGATGTTTATGTGTTTCGGCGGCTTTTCTTTCTGATTTAGAGCTTGGCAGACGAAATTGGACGGAAGATAAAGTAAAAGACTTTCTTAAGGTTTTATGATATTTTCTTTCAGCCACATCCAATCTTCTTTCGTAAAATGCAATTCATAGGCGTTAATTGTTTCCCACCCGTATTCTTCTAAAATATCTTTGTAAGATTTAAGCAAAATTTCCTTTGATTCTTCATCAAGCGACTCTGGTTTCGACGCGGAATTTTTACCGACAGTATCTTTTATAGCCCCGCTTTTTTGGATGTGTGATTTTGTTTTTAATCTTCGGCGCAAATTCTCTGCCATAAAAGGCAAATAAACTGAAACCGATTTTGTATGTGATGCGGCAATTTCAGTTTCGGCAATCAACAATCCAAAAATATCTGATAGTGAACCCCAATCCTTAGCAGTTAGATTTTTCCCGGTTTTGCTTTTTGCTGCCGCGTTCAATTTTTCAAAAGATTCGAGAATTCCCTTTTCATCATCAATCTTAAAACTCAATGTATTAAGAGAATGTCTTAGCGCGTCCGCATCCTCTTTATTTTCTTCATTTTGAACCGTCCTACCTACTGACGTTTGGACAGTAGGTAGTAGGGTATCTTTTGCGTGTAGGTAGGTAGGCTGCTTGGTAGGCAGGTAGGTAGGTGCGTCGCCCGTTATTTCTTCGGGAATAAAGACCTCGTATTCATTGCCCGCGTGGTCGCCGTTAAAGATGGTGATTTTCAGCAAATTAACCATTTTCAAATAACCGAGATTTTTGAGCAATGCTTTTTCCGAACGCAAATCCGAGCCGTTTAATAATTTCGCTTTATTTACCCGGACGCTTCTTTTCGGTTGTATCGCGCCGCGCGTCAAAGAATAAAGAAACATATAAATTTGAAACGAACTGTTCGGGAATTTTCCCGCTTCGACAAATCGTTTGATTGAATTCGGAACTTTCGAGAAATCCTTTTCCGGCGAAATTGGATGCGTTCGCGTAGAGGTAGGTAGGACGGTAGGTGCGTCCGAAGGTAGGACGGCGGGTAGGTTGGTAGGTGGCTCTTTATCAACAAGTTCGAGTTTTGGTTTTTTGTTGAGTCGCTCAAACGCGGTAGTCATACAGCCACCTCATCGGGAATGTTTTCAATTTCATCAATCGGAATGTCGTCTAAATCGAATTTTCTTTTTAATTCGTAAAGCAGCGAACACATTTTTAGAATCGAACGCGGAACACCGCCCGATTGTTTGTAAATTCTTTCGATTGATTCACCCGTAAAGGGATTGTCTGTTTTTGCGTGAGCGCAACGAACGGAAATCATTTCTTTTGCCTCTTCAATCGTTAGGGCGTTCAAAGTCGAATACATTACGACGCGCGATTTTAAGTATTTATTCTTCTTGTTGTCGAGCTTTGTTTTCAGTTCGAGCTGTCCGGCTAAAACGATTTGAACGAGCTTTTCTTCGGCGGTTTCAAAATTTAGAATCGCTCGAATTAGTTCTAGTTGCTTATTGTCTAAATTCTGTGCTTCATCAACGAACAATATGACGTTTTTGCCCGCTTCGTATTGCTCTAAAAGATATTCCTGCAATAATCTTTCCTGCGCGTTTCTCGACGCTTTCGGTTCAAGTCCGAAGGCTAAACAGATTTCTTTTAGAAACGCGAACGGAGAAGGGAAGTTCGGCGTCGGAATAAAAATTGTCCGGCAATCTTCCATCGCGCCGTATTCAGCCCACAGATAACGAAGAATTGTTGATTTTCCGAGTCCGACATCCCCAAGAACACAGCTTAAACCCTGGCGGCTGTCAATAGTAAAGCGCGATTTATGGAGAACTGAGTCAAGCGAACTTGTCACATACAGCGACAGCGGATTCGGTGATATGGAAAACGGCGTGTCTATTTTTGCCATAGTAACGGCAATTTAGCATTATTTAAGAAAAATGAAAAGCCATTTTAGAAAATTTAACAAAAATGAGCGTTCATTTACTCAAAATCAATGTTATTTTGCGCCCGAAATGTGATACAGTAGGAAATTATGAGTGTGGAAATCGGACAAGAAATAATTCCTGTGTATGAATACAGCGAAAGCACAGCGCCGACCGGGCTGGAATACACAACTGACGGCGGGAAAACCTGGCAGGAGATGCCGACAGGTTTATTCATAAAACTCGACTGGGAATTCGGTTACAGACCAAGTAAAACGATTATGACAGACACGCACATAAAGGAAGAAAATGCCTGAAAACCGCGCGGCGCGGAGGTATGGTAGAATAAGGAATTATGGAATTTACATTCAAACCTGAAAAGAATATGCACAGAGGCGAAGGAAAGAAATTGAAAACGGAAAGAGGAAAGCAAATGAGTTTTGGTTCAAGAAAAGAGATTGCAAGAAACATAATTGAAGATAAGGAATATCGAGATTTTTATACAGAAACATATCTCAAAAAAAGCGTTCCTTTTCAAATGAAAACAATGCGAATTGAGCGTGATTGGTCTCAAACCTTTGCCGCCGAAGAAATTCTTGGTAAAGGTCAAAACGCCTTGTCTCGTTTAGAATCTCCTGCCTATGGAAAATTAACGCTTCAAACCTTATTAGAAATCGCCAAAGCCTATGACGTTGGTTTGGTTGTTAAATTTGTTCCGTATAGCAGATTACTAAAGGAATATGAAGATGTTTCTTTTGCCGCTTTATCTGCACCTAGCCCGACAGAGAAATTTAAAGATGAAACCGAAGCTATTTGGAAGTGGGCGGATGAAAAAGAAGATAGCGTTTTTTGGGAAGAAGATTCTGCTTCTAATTCTAAAGAATACGAAATTAGAGAAAATGCTTGAAAACTGCCCGACCCGCGACTCAGAACAAACCTTACTAACAAAATTAAATCATTCTTTATGATGTTTGCCATCGGACTTTAGACAAAAGAATTCCTCACGCGACTGAATCGGGGTTGATTTTATGACCGCCGCCAAAACCGCCGTCCGTTCCCCCGCCGCCTCCCGATGGCGGGAATTCCTGCGGCGGCGTGCCGCCCGTGCCGTCCGCCGCCGGATAGGAAATTGTCAGAACGTTTGACCACGCTCCGAATGTTTCGCCGTTTGATGAATGCGCCACACGCACGAATTTTGTCTCCGCGACAGTCAAATTCGCCTGTCTGATTAGATTTAATTCCGCCGTTAAAATAAGTCCTATCTCACCTGCCGCCGAGTGCGTAAAATCCGAGAGCCCCGTCGTAAATGTGTTCGTAGGCGCTACCTGGACGCGGCGGGTTGTCGCGTTTGTCGAGTAATTCGTTACGCCGACTGTAACCGAACTGTTCGTCGCCGCGCCTTTTTGGAATATCGCCGCCGCTCCCTGCTCGGTATTGGCTCCCGAGTTTGTTACGACGGGGAGCGGCACCAGCCTTTCCGTTACCTGGTCATCGTAAAAAGCGCGGCGATATTTGCGTGCGACAAAAGAAACAGTCGGGAATCCCGATGAAAGCCGGACTGTAATATCTTCAACACGCGCCGTAAAATTTATATAACGACCCGATTCGTCCGTGATTGCTATCACGTCGCCTTCTTCGAGCAGCAATGCTTCGCCGTCAGATTCTCCGGAAACGAAAACGTCGCCGTCCCTCAATTTCGCCAGTGCCTGATTGGCAATCCGGTATGCCTGATGATAATTGTCAATCGCCGCGCCGTTTATTTCCCTGGTGTTTGTCTTCTTTACTTTTAACTGATGAACCGTGTCGTTGACTCCTAGCTTGGTCAGCGCGAAATCATCAACCGCCGAACGATATTCCAGAGAGATTCTGTTTGTTGACGGTGCTTTGCCGCCCAAAGGAAAACGGAATGTCCCGCTCAATATGTTTGAGTTTTTTAGATTTGAAGCCGGATTCCCTTTATCGCAAAATGCCATCGCAATCCTGTGCATTTCTTCACCCGTCGAATTAGTAACAGGTTCAAGCCGCGACGTAATTTTCGGCGGTGCCTGCATACTCCACGCCTCGCCGCCGTTTGTGCGCGCCAGATGACGACGGATTCCTCCCGGTTCGATTGACGCATACCAGTTGACTTTTAGAACTCTTTCGGGCAGCGGAATCGCGCCGATGTCAATTTTTTGGTTTGCGCCGACCGTAACCGATAAAACATTGCCCGTTAAAGTTTCGCCTTCCACTGTTACGAATGAATACGAAATTTGATACGCGTTCGGCGCCAGCGTTCCAGCCGAAAGGGTGGCAGTCGGCGCGGCAGCCGGGTTTGCAATCGCCGTTAGATGAGCGTTGTTGAGCGGCGAATCGACGGTTAAATAGCCGATTCGGGACGATACCGTAACCGTCGCGTTTTTATTCCAGACCGCTTTTATACGTTTGTTCAGCTCGTTGTGAGAATTGATAAGCCCGGCGAGAAACCCCGCGACCGTTACCGTGTCATCGGTCGCAGACGGATTGTAGGTTAGAGGAAAACCGTTTATATTCAGCGTTTTTGCTTCGTCCGCCGCCGTCACCGTCAGCACCACATTCGGCGCAGCGGTATTCGTGCCGCCTGTAAGCGCCGCCGATGATGTTGTAACGCCGCCCGTTGCCGTGATGGGTACGCTTACTCCGGTGTCATAACGGTAGCCGGTAATTTGCCGCACTTCCGATGTTTTTAAGTTTGCGCCGATTAAGATTCTGCCGCGCCGAGTCACGAACGGATTTATATTGCTCGCGTGAATTTCTCTTGCCCCGATTTGGTTTTCAGTTTGGACAAAGCCGAAATCTTCCGGCTTTGCCGACCGGATCGTAAATACCCCCGACGCTTTTTGAATGAGATACCCGTTAAACGCCGGAAATAAAACGTCATAAATGAAGTCAATCGCCTTCATCTGCTTATTTAGTGAGACGTTTGAAGTGAACCTTCGCCTGAGATTAGTCGCGGGCGTTTGAAGTGTTCCGTCGCCGTTTGCCGGAACATTCGTGTAAAAGTTGTAATCCGTCTGTTGCGAAAACGGCGATAAATCAATTGGATTTTCGCTTATGCTTCGCCGCAGAAAACCCGGCGAAAGATTTCCCGTCGAGTTGTAATTTCTATAACTCGTTCCGGCAATGCCTGATTGCGATGCCGGGAACTGCACGAGGTCGCTGTGCGCCTGGTCAACAAGAATGTGGTCGCAGTAGGCGGCTTCTTTGAAATGCTCGGCATCGTCAAACCATGCGTCATCTAACCCGAAAAAGTTTTTATTGCCGAGTATCCACCTCGCCTGCAAAACGCCGTTATCCGAGAATCCGTAACGGGTAATCGCGCCGGTTTCATCCGGTATAGGAATCTCGGCAAATCCCAAAACGATTCCCACCGTGTCGGGCGCGGCATCGTCAACGTCAATCGCCGTCCCTGTTGCTTTTGCCCGCACGTACGCCGTGCGCGAATAAATACCGCTAGCGATAAAAGGAACGTCATCGTTTATCTGCGTTCCCGTCCCGCCCGTAAAACCGAGTTTTTCGGCAAACACGAAAAGCGTCAGACCGGGGGTGACAGAACGCAGATTTACAAAACCCGCAACCGGACCTTCACACGCGATTGCCAGAAATTGAATTTCCCTTCCCGTATCGGCTGACGCGAAATTTATCAGCTGCATCTGCGCTCTGCCTAAAACGAGCGGCAAAACCGTGTTCGTCGTCGCGTCCGAATGCGATGACCACTGCAAAGTTCTTTGAACGTTTCTTCTGAATCCAAGCATGCCCAGAATGCCGCCGCGCCTGACGCGCTCCGAGAAGGAAACCGAACCCTCGCGCGGCGTATAACGAAAACCTTCAAAAAGCGGGTCGGACGGCGCGCGACCTTCCGGGTCATTGATGGATAGCGTCCGGCGCGGTATATTTATCTCAACGCCGTTTAGTATTTGCTCGACCGCAATTTTTACCGACTCATCCGCTTTTGAAAACTCCTCCGGCTTTTTGCATTTGCCCGTGAACAGCGTCACCGTGTCATCTATATTTACCGACACGCGCCTGTCAATAAGACGGCAAACGCAGATTATCCCTTCAAACCCGGTTGCTTCTTCAAAATCGACCATTTCTCTCGTCGAGTTTGAAAGGGAAATTGAAAAACTCGAAAGCTCCTTGTTAATCGTCCTGTTTATATCGCCGAAGGAGCGAGCCAGTTTTTTGTATGCGCGACCGCGAAACGTGATGCCTTCGGTTGCCGCCGCGCCGAACAGAAAATCCGGCGATGCCGGGTCAAAACCGCCTACGCCCGGAACCGCGTTCGATGAATAAAATTCAACGACACGCGCCAGACGGCTCGCTTCGGCATCCCTGCTTGCGAGGACGGAAAATAATGTGTCGCTGACTTGCTGCGTATAATCTCCTTATTGTTTTTCAATCGGATTCTCGAAAGAATAATCGGTAATTCCGTCAATGCGGCAATCTTCATACTTCTGCCATTCGTCTAACTCCCAAGCGTTTTCAACTTCTTCATCGTTTAGCTTTTCCCATTCATCGCGCCATTCTTCCGGGATTAAATACCAGTGAGAACTTTCGTCTTGGTCGAAAAAATATCGTTTATTTTCTATGCTCATTTGTTTACCTCCCTTCCCTCAAAGATAAGACTGATTCCAATAATTTCGCTTTCCTAATCTCGTCGGTTTCCATCTCAGCAACTCTCTCAAATACGTCTGCGGCTTCTAAAAAGAACAAATTTTCTTTAGCTTTTCGCCGTTCAATTTCATCACGCATAATTTTATCTATGCGCTCGAATTCTATTTTTTCTTCAGCCGTTGGATTTTCTTTCGGACCTACACCGAACTGACACCAATGCAACTGCTCTTTTTCGCTTAAAAGTGTAAAATAAGGGTCTTTCATAACAATCAATTCGGATAAATCGGTTTCATATCAGGTCACGGATTTGCTTGCGTTAAATTCGGAATAAACACGCGACCGTCCGTTTGCTTGTGCGAGATGATTTTGCTCCCTGGTCCGACAATAAAAATCCCTTTATTACCCGCCGCAACGCCAGTCAAGTTGTTGTCGTAAATGTTATTGTTCGACGCGCTGTTTTCATAGATAACTCCGTCGCCGCCCGCGCTCGTCAGTTTGTTGTTGATATACCGGCATTTTGTAACTGTGGAACCATCGTTGTGCATTATATTGTTGCCGCCCGAATTCGCGCCGTTTGTATTTTCCAGTATGTTGCCGTCAACCGTGTTGTTCGTATTTACGCCGACCTCTTCAATTCCCGCGTAGCGACCAAACGGCGGGCGGCACTTTATCGTGTTGTCTTTAATAACCGAGTTTTTCAAGTTACGCAGCCTTAGTTGATGCACTCCGTTTTTCCCGCAGTCCACCAATACGTTATTTTGTACCGTGATGTTATCGCCGCTGACAATGATTCCCGCCGCGTTGCAGCCCTCGATATAGTTGTTGCTGATGATGAAGTTTTTGTTTGCCGGTATGCCCGGACCGTTCTCGTACATCATGGTTATTCCGCCCGTCATACTGCCGGGCTGTGTCGGCTGACTTCCCGCCGTTACCGGGTCGGCACCAAGCAGGACGTTATTTGAGATATGCCCCGACCACGCGAGATTCCCTGTCGCGGTGGAGTCAATGTAACCCGGATTGGCGATGGCGATGCCGCCGCACGCGAAAGAAGCGCGCCTGAAATCAAATGTATTATTCACCACAAGCGCGTTTATATTGCGTTCCGACGGATTCGCGTCATTCGATTCAAAGTCAATCGCGCCGCCGTTGTTTTCCGATGCCCACGCTTTTGCGGGATTTGGGGAAGGGGAATAAGTCCCGGCATTGGTTCCGTCAAACTTATTTCGGACAGGCGCGCCTCCGGGATAAGTAAAATAGGCTATTGTAAAAGTGTTTCTGCTCGGCGTTGTGTCAACGTGCCATTGCTGATTATGAGGCACCGTCATTCCCGCTGCTCCGAGAATCATAATCTCCGTCCCCGAATATGTGCCGAAATTGGCAATCGTGCTTTCGGTCGAGGCAAAGCTGTGATTTTCGCTTGTCGTAAATACCGCCGGATTCGTGTTCGAGATTGATGTAATCGTAATCGGGCGCTTGCCGGGGTCTTGAAATATGTTGTTGAAAATCTGAATGTTTTCCGATGAAATGATTCCCATATACTGAGAGTTAATCCACTTCATCGTGTTGTTGTAAAACCGGAAGTTTTTCGAGTATTCTTCCCGTTCGGCAACCGCCGTGCCGATGCCGCCGTTTGACGCCGCAATTCCGACCTGTACCGCGTAACCGCTCGTGCCTTCATACAAACAATCGTGAACAGAAGAGTCGTGGACGTTGCATAAATCCAGCACGGCAGGCGATGTGTCCAGACGGTTTGCTCTCACGCCTTCAAATTTCAGATTCGCTATCTCCAGCCCGCGAGTGACATTTGCTTTGTTAGCACCGAGCGGCGACACGCTCGGCGAGCCGTCATTATTGAGCGCGCCTCGTGCGGCAATCATTTTATACCACGAGTTACCCGGTCCCCAATTCTCAGCCCACGGAATGACATTCTCCCGCATTATCGTCTTCGGTCCGTTGCCAAAAATTCTTGAGTAATCCTCCATAATAAAATTCTTGCGATTGGTTAATTGATATACCCCGTCATAAAGCAGCAAAGTATGCCCGGTTTTGATAATTGTCATCTGGTCGATAATGTGCGGCGCGGCATAGGTTCCGCCGCCCCGGCAGACAATTACACCGGATTTCCCCGCTAAATCGCCGCCCGCGTTTGTAATCTTCTCGGCTAATGACGAGCCTTGCATATCGTCCGCGTACACGGTATTTGAATAGTTGTAGTTGAATGGAAGTGATGAAATCTGTGGCATTTTTTTCTCCTAAATTCTTAAAAAATCAAAAAATCATTAATCGTCCCGCTTCGTCCGTCATCTCTTTACCGCCTACAAGCGCTGTTGCTTTTCCTGTAACCGGAGAAACAGGCTGCGATGTAGCGGTTATCGTCAAGCTAAAATCCTTGCCGGCAACCGCGCCCGCCGAATCGGTGAGCGCGGTTGTAAATGTGAAAGTTCCCGTAATCGCGGGTGTTCCCGAAATGATTGCCGCGCCGCCCGATACGCTGACAGCAACTCCGTTCGGCAGTAATCCGGCTGTGACCGCCGCCGACTGGATTGTTCCGCTGCCGCCCGACGTGGCGATTGTCCGGCTGTATGCCGTGTTTTGAACGCCCGGCGGCAGTATTGCGTTCTCAGTGACTGAAAACCCGCCCGGAGGCTGCGCGCCGCCCGCCGCGCCGAAAATGCCGAACTCCATAAGCCGCGCGTGTCCGTCGGCTCCCCCGGTGATTTTCAAACGAAATTCTTTTGCCGTTATCGCCGTGATGAGTGTGTGCCGGCGACGGACAGCCGCGTTTGCGGCTACCGAGATTCCAGTTTCTTCCCACACGCCGTTTCTATTCAGATATTGAATCGAATAAGCCGTTATGTGCAGACCCGCCGCCGGTTTGTCTACCGACGGAACACTCGTATAATTGCCGCCGCTGCCCGCCGTATAATCTTGAGTCGTAACCTCAAACATGGAAATCGTCGCCTCCACGGGCAAGACCACACGATAATAGGCTGGTGTGCTTTCTGAAACATTCAGTGCCGCCCAGTGGTCAAGATTCGTCGGCATAGCGAGGCTGCCGTTTATCGCCGCTCTAACAGGATATAGCGACTCGTTATATGTCTGCGCCGAGCTGGCGACTGCTCCGCCCGAGGCAAGCGCGAAATTTGTCAGTTCCGGATTGACAAAAGTAAATTCCGGGCTGTTGACCACCGGCGATTCATCGCGCCCTTCGGCGGCGGGTATTTTGAATTTGTAGTAACCCGCCCGCAGCGCCGTGTTGCCGACGTTAATCGTTCCCGTGTACGGCGCATACGCGCCGTCATTTACCGACACGACCACCGGCAAATCACTCGCGGCCGCAAGCGTATTTTTCTGGTCGTCTGGAGCAAGCGCCGGCGGCGGCGGCTGAACGTTCGACGGCGTTGTTATCGAAACAACGTTTGAATACGCCGAATAATTTCTACCCGCGTCAAACGCCCGTATTTTGTAGAAATGAGGCATTGCCGGTGCTGCATAAAAGTTTTGGAAATTTAAGACATTGCCTATCGTAAAAATCTCAACCGAGCCGAAAGTGCTGCTGAGCGATTTTGTAATTTCGTAACCCGTTACGCCGACATTATCTGTTGCAGCTGTCCATGATAAATCCACCCGCGACGGCGCGCCCATTACCGGAGCGTTCAGCGTTTCGATGACCGGCGCGATATTGTCAGTTGAAGCCTGCGCGGCATAAAAGGCAGACATATCATTTGTAAATGCCGTGCGCTGTTCGCTGGTCAGGGCTTTATTCCAGATTATAATTTCAAAAATATCCGCACCAGCCGGTTCCTGATATGTCGCTAATGCCGACGCGCCCAAGTGCGGACGCAAACTTTGTGAAATCGCGCGCGGTACAGCGGCATATGTAATATCCGTATTATTTCTAAAACAGGAAAGTTTTCCCGTCGCTCCGTTGCTGATACCGACGACCGTTTCCAGAACATTCAGCGCGCCCTCGCCCACGCCGCCCCTGCCTTGATTATAAAAGATATCCCCCCCGCCTGTGCGCTCTAAAGTAAGCAGGAAGTTTCTGCCGTCGCCCGCATTGAGAACTCTGGTATAAATCGAATTAGTTCGAGCGACGCCGACGATAGCGTAAGTGGCGTTTGCCATCGCCGGTAAGGCTGCCGATAAATCCATCCCGTCATCAACATTGTCAAAGGAAACCGCCGGGTGATTTGCGATAACATTGGTTTTGTAGAGAGGTTTTTTCGCCTGGACTGACTGCGCGTAACTCAAACCGCTTATCGTTGTCGCCCACGTCGAGACGGCGGCGAGATTTGCGAGTGACAGACTGCTCGATTTACAGCGGAACACGATGCCGTCTTCCCAGATTTTAGTGCTCGTCGCAGTTGCCGTCATCGCCGGAAAAAGCAAAGCCTCGCCCGGATTCCGTCCTTCTTTAATACTTTCCTTTATCCTTACTCTTAATTGTCCGGCGGCGTAATTAACGTTTCCGACTCCGATCGGTTTTGTCAGCGTAGAGGCGTAGGACGCGCCCGCATCGGCGGAATACTCGTAAAAAGTAATTCCTATGTAGCCCGGCGCGTCTGTCCAACTAATCGTGTCTGCCGCATCATCGGCAACGGGCAATGTCGGCGCGGCAGGCGTGAATTTCTGAACCGGCGCCTGTAAAAAGTCAGAAAAAGTTTCAATGCCTGTTAATGTCCCTGTCGTCGCTGCGGGAGTGACGGAAAAACGAACGAACTTTCCGGCATCCGCGCCTGTCAGCGTGTAGAGTTTTGAAAATGCTTCCGCTATCTGTTCGGGGTTTGCGCCTGTCGCAGAATCAGCGCGGTACCATTTATAAACGGTTGCAGCATCATCCCTCACATCCGCTTCCGCGTCCGAATAAGTAAAAACGGCAGTCAAAGTATGACCGACGATGTTGCTTGTGTTCGTGCCGTTCTGAATAACCAGACCTGATGCGTGCGGCGCGGCGTTTGCCGGAGGAGTCGCCCTTGTTCTGACGGTTATACTCGGCGAAAAAGGGCTCTGCTCGCCTTCGCTGTCAAACGACGCGACGGCGAAGCTCCAAGGCGTACCGGGCGTGAGCGAGCCGACATCGACCGTTGTCCGTCCTATCACGTCCGGGATTAACGCGCCGTCGACTTTTACGCGATAGCCCGCAATAGAGCGCAGACCGACAGCAACCGCCGGATTCCACGTAATTTTTATAGCCGTTGTCGGACTCGTTTTGAGCGGCGCGCCCGTTAAACCGGTCGGCGGATACGGCGCGGTCGCGCTTTCGACGTGGACATAATCATATTTAACCAGAACAATCCGTCTTTGCTGCAGCCACGATTTGTTTCCGTCGTGGCTCCACTCGTACTCGTCGTAGAAAACATTTGTCAGCAGAATCCCCTTTTTTGTCAAAAACTCGAATGGTTTTGCAAAACGGTTCGCTTCAAAATGACGGTCAAATACTGCCAGATTCGTTTCCTTTCCGGGCAAGCGCAGATTAAAATTATAAACAAGCTCAAATCTTTTCGGCGCGAAATCACTCAGTTCGTTTTTCGATTTACTGCCGTCCTCAAAAGTGTGCTCGCGCGTCACCGTTTTATAATCGGTCGGGTATTCAAAATAACGGAAACGCCCGTATCGATTTGAAATGTAAGGATTGTGGTCAGACATATTTATTGTTTCCTAAGCATCTATCAACTCGATAAAAACCTTGTGAAGCTCGCCCCGTCCCTTTAATTTGCTGATTACCTCGCGCTCGATGAAATTCGAAGGTATTTGCAGTGTCAGCGTGTTATGCTCGACCGGCGCGGTTGCCTGCGAATCACGATTGCGGAATCTTTCTTCTTCTCTGATTCTCGCGTCCGATTCGCTCGAATACGCGCCGCCCGACGTGCCGCTTGAAGGCGATGAAGAACTGTTTCTGCCGCCTGTGTTTTGATTCTGTCTTAAATCCAGATTTCCCGTTCCGGTTTGGGACCTGAAAGCTGAAGACGCGGCGTTCGAACTTCCGCCGCCGACTGCGCGTGATGCTAAACCTAAAACTACGCCCGCGCCCGCCGTCGCGCCCGCAATCGTTCCGTAAATTCCCGCTGCCGTAAAATGAAGCGCGGCCGCAACCGGATTAAGAGTTGCAAGCGCGGCGTAACCTTCGGCAAGCTCGAAAAGCGCTTTAGTTCCGGCTTGTACCGCAATGCCGATAAGCACTGAGGATGCCATTTGGAGCGCCGCTTTGCCGGAGAATTTCCCCGTCTGAATCCACGCCGCCGCCATTTGTCCGAGTCCCTGCACCATCGAGCCGATAGCGTCTGCCGCCGTGTCCTTCAAATCTCCGTAAACGGCTTTGACATATTCCGCCTGAGTTTTTATCTGATTGGTCGGGTCGACGCCGCCGCCGACTAAATCGCCGAGACCCTTCGCAAAAATTCCGGCAACCGTATCGTTTTTAGCTTCGGTTTGAATCTGTGGATTGTAACGGTCTTCAATTGCTTTTTTTTGTGCCTGATAATCTTCGTCCGACAAAAGCAGCGCGTTTTTGTAAAGTTTGTCAAGTTCCAGCTTTTCTTCGTTAGCCCTTTTTTGCAGCGCCGCGTCGGTCTTCGCCCGCGTTTCGAGGTCGGCGAGGTCGCGGTCAAGTCTGGTTTTAGCGTCCGCGTCCTGACGCTCTCTCTGCCGTTCGGCTTCCCGGATATCGAACTCGCGAAGCACGACGAGCGCGTCGATGCGGTCTTTGCCAAACGAATGGTTAAGGGTGTTTTCGAGCGTTTTTCTTTCCTGTTGCGCGCGAAAATCGGTTAATTCGCGCTCGCTTTCAAGAACGCTGCGCCGAATTTGCAGCAATTCTTCATTCGCCCGGCGTTCCTTTTCGACCTGATTTTCGACGGCATCGCCAATCGCTCCGGCGTTCTCGACTCTCTGCGCGGTGTATTCGTCGTCGATGATTTTCAGCGCGTTTATCGCGTCGAGCCGTTCCTTGTCGTTTGCTTCCGGGTTATTGAGAATCGCCGTTTGAGCTTCGCGCTCGCGGTCTAAAGAAGCGAGTTTGATTGCGCCGACGGCGCGGGCGTATTCTTCTTCGCTGATGAGTTGTCTTTTGAGGCGGTCTTCGAGCAGAACGAGTTCGGTTTTCGCTGCCGATTCCGAGAGCTTGCCGATAGTCGCGTATTCGTCTTCGATTGACTTAATGTAATCAGCGCGAAGTTTTTCTTTTTCTTCGTTTAAGCGTTTTTCTAAGCGTTTTTCATCTTCAAGGGATTTTTTTATCTGGCTGCCGATTTTGTCAGATTCAATGTTTGATTCTTTTCCGCCGAAGAATTTAGCTAAGGCTTTCGGCTGATGCTGGCGCAAAATTTTCTCAACGTGCTGGGCAATCGTGCCGTTGCCGTCCGACGCGCGGGAAGAAACATTCGGATTACCGCCGTTGACGGTTTTGTAAAGGTCAAGAATTGACGCGCCCTGCGTCGAGCGTCCGACTGACGCGAATCTGTCTTTGAAAAACGGAACGACCGCATTCAAAAGTTGTTTCTCGAAAGTATTGTTATTCTTAATATCGTATTTCGCCGCTTCCGGCTTACCGAATTGAATCAATCCGGTGTAATTTCCGCCTTTGCCGCCTTTGATTTTCGAGCTAAAAGTTCCGCCGGTTTCGTAACTGATGATTGACGCTAAATCAAGCGGTGAAATGCCGAGCCGATTTCCGGCTTCAACCAGCGCTTTGCCTTCGCTGCTTAACTCGAAATCTTCTTTTTTGAATTTGGTCTTTTTAGCTTTGTTTTTCGTGTAATTCTCAAGGTAGTCGTCAGAAGTGTTGGCAACACGTTGAATATCTTTGTCCTGCTGTTTTAGGAAATTAGGACGATTCGGGTCGGCTAAAACGGCAGATATTGCTTTGCGCCGTTCGTCCTGTTTATAACCTTCGGCATTTTCCTGTAAAGCTATCGCGGTATTTAGATAACTGCCGCTTCCAATATCCTTCATCGCGGCAATCAAAAGGTTAGTTCCGCGAGTAAGGCGCAAAATTACACCGCCGACTATTTCGCCCCATTGCTGCCAACTGCTTTTATTATTACTAAGCGAGCCACTAATTTCACTCATCGCTTGAGTAATCGCGGGCATAAAACCTTTGGCGAACTGGAACGCGATGCCTTGCGCCTGCGCTTTGAGAGTGTCCAGAGTATCGCCGAAGTCGTCAGCAGCGCGCGCGTCCTCGTCGGTTAAAACGACGCCGAGTTCTTTAGCTTTCCGTTTGAACTCGTCGAAATTTCCGCCGACATCGTTAATAACACCAATGAGCGATGCGCCGGAGCGACCGAATGCGTCGGTCGCGGCTTTTGTCTGCTCGACGCCGGGTTTGAGTTCCGAGATTCGCTTGAAAACTTGCGCCAACGCCCCGTCCAAGTCATTGATTGCCGCTTTCGGGTCAATGCCGAGCCGTTTCATTGTTTCGGTGGCTTGCTTGCCGCCTTCGGCAGCTTTGCCGACGTTCTTTTCAAAGATAGTCAGTCCGCCCGCGACGGCTTCAATTGAGCTTCCGGCTTGGTCGGCGGCGAATTTTAGAGTGGAAATGCTTTCCGCACCAAGCCCGGTTTGAACCGAAAGGTCGTGGATTTGCGAACCTAAATCGGATGCGTTTTTGGCGATTGCAAACAACGCCGAGCCGACGCCAACCGCTGCCGCTCCGATTGCTGCGATGCCGGAAGAGGCGACCGCGACCGGGCTTATTAAAGATGTCAGCGATGCGCCGAGTCCTTTTGATGAATTTGTAAGTTTGTCGAGTTCCGCCGTGCCTTTCGAGCCGATGAGAGATGTTTCACGGTCGATGACACTCGACAGGTTTTTGATAACGGTAGAGGCGTCATCCTGTGCTGAGATTTTAAATAATAATCCGACGTTTGAATTAAAAGCCAAAACGGTATCTCCAATTTCCATTGGCGACACCGTTTTGCGTCACAAGTTAAATTACGCTTATTCTATATGAATTTTACTTAAATGCAAAGTTATTTCTTTCTTATAATTTCTGTTATTTTGTAAGCATAGAAGATACGCCCGCACCGATACGCCCAAACTTTTACGCGCCTTCCTTTGGTAAGAAAATCCGAAAGGTCACTGCTGGCAGATTCGGCGCGTTCCGAAATATATTTTGCGTCAAGGTTTATAAAAGTTCGCCTGTCTTTGGCGTCTCGCAATACAAAACCCGACAATTGAACTTCGTTTGCGTCGAACTGCCTTTTGATAACCATACCGGCATACGTTTCTTTTTCTGTATTTTTAGTGTCGCCGCAAACGCTGGTGTCCGCCAAATTAGATAAGACGCTCGCTAAGATTGTGTTTTGCTTGTGAGCGGGAATTTTTGGACGCGTTTTCTTTGTTTGCCCGCTAACCGAAAAGCAAAACACACACACCAAAAACAATCCGAGAAACATTTTCATTTGCTCAAAATAGCATTTAAAAATCGGTAACGGCAAGAATTTTTATTCTAAATCGGTTATAATAGAGAAGTTCGGGACGCGGAAATCGTTCCGCTGTTCTGTGAACTAGACAGTGTGAAAAGCACGAGGTAAAAAATATGGACATCCATGCTTTAGCCGTGCTTTATTACGTCGTAGGGTTAATTCACTCGATTTATGGAGTTTATGAAATCAATAAACAAAGTAGAGAAAGAAAAAAACTTGCCGAATCTCTTGACAGACAGGGCAAGTTTATTGATAGGACTCGCGTAATTAAGTAAACCGTAACTCAGCCCCGTAAGACGTTAGCGCGGCTTACGGGCATTTATAGGTTACTTATTACCGCTGTTATTGTCAAGAGTTTATAGCACACTTCGTCCCGAAAAACGCGCTAAAAGCCGCCGTCAGTATCTGAACGGCGGCTTTTTATTTTTCGATTGCCAGCAAATCACCCGCGCCGCATTTTAAGTTAATACAAATTTTTTCAATCGTATCAAGCTCGATTCTCGACACTTGGTTTTTGTTGATTTTTGCCAGCGCATTGTAAGAAATCCCCGTTTGTTTTGCCAACCAATACAAGGTTTTATCTTGCTTCTTTAAAATTTCCTGCAATTTAATTTTAATCACGTTTGAAATCATACTCGAAATATAACACGCCTGAAAAGATATTTCAAGATAAAACATCGCAGAATAAGACACGCCAAAAAATAATATGCTTGCTCTCATATTATAGCTTGATTATACTACTTTAGCGTAGTATACTTTAGACAGTAAGAAATTACTAAATCTTAAATAAACGGAGTCAACAAAAATGCAAGCTACAACAACAACCATTACAACCGAAAATACAAACGTATTCGGCGCAAACTTCCAAATTACAACCTTTGAACAGGCAACAACAGCCTTTTGCGATTGCTGCGACACGAGCGCGGACGGCACGAAAAACCAACTTGAAAATTCAGGCTGGTTTATGGGCAGCCGCGAACAGTTTTGCCCAAATTGCAACAGCTAAACAAAAGGCGCGGAAATCTTCAACATTTCCGCGCCTTTCTTTTCCACCTAAACAAATAAATGGAGTCAACACTATGTTAAATACCAAAGATTTTGAAAAAGTTCAATACTATGAAAAAGAATACTTCGAGAAAGAAAATTATTTCAATCACCGTTTCAGAATTTGCAACTGCGTGGATTATCCTTGCGCTTGCGATAAAAGCCTAAAATTCCGAATGACCGACGACAGCTTGAAAAACGTCGGCATCAATGCAGGTGATGCTTTGAATTGCTCTTTTGATTTCGAGCCGTTCAATTGCCTTAACTGCCTGTTTATTGTTTCTTTATCCGGCGGCGCGATGGTTGCGCGGTTTGTTGATATTGAAGGTGGCAACTTTTTACTTTCCGCCGCGAACGAACAAATACCGGATTTAGTTTGTTTTGGCGACGTAACCGATATTGTTGGTCTGGTCACACCAAAGATTGAAAAACCGCTTCCTGAATATGAAAGCGATTTTGATGTAGATTACAGTCTTTGTTTCTTCAATTTATAAAATGTTAAGCAGAGGGCGCAAAGCCCTCGTTTTCATAAAATTATGCCGGAAAGAATTTGCAAAAATTGTGACGTTAAATTTAAGGCGCGTCGTTCTTCGACGGTCTATTGTTCCAATCCTTGCAGAATCAAAGGTTCTATTAAAAACGACCCGAACGATGTGCAAAAATGGTGCAATTACGGACAACATTTCGTAGAAAAGAAACTTTTTTCAAAATGCAGCAAAAACCCAGACGGGTTTCAGTCAAGATGCAAGCAATGTGCAAAAAACTTTTGCGCCGCCAACGCTGAAAAGATTGCCATTAAAAAGAAACTTTACCACAAGAAAAACGCAGCCAAAATTTGTGCCGCCGCAAAAATGCGCTATCTAAGTGATAAGGACTCTTACGCACGCAAAAATAAATTATACCGAGAGAACAACCAAGAAAAAATCAAAGAATTTCATAAAAATTATTACCAAAACAATAAAGAGAAATTAAAAAACAGAGCCAGCGACTATTTCAAAAACAATAAAACAGAAATTCTGGCAAAAAATAAAATTGCCTATCTTGGTAAACGTGAAAAGGTGCGCGAATGGGGTTTTCGATACAGAGCAGCAAACCGAGAAAAAATTCAAAAAAGAAAAAGTGATGATTTCAAACAAAAATATACCGATGAATCTTTTAGAAGGTTTTGGGCTGGGAAAAACAAGGAATCAAGGCTAAAAAATCCGGTTAGGTTTCAATTAAGTACAGTTAGATACAGAAGCAGGAAGAAAAATGCCGCCGGAACATTTACAGTCGAGCAATGGAAAGCGAAATTAGAATATTATAATTATTCCTGCTATCTTTGCGGAACTTCGTTACAAAAACCAACGATTGAGCATCGAATACCGCTCTCACGCGGCGGCACAAATTGGATTGCCAACATCGCGCCCGCTTGCGGGTCTTGTAATTCTGCTAAAAGAGACAAAACCGAGAAAGAATTTCGAGAATGGAAAGAGGCTACAAACTCATAGCTTCTTTATTTAACTTCGACAAAGGTATTTTCTTGATATGCCAGGTGCTTTCGTGCCGCAGCTTGACGCAGATAAAAGTCTCGCCGTTCGGTTTCTTTTCCAGAAAATAACCTTTCAGACGGCAGCCGACTTCTTCGCAGGTTTTTTCAATTCTTTTATCTGCCATTTCTTACCAGGTTTCCCCGTAGCCGCTTTCGCCTGCTGCGCTTTCTTCTTTCGTTCCGAGAATCGCTTTGGCGGCTTCGTAAGCGATTAGTTTTGCCGTGCCGACCTGCCGTTCATTATCAAAAACAAGAAGCCGGTAAGAACACGCCCGGTCAAAATCAAGCGCGGCGACTTCATTTTTAATGCCAAGAATTTCCGACGGCGATTTTGCGAAATTGCGAGCCATCAGCGCAACTTCAAGCAGTCTGTCCGGGTTCTCCACGAAAGGAATCCAAGCCTTCCGCCAGACCTCCCGAACCCTTCATAATAGTTTTCGCCAGAAAATTAAAAGATTTTTCGGACACTTCAAACGGCGAAATTTCATCGGCGGTTTCCGGCGACAACACAATGCGCGGTTTAACGCAGCCGTATTTAACCGCCTCGCGCATCATCATTAAAGAATTGACGATTTGTTTTTGTGACATCCGCGACAGGACTTCCGCGCCCAGAACGTCGTCTTTGCCGTCTTTCATCGCGTTGACGGCTTTTTCGGTCATCTCCGCCGGAAGCTCGCCGAACATTACAAAAAAATGAGCGGGGAGCGGGCGCAATATCCATTTACGCCCTTCATAATCGGTTGCTTCAAATGTTTCTATGGCGCTATCTTTTGCCGTCGTTTCCGTTTTTTTCTTTGCCATAATTATTCATTTAGCCTATCCCAGTGCTGGGAATCAGCATCCCGAGAGTATCTGTCTTGACACGAGTGGCGATGCCGTTGCCCTGAAAATCAAGCGCGAGCTTTGCGCGTTTGCTTCTGGCTAACTCCAAATCAAACGGCGCGATGTTAACGCCTTTGTAGATATGGAAGACAATAAATTTTGTCGGGTCGTTCAGTGTCGGCGCGATTGCCGCGACCCCGGTATAGCTTAAAACTCCGGTGCCGATTGTAAATACGGGAACAACGGGAGTCGTGCCGATAGATACCGCCGTACCGATACCGTTTGTCGCCTGCGCGAGATTATCCGCGTCGAGTACCTGAGCCGCGCTGACTTTGATATTCATCGAAGTTTTCGTGATTGTGATGTTTTGTTCTTCCGATATTTCGTCAAACAATTCTCCGGCTGTTTCCTTGCCGACAGTGCAGACCGCGCCGTCATCGGTTAAGCCGACCAGCCTGCGGTTCGGATTCTGTCCGCCATCGGGTTCGCCTTGTGCGTCTATTTTAATCATTGTGCCGGGCGCGGGAACTGCTATCCCGAACCAGACTTTGCAAGGTCCTTTTTGCGTTTGTGTGATGTCTAGAGTTTGTCCCATTTTTTTTCTTCCTTAGAATTTTTGAGTTTATTTATTCCTGAGCTTGAGCCAATTTATTGAGTGCGTTGTTAATTGCAGTTTGGCGCGCAGCGTCCGTGTCGCTCGGCGCGCCCAGCCCGCCGAACAGTTGGTCGGTATATTCGCCTTCGGTTATCACGCCGTGTCCGCCGTGCTGGGCGTATGCCTGGAGTGCGGGGAGCGCTTTATCCTTACCGAAAATTGCCGTCGCGTTGTGAAGGTTGAAGTTCGCGCCGATTTTGCGGACATAGTCAACGGGTTCCGCCGCCGCCGTTTGTTTCGCGTCTTTTGAATCTGTATTTGCCATAAAATATCTCCTTTAATTTACTGATTTCGCCTTTTATGCATAGGCGCTTGCGCCGATGGAATATTTCGCCGTTATTTGAAAAACCTGTATAAAACCTTTTAACTGTTCGTTGACCCCGATTTCGCCGTAATTTACACTAATCTCCGGCGCGTCCTCTGCTGTTTGTTCGCCGTCAAGCCCTTCGAGCAGCAAAGGGGGTGTGATGTTGGCAAGCATGCTTTTTAGCGCGAGCGCGTATTTATTTGTCAATGTCGGCAGCGTGTCCGCCGCGCCGCTAAAAACAATCGACTCAAAATCAATTCGATAACCGACTTCGACAACATCGCGTTTGTAGTTAACGGATTCTCCCTTGCCTGTCACCATCAATGTCGGCACGTTCGGCTTATCGAGGTTTGCCAGATTCTCAGTCAGAAAATTAAACGGCTTCAGCGGCAGCGCGCCGCCGTTTGCCCACAACAACGCATCTGACTGGTTTGCGCGAATAAAGGTGAGGACATTATTCTCGACGAGCGTCGTGTCAACTGCGTTATTTTTTGGTGTCCAGAGTGGCATAATCAATCGTGCTTACCCAGGGATAATTACCTTTAATTAATTGTTTACATCCAGAACAATGTGATAAAGTTTGCCGCGACCGCGAATATTATCGCTAACAACTTTAGTAATATATTCAGGGTCAGTATTGACGTTTATCCGCAAATCGCCGTTGATGGAGTTGCGAATTTCGTCAGCAATCTGCCTTGCTAACCACTTGATAAATCTTTGTTTAATTCGTTTAACCATCTAACCAAAACTCCTGAAATTATTTTCATCCATCACAAAACCCGTTTCTCCGATTTTCTCTATCAATCCCTTTTTTATCGTTTCGCTCAAGCTCTCAATTTGTTTACCGGAAAGCGATATAACGGGTCTGGCATCCTGCACGTATTTGGCGTAAGGGACGGTCGTTCCTAATGTCAAAGAATCTTTCGCCTGCACGAAAACCGTGTCGCCCGTGTCGCCTTTCAAAGATTTGTAAAGCCGCTCGCTCGCTATGTTGATGCCCGCCAGAAGCGCGAAGGTTCCGAGCCGTTGAATCTTTTCCTTCTCGTATGCTTTTGAGAGCGGTTTCCATTTGCCGGACGCGCCAAGTGCGCCGCTCGATTGAAACTGGTCTGCTTCGATGTCCTGAAAAGTTTTTTTAACCGCGCCCCAGACCGGCGTTAAATCTTCTCCGGCGTGCGACAGCTTGTCGAGCGCGATACTTAACTGCTCTTCGCCTTCCGTTGTAATGGAAATTTTTATCGACATCTAGTAATAACTTCCAAACTGATTTTTTTTCAGACCGCCTTCGTGTCCGATTTTCCAAAATACGAGCGTTCCCTGCGGCTCTATCGCTTCTCCCTCACGGATAAAAACATCGTCGCCAATCCGCAGGTGAGTAGAATTTTTTATCGCGGTTTTTAATTCAAGGGAATTTTCGCTTATCTGCAAAAGCCGCGTCTCTTTGTCAAAGAACCAGTTATCAAGAATCAAAACGGTTTGAAAATCGTTGGTGTCTTCTGAAACCTTCAAAAGCGCCGCATCGACGCCGGGAAAAAAAACGCCGCGCAATTCCTTGAACGCCTCGCTGGCACCCGCTCGAATATCATCTGTTGCTGCCATCTAAAACCATCCCGAACGCGGCATTTATTCGCCCGTGAGAATTTCGACAATCTCTGCTTTTGTGCGGCTTTCGCTGACGCCGTCAAGACCGTCCGCTTTTTCCAGCAATTGCGCTTTCGTCATTTTCATCAAATCTTCGGACGTAGGTGATTCGCTCTCGCCGGTCGCGGCGTCACTGCCGGCTCTGCTTTTCGCTACTCCTTCGAGCGCAAAACCTTCAAGCGCGCCTTGCTCTGTCAAAGAACCCGCCTGTTCGTGAGTTATGACCAACTCCAGTGCCGTTTCCATACCCGGTGAATACATTGTGCCGCCGAGAGGGAATTCCGATAAGATCTTTTTTGTGTCCATTTCTTTCAACGTCCTATTTCAATCGTTCCGATTCTGCTTCCCGCCGACATTCGGTAGGCGCCCGGCATCTCTAAAAGAACGGCGATGTTTGTCCGAATGTCGGCTTTTTTCGCGTCCGGATTGATTTCCGCGCCGAAGTTCGCCGCCGTCGGGTGGATTCGCGTAAAGTTCGCGCCCGCGCCCGATTCCCATCTGTCAAGCTCATCACCGACGGCGGTTTGAATGTCCGCCGTTAATTCTGCGCCCAAATAATCAAGCTGCGCGTTGAGGTAGCGCGGCGTCACCTCAAGAATCCGGCAAATTAAAGTTTTCTGACCTTCGGTAAATGCCATTACTGTTTCTTGAGCGGCTGCCGATATGCCACTTTCGGCGGGGCGTTTTCGGTATCATTGCCTGCCGCCGGACGGTTCTTTATCCGTTCGATTGCTTCGGGCGTTGCTCTGATAAACCCTCTGTCGGCAAGCTGACTCTCGAAAGTCTTGCGACTTGCAAGAATCTGATTGCCGTCAACGGGGTTAATAACGTTAAAATACTCGCTCATAAGTTTGTTAAATTTTCGACTTCTGCTGCGGCATTCTCGCGCCTGCAATTTCGGGATCGGTTTCAGGCGTAGGCATTCCGCTGGTAACGCCTTTGACTGTGTAAGCCTCGTTGTCAGTCGGGTCTACAGCTTCGCCAACAAAACCCTGTTTGTTTTCCTTGTCAGCGATTGCCTGCATTTCCTTCTGCCCGGCGTCTTGTGTAGAAGCGGTTTTCGTGGTCGTTGTTGTCGTTTCCGATTTTTGTTCCTTGTCAGCGATTGCTGGCGTTTCCTTCTGACTCGAATCCGCGTTCGATGCGGTTTTCGTTGTCGTTGTGGATTCCGATTTTGTTTCCTTTGACATATAAAATCTCCTCGTTTGTAATTGCCTGTGTTTTTTCGATTAAAGTTTGAGCGAGCGACGAATTGCCTTGCAATTTCAAGTTAAGAAAGCGTTCGAATTCCGCGCGGCGCAGGTAACGCCGGTTGTATTCGATTGCCCGCAATTCGTCGTCCGTCAAACTCATTTATTTATCTCGTGTAATCCCGTAAGTCCTTTACGCGGCTGGGCTGCGCAAAATTGCGAACGGATAACGTGTCCCTTCGACTGCGTTGTCGTAGTTAATCGGGTTGCTCACGACAAAGCCGACGCGGAAAGTAACTCTCATCAACGTCATATCCTGTTGAAACGAGTTGAAGATAATCGCGCCCGTATTGTCCTGAATCACGGCGTCTTTGCTTAATTTGTAATCGAAATCCGAACGAACGCCGATTATTGCCTGATTGAAATCCCCGGCGATGGCTTCCGCCGCGTTCACTCCGGTTGGGAAAAGTCCGCCCATCGGATACTGCGGAACAACGCCGAATACGCCGCCATTCAAATCCATTAATGGTTGACCGTCAGTGCCGCGAGCGTTTCTCAGCCGTCCGCGATAAGTCGTGTTGGCAATGACACCGGTCACGCTGTAACCGTCACCCTCGACTAGTCCGAAAAGGTCTGAGAAGTCACCGGCAACCCCGCCGCCCGCTGCCGTGTTCGTGCCGCGAGCGACGACGTTTCCGGCGGCTACGGCAGCCGTGACGATTGCCGCATCCCACGATGCCGGTTTATCGGCACCGAAAAAGATTGCCGCATCTAAAGCGCGCCCGATGGCGTTTTCCAGTAGTGGTCGAATCTGCCCCCAAACATCGAACGACGTATCGGCAAGCACGTTGTCGGGAATCGACACGATGGCGGCTAATTCCTCGACGTTGATGTATTTGTTCGCCCAGTTGACTTCGGTTGTTTGTTTGAGTCCGGTGTCGCCGTTGACAAAGTAGGCGGTCGGGATGGCGCTCATCACCGGAAAGCGAGTTTGAGCGCTGGAAAGCGGAATTCTGCGAAACATTCGCAGCGCGGCGGATTGGCTCGTCAAATTCGTCAGCATTTGCTGACTGACGACTTCGGGAATAGTTGCCGCCGCGTCCGTGCGTGATACTAAATTATTGTAAGGCAATGTTTTGCTCCTGTCGCGCGGCTCAGAGACTAGCGGGTTCTATAACCTGCCGCTGCGCGTATCTCATCGTTCCAGTTAAACGGAACCTGGTCAGAACTTCTGCCGGAGTTGCCGTTAATGGACGAATTGCTATTTAGAAACAGCGTTGGAGCTTCGCTTTTTACCCCTGCAATTGCCTCTTTCAGATTGCTCGGATTTCCCTCATCGTCAAACTCTAACTCGGTAAAGATGAGTTTTTCGATAACGCGCATATTTTCCTGGCGGGCGTAAATTTTATTACGCGGGTCGGTCAGGTAATCGCGCACTTGTTCGCGGGCTTCTAAAGTTCGGGCTTTTGTCTGGGTATCGGCAAGCTGTCGCTGTAAGTCATCTACCGTCGGCTGTCCGTCCGTCTCGCCCGTCAATTTCTTGAGTTCGCTTTTTACGGCTTTGGCAAGTCTGTCTTTGACGATGCGGTCAAGGTCGGCTTGGGTAAATGTCTTTTCCTTTGGTTGCGCTGCCTCAGTAGTTATTGTCTCTTCCGTCTTTTCCGTCTTTTCGGTGTGAAACGGTTGAAATTGCGGTTCTTGTTTTGCGGGCTGAGTTCCCGCGCCCGAATCTTCTTTATTTGCGCCCGTATTATTTACCACCGCGTCCGGTGTGTTTTGCGCGTTTGTGTTTTCGGTATTGTCTGGCATATTTATTTGAAATTTAAAATAAAAAAACACCCCCGAACGTGTGAATAAATCACATGTTCGGGGGTGTCGGTATCGGTTTGATACGAAGACCCTGAAGTCTTATTAAATTGTCGGCGCGAAACAAAATTCGCGCCTTTTAGAAATTTACAGATATTTAATCTGTAAGTCAAGAAAAATTATTCTATTCTTTTTTCATCAGCTTAAAACCGATATGAAAACACTCTGATTTTCCATTTACCGTTATCCATTCCCAAACCGACTTAAAATCTTCAATATGTGTATCCTTGATTATGAATTGCCGTGCTTCAAGGTCGCTGTCGGGGAGTTCGATACCGGCTGTGGTTAGTTCGGAATAATAAAACTCTAAATCTTCTTTGGTCGTTTTAATCGGCTTGCTACTATCAAAATTATCCATAGTCTCCATTATACACCCAAACCGCTTTCTTTTCTGGTTTTAAGTCAAAAGCCAAAAGAAGAGGAAATACCACTTACAAAGTCGCCCAAACGCGCCAAGCAATCTGAATCAAAAACCAAAGTAAAAAGTTTAATTCAACCAGCAAAAAAAGGATTAAAAACAAAAAAACATAAACTGTAATTTTGCTGTCAGCATATTTTTTAAGTTCCATATTTTTATTTTATTTCAAACTAACCCACTACCTCTTTTCTGCATTTCTCGCAGCAAAACGCCTTTTCCGCTCTGTCGAGTAAGGCAAGCATCGAAAGCAATTGACGGCGCAAGGTTACGGGGTCAAACTTCGGCAGCCTATCACGGCGCGGCGCGTCTTTAGATTTGATTACTTTTATTTCTCTATTTTGGTTCATTTATCTGACTTGCAATTTCATCGAATTCCCTGTTATCAAAAGCAAAATGCGCGACGACGCTCCGACCGTTCAAATCATTGGACACTTCCGGCAAACATCGACACTTTCTGTTTAATTCGTGCAGATTTTCTTCACCTGTCGGCAAAATTTGAATATCAACTACATTTTCAAATGCTGTCCAATTTTTAGTTTGACGTAGAATTTTCATTTTTGAATTTATTGTAAATCGCAAAAGCTAAATCCTGCGTTTCCGATTCGTGCCGGATTCTCAATTCTGTTTGCAAATGCTTGTTAAACTTTTCGGCTTTCGTTTGCGCTTGCAGGTCTTTATATCTTTCGAGACGAAAAAGCCGAGATATAGTCATGTCTTCGTCGTTTTCAAATTCCGCCTCAAGTGCTTTTATTATTGGCTCTAAATTAATTAGCACAACTTTGAACGCGCGAAGAACATCCGCGCTCGCGGCGGCTTCACGGCGTAATAACGCGGCGCGGTGCTGTTTTGCTAATTCGTAAATCATCGGCATTAGTTACTGAACCGCGAGCGCGTTATTGACCGCCGCCGTTAAATCTGTTTCCCTGTTGCTGAAATTCGAAATATCTTCTTCGGTGTAGCCGAGTTCTTCTTGCAAAACATTATTCGGCACGCCGATAGCTCGTTTTAGAATCAATGTTTCAACCAGTTCTTTTTCGCTTCTTTGTTCGGGCGCGTTCCACTGCGCCGTCAGACTGCCGGGAATTTGTTCGCCTTCGATTTGAAGAGCGAATTTCATCACGTTTGACCAGACGGCGCCGAAGCCGAGACAGGTTCTTTTGACACGCTTTGTAAAGCGCGATTCGAGCGTTTTTAAGGCTTCGCCCGACAAAACATTTGATGAGGTAAAGGAAAAGAAATGCAGGGGCGTTCCGGTAACGCGAGCCATTGAAAGCCGCGCGGCATCTTCGACGCTTAAGAACTGCGTTAAATCCGCCGCCGCAAACTGCCCGAACTTGACCGTCGGTTCGCCTGATACCCACAGGCGGTCAAGTCCGGCTTTGAACGGAATTTGCTTTTCACCCGTTATCTCGTTCGTCGGCGGCTCTAAGCCGGTTGCGTATCTTTGCGGGTATGCGCCGAATTCCTGCGCGACAAGTTCGTCGCAAATCGTTTTGTTCAATCTATCCTGCACGGGAATAGCATTGGCGAGTACCGGTTCGACCGAAAAATGAAACATCGGCATCACGCCAAACGGATTTGCCGTCAAAGCCTCTTCGGTATCACTTACATAATCGGTAAAACTTTCGGCTTTCAAATCACCCGCGCCCGGCTGATGAGAATCGGTCGTGATGTATTTCTCAAAACGGTCGGCGTAATAAAGCGTCAGGCGCAGCCGGCGGTCATCAAGCGCCCACATTTTCGCGCCGTATAGCGGTCGAGCGGTTTCTTCATCGTAAATCACCGCGCATTTCGCCGAATCCTGAATATAAAAAACAGCTTTGCCCTCATCCGGCGCGCGCCAGAGAAGCAAGAACGCGTCGCCGGTTTTGAAAGCGTTGCGGTGAACATTAAAAGACTCCAGTTCCATCATCTCGCGCTGCCAGATTGCCCACGCTTTAACGTCAATCGGCTGCCGCGTTTTCGAGCCATTTGACGAGAAATTAATGATTTCCATCCGGTCGGCGGGCGCGTCAACAACAATCGGGCAAAGGTTCTCGCGCGAATTCTTCAACACGTCGCCGAAGACGTTATTATAATTCTTCGTCGCGTAGGCGAGATTGTGATTGCCGTCGTAGTAATCGGTGAAACGCCCGGCGGCGGTTTGCTTTTTGAGAATGGCGGTTATCGCCTGAGAGATGTCTGACATAATTTTTATTTAGAAAGAATAAAATTGAGCCGGTTTCGGTTGATTCAGATATTCACTGGCATAGCGCAACGCATCACAATTATGCACAAGAAAACCGTTAGCGAAATACTCGTGAGCATCACTAACGGTTAAATTAAATACGTCTTGTTTTATTGTTTCTGTTTCAAGATACCGAACTTTTACCTCTTGCTCTATTTGTGCAGGAACGTGAGCAGAAACGAACGTGCTTGTATTTGTTTGATTTGAATCCGTCGCCACAAAACTCGCAATCTTTAATGATGTCATCAAATCCTGCCTGCCTGCGCCACGCGGATTTACATTTGTTGGAGCAAAACCTGGCATTACTGTCAAACGAAAGTGTGTCAAACTTTGCTTTGCAATAATCGCAAAATTTCTCAACAGGTTTGCGGTTTTTCCAAGTGTTTTTACCGTGCTGAACGTGCCATTCCCGCCCTTTGTCGGATGCGTGCCATTGTTTTGTAAGCGGTTGAATCGCGGCAAGGTGAAGAATCTGTTTTTCTGATTTGCCGCGCTGAATAGTTTCCGATTTATGTCGGGCGCGGTGTTCATTAGACGATATACATTCCAAGTTGGAGATGTCGTTATTGGAAGAGTTATGGTCTTTGTGGTGAATGTGAAAGCCTTCTGGAATTTCTCCATTAAAAAAACGCCAAACTTCTCGATGTAGCGATGTGCCGCGACTGGATTTGAAATAGTTTCTATGAGTGGTTGTTTTGCTGTTTGGGTAGCGTCTATAAGCCACTTCGTTAAACTTAATCGTTTCACTTGTTTCTGTTTTAATGATTTCCATATTTCCTCCTTAGTTAATACTTCATCATTATAACGGATAGCGTCCATTCTAGCAAACCCTTTTCCTTTAATAAATATCGGATGATTAGACGTGGCGGTTAGTTTTTTGCCGTTTGTAAAAGTAACTGTTAAAACTTCTGCTAATTGTTTTGTTAAGCCGCAGGATAACACCGCCTTAAATCCTTTTCTGGTTAAAACCAAATCGCCTTTCCGGATTGTTTCAATTGGCTTATCGCCATCTTTTGTTGTAATTAAAGTTCCGGCAACAAAACACAAATCATTCATCGCGTCCATTGGTTCTGAATCAACAAACTGCCCGTTTTTTTCGCGCCAGGAATAATTCGTGATTTCTTTGAAAAGATTCTTGCTGCCCGCCAGAATTTTAAGATTATATTTCTTAACCGTCGCAATGCCGTCAAGAACGGAACCGGCGTATTTTTTGCAGGGCTTGATATTAAATCCGGCGGTTTTGATAGCTGCTATCATTTCAGGACGCGCGTTATCGGCAACGATTAACTTCTGCTTACTAACGCCTATCATATTCATTCGGTCAATGAGCATCGTTGCCGTGAGGTGCGATTCGTAAATCAACTCTTCAATAAAATAATCTTCGCGTGTTGATTCAAAATTATCGGCGACCGCTCCGGCAGTCATTGCTGTCGGGTGATTATGTCCGAAGTCAAGTCCGTAGAACTGCGCTTCGGGCATCGTCGCAACTGTTTCATAATCAGGATAGATAAGTCCTTCGCTGTTTTGCCCCCATTCGCCGAGAGCGTAAACACGGTAAAAGTTCGGGTTTGTTATACGGTAGTTTTCCAGCTCTTCTATATATTTATCGTCAAGAAAACGGTTGTCTTTATAAGTTGTTTTGAAAATAAAATGACCGGGCGGAATCGTTTGGTGAAAATCCGTTGAGAGCCAGTGAAAGACATTTATCGGGTTATACATCAAAGTAATCTGCACTTCGGAAAATCCGCGAAGGCGCAAAGATAATTGTTCAAGCTCGTTTCTATTTGTCAGTTCGGTTGCTTCTTCGATTAAGATTCTATCCACGCCCTGAATTGATTTTACTTTTTCAACGTCGTCGAGACCGGCAAAGATAAATTGAACGTTCGTTATATTATTTGTAATTGAAAGCGGCGAGCGCGTAATTTCAAAATACTGCTCATAACCCCAACCGTAAATAATTGATTTGATTTGAGCGTAAACGGAATTGACAAGCGTATTGTAGAATTTGCGGACGACTAAAGTTTTGCGGTTGCCGCGCTTAGAATCAAAACTTTGAACCACCTCTTTTTGACATCCAAACACGCTTTTGCCGCTTCCGGCGCTCCCGAATAGATGAATGAACCTTGATTTATTATTAAACAAATGCACATAAGCCCGGTTGAATAAATCGGGATTTGAAAAATCAAATTGCATTCGTCTGATGTTAGGTGTTGCTGTCATTTATTTTCGGTGTAATTACTTCCGTTTCCGTGCGAATCGTGCCGCCGTGTTCAATTTCCTGCTTACCCGTTGCCAATCCTTCCGCCGTGCGCTGAATCTCGACGCCGATTTTTACGGCTTGAATCGCCTGCCCGCCCGTTTCAACACCTTTTTTCTGTAAATAACCGCCGCCGATATTGATTAGGTTCGCGCCGTATTTGAAGTGGTTTTCAATCATTTCGGCAAGTCGTTTGCCGTTTTTTTCGACGAGCAATTGCGTAGCGCGTTCTAATTGTTTAGCGTCTAAATCGTCGGCGCGTTTATGCCAGTTGAACCTTTTAATCCACTCGGCAAGCGTCGGGCGTGATGCGTCTATTTTCGTTAAACTTTCGTCAAAGTGTCGTTCAAGCTCATACCACGTCCAAAACGCGGCGTGATGCTGCGCTGTTTCGCGTGGTTTATTTGTTTTTGCCTCTTTTGCCATTAGGTTATTCGTTTGGCTTCCAAGCCGAGCGTGGTTAATCTTTCTAGAATTACGGCGCAGTAATTTTCGGATAGTTCTAGTCCAAATCCCTTGCGATTCAGTTTTTCCGATGCAATAAATGTAGTCCCTGAACCTGCGAATAAATCAAGTGTTGCGCCTGTAGAATATGAGGCAATTAAATCTGCAAAAAAATCTGGTTGTTTTGGGCAAGGATGTGCGTCAGCGTCTTTTTGGAATGAAGTATTAAATTCAAATAAATCGGTTGGTCTGCTTGCACGGTCAAAATCACCTATAAACAAAACAGGTTCCCACAATGAAAGATGTGAAACTTTGCCTCCACTCATTTTATTTTTAGCAATCCATATTCCTATCTCTGAAACATTAAAGCCTGACAGCCACAGAGTTAAATTCTGCTTTCCGCAAGTAATAATCGCTTTTTCCGTTACTGTTTGAGCGTTTATATAAACTGAAATTAGCAAATTAAAATAATCGTCAACAATTAAATCGTCTTGACTTGTGTCATAACCTTTTTTATTTCGTTGAGCGTAAAAATTTATGTTATATGGAGGGTCTGTAATGAATAATTCAGCTTTTTCGCCGCCCATTAATTTCTCAACATTTTCTTTCTTCGTGCTGTCGCCACACAGTAATCTATGCCGCCCAATCTGCCATAAATCGTCCGTCTTAACTTTCCACTTTTTATTCAATTCTTCGGCTTTATCAATCATCTCGCCGACTGCCGCTTCGTCTTCTGCGATTGATTCGGGTTCGATTCCGTCAAAATTCGGCAATTCCAAACCCCACTCCTGCAACTCATCCAAGTTCCACTCATTAGCCAGAACGTCTTCATCCCACGAGCCGTTATTGACGTTATCTCTGATTATTATTTCCCGTTCGCGCTCTTCGGTCAGGTCGCTTAAAAGACAAGTCGGAACTTCCTTAAACTTCAAATACTTCGCCGCTTCAAATCGCTGATTGCCCGCGATAATTGTCAAATCGCCTGTTCTATCCGACAGAATTAAAGGACGCGCGAAAAAGTAATCGGCGTTATTTTTAACCGATTCGCACAGCGCGACGAATTGATTGTCGCGGATAGTGCGCGGATTACCTTTCAACTTCGTTAAGTCCTTTAATTTTCTGTAAATCGTTTCGGGCATAAAATTCAAACTTTAACCATTCTTTCAAATTCTCAAATCTTCAATTTTGCTCAATATAAGTAAGTTTCCCCCGTCGGTGAATAGAATCATTTTCCGCTCATTTAATCGCCCCCAAAACAAGCCACCGCGCGTGATAGGAATCGAACACATCCTTAGCTTTTACGAGTTCCGGCAATAACGGGTCAGATACATTTTCAAACTCATATCACGCCGCAAAAGCTCCGGTATTGGTGTTGGATAATTTTTCAACCGTAAACAAACTATTCCTGAGCGGCGTAATCGTTCCCGCGCCGCCGGTTGACCGAAGACGGATATTGCCCGCCGAAGTGGTAGTTACAATACAGGTGATAATGTCGTGGTGATTCACACCAGTGGTGCGACCTGTGCCATTTGCTGGAAACACCGCCGCCGCAACCGCCGTCGCAGGCATTATGTATGACGTTTTCCACGGACCGGCGAACAGGTGCGCTCCACCCACGGCACTCTCAAATAAAGTGCCGACAAAAGCGGCGTAATTTGAAGTATTCGTCACCGTAAAACTTACAGTCCCCGCCGTTGTTTTTAGAAAATAACAATCAAAGACTATACGATAAGTAGTATTGGCTTCTGTTACAAACGCGCTGTTTGCGCCGAAAAAATCCCCAATTGCCGGACCAAACGCCGTTTCGTTTGCCGGAAGGCGAAAGATGTGCGAAAAAGGACTTGCCCCTGCCCCCCACTTCACGCCGAGAAGTTGCGTCGAGTCGGAAAGAATAGTTTGATTGTTTGATGTGGGCGCGGCAAGAACATCAGCGGTATTTATACCCGACGAGAAATATGTTTGCCCTTTCGCCGTAAAACCTGATGAGTTCAAATCAAGTGACCAGTCCGACCACTGAAGAAGACCCTCCTCAAGCCAGACACGCGAATAAGTTTCTCCAAATGACCACAACTGAAGACGTTGAGCGTTGAGCGTTCCGCTTCTCGCGCCTGTTAACCTGCCGTCAGCCGGATAACCGTCCGTTGCTAAAACATTAAAAGCATATGCGCCCGTAGGATAGCTTGAGTTTGCCGCCGCGTTCGTGAGCGACGTAATATCGGCGGGCGCGGTTGATGAACCCTGCGCCGTTAAATCGTCCCAAACCGTGCCGTTTTCCTGGTAAACGCGTCCGTTCGTCGTCAGGACGAACATTCGCCCCAGGCTCGCCGCTGGCGGCAATGCGGATACTCTGGGTAATACAAACGGGTCGAATAATCTCATTTTAGAATTACAGAATCACAATCCGGTAGCTATTTGCCGCCGGAACGATGCCGGTAAAAGTAACCGTAACCGTGCCGTTTGCCGGGTTGACGGCAATATACGGATATACTTTTTCGCCGGTCGCCGCGTCGTAAACAGTCGGCACGTTCGTTCCATTCGATGCCAGTCCGTGCGTCGCCTGCGTCACTGAAAATGTTGTTGCCGAAGCGTTGCCGATTAAAGCCGAGTAGCGCGGGCTTGCTCCGGTCGCTGCGGGCGCGGCGTAAGTTCCGTCGCCGCGCAGAAACGTCGTCGTGTTGCCGGGCAATTTCGGCGCAAAGCCGTGTTTTACGGTTGAAACATTATTCGTCGCAATATCAGTGGTTGAAAGCGTCGCGTCAGATACAACTTGGTCGCCTGTATTTGTTCCCGACGTATTACCGATTACAACGGCTTGCGCGTCGGTAACGTAATTACGATTCGTTGACGCAGCGATGTCGGCGGTTGTCGCCGCCGCGCCAGCAGTCACCAAGCCTTTGGCGTCGTAAGTGATTTTTGTGTTTGTTCCGGCGGTGATGTTTGCGTTTGCAATGACACGTGCCGTAATTTGCGCTTGCAGTTTTCCGAGCGCGGAAAGGACAGTATCAGTTGCCGTGATTACCGTCGAGGTCGCGGTCGAAAGTCCGGCGATAACGGTTGCCAGAACGCGCGCGACAGTGAAATAAAGATTCGTCGCGCCTTCGGTTACGGCATCGGTTGAGCCGGGTGATGCCGAGATTTCCGCATAAACCGAACCCGTCCAGCGATAAGTTTTGTTGGTGTCGGCTGTTACGTAGATGATGCCGGATGCGCCGGTTGCGGGAAACGCGGCAAGATTCGCGTATTCCAAAACGTCGTCAACATAGCTTGGAAGCTGGGCGGCGGGAACTTTGCCGCCCGAGTCAAGCTGCGCGATGCCGGATGCCGCGCCGACGAGCGATGTTTCGACTTTATTGCCTAACGCCGACACTAATCCGGTGATTGTTGATTGCGCCTGCGCTCCGGTATGGTTTGCCCGGTCAAGATAATAACTGTCAATCTGCCCGTTTAGTGTCGCGGCGTCGGTCGAAGTAATTGTTGCTGTTGCTGTCCGGTATTTGAAAACTTTCGTTGTCGAGTTATACCAGAACTGACCTTCGGTTGGTGAGGCGGGGTCTGTGGCGAGAATTTGAAAGCGCACGTTGCGAGCTTCGTTTCCGTTAAAATTTACTACGTCAAAAAAGTTTGGCATTTTTTTTTCTCCTTAATTGCAAAAGGCAAAACCGCCCATCGCCGCGCTGAAAGTTATGATTGATTGGTTGATTGAAGTATCGTGAACCGTTCCCATTCCACGCGACCCGGCTGAATCGGTAACATCAATCGCCGGATATTTTCCTAAATTGTGATTAACAGTCCAGACAATAGAAGGCGTTACTTGATTGTGAACGTAGTAAGCGTCAACCGCTCCGATCACACCGCCCGCTTGCAATGAAGCAAGCCACTGCGCTTCTGTTCCGATAAAACCGTTTGCAACCGCGATTTGATAAGCCGACGCGCCCGATAACCCCTGCGCAGCTTCATCGAAAATTTCAATTAGCGCGGTGGATGGCGTTTCAACGGTGACAGCTTCGCCCCCTTCCGGTTCAACTAAAACCGTCCAGACGTTTTCCGTAACTTCAACTGTCGTATTCAGTGACATAAATTAAGGGTTCGTTACATTAAAAGTTCCCGCCGCGATTTCGTCAACATCGTCCGCCTCAAGGATTCCAATCCACCAGGTATAAGTTTCGCCTCCAGTCTTGAAAAGCAAAGTATCTTCGTCGGCAATTTTTATCCGGCACTCGCCCGCCGCCGCGTTCGTGTAATAAAATCGCGAGTCGTTCGTGCCTTCCGCAGTATCAACAGTAAAAGTAAAAAGGTCTTTGCCGACTGATTTGCGGACAACGTGAAAGACAATGGCTTTGCCCGTCAAAACAGACGGAACGCCCGCGCCTGATATGGTTATCAATGCTCTAAAGGTTACGCCGCGCCTAATTTTTAACGGTAAATTTGCCATAACTTTTTAACCGAAAATGCAAGTATTGGAATCTACGAATTCGCGCAATTTCATCATTCCTTTGCCTTTGCCTTTTTTAACCGCCTCGAAAATCCACTCAATAGGAATTTCGTGTAAGTCCGCCGATTTTGACGGGAAAATCGTCAATCTGCCGTCCGCGTAAGCCGCTATTTTTTCTCCGCAGTTATCGCACGAAATTTCCTGGCTGCCCGATTCAATCATTTCGCCTCCGATTCACCCATTAAATCGCTTTGCTTCCAGATGCTTTTTATCCGGTCAACCTCAGAGACGTTTAATTTTCGCCCTTCTAATGCGGCAAAGAGCGATATTTGAATCAGTTCGCCGCGTGCCGCGTTCATCCTCGCCTCTTCAATATCGGCGAGCTGGTTTTCCCTGATGTTGTGGTTTATCTCGCGCACCGCAAATTGTCTCTGCACAATGTCAACCGTGAGTAAAAACAACAAAATCGCAATTGCAACGGAGCGAAAAACGTCGGACAAAAAGAAAGTTTTCAGTTCAAGAAAGTGTTTCATTTGCTTTTTTCGTCCTCCTCGTTTTTCTTCGCCTCCACGCTATCAAGAACCGCGGCTTTGATATTCTCGGTCTGCTCGGTAACGTCCTGTTTTTTGGCGGAATTATAATTAGTCAGGGCTTTTTCGATGGTTTCCGATTCCGTTATCAAATCCTGTTTGACTGATTGCTGCTGCGCGGCGAGCGCGTCCTTGATATCCATCTGCTGCCTGCCCAAAACCTCTTTGACATCTGTTTGTTGTTGTTCCAGGGCTTGCTTAACGTCTGTTTGCTGTTGTTCCAACGCTTCTTTAACATCTGTTTGCTGTTGTTCCAGGGCATCTTTTACCGCATCCGCCCGCTGGACGCGTTCACGCCGTTCGCCGCGCAGAAACGTCGTCTGACGGTCAATAGCCTCGCCCACTGAATAATCTTCCGGCGTCGGCGGATAATGCTTTTCTTTAAAACGATTGCGAAAATCCCGTATTTTCAAGTATATGAACGCGACGACGATTGCCAGCATCGCCCCCGTCGCTATCCAGATTAAAATTTGACTTATATCCATCATTTTTTTACGCCGCAGCAAATAACGGTTGTTTGTTTAATGCCTTTTTCGTATTTCGTTGGCTGTTCTGTTTTAATCATTGTTTTTCAATCGGATTCTCGAAAGAATAATTGGTAATTCCGTCAATGCGGCAATCTTCATACTTCTGCCATTCGTCTAACTCCCAAGCGTTTTCAACTTCTTCATCGTTTAGTTTTTCCCATTCATCGCGCCATTCTTCCGGGATTAAATACCAGTGAGAACTTTCGTCTTGGTCAAAAAAGAATCTTTTCAGTGTTTGGTTACTCATAATTATTTATGAAATGGACACATATCCTCATCGTCCAAAAACTCGTCTAAATGGCTTTTAACCGCAACGAGCATTTTCTTGACCTCGTTAAAATCGGCACTGTGGTCAAAATGCGTCCACATTGAAACCGCGCCGTCTGCGAATACGTCAAACTCAAGTCGCAATAACGGTTCGCCTTTTTCGCGGATTCTCGCTTCTCGCTGTTTTTCTGTTAACGCCATAATTTGCTTATAAAGGTTTGCCCATCATTATTTTCTCTTTTCAGCCCGTTGTTCCAATTGCCATTCCTTAAAATCTTCGGCTAGCCTTGTCATCGTGTCGGCGTTGCGGGCGGTTGAAATAACAAGTAGATTTACAGCGTCGGAATTCGCTTTTATCGCCGCCGCGTTTATTTGTATCTGTTCCTTATTCGCCGCCGATTGAAACCGCAATTCGCTTTGCGACTGCTGCGCGGCATACCAGGCGACGACAACGGCGATGATTAAGGTCATAGCCGGAACGATAAGTAGCTTCTTGAGGTCGTTTGAGACAAGCGCCCCGTTCGGTGATGTTTGAATTGAATCCGCCATAATTCATTACCGCTGCTCCACTACTTCAAAATAACAATACCCGCTAAAACTCCCGCTACAACAGACAGATATTTAGTAAAGGTTCTGGCGCGGTTTAGTTTTTTACGGGTTTTTTCAAGTTGGTTTTTTAGGGTGAGGACTTCTTTTTCTCTGATACTCATCACGGCTTCGGCTTCGGTTACGGCAAGCCTGAGATTTGAGACTTCAGATTGAAGATTTTTGATTGCCTGGGTAGAAAGTTCGTCTTTTTGATTGAGCGCGGTGATGCGGGCTTCTTTGGACTCGACCTGCTGCCGTAGCGCGTCCACGTATATACGACTGGATTTCACTTCGCGCTGCGCTCTCTCAAGCGCGTTGATAAGTTGAATTCTTGAAATATCGTCGTTTGCGGTTTGAGCGTGAACAGACGCGCCCGCGCCGCTTACGAATAAAAGTGTGATAATGATTAGCTTTTTCATGGTTTTAGTGTTTTTGCTGTTTTTTTCGTATGTATCCATTTACAGTATGTAAGCCGTCAGGCTCGCTTTGCAAAATCAGCTTAATTTGTTGTAAAGGACGGCATTTGCACGGTATTAAGGCTTGCCCGTTGCCGCAAACAACGCAGCGGACATTTTCACCACACTCGCAAAGTTTTTGCGCGATACAAATGTGGGCGGTAGGTTTGTGTTGAATTTTGGAACTTTCATTCCACATCAAAGTTACTGTTTCCATTTTATTACCTCCCTTTTAGTGATAATTACCTTTTTTTCTAGTTCGACGGATAAAGCTCTTCGTCTGCTTTGAGCGCGTCAATTTCCCTTGTCCGAATCGGTTTTTTAGATTTCGCGGCTGTTCCTCGTTTTACCGCCGCCTGATTATTCTTTTGAGTTCGCGCCTGCTTGTATTCGGTCTCCTCTATTTCATTGACACGGCGCGTGATAATTTTATCGTTATCATTAAGCGCGTTAATGTTTTTTGTCACTGATGAAAGCGCGTCAAGAATCCCGGTCGTCATTCTGTGGTCAGAGTTAGCGCGGTCAATATAGCTTTGAAAGATTTTTAGGCGCTCCGCGACCTCCTCTTCGTATTGTTTTATTCTTTCGTTTTCTATTCGCTGGCTTCGGTTATCACACGCTTTTTGCCCGCCGATGATAAGTAGTAAAAGCAGAGCCAGACTGATAACAATCGCCAGAGCGTAGCGCGTGACAAAAGCCATCAGGCTGCCATGTAGCGAGGACGCGCGCGTGTAGTAATCTCTAAGCATCTTTTTGTCTTTTTTCCGGCGCGAATCTAGAGTTTTCTATTTCCAGAATATCTGTAGAAAAGATACACGCCGCCAAAAACGACTGCCGAGAAGATAAGCACCATAAAAAATTCATTTGTGTTCATATTTTTCTCCGTTCAATTTCGGGTTCATCTCTTTCAATTTGTAGGTTTTTCGTCTTTTCCGGCTCTTCGACCTCAACGGTTTCTCTGACGGTCGTGTCAGGGTTAGCGAGCGCGTATTCTTTCGTCACCGTCAATCATGAAATCGCGGATCTATATCTGTATTTTTTTTGCATAATTTTTCTCCTATTTAGTTTCGGGTATAAATTTCAATTCTTTACTGCATATACATTCACCGAAATCCGCAATCAAAAGTGCTAGTTCTTTTAAGCAAATCCACACTTTGCCATTATCGCCAAATTCACGACTCCACGAATTTGTAAGTCTCGCCGCGCCCGGTGCGCCGCAGTGACACGGCTTATCTAAGTTGCAGCCTGTCCATAGAATTGCGTGTCCACCAACTGCGCCTGAGTTTTTATCGGTTTTGATGAATTTTTCACCTTTGAAATCAACCGGGTAAAACATCGAGTCGTGCCACGAAATGCCCAAGGCGACCGGACCGACTGCGAGAACGTGCCTGATAGCCGTGTCGGCGTCGAAAGCATTCTGCCACGACTCGATATAACCTTTTGCCCTCAAAACTTTGAAAAGCGCCCGGACAGTCGTTCCGTCGTAGCTGTTCCCTTCAAATTCGTCGTTATCCTGGCACTCGTAATAAAGTTCGGCTGGCGTTTTGTAAAACTTATTTCTCACCGGGCTTGAGACAAGCATCTGTTCACCCGTGAAACCGACGCAGTGCGGCTGCAACCCTTGATTTAGAATTTCGCCGGTCCGCCAGTGTTTTTGTCGAATGTCAATCCGGCTTGCAGGCGGAGGCGCGGCAAGGTGCAGACGGTCACGCGGGTCAAAGGCGAAAATACGACCTAAGCCGAACTCTCCGACCGGGCAATTCTCTGTCGCGTGCGTGATTTGTAAATCTTTTGAAATCATCGCTTTAGCGCGTCCTCCTTTTTCACGGCAATCTCCACGTCGTGTTTGTCGGCACTTGCGTTCAAAAACATCCGCAGCATAAAGCTGGCTTGGACAAACGCGGTTTTGACGATTTTGTAGCCGATAATCCCGAAGATGATATAAACCGAGTAAGGCAAAACATACTTAAAAACGCTTGAAATAACAGTAAAAATCTCGGCGGGCGAGATTGTGCCGTCGGCGTATAAGGATTTGACTGCTTGCCCGATACCGGCGAGGCTGGGCACGCCCAATCCGAGATACGCCGTCCATTTACCTAATTTCGCCGTTACGCCGGAAGCGGCGGGAGCGTCCATCACTTTTGTTTCGGGCGTAAAGTCGTCGGGAACGGTTTTTGAGCCGGACGAAATGTTAGTTATCTGGTCGGCGGTTTGCGCTTGCTGCGCGGGCGGCGCGGCGGGGTTTTCAGCCTCGTTAAGTTCGTCTGATAGCCCGCGCCCGTCGCCGCTTTTTTCAACCACTTCATTCAGCGGAGTGTGGGTATTGAACTCGCGCGAGTTTTCCGTCTCGGAGTTGGTTGAAAGTGAAGATTTTAGTAAATCGCGAAAAACCGCCGCTCGCGCCATTACGTCCGCCGCGTAATCGTGTCCGGTTGAATAACTGTCAATGTCCTGACCGCAGGAATGAGCGAACTGACTCCACCGACCGCAGTTGAAACTTGAGATAGCGATTTTCTGCGCTAGTGAGCCTGTGGCGGCTTTTGCGATGTAGCGGTACGTCATACCCTTGCTTGAGCGAACGGAAAGAGATTTGCCTATATTCTGCTCAAAATCGTGCCACTTCTGCATCAGGACTTGCGCTCCTTTTAAGATTCCGCCGGACGCGTCTTTCCATTTATCCGTTTTTGTAAATTCGGGGAACGAACGCCTGTCAATTTGAAGAAGTCCAAAGCCGTTGCCTTTGTCTCCGGCTTTCGTCAGCCACTTCGGGTCGAGGTTAGTCTCGCGGGAACCGATAGCCATTAAATCGGCTTCGTCGAAATGATTTTTGGTAGTCTTCGCCGCTTCTTTGAAATAAGGCAGCCAGCCCAAAGATTTAGCGCGTTCAAATTGTTGCTTTAGTTGTGATTTGGTTATATTCATTCGCTGCCCAAAAAGAAAAACCGACGACGACTCATTTCTGAATCGCGTCGGTTGTAAATTCCGAATGTGAGGCATAAGCCTCTACACAAATTGTTCTAACTTTAACACGAAAGCGAATTAAATCAAACTATTTTCTCTCCGAAGCAGCTTGGCGACCGTATTGCGACTCAATTTGTATTTTTTAGCAATTTCTCGCTGACTCGATTTTTCGGATTTAATTTTTTTAATTAGTTTCGAGTCAATCACGGTTAAATCAGTGTTTCGCAACCTACCCTCAATAAAATGCTCTGGATTAACACAAGTCGGCGTGTGGCAGACGAGTTTGATTTCGCGTGTCGGCATCTGTTTTTTGTCAATTAAATACGCGGCGCGGCGCGGGCTGACGAAACGGGCGTCGGTCGCCACGCCCGACGGAATGCGAACCGTGTGCGCACCGAGATACGAGATGCAGCCATTCGGCATCGTTTCGCATCTGGATTTGAAATCATCATTAAATGATTGCGGCACGGTTATTTTTTGGTTATTATTTTTCATTGTTTTCCCGTCGGTGAAATTATTTTGCGCCCGCTATTTCCGCATCGAGTTCGCGCATCCGCGCTTCGGTCTCGTCAACCATCATCACGCCGTCCTCGATTTGAGCGCGAACTAAATCCGTGCCACGTAAATCCCGATATTTCGTTTCGTCAAATTCTCTGCCGGTAATTTTGCTAATCATTAGTAACCTCCTCCCACTATGCAGTGGTCGCCATCGTCGAGCGTTTTTAAGTATTCGCGCAAATTGTCGCGGTGGAAAAAATCCCATTTTTTTTCACCAAACATTTTGTCCAGCGTCGCGTTGCGTTTTATTCGCAGTCGGGAATCCGCAGCTGTGCTGATGAAATGGTCGTCAATGTAAATATATTTAGTTCCGAGTTGAACGTAGCCGACATCAACCGATGTTTGAACCTCTCGATGAATTGTTTTCATTGTCATTGTATTTGCCTCTCTAAAATTTATTT
>MWWI01000003.1_pt1 | contig 62293 bp, 67 predicted proteins | sample 1047321 | NCBI WGS metagenome assembly MWWI01 (sample SAMN06349966, study PRJNA376086) | soil metagenome | isolation source: FI-1 sample Antarctic (ecotone) soil | place: Antarctica | reverse complement strand
TTGTATGATGAATTCAGACGGTAATAGAGTTCCTTCTACACCACGGCACATAGAGGCTTTACCTCCAATTACACCATTAGAGGCTGGGCATAGACTAATTCAAGGAACACTTGAAATGGCTACAGGTAACTCCATTACTGGTTTGGAACGTATAACAACTGACCAGCCTATGGCACGCACAACATTTGTACCGCATTCTGATGGAAGTTGTACGTTACGAACTGAACAATCATTATCGTCGATAGATACCGAATTTCGTGATACTGTTAAGGCGGCACGAGAAAAAGGGATAGCAGGTATAAGTAAAAATACTACTGAAACATCAGGTCGATTAGCTGGTACTGCTGTTGGATTAGGTGTTGATGCTCTAACAAAACCTATTGAAGATTGGGCAAATAATCCTAGTGCTATGGATATACGGTTATCCCCTTCAGAATGTTCTAGGTTTAGAGAACAATTATTAGCTAGTTTACGTAAAGTAGGTTCAGAATCTGATAAGTAATTTAATTTATTAAAAAGGATTTAAAATATAAAAAAGATATAAGTGAAAACTATATATAAATATAGGAACGAATTTATTCTTTATTTATCTTCACAAGAACATAAAAAAGATTTAAAATTAAAATGGAACTTAATAGTCTGTTATTTATTGTATCCATACTTAATAGTTTTGTTTTTAGATTATTATTGTCTGGTAAGTGATAGCGTGAAACATGCACTTTATTGGGATTGTAGTTGGTATGGTTATAGAGAATATTATATAGGATTATTGTTATTATTATCAATATTTAGACAATATTTAAATTATCAAATAATACAAAACAAAAGTAAAATTTTTTATTATTAGCTTTATATAAGTCCCAACCTGTTATTATAGATACTTGGTTCGAGGATCGGTGTCAACGCCAATATATAATAAAAGAGCCTTTAATTTATGCAAGCATAACATTAAGTTGTATGATGAATTCAGACGGTAATAGAGTTCCTTCTACACCACGGCACATAGAGGCTTTACCTCCAATTACACCATTAGAGGCTGGGCATAGACTAATTCAAGGAACACTTGAAATGGCTACAGGTAACTCCATTACTGGTTTGGAACGTATAACAACTGACCAGCCTATGGCACGCACAACATTTGTACCGCATTCTGATGGAAGTTGTACGTTACGAACTGAACAATCATTATCGTCGATAGATACCGAATTTCGTGATACTGTTAAGGCGGCACGAGAAAAAGGGATAGCAGGTATAAGTAAAAATACTACTGAAACATCAGGTCGATTAGCTGGTACTGCTGTTGGATTAGGTGTTGATGCTCTAACAAAACCTATTGAAGATTGGGCAAATAATCCTAGTGCTATGGATATACGGTTATCCCCTTCAGAATGTTCTAGGTTTAGAGAACAATTATTAGCTAGTTTACGTAAAGTAGGTTCAGAATCTGATAAGTAATTTAATTTATTAAAAAGGATTTAAAATATAAAAAAGATATAAGTGAAAACTATATATAAATATAGGAACGAATTTATTCTTTATTTATCTTCACAAGAACATAAAAAAGATTTAAAATTAAAATGGAACTTAATAGTCTGTTATTTATTGTATCCATACTTAATAGTTTTGTTTTTAGATTATTATTGTCTGGTAAGTGATAGCGTGAAACATGCACTTTATTGGGATTGTAGTTGGTATGGTTATAGAGAATATTATATAGGATTATTGTTATTATTATCAATATTTAGACAATATTTAAATTATCAAATAATACAAAACAAAAGTAAAATTTTTTATTATTAGCTTTATATAAGTCCCAACCTGTTATTATAGATACTTGGTTCGAGGATCGGTGTCAACGCCAATATATAATAAAAGAGCCTTTAATTTATGCAAGCATAACATTAAGTGGTTTGTTGCCTTTTTTATTTATTATAGACTTAATTTTGATACTATCAACACGAAATATAAAATTAACACTAATATGTTTTATTTTTTTTATATTTGGTATTTATAATTTAAATATAGAAACATATATTGCTACAATTGAATCTTTAACAGAACAAGTAGTACTTCTAATCAAAAGAATAAAAAAGTAGAATTAAATTTTTTCTGCATTTTTAGCTCAATGGATAGAGCAGCGGCCTTCTAAGCCGAAGGTTACAGGTTCAATTCCTGTAGAATGTAGAGGTTGGATTGCATAATTGGTAATGCATGAGATTGCAAATCTTAAGTTGAGGGTTCGAGTCCCTCTCTAACCTAAAAACCGTCCAAGTAGCTCAGTAGGTAGAGCATAGGACTGAAAATCCTTGTGTCAGCGGTTCGAGTCCGTTCTTGGACATAAATACAGTGGTAATTTATGTTAAATAAAATAAAAAACTCAATAGAAAAAGTGTATATTAATTTAGCATTTATTTTATTTTTTTTTTATTTAGGAATAAGTTATAATTTCAACTTAAAACTTTATATGCTGTCAATTGAGAAATTAACCAATGAATCGCATGTAGTCTTAAAGATGTTTCAAAAATTTTGGGGTTCAGGTTCGCTAGATTGTATGACAAATGAAAACGAAACGTGAGGTGCTACCTGGGTTCGAAATATTGAAGCTTTTTTTAGATCTAGGTAGGTCAGATTCAGATAAATAATCCTAAAAAAGAGCTTAGTGGTTTAAATTGAATTGCAGAATATTTATTTAAAAGCTATATAGGTTAGAGTCTAGAAGAAATAGATTTAGTTAAAACATAGAAATTATGTTTAAATTAATCTATTGTGACGCAGCAGAACCTTGGCAGCTAGGTTTACAAGATCCTGCAACACCGGTTATGGAAGGTATTATTAATTTCCATAATCATTTAATGTTTTTTATGGTTTTAATTGCAATGTTTGTGTTTTGGATGTTATTTCGTATATTAACAAATTACACAGAAGACGAAAATAATCCAGTTGTACCGGAAAAATTTACACATTCAACTTTATTAGAAGTTGTTTGGACAATAGTACCGGCATGTATATTATTAGTAATTGCAGTTCCTTCTTTTGCTTTATTGTATTCGTTAGATGAAATGATAGATCCTGCGGTAACTTTAAAAGTAGTAGGTCATCAGTGGTATTGGAGTTATGAATATTCGGATTATGCTTCAGTAGAAGATGGATCTGGATTAGCTTTTGATTCTTATATGTTACCTATTGAAGAAATACCAACAGGAGCATTTAGATTATTAGAAGTAGATAATAGAATTCTTTTACCAACAAATACACATATTCGTTTGTTAGTAACCGCAGCGGATGTTCTTCATAGCTGGGCAATACCTTCGTTTGGTGTAAAAGTGGACGCATGTCCAGGACGTTTAACACAAGCTTCTTTATTTATTAAACGTAATGGTGTGTATTTTGGTCAATGTAGTGAAATTTGTGGGGTGAATCATGCTTTTATGCCTATCGTAGTAAAAGCAGTACCTACAGATGCTTATGTAAGTTGGGTAGCTTATCGTTTAGATGGAGTCCCAACTGAACCTTATGTATTATAATTTTAATACTTAAAGTAAATTAAATAAATTTTATGAGAAATCGTTGGAATAAAGATTATTTATTGTCTTTCGTAGACAGTCATTTAATAGATTATCCAAGCCCTATAAATTTAAGTTATTTATGGAGTTTTGGTTCAGCTGCTGGTATTTGTTTAGTTATTCAAATTTTGACAGGAATTTTTCTAGCTATGCATTATACTCCGCATGTTGATTTAGCTTTTAACAGTGTTGAACACATTATGCGTGATGTGAACAATGGATGGTTAATTCGATATTTACATGCTAATGGTGCTTCAATGTTTTTTATTGTTGTTTATAGTCACATGTTTAGAGGTTTATACTACGGATCATATATGCATCCAAGAGAACATTTATGGTATTCTGGTGTATCAATTTTCTTAATTATGATGGCCACAGGATTCTTAGGTTATGTTTTACCATGGGGTCAAATGAGTTTTTGGGGTGCAACAGTTATTACTAATTTGTTCTCCGCGATACCTTTAGTTGGTCCATCAATTGTTGAGTGGTTATGGGGAGGATTTTCCGTAGATAATGCAACCCTTAACCGATTCTTCAGTTTTCATTATTTATTACCATTCCTTATTGCAGGTTTAGTAATAATTCATTTAGCATTATTGCACAAAGACGGTTCTAGTAATCCTATTGGGGTAAATACTGCTGTAGATAATGTTTCTTTTTATCCATATTTTTATGTAAAAGATTTATTAAGTTTTTTTGTTCTTTTATTAGTATTTTCCTTTTTTGTTTTCTTTTATCCTAATAGTTTAGGACATCCAGATAATTATATTCCAGCAAATCCTTTAGTAACACCAGCGCATATTGTACCAGAATGGTATTTTTTACCTTTTTATGCAATTTTGCGATCAATTCCTGATAAATTAGGTGGAGTATTAGCTATGGGTGGTGCAATTGCAATTTTGTTTGCTTTACCTTTGTTTAACACATCTGAAGTACGTAGTACTGAATTTAGACCTATTTTTGGTTTTTTTTATTGGCTTTTAGCTGCTGATTTCTTGCTATTAGGTTGGTTGGGGCAAAAGCCTGTAGAAGATCCTTATGTTTTTTTAGGTGTATGTGCAACAATTTTTTATTTTTTCTTTTTTATAATAATTGTACCCGCAATTGGAATATTAGAGAAAAAATTAGTACGCTTAGATATTTCTAAGGTTTAATTTTAGTTAGGTAAAATTTTAAATGAATAAAAAATAAGAAATAATTTTGTGGCAATTAAAAAATTTGTCAAATTTTTTGGTATTAGAGATAAGGTTTTTAAAATCTTTTTTTCTCTTAATTTTATTTACATGCACGGTTTTGCATAACGAAGCTCTCCCTTATCTTCGAATTCTTTTTAGTAGTACAAAAGTTTTCATAGATCTCGCAGGTTTGGTCTTTAAAAATGCATCTTGGTATACAAGAACGTGTTTTATATAATATAATTATATCGAAAACAATTCTTCTTGAAAAATTATTTCCTGTTTCCGTTACAATAACAGTAGAAACTGTAAATTATTTTTAAAAGTACAGTTATATAAATTCTCAAGAAGCAGCAGATATGCTAGAAAAGCTTTCTGCTAGAGATAGAAAAAATAATTAGGGGTGGTTAATAGGTTAGGTTAGCACTTAGCACTACTAATAACAGGGCTTTTTAGAGGCCCCGGCTTTTGTACCGAAGACTCCACCTAAAGATACTAGTGCTAGTGGAGACGGTACAACAGGTTAACGAATTAAAAAATATATATAAATATGCCACAATTTGATTTTTATTCATTTTCAACCCAAGTATTTTGGTCACTTTTGATATTTTACATTTTCTATTTTGTGTTCACACAAATATATTTACCAAAGATATCAGAAGTATTAAAGTTGAGAGAAAAACGTAAAACATTAAAAGAAAATAAAGAAGAGATTACTCTGTTTTCTTTATTACTTTTATATTTAATTTAATTTAATTATTAAACTTCAATTTAGTATAAAATATGATTGTATTAAATTTTTAGTTCCAATCTTGTTGAAAATAAAAAATTTATTTATTATTTTTTTTGTCAAAAAATTTCGTATTTAAAGACATCTAATTTTAGACGTTGGTTAGTTGTTATTATTTTTTAAAAAATATAAATGCAGGGTAGAGCAGTTGGCAGCTCATCAGGCTCATAATCTGAAGGTCATTGGTTCAAGTCCAGTTCCTGCTATAGACTACCAAATATATGTTATTAAATTCTTATACAAGAAGGATTTTTTTATTTGGTGTGTTTTAAAAAAAATTTACTTATGGTAAAATATGCAACAAATAAGGTCCTAATATGTTTAGGTCTGCTATCTATTTTAGGTTTATTGAAAACTTACAAGGGTTTTTTAATTTATATTGCTGAAATATTAAATATAATATTAATAAACGATATTTCTACTTTATTTTAAAAAAATTGTCGAGATTTCAATTCTCTATTTGATTGTCAAGTTAACAAAGTTTGTCTATCAATTGAGGCTTGCTTTGGAGGGGGGTTTATATTATGTTTAATACTAATATATATCTTATTATATAGAAAACGAGAAAAATTTGTTTTTGTCTTCTCCGATTGTAGAATTATTATTCAAACAGTTTTTAGTCTTCTTATTGTTTTAATGTCTGTTACTTTATATTATGTCTCATTTGTAGATATACATAATTTGGGGTTTGTACCGTTACATCCTTTATTAACGGTATTAGAGGGTGTTTTTTTTTTTAGAAATATTTTTTTATTTGATTCTTTGTTTATAGTTTATCATATGATACTAATTTTTCTAAGTTGACTAAAATATTCATTTTAATTTTATTATCTATTTACTTGAATTTCCATTTAAATAGTTTTTTATCGTTTATGGTTTTAAATGGAAATTTAAATGAATATTCTATATTTTTGACTCAGGAAGAGCAAGTGGGGGTCTATAATGCTGTATTCAGGTTTTATGGTTTAGATATAGTTTTAAAAGCTACAAAAAGCTTTTGATAAAGTAAAGGTCAATATAACATAGATAACATAGCGTATTATAAAATATGTTTTTATGTCAATTTTTTTTGTACTTAATACAATATTTATTTTTTATGTTTTTTTTTTTTTTTTTCTAGAACCAAATAATAAATTTAGTTAAAATTACTAAAAACTAAAAGGGAGTTTGATCCTGGCTCAGGGTGAACGCTAGCAGTATACTTTACACATGCAAGTTGTACGAAAATTTGTTTCGTAGCGTACGGGTGAGTAATACATAAGAATCTGCCTTTTGGTTGGGGAGAAACAGATACTATCTAAAATAGAATATTTTCGAATATTCTATTTAAAAGTAGAATAAACGTAAGTTTTATGTGAATACCAATAAAGAATGAATATTCGCCAAAAGATGAGCTTATGTAGGATTAGGTAGTTGGTAGGGTAAAAGCCTACCAAGCCGATGATCCTTAGTTGATTTGAGAGAATGATCAGCCACACTGGAACTGAGACAAGGTCCAGGCTTCTTAGGGAGCCAGCAGTGAGGAATATTGGACAATGAGCGCCAGCTTGATCCAGTAATACTGCATGCGTGAGGAAGGCACAAAAGACACTTATAAGAGTGTTGGTCGTAAAGCGCTTTCGTCAAGGAGGATGATGACGTTACTTGAAGAAGAAGCCCCGGCTAACTTCGTGCCAGCAGCCGCGGTAATACGAGGGGGGCGAGCGTTACCCGGAATAATTGGGCGTAAAGGGTCCGTAGGCGGTATTTTGTTTGCTTTTGGTAAAAGACAGGGGCTTAACCCCTGGACTGCCTTAAGTACAGACTTACTGGAGTATAGCAGAGGATAGTAGAATTCCATGTGGAGGGGTGGAATCCTAAGATATATGGAGGAATGCCGGAGGCGAAAGCGACTATCTGGGCTATAACTGACGTTGAGGGACGAAAGCGTAGGTAGCAAACAGGATTAGATACCCTGGTAGTCTACGCTGTCAATGCTGAGTGCTGATGTTTGGGTAATAAACTCAGATGTTAAGCTAACGCGTTAAGCACTCCGCCTGAGGAGTACGGCCGCAAGGCTAAAACTCAAAGGAATTGACGGGGGTCTACACAAGTGGTGGAGCATGTGGTTTAATGCGATAATACGCGCGTAACCTTACCAGCCCTTGCATATTACTAGAAAAATAAGAGAAATTTTATTGTTTTCTTTTTCTAAAAAATTCAAAAAATCGTGTAAGAATAGAAAAAGCTAGTAATACAGGTGTTGCATGGCTGTCGTCAGCTCGTGTTGTGAAATGTTTGGTTAAGTCCTTTAACGAGCGCAACTCCCGTTCTATATTGGTAGAGTTTTCGATTTTTTCGTAAAATTCCCACTTATAGAAGACTGCTAGCTACAAGCTAGAGGAAGGTGGGAACGACGTCAAGCCCTCATGGCCCTTATGGGCTGGGCTACAACACATGCTACAATGGAAAGGACAAAAAGAAGCAAAAATGTGAATTTGAGCAAATCTCTTAAACCTTTTCGTGTTCGGATTGTAGGCTGCAACTCGCCTACATGAAGTTGGAATCACAAGTAATCGTAAATCAGAACGTTACGGTGAATTTGTACCTAGATCTTGTACACACCGCCCGTCATTTAGGGGGAGTTTTCCTTGCTTGAAGTCTATCTTTTAACAAGTTAAGAAAGTAAATCTATTTCTTTGTGAAAAGAAATATTGCTTTCGAGATTTGAGAAAATAGCCTATTGTGGGAGGGCGACCGCTAAGAAGTCGACACAAGGTAATTGTTCGGGAACGAGCAGTTGGAATTAAAATATTTTATTTACTTTTTTCAGACTTGAAAAAGACGTGAAACCTTATAAGAACTCACAAGTTATTCTAGTTTGACCCATAAATACTGAAAGGGGAATCGTGGGTGCTAAACTAAAAAACTTTTTAAAATTACACTATTTTTTTTATTATATCCTTTTTATTTTGTTTATATAATGATAATATAACAATATATTATTATTTATATTATATATATCTCTAATATATATATATTACTTTATTAAAAGTAAGAATTTAAATTTTTTGTAAGTTTTTTAAAAAAATAAAAATCAAAAACTTACACTAGTATTGAAATTTATTTATGTTTTATAAATCTGTGGCTTTTTTTGTTTTAAATAATTTATGTTGCGGGGGGTTTATTCTTATTTGTTTAAAATTAATGGCGATGTCGCTATTAGTTTTTCTTTTTTTGCTTTTTAGTACCTTTTTCCTAGCTTACGCTTGGAGAAAGTTAAAATTGTTGAGAGGAACCGTCTCGTCGGTTCTTTTCTTCACAGGTATAACATTTTTTTGTACTAAGTGTTTATCCAACATAGAAAAAACATCAACTGTTGTTGTTTTTTTTTTACTGTTCGTGTTTTTTTTTCTATTTTTTATAGAGAAAGAGTTTGATAAACGCTTAACCTCTACCAAAATGTTCCAATTTTACTTAAATAAGTCCTTTTTTTTAGAAAGTCTTATTTTTGAAAGTTGGCCGTTTATGATTACAGCAATGTGTAGCTGTTTGTTAATATTTAGGATTTTTACAGAATCCGAAATATTAATATTACAGCTGATTGCTGGAGTGTTATGGTTTTCTATTTTGTTATATATCAAATTAAGATCCAGTCTACTCTCGATACAAGATTTAATCACTTCGAACGTTTTAGTTCATCGCGTACGCGCAGAAGTGATTGAGCAACACCTGTACCGTATTTTTGGTGTTACTATAAAACTAGAGACTCCTTTTGAGACCTTCAGTTTTTTTGGTACTCCAAAAAGAACTTCAAGCTTTTACCGTGATTTCACTCTGACTTATCGCGAGTATGGTAAAAAGATCTTAAAAGTTTCGGTTGGTGCTGTTATATCGAGCGTCGTTGTAATTTTTTTTCCTAGGTACGATGCGGAGATCTCGCAAAATAATATTTTAACTTTGGAACGGTTAAATTCTTTAAATTGTGAAATAGAAACTTTGCGGAGTTATTTAACACAAAAGCGGTTTTTATTGGAACCGGCTTTGGCAGAGAGTCTGGATGAGACTGTCCAAATACTATTAGACAGTAGTATACGTTTGATTATTAAAGGGCATAAGTCGGATAAGCCTTTCTTTAGAGTCTTTGAGGGTGCTTTAGATGTTAACTATGCATTTTTGCAAGAAAGTAACCAAATCAAACAACAGTTCGATTTGGTTAAGGCGGAAATCCACCAAAGAGTTGCTGGTATTGAACCAACAAGCTGGGGTGCTGTACTAGATATCTTTAGTGTAGTGACCCTTGTATAAAGGTTATTTTTAAAATACTATAAAAAAAATTTTAAATAAATAAATTATGTCGTACTTTTTAGAAATTTACCTTCTACTGGTTAGTTTTTCACTAGGTTTCTTCCTTATATTAGTCTGTTTAACCTTTCTAGCCACCTTATGGTTAGAAAAATATAACCAGCAAAAAGAGTTAAACGTCCTTGTTTTGATTAGTTTAACCATTATCCTGTTTTCACTACCAAAATATTTTGGTAAAGAGGTTTTAACTTGGGAAATACCTACAATAATAGTAGTACTACTATTACTGAATCCTTTTATAAAAACGGAATGGGAAAGGAAATTTCTTAATTTAAGAGTCTTTAAACTTTATTTCAGGGTTATGATGTACATAGAAGACCTCTTTTTATCTTCTATGGTTCTACAATTAGTTATATCTTTGATTTTTTGGTCGAGTCTTATTATGTATTACTGTACAGATTTAAAGTTGGATACTATATCACATCTATTGTACTACACTATACTGCTTGGTGTAATCTTGTACATACGTCTAAGACTAAAGGTCTTTACTATCACTGAGTTAATTGATTATAGTGACTTGGATATACTTCATAGGTTAGATTCTAACGCAATTGATGCGCATTTTTTAAAAATGCGCGGAGTAGCGTTTAATTTAAGAAGTGCTAACTCTAAATCAGTTTTAACGTTGTTTGGCCTAAATACAAAAAATATAAAAAATATGCCCAAAGGTGCAATTTTTAATGTTAGAAAATATCTAGGCCGGATTACTGTTACCTCAGTGCTCTCGCTTTGGGCTGGTTTTCGTAATGTTGACCTTTCTATCGGCAATGCTTTAACGATTGCTCATTTTAATCATTACGAAGCACGTCTGGAAAACCTAGTTGAACGTGTTGTATACATAACTAATCAAAAAAAAGAGATTATGGATTTGCACCTATTGCAGCAAGTCTTAGAAAATCGTCATGGAATTCTTATAAGGGAGTATCGTTCCATTCATCGGTGGATGGATGACCAAAATGGTGTTGTTAATCGTTTTTTCTGTGGTTCTTTAATGCGGAACCCACAATTTTATGAAAAACAACGCCATTTTCGTAGGGCTATGTTTGATTTTGAGTATTACTTGGATAGACTAGAAAAGGAAGATCAATTAGGTGCTAATAGTAGAGCTCTTGTTCCTTATATTAGTCCAACTAGTGATACTCTTTCATTTTCCGATTTTATTGTGGGGATTTGGGTTTAGATACAGCTAGTAAAAAAAAAAAGAAAAATGAATATAATAAGAGAAGAATATTTTCCAGTAATAGTTTTATTAACTTTTAGTACAATTTTAGCGTTTGCAATTCTAGTAGCTTCGTACTTAATAGGTACTCAAAATCCAGATTCAGAAAAGCTATCCGCTTATGAATGTGGATTTGATCCGTATGAAGATGCTAGAAATAGTTTTGATGTTCGATTTTATTTAGTAGCGATTTTATTTATAATTTTTGATTTAGAAGCCATGTTTTTTTTTCCCTGGAGTATTACTTTAGGAGTAAATAATTCGATGGCTTTCTGGGGTATGATTGACTTTTTAGTAGAATTAATTATTGGGTTTATTTATGCATGGCAAATAGGTGCTTTAGAATGGGAGTAATATGAAATATATTGGAATAAAAGATCAAAAAAGACGAAAACAATATTTTGATATTGAAAAAACTCGTATTATTTTAAAGTACTTATTGCAAAAGAATGAATTACATTCAAAAGATCGTATATTTTTAACTAAAAAATTGGAAGGCTTACCTAAAGATTCATCAATAACACGTATGAGAAATCGTTGTGTTATTACAAATCGTGGTAGAGGTGTTTTGCAAGAATTTAGATTATCAAGATTACAATTAAGAGAAATGTTTTCATTAGGTATAGTACCAGGCTATAAAAAATCGGTCTGGTAGGATTGTTTCAAAAGTTTAACATTACTAAAAATGTTAATTAGGTATAAATAGGTAGAGGTTAGAGATAAAAACTATATATGTTGATTTTTTTGATGTGTATAGAATAAAGGGTATGTTAAAGTAAATAATATTATGTTAGTACTAGGCTTCTCTTTACCAAGCAGACCCGGTTTAGTAGGAAGCTTGGTATCATTAACTTTCCTAGAACAAGTACCGGGTTACCGTACAGATGAAAATCTGTATGGCAACCAGAAGTTACGGTTTAATGGGTTGGGCTAACCGATGGTTATTCTCGACTAATCATAAAGATATTGGTATATTATACCTAATCTTTGGTGCTTTTGCTGGTGTAATGGGAACAACAATGTCTGTTTTAATACGAATGGAGTTGGCACAACCAGGAAGTCAAATTTTATCAGGTAATTATCAATTATATAATGTATTAGTTACAGGTCATGCTGTATTAATGATTTTCTTTATGGTAATGCCTATATTAATAGGAGGTTTTGCAAATTTATTTGTTCCTATAATGATTGGAGCGCCTGATATGGCATTTCCACGTTTAAATAATATCTCATTTTGGTTGTTACCTCCTTCATTATTATTGCTATTAGCTTCAGTATTTGTGGAGGCAGGTCCGGGTACTGGTTGGACCATTTATCCACCTTTAAGTAGTGTGCAAGCACATTCGGGACCTTCAGTAGATTTAGCTATTTTTAGTCTACATTTAGCTGGAGCTTCTTCAATTTTAGGTGCAATAAATTTTATAACAACTATATTAAATATACGAGGCCCTGGAATGACTATGGATCGTATTCCATTATTTGTTTGGTCAATTTTAATTACTGCAGTTTTATTATTATTGTCATTACCTGTTTTTGGTGGTGCAATTACAATGCTTTTAACTGATAGAAATTTTAATACAACTTTCTTTGACCCTGCAGGTGGTGGAGATCCTATTCTATTTCAGCATTTGTTTTGGTTTTTTGGTCATCCAGAGGTTTATATTTTAATTTTACCAGGTTTTGGTATTGTTAGTCAAGTAATCAGTAAATTTTCAAATAAGCCTATTTTTGGTTATTTGGGTATGGTTTTTGCTATGGTATCAATTGGTATTTTGGGGTTCATTGTTTGGGCTAAAATTAAGGTGGGTCTTTTATATTGCAAAATATAAATTAAGACTTTGCTATATGCTGGGAAGACCTAAAAATATACTTTATATCGTGGGTAAGGTAAAACCAACGAAAAATAGTAAAGTTTGGTTAATCAGCAGGAAACTTTAATTGTATTATATACAAAAATATAAAAGTTAAAAAAAATTAATAAAAAAAAAAATAAAAAAAAGATTATGTTAAACTTTATGGGAATTGTAGAAAAATTATTATCTTACATATTTAAAGATTCCTCAGAGACTATACGCGAAGCAACTTTTGATTTTTCAAATTTTAACAAGTGTAATAAAAAAAATGTTTTAAATCCTGACTTTTTGGCTTGGTTTGTAGGATATTCAGAAGGAAAAAATTGTTTTTTAACAGACGAAGTAACTGATTATCAAACTTTTTTATTGATTGAAAAAGATCCTAAAATTTTACTATATATAAAAAAAAATTTAGGTTTCGGTACTGTAAAAAAAAAAGTAAATACTGAACCGGAGTATGTCTATAGAGTTTCAGATTTAAAAAGTATAATAAAATTAATATATTTATTTAATGGGAATTTACAATTAAAAACATCTTATTATAATTTCTATAGTTGGTTTAGAAATACAGATGGTGTCCCGATAAAACGAAAAGATGTTTGTACCGCACAACCCTTAAAAATAACATTGAGTAATGCTTGGTTGTCTGGTTTTATAAATGCAAAAGGTCGATTTATTGCTTTATTGTCTGAAGATTCTAATATTACTTTACCGTATATGTTAATTACTCAATTTAAGATTGAAAATGTCTTAGATAGAGATGGTTTAGTAAAAATTTATTTAGCTTTAATTAGTGATGCTGGACGTATTGTAAATCAAGATTATAAAATAGCAGGTGCTTTTTCATTTTTAGTAAATTATATAAGAATGTATCCCTTAATCGGAAAAAAAAATGAAATTTTTAAACGTTGGGTGCGTTTATATTATTATAGAGTACCTTTAAATTTAAATATCTTATCAAAAGATAAAAAAGCTTTTTTAAAATTAAAACGGGTTATTGAAAGTGTAAATTCAGATCTAAGTTCAAAACATTAAAAACTTATTAAAAATATTCAAACTCATAAGTTGAAGATAGAGTCCGTCTAATTTTTATAATTGGCATCATATGTTTACTGTAGGTTTAGATGTAGATACAAGAGCGTATTTTACTGCAGCGACAATGATTATTGCTGTACCTACAGGTATTAAAATTTTTAGTTGGATTGCAACAATGTGGGGTGGTTCAATTAGATTAAAAACACCAATGCTTTTTGCATTAGGTTTTGTTTTTTTATTTACTATTGGTGGTTTAACTGGTGTAGTACTAGCTAATGCTGGTATTGATGTTGCTGTACATGATAGAAGGATTTTATGAGTGATAAAAATTATATAAAGAAATTTTGGGTTGGATTAATGGATGGAGATGGTTCTATACAAGTAAATCATTGGAGGAAAAAATATTTACAATATCGTATAGTTCTAAAATTAAAAGATACAAATAAAAATTCTTATTTATTAAATTTAATAAAAGCTGAAATTGGAGGTAAAATACGAAAGGTAAAATCTAAAAATCAGTTTTTTATTCTTTGGGTTGTCGATTCTAAAAAGACAGTTTTTAATATTATAAAAATATTTGATGATTATCCACCATTAACTTTTCGTATGCAAGCGCAATTAAAATTTTTAAAAGATAATATAAGACATAATAATAATATTTTGTTATATTTAGAAGAACGTGTTAATAAATATAAAAATTTTACCTCCAGTCAATTGCGTATTGATTATAATTATTTTTATGAGTGGTTATCTGGTTTTATAGAAGCAGAAGGTTGTTTTTGTGTAAGAAAGTCAAAAAATAATTCATTTTCTATTGGACAAAATACAGATAAAGATTTGTTAAATGTTATAAAAATATACTTTGATGTGACAGGTAAATTACGAAGTTTAAAAAAAGAAAATTATATATTTTTTTTTTTTGAAACATATAATAAAAAGAGTTTTCAAATTATATTTAATCATTTTTTAAAATATCCATTATTAGGCGAGAAACTAATTTCTTTTGAGATTTTTAAAACACAAGAATATAAACAAAGTGTCATGTAGTCTTGCCACTATGAAATAAGTTTTTATATGCTTATTTCGGTAATCTAGTATAAAATAGATTGCTAACGGTGAACTCTTTAAGTAGGGATTTCTGCAGCTAAATTCAAATACAACGCTGTTTAAAGACAATACCGTGGAAACCAAAACAAGAAGGATATAAAAATAATCTTGTTAGTAGGATCTGTAGAGACTATACGTGGCAGTCGAACGTTTATTTAGTTAAACAATTAGATAAGATATAGTCCAATCCTCTTTGTGAAAAGAGTTAAATTATTGACTTATTATGTTGTAGCACATTTCCATTATGTATTATCAATGGGAGCTGTTTTTGCAATGTTTTCTGGTTTCTATTATTGGATCGGTAAAACAACAGGATTACAATACCCAGAAGTTTTAGGAGAAATTCATTTTTGGACCTTTTTTTTAGGTGTAAATTTAACATTTTTCCCGATGCACTTTTTAGGGCTTGCTGGTATGCCTCGTCGTATTCCAGATTTTCCTGACGCATATGCAGGTTGGAATGCAGTAGCATCTTATGGTTCATACATTTCAGCATTTTCTGCATTATTTTTCTTTTATGTTGTTTATGAAACATTAGTAAATGGAGAAAAGATAGACAGTAAAAAAGTATGGTAATATAAGATTAGATATCGTGTATTCTATTTAATAAGAATTGTACTAAAAATATATATTCTTATTAGTTTAATAAAAATTCTTATTCGTTTGATAAAAATAATATGTTAAGAACAAGTTATTTTAAAAATAAAAAAGTTTTCTGTCAAAATTTTTGGTTCTAAAGAAAAGAAAATTTTGACTCTTGCTTGGTGGAATGGTAGACACAATAGATTCAAAATCTGTTTCTATTATTTTAGAGTAGGGGTTCAAGTCCCTTAGCAAGAATAAAGCATTAAGGGGATACCTAGGTATTAAGAAAAGGCGGTTGTGAATTGCAAAAAGTAGGTTAGAAAGAAGAAGAATGAATATCCTTATTCGTAAAACCTAATAACCAAGGAGAAATCACACAAAAGGTGTAAGCAAACTAAGTGAAGTGAAACATCTCAGTAACTTAGGAAAAGAAATCAACCGAGAGGCCGTGAGTAGTGGCGAGCGAAAATGGTTTAGACAAATTATAGTTTTATATTGAAATTCAAAGAAGGTAAGAATCCTGTAAGTATAAAAACATAATTAAAGGGAAGTAAGGCGATATTCTAAATTTGTCTGAAAATTGGGGTACTACCCTCAAAGTCTAATATTCCTTAATAACCGATAGTGAACTAGTACCGTGAGGGAAAGGTGTAAAGGACATTTTGAAACTTAATGCTAACAAGCTGTCGGAGCTATTATATTAATTATAATATAAATTAGTGACGGCGTACCTTTTGCATAATGGGCCAGTGAGTTTATTGTTTTGGCAAGCTTAAACAGAAGTGTAGGCGAAGCGAAAGCGAGTCTGAAAAAGGCGAAAAGTCAAAATAATAAGACCCGAAGCTGAGTGATCTAACCATGAGCAGGCTGAAAAGGAGGTGGTAACATCACTTGGAGGGCCGAACTCGTGTCTGTTGCAATAGACTGAGATGACTTGTGGTTAGGGGTGAAAGGCTAATCAAACTCAGTGATAGCTGGTTTTCCGCGAAATCTATATTAGTAGAGCGTGTAAAAAGTTTTTTATGAGGTAGAGCACTTTTTAGGTAAGGGGGATCCTATAATCTTACTAAATCTAAAAAAACTCCGAATGCGTAAAAAAATTTACATAGACAGACGTAGAGCGCTAAGGTTCTTCGTCAAGAGGGAAACAGCCCAGACTGTAGGCTAAGATCTTCAATTAAGCTAAGTGAGAAAGAAAGTAAAAAAATTATGACAATCAGGAGGTAAGCTTGGAAGCAGCTATCCTTTAAAGAAAGCGTAACAGCTCACTGATCGAGTTTTTTTGCGTCGATAATTTAGAAAGGCTAAAGCTTAACATCGAAGCTGCAGATTTTAATAATAAAAAAAGTGGTAGCGGAACGCTCTGTAGATCGAAAAGCTAGAAGGAAGATCTTAAGATCTTTTGGAGATATCAGAGGTGAGAATACTGGCATGAGTAGCGTAAAACAAACCTCGGATACCTAAAGAGGTATCTGTAAGTTGTCGCCGAAAATCCAAGGTTTTCATTGCAATTATTCTGAAGCAATGAGTGAATCGGCCCCTTAGAGGATAGCGAGAGCAAACCTTGATGGGATTCCAAGAAAGTGACAGATTTTGAAGGTAGTTTTTTTAAATGGAAATAAAAAGCTATTACAAGGTCTCGGGAAAAAGCTTCTTGGGTTAAGGCCGTACTGTAAACCGACACAGGTGGATGGGTAGAGAATACTAAGGCGTAAGAGTGAAGTATGTTGAAGGAACTCGGCAAAATGGCTCTGTAACTTCGGGAGAAGGAGTGACATATTAGCGCAAGCTAACTATGTTGGCACATAATCGGGAGTGGCGACTGTTTAATAAAAACACAAGTCTCTGCAAATTCGAAAGAAGACGTATAGGGACTGACACCTGCCCGGTGCGGCAAGGTTAAGAGGAGGTGCTTGGGCACTGAATCTAAGCCCCCGTAAACGGCGGCTGTAACTCTGACGGTCCAAAGGTAGCGAAATTCCTTGTCGGGTAAAATAAATGGAACTTGCCCGAATAGCTTAGTGATGAGCTATTAGTAAACTAGCTAAAATCGGTGAAGCCTAACGAAAAAATTTCTATGGTAATACCGAGAGTATAAAAACTAATACATATCTGTTATAACTTTAGATATGTATTAGTTTTTAACTTGTAACGACTGATCCGAAAGGTGAGGGATACTTAAATGTGTCCATACGGCTAGCACTTGTTGTAGTAGTAAAAAATAAATTATGGAGTTCGAGTATACTTATATTTATGATTAGTAGTAAAAAAATAAAATTTGTAGAATCTAATATTTATTGGATAGTTGGATTTGTTGATGGAGAAGGTTGTTTTCATATTTCTTTTAACAAAAAAAGCAGTATGCCTTGTGGTATAGAAGTACGACCAAGTTTCTCTGTATCACAAAAATCACATTCTTTACAAAGTCTAGAAAATATAAAAGATTTTTTTAAATGCGGTAGTATACGTTTTGATAAAAAGGATGGTACATATAAATATGAAGTACGCTCAATAAGCGATTTAAAAAACTATATATTACCTTTTTTTTCAAAATATGAGTTATTAACGAAAAAAAACTATGATTTTGAAACTTTTAAAAAAATTTGTATAATGATTTTGGAAGGTCAACATTTAAATATTTTAGGTTTAGAGAATATCCTAACATTATCTTATGCAATGAATGGTAGTGGAAAAAGAAAATATAAAAAAGAAGAGCTCCTAACATTTATTAACAAGTTGAAGAGATAGTCTGATCAAAATGTAAACATTTTGCTTAACAAAAAGAAGTTCCGACCTGCATGAATGGTGTAACGACTGCTCCACTGTCTCCAACATACACTCTGTGAAATTGAAATAGCCGTGAAGATGCGGCTTACTCTCAGCAAGACGGAAAGACCCCGTGCACCTTTACTATGAATATACGTTGCATAACTTTGTTTTTTGTGTAGGATAGGTGGGAGCTTCGGCAATGGTGAAATACCACCCTGAAAATAAGGTTATGCTCACAAAAATGGACAGCGTATAGGCGGTAGTTTAAGTGGGGCGCTTGCCTCCTAAAAAGTAACGGAGGCGTGCAAAGGTAGACTCAAGTGAGGTTTCCTCATTGTAGAGCGTAATAGTATATGTCTGCCTGACTGTGAGATCGACGGATCGAACAGAGACGAAAGTCGGCTATAGTGATCCGGTAATCCTGAGTGGAAGGATTATCGCTCAACGGATAAAAGGTACGCCGGGGATAACAGGCTAATGGTTCCCGAGAGCTCATATCGACGGGACCGTTTGGCACCTCGATGTCGGATAATCACATCCTGGAGCTGAAGAAGGTTCCAAGGGTTCGGCTGTTCGCCGATTAAAGTGGTACTTGATCTGGGTTAAGAACGTCGTGAGACAGTTCGGTCCCTATCTGCTGAGAGCGTTTTGAGAATTGAGAGGGCTAGACCGTAGTACGAGAGGACCCGGGAAAGCAAACCTATTGTGTTTCGGCTGTATTTCCAAATGCAACGTCGAGTAGCTAAGTTTGTAAGAGATAACCGCTGAAAGCATCTAAGCGGGAAACTTGCCTCAAGATAAATTCTCTTAAAATCGTGGAAGAATACCACGTTGATAGGTCAGGTGTATAAGAATTGTAAGATTTTTAGCTAACTGATACTAAATTAAATTTTTAATATTTTTTTCGATATGCAATTATAAATTAACATTAAATATGATTTTATACAATTTTTTAAAAAAAATAGAGCATTTTTATTTATACCTAAAAAAAAAATTTTTTAGTTATTATTTTATACAAACAGAAGTTTTTTTTTTCAGTGGATTTGTTTTGCATTACTACAAAACTAATTGGTTCGCTTATTTTGATATATTAAATCAATCAATTTGGTATTTTTATATTCTAATTTTATTATATCATGATATGTACTCTTTTTATATATTTATATTTTACTTGTTTTTTTTTTTTATTTTATTTTATAATTTATGGCTACCCCGTTATATAATAAAAAATTGTTTAGTATTATTTATTATAGCTAATCAAGATAAGAGTGAATTTTATAATAAATCGTTTAGTTTTTTTATTATAACAATTTTATTGTTTTGTTCTTTATTAAATCTACCAGCATTACCTTATATAAGAATTTTGTTTTGCACCAAATCGTTTATTGATTTGGTGACATTTATTTATAAAATGCATTTAAAAGTTCAGATACAAGTGTTAGAGAGAAGTTATATTTCAGATCCTGAATTACATCGGCTATTATTTCCTTCCTTGAATAGTGAAGAAGATATAGGTTTTTTATTAGAAAATAAGTTTATAACTAACGAAGAAGCAGAAAATCTTCGTTTAAAGCGCAAAAATTAATTCCTGTAATAATGATTAAATTAAATAAAAAAAAAAAACAAAATTTAAGAAGCCAAAGTAAAGACTTTGGTACAGCTTTAGGGAGACCTTTATCTAACGGAACAAAAACTATAGGATCCAAGATACCTAAAAATGGTAAGATTTTAACTCAAGAGGGTATGCTTCTTGATGCCACCGGTACACAATTAACTGCGAAACAGCTTTCAGAACACAATACCCAAATGCTTTTGTTACAAAAACGTATATTAGAAGCTCAAATTAGACTTTTAGAAGCGCAAGCTGCGCAGGCAAGACAATTGTCTTACCAAGAATCGATAAATACTTTAGACAAAGGCACTAAAACTGTTTCTAATATTTGGAAACAGTCTAGTGATAAAGGTTCCGATGATGGTAAAGGTGAAGACTGCTAAAAAAAAAATTAATAAAACTTACTATTTTATCTTTATAATACAAATTTAATTTGCTTGCATAATGTAATTATTTGTGGCGCTTTAAAATTTCTTTAAAATAAAATAAAACAAAAGCGGATATATATTAATGGTAGATTATTTGTTTTCCATACAAAGTGAAGGAGTTCGATTCTCCTTATCCGCATAAAAGAACTATATAACTCACTTATATAACGGTATTTATTTATCTCGTAATAGTTTTTTATTTGTTTAAAATTAATAAAAATGATTGGCGAGTTCTAATTTATCAGTTTTTTATAAAAAACATATTACTTTTCACGTTAGTATTTCTGGGTAAGTTTGTCGTTTTGTATTCAGTGCATGTTTCAAAGTGGTATCTTTAAAGATCAATATAGTAAGAAACAGATGAATGGTTACTAATACTGAAGTGTGTATTCCTAAACCCAACCTAAAGGAAATGCGTAGAAAAGTGGCGGGATTACACTCTTACACTCTTAAAAGAGTAGTTTGTTGTTTTTAATCTTTAATATAAGACGGTGTATGCAATGTTGGCCTTTTAGGCTCCGGTGTAGAATATGAAAGATAAAAAGTAATGTCCTAAGTGGTTTTTTGCGAATGTTTATCTTATACTAATATTTTAAGTTTTGATGCGGACACACTACACGATTCTGAGTTCCCCGCTTAGTGGCTTATAAGCATGAAAAATAAAAGGTAAGAAAATAAAAAAAAAAAATCACACATTGTGGGGTAACTAGCTTAATTGGTAGAGCGTCTCGCTTACAACGAGGATGTTAGTGGTTCGAGTCCATTGTTACCCAATCTCCTAATATATTTTATATCTATAAAAACATAGTATTTTATCTTTAAATAAGAAAAAAAAGTATGTACCAACTATCCATTAAAATTATGAAATAGTTTATATAGTCTCTATTTGGAATATAGCCAAATGGTAAGGCACTCGATTTTGATTCGACTATTTGTAGGTTCAAGTCCTACTATTCCATATTATCATTATTAAATTAGTATGTTTGAAAAGATAATAAATTATTGGTTAAAATTGTACATTATTATAATAAAAATATTAATAATGCCTACACTCTATGTAGGATATTTTTTTAACTTAAATGGGGTTACTTTAACCTTATATGGTTTTTTAATCGTATTGACGTTAACGAATTCATATAATGTATATGTATTGATGATTTTTCTATTTTTATTGGATATTCCCATAGTGTATGGAGTATTAGGAATTTTAATGAAAATAGAACATACTCGTCCTTACATTTATCATGTACTTGGTGAAGATAATGTAAGAATTTTTTTGGGAAATCCTGGAAAAACTGCAATCACATTAGCAACTCGTGCAGGTTTAGTTGCAGTGACCGCCTTAGGTGCTTCAATTGCTGGGGGGGCTGTTCAAGATTTAGCTAATGCTAATGCTGCTCAGCGTTATGTGGATATTTGTACTCAGTCAAATGTTCCTATAAACCCTCAGGAAATTGAATATTTGTTTAATAGAAATACCTCACTTGATTTACGAAAGTGGGGTAAATTTAAATAAAAAAGAAGAAAAATGGAAAACATATTACATTTATTATTAATAATGTCTATTAGTGTAGGATCATTTTTTGTGTTATTTAGTAAGAATCCAGTGCATTCTGTATTATTTTTAATTTTAGTATTTATTTGTGGTGCTGGAATTTTATTATACGTAGGTGCTGAATTTATTTCTTTAATTTTTATTATTGTTTATGTAGGAGCTATAGCAGTATTATTTCTGTTTATAGTTATGATGTTAGATATAAAATTAAATCAAACACGTATGTTGGTTCAATACTTACCGTTTGGTATTATATTTGGTATTTTATTTTTAATAGAAATATATTTTTCTCTAGAAACAGTATTTTTACAAATAAATTTTAAAAATACAACTGGAACTTGGTATAATTTAATTGATAAATTAAGTAATACAGAATTATTAGGTCAAATTTTATATCAAGAGTTTATAAGTTGTTTTTTATTATGTGGTATTTTATTATTGATTGCGATGTTAGGAGCTATTGTTTTAACTCAAAATTTTTCTTCAAATCGTACCAATGAAATAGTATCAAGACAGTTATCTAGAGGTGAAAATATATTTTATAGTTTTGAAAAATAATAGATATTGTACAATTAAATCAAATTATTGATTTAGTATAATATAGACTAGTTTTTTTAGCACATTAATGTTTTTAAAAAGGTGTTTGGTTTTGTAGTTTTTTCGAAAATGAGGCTAAAAAAGTTGTGTTTTTTAGCCTGATTTAGATAGTTTTAAAACTCTAATCAAGGGGGTACCCTTAGTTTTAATGTTTTTAGCTTATATTTAAATTTTATATAAATTTAAATTTTATATAAAATAAATCCTTAGTAGCTCAGAGGTTAGAGCAGACGGCTGTTAACCGTGAGGTCGTAGGTTCGAATCCTACCTAGGGAGTTTTTTTTATTATGCACGAGTGGCTTAATGGATAGAGTAGCGAACTTCGGATTCGTTGATTGCAGGTTCGATTCCTGCCTTGTGTAGATAAAATAAAAAGGTAAATTATAGAAGAAGTGACCGAGTGGTTAAAGGTGGCAGTCTGTAAAACTGTTGGTTATCACCATCGTAGGTTCGAATCCTACCTTCTTCAAAAGTTTAAAAGCTCTTTTCGTCTAATGGTTAGGACATCACTCTTTCGCAGTGGAGATATGGGTTCGAATCCCATAAGGAGTATACACTTGCTTGGTGGAATGGTAGACACGACAGACTTAAAATTTGTTTCGATTTTCCGAGTATCGGTTCAAGTCCGATAGCAAGTAGAATAATATTTTATCAGTTATGGAAAGTTTTAAAAAAATGTTTAATAAATTAGTTCAAATAGAGCTAATAATCTTGAAGTACTATATTCTTTGGTTTTTGAAAATTGCAGCCTTTTTAACCTCAACTTCTGGCGGACAAGGTATTTTATTATTAATGGCAATAGCCTTATATGGTTTACCTTTTCCTTTTTCAACTATAATAGCTTTGTTTTTAGCAGATCTGATAGGGGTTTTAGTTTTTGTTACAATTTTTGCACAATTTGAAAAATCCCGTAACAGTCTAAAAGATTTAATAGGTCCTGAAAACTTTAGCAAATATGTTGGAGATAATTCAGGGTCTATATCAGGTAGGTATTTAGTAAAAACTGTAGGCTTTATTTTATGTGTAGGTTTGTCAAAGGTCAGTTTAGATTTGGCTCAAGATCGGGTAAATGACATGTCAGCTAATACTTATGCTGATAGATGTCGTCAACAGGGAATTCCTATAGATGCTGAACGTTTTCATAAAATGTACGATCGTCAATTCCCTGATATTTTAAAAATCATAAAACCACCTAAGAAATAAACGGTAATGATCTCAATAAAAATAAATAATCAAATAGTAGAGGTCCCAAGAGGATCAAGCATATTAGAAGCTTGTAAAGAGTTAGGTCTTGATATACCAAGATTTTGTTATCACGAAAAGTTATCGGTTGCCGGTAATTGTAGAATGTGTTTAGTAGAAATTAAAACAAGATAAAAAAAAATAATTATGTTTCGTTTGTATTTTAAAATGACAGAAGTTTATAATGAGGTTTTAAATTGGATGAAATCTTTTCTAAGTGTGGAAAAGAAAGCACTTTTATATGAAAAAGATAAAAGAGTTATACATTATAATGAAAAAAATTTAATAGCATATCTATACTTTTTATTTTCTCATTCGTGGTATATGTTTTTTTTATTAGTATTATATAAAGATTTAAATTCTTTATATTTATTTATATTAATATTATTTATAATTTTATTATTTTCAAAAAATTTATTACCTTCAAAAATAACGGAAGTTATAGTCTTGTTTATAGCTATTAGTGATAAGGATGAATCTGGCTTATCAACAAGAATATTTTCTTATAGTATTTTATTGATTTTATTTTTATCTTCTTATTATTTTGTATATCCCTTACCATATCTAAGAATTCTTTTTGGTATACGTACTTTTATTGCGTTATCTGGTTTCTTTTATATAACACATCCGAATATAGCATTAACTTTTCTTACTAATAATATTATTAAGGATAAAGAGTTATTAGATCACGTCCATCCAAATTATAGAACTTTAACTTCTCACGAAGTAGAGGATTTAAAACTATAAAAAATAAAAGAAGTATATGAAATGGGAAAAAATGATTTCTAATGTTGCATCAAGAGTTTTCGGCAGATCAGTTTCTAAAGTTGCACCTATAGAGGAACCAACAGTAAAACTAACCTCAACAATTAATACAGTACCAACAAATACTATATTAAGAGTATCTCCGGGGGATGAATTGTTGCAAATCAATAAAACAGGGGAAGGTACAATTTATGTTGTAGCTAAAAAGGGTATGGTTGGTTTATTTGCTAATGAAAGTGTAGCTACTTTAAAAGACTCTGTATCTGATAGTCACAAAAAAACAGGATGGCAACGGATAGAAGATTTTAATAGCAAAAGCGAAACTTTAACAAAATTAGGAAAAAATGCTGCTGTTTTAGGAGGTGCTGTTGCAACTGGTGCGACTTTGGCTATTGTTCATACCAATAGCACTCCTGAACAATCCTGCCCTACTTTAAACCGTTGGGGACTACGCACTACTAAAAGTGAAAACGATTTATTAAAAAAATCAGACTCATTTTCAAGTAAGCGTAGTAGCTTTGATTCCAATGAAGAAATTGATTAAAAAAACTAAATGATTACAATAAAAATAAATAACCAAATAGTAGAGGTCCCAAGAGGATCAAGCATATTAGAAGCTTGTAAAGAGTTAGGTCTTGATATACCAAGATTTTGTTATCACGAAAAGTTATCGGTTGCCGGTAATTGTAGAATGTGTTTAGTAGAAATTGAAAAAAGTCCAAAACCAGTAGCGGCATGTGCAATGCCTGTAGTACCAAATATGGTTGTATTTACAGACAGTCCATTAGTAAAAAAAGCACGAGAAAATGTTTTAGAGATTATGCTGTTAAATCATCCTTTAGATTGTCCTATATGTGATCAAGGAGGTGAGTGTGATCTACAAGATCAAACACGTATTTATGGGGGTGATTATAGTCGTTTTCATTTGGTAAAACGTTCTGTAGAAGATAAATACTGCGGACCTCTGATAAAAACAATTATGACAAGATGTATTCATTGTACACGATGTGTACGTTTTGCTACAGAAATTGCAGGTATTGATACATTAGGTACATTAAAAAGAGGAGAAGAAACTGAAATAGGTTCATATATTACTAAAGTATTAAATACAGAAATATCTGGAAATGTAATTGATCTTTGTCCAGTAGGAGCTTTAACTTCTAAACCTTATGCATTTACAAGTCGTCCTTGGGAATTACGAAAAGCAAACAGTATTGATGTATTAGATTGTGTAGGTAGTACAATTTCGGTAGATTTTAAAGAAACCGAAATTGTTCGTATAATTCCACGTTATTCTAGAGAAATTAATGAAGAATGGATTTCGGATAAAATTCGTTTTTCTTATGATGGTGTAAGTCGTTCTCGTATAAAGAATGGATACATAAAAAAAAATAATGTATTCCAAAGTGTGGAATGGGAATATTTAATAAAAATTTTAGCTAACGTTTTTACAACTAAAAATATATTGATACCAGTACAGTCCGTATTAGACAATATGACATTGGTTTATTTAAAATTATTAAGTAATTTTAAAAATTTGCGTGTTAGAATGATTGAAAATATTTCTACTAATTTAATGGAATCTTCAACAATTGAAGATATTACTAATTCAGATTCTTGTTTTTTATTAGGTACAAATCTAAGATTAGAAACACCTATTTTACAAATTCGTATAAGAACACAATTTTTAAAAGGAGATTATTTAGTCTCTAGTATTGGTATCCCTTTTACGAATACAGTTAATACTAATTATATAAGTTTAAGTTCTTCTTCTATTTTAAATATCTTATCTGGAAAATCGGTTTTTCAACAAGTTATTAGTTCTAGCAAAGTACCATTTTTTTTTTTAGGTAAAGCAGTAATGAATCGTATTAATTCAAATCTCTTATGTAAATTTTTGTATAATGTAAATAAGAAAGTATTAATTTTATTTGTTAATATCGCACCTAATTTAAAATCATTAGAATTTTTTGGTTTTAAAAAATTATCAAATAATGATTTATTATGGTCTGATACTATTTTAGCTTTAAATTTAGAAGAAAATTATTTTATTAGAATGTTAATAAGCAAAACGGATAGAATTTTATACATGGCAAGTACACATGGTAGTAAGTTTGTACAAAAAGCAAAAGTTATATTACCAGTAACTACTTTTTTTGAGTCTTCGTATTCATTTATAAATACTGAAGGACGTGAACAAAAAACAAATAAAATTTTGCCGGGTAGTTTTTCAGATTTGTTATCTCTAACTAGTTTAACAAAAAGTTTGTTAACTTTTGTTAACTTAAATAAGTTTGAGGAAAATGCTAAGAATAATTTTTTAGAATTAAAAATGACATATTTTAATCCAAATAAATTTGTGTTTAATAAATTTAAATATTTAAATTTATTTCAAGCAAATTCAGATCTAATAACTTTTTATCCTTTAAAAAGCAATTTAGAAGATTTTTATTTAAGTAACAAATTAACAAGAGCTTCTGTTATTATGGGACAATGTTCTCAAACTTATCGTATTAATACAACTAATTTTATATAAACTATGTTTAATTTACAAATAAATTTTGATTTTCTATTGTTTTTAATGGGAATTATGGGAATTGTATTAAATAGAAGTAGCTTAATTTTAATTTTAATGTCTATAGAATTAGCATTATTATCCTTAAATTTAAATTTTGTTTGTTTTTCTATTTATTTAGATGATTTAATTGGTCAAATCTTTGCTTTATTAATTTTAGCAGTAGCTGCTGCAGAATCTGCAATTGGTTTAGCTATATTTATATTACATTATAGAGTCCGTGGTGACATTTCTGTAGGTGGTGCTCCAAGTTTAAGATTTTAAAAGAATATAAAGATTATAGATACTATATTGAATAATATATATAATTTATTTTTAAGGGTATGTACAATTTAAAGAAGATGTAGCTTAGTGGAAGAGTGTTGGTTTGTCACATCAAAGGTCGCGGGTTCGAAACCCGTCATCTTCGTTAATAAAAATTAGTTTGTTATGTTTTTAAAAAAAAGAAAAGCGACCACTCCAGGTTCGCGTCATCAATTACTTGCAGAAAAAAGTTTATTATATAAAAATTCTCCAATAAAAAGTTTATTAAGTCGAATAGCAAAAAAAGGAGGTCGAAATGCTAATGGACATATTAGCATGCGACATCGCGGTGGGGGGAGTCGACGTCTTTATCGAAATTTAAATTGGACAATGAAAGAGTTACAAGGGATTGTAGTTGGTATTGAGTATGATCCAAATCGAACAAGCTTATTGGCTCGTATTTTTAATCTTGAAACAAATGAATATCATTATACATTAGCAAACAAGTATTTATATCCAGGTACAAAAATTCAATATGCAGAAGAAGCAATTGATATTCGAATAGGAAATAGATTACCTTTGATTTATATACCAGCAGGTAGTATAATTTCATTAGTAGGATTAAATAAAAAAAACTGGCCTTTGTATGCACGCTCTGCTGGGACAAGTTGTCAATTATTACAAAAAGGTCCTATTATCTCTAAAATTAGAATACCGTCAGGAAAAATTGTATATATAAGTTCTAAAACTTTAGCAACAATAGGTTCAATTGCAAATGAAACACATAATTTGCGTGTAATAGGTAAAGCAGGTAAAAATAGATTAAAAGGTTGGCGTCCGATTGTTCGTGGTGTAGCGATGAATCCTGTTGATCATCCTCATGGTGGTGGGGAAGGTAAGACATCGGGAGGTCGTCCGTCGGTAACACCTTGGGGTAAACCAACTAAAGGTCAACCTACTGTTAAAAAAATAAAAAAAAAAACAAAAACAAAAAATAAATAATATGTCAAGATCAAGTTGGAAATTACGATATTTACCAGAGGCTATAATACGATTAAAAAAATTAACTGCTCATAAAGTTCCAGAAATATGGTCGAGATCTGCAGTTATTCCTTCATTTTTGGTTGATCGAACAGTAAAAATACATACAGGAAAAGAATTTAAGAACCTAAAAGTAACTGAAGATAAAGTAGGTTATAAATTTGGTGAGTTTATTTTTACAAGAAAATCATATATATATAAAGGAAAAAAAAAAATAATAAAAAGAAAAAAATAATAAATGGGTCAAAAATCATCACCATTAAGTGTAAGAGAAAATTTTAGATATAATGTTTGGGGTTCTGTATTTGTAGAAGATTATCAACTACGAGAATATATATTGTATTATTTTTTAAAAAAAGGGTTGTTAGTTAATGAACTGACTTTAAAAAAAGAAGGTAATACATTATTTGTTGAATTAGAATTCCTAGTATCGAGATCGTCTATAATATATACAAGAAGATATCGTCGTTTTTTTAAAAAAAAAATAAATAAAAGTACATCTACACGAAAAATACGTTTATCTTCTCATAGATTAAGAGGATTTAAACGTTATGTATTATCACATTTTTTAGAATATAAAAAAAAAAATTTTTTTAAAAGTTCTAAAGTAAGTAGATATATGTTAAATATAGCTCGATACTATTATAAAATGAACAATAAAAAATCGCTAGAACAAAAAAAATTAGCTGATTTTTTAAAATTATTATGTAAGTTATATAATGTAGGTAGAGTACATTTTTCAGCTAAACGGTTAGAAAAACGTTTAGATGGTAATTTAATTAAAGCAGTATATAGAAATGCTAAAAAACAAGGTTTATTACGATCTATAAAAGAAAAAAATATTCAAGATTTAGTTTTATTATTAACCTTATTAATAGATCATGGAGAAATAAAAGCAGCTACTATAAATAGAGTATCCCTTTTACGAATACAGTTAATACTAATTATATAAGTTTAAGTTCTTCTTCTATTTTAAATATCTTATCTGGAAAATCGGTTTTTCAACAAGTTATTAGTTCTAGCAAAGTACCATTTTTTTTTTTAGGTAAAGCAGTAATGAATCGTATTAATTCAAATCTCTTATGTAAATTTTTGTATAATGTAAATAAGAAAGTATTAATTTTATTTGTTAATATCGCACCTAATTTAAAATCATTAGAATTTTTTGGTTTTAAAAAATTATCAAATAATGATTTATTATGGTCTGATACTATTTTAGCTTTAAATTTAGAAGAAAATTATTTTATTAGAATGTTAATAAGCAAAACGGATAGAATTTTATACATGGCAAGTACACATGGTAGTAAGTTTGTACAAAAAGCAAAAGTTATATTACCAGTAACTACTTTTTTTGAGTCTTCGTATTCATTTATAAATACTGAAGGACGTGAACAAAAAACAAATAAAATTTTGCCGGGTAGTTTTTCAGATTTGTTATCTCTAACTAGTTTAACAAAAAGTTTGTTAACTTTTGTTAACTTAAATAAGTTTGAGGAAAATGCTAAGAATAATTTTTTAGAATTAAAAATGACATATTTTAATCCAAATAAATTTGTGTTTAATAAATTTAAATATTTAAATTTATTTCAAGCAAATTCAGATCTAATAACTTTTTATCCTTTAAAAAGCAATTTAGAAGATTTTTATTTAAGTAACAAATTAACAAGAGCTTCTGTTATTATGGGACAATGTTCTCAAACTTATCGTATTAATACAACTAATTTTATATAAACTATGTTTAATTTACAAATAAATTTTGATTTTCTATTGTTTTTAATGGGAATTATGGGAATTGTATTAAATAGAAGTAGCTTAATTTTAATTTTAATGTCTATAGAATTAGCATTATTATCCTTAAATTTAAATTTTGTTTGTTTTTCTATTTATTTAGATGATTTAATTGGTCAAATCTTTGCTTTATTAATTTTAGCAGTAGCTGCTGCAGAATCTGCAATTGGTTTAGCTATATTTATATTACATTATAGAGTCCGTGGTGACATTTCTGTAGGTGGTGCTCCAAGTTTAAGATTTTAAAAGAATATAAAGATTATAGATACTATATTGAATAATATATATAATTTATTTTTAAGGGTATGTACAATTTAAAGAAGATGTAGCTTAGTGGAAGAGTGTTGGTTTGTCACATCAAAGGTCGCGGGTTCGAAACCCGTCATCTTCGTTAATAAAAATTAGTTTGTTATGTTTTTAAAAAAAAGAAAAGCGACCACTCCAGGTTCGCGTCATCAATTACTTGCAGAAAAAAGTTTATTATATAAAAATTCTCCAATAAAAAGTTTATTAAGTCGAATAGCAAAAAAAGGAGGTCGAAATGCTAATGGACATATTAGCATGCGACATCGCGGTGGGGGGAGTCGACGTCTTTATCGAAATTTAAATTGGACAATGAAAGAGTTACAAGGGATTGTAGTTGGTATTGAGTATGATCCAAATCGAACAAGCTTATTGGCTCGTATTTTTAATCTTGAAACAAATGAATATCATTATACATTAGCAAACAAGTATTTATATCCAGGTACAAAAATTCAATATGCAGAAGAAGCAATTGATATTCGAATAGGAAATAGATTACCTTTGATTTATATACCAGCAGGTAGTATAATTTCATTAGTAGGATTAAATAAAAAAAACTGGCCTTTGTATGCACGCTCTGCTGGGACAAGTTGTCAATTATTACAAAAAGGTCCTATTATCTCTAAAATTAGAATACCGTCAGGAAAAATTGTATATATAAGTTCTAAAACTTTAGCAACAATAGGTTCAATTGCAAATGAAACACATAATTTGCGTGTAATAGGTAAAGCAGGTAAAAATAGATTAAAAGGTTGGCGTCCGATTGTTCGTGGTGTAGCGATGAATCCTGTTGATCATCCTCATGGTGGTGGGGAAGGTAAGACATCGGGAGGTCGTCCGTCGGTAACACCTTGGGGTAAACCAACTAAAGGTCAACCTACTGTTAAAAAAATAAAAAAAAAAACAAAAACAAAAAATAAATAATATGTCAAGATCAAGTTGGAAATTACGATATTTACCAGAGGCTATAATACGATTAAAAAAATTAACTGCTCATAAAGTTCCAGAAATATGGTCGAGATCTGCAGTTATTCCTTCATTTTTGGTTGATCGAACAGTAAAAATACATACAGGAAAAGAATTTAAGAACCTAAAAGTAACTGAAGATAAAGTAGGTTATAAATTTGGTGAGTTTATTTTTACAAGAAAATCATATATATATAAAGGAAAAAAAAAAATAATAAAAAGAAAAAAATAATAAATGGGTCAAAAATCATCACCATTAAGTGTAAGAGAAAATTTTAGATATAATGTTTGGGGTTCTGTATTTGTAGAAGATTATCAACTACGAGAATATATATTGTATTATTTTTTAAAAAAAGGGTTGTTAGTTAATGAACTGACTTTAAAAAAAGAAGGTAATACATTATTTGTTGAATTAGAATTCCTAGTATCGAGATCGTCTATAATATATACAAGAAGATATCGTCGTTTTTTTAAAAAAAAAATAAATAAAAGTACATCTACACGAAAAATACGTTTATCTTCTCATAGATTAAGAGGATTTAAACGTTATGTATTATCACATTTTTTAGAATATAAAAAAAAAAATTTTTTTAAAAGTTCTAAAGTAAGTAGATATATGTTAAATATAGCTCGATACTATTATAAAATGAACAATAAAAAATCGCTAGAACAAAAAAAATTAGCTGATTTTTTAAAATTATTATGTAAGTTATATAATGTAGGTAGAGTACATTTTTCAGCTAAACGGTTAGAAAAACGTTTAGATGGTAATTTAATTAAAGCAGTATATAGAAATGCTAAAAAACAAGGTTTATTACGATCTATAAAAGAAAAAAATATTCAAGATTTAGTTTTATTATTAACCTTATTAATAGATCATGGAGAAATAAAAGCAGCTACTATAAATAGAGTTATTACTAAATATTTTACTTGGTTACCAAAACGTCACCATAAAGAATTTTTTGTTTTTGTACGTGATTTTTTCAAATTAATTTATAATATGGATAAAAAACATAAAAATTTTCTATATGGATTAAAATTTGTTGTAAGCGGTAGATTATTAGGTAAAACTAGAGCAAGTAAAAATAGTAGCATAGTTGGTCGTGTGTTTACACAGACACTAAGTGTCAATGTTGATTATTCAAAACTAACTTCCTACAGCAGATTGGGTACTTTCGGGTGGAAAATTTGGATTGCTAAAACTAAAAGATAAAATAAATATTTATGTTAATGTCACCACGAAAATTTAAATTTAGAAAAGTACAAAAAGGAAGTATACCAAATACTGTATTATCAGAATCAGCAAAGATAAATTTAGGAACATATGCTGTAAAGGCTGCAGAATTTGGTATATTAACAGGAATGCAATTAGAAGCTGCTAGAAAAGTGATAATGAAAAAAATAAAAAAAAAAGGAAAATTATGGGTAAAAGTTTTTCCACATTTACCAAAAACAAAGAAACCTGTTGAAGTACGGATGGGAAAAGGTAAAGGTCCTGTAGATACTTGGGTTGCAAAAATACGACCAGGTATGATTTTGTATGAAATTGAGGGTATTTCTCCAAAATTAGCAAAAGAAGTTTTTTATTTAAGCGCACACAAGTTACCCATTTTATGTAAATTAGTAGAACGAATATGAAAAATATAAATATAGATAATTTATTATATAATTTAGTTAATACACGTGCTTATATTATGTCAGAACCATTAAAAAATGGTTTAGTGTTATTAGCAAATAATACAGTATCTTTTTTAATTACAAAAGAAGAATTTGCACGATTAAATACACAAGAGCCAGGATCTGAAATTTCAGTTGCATTTAAAAAATTGCATTTTAAAGAAGAACAAATTCAAAGTACATACATAAGATATCCTGTAGTAAATAAGGTACAAACCACATATAAAGATTTTTTACAAAATCTTTTTAAAATATATACTTCGCAAGTATACATTAATTCTGAACCTTTACATTTATCATATAATTTAAGTAAAACCAAAGATGAATATTTGATTAGAGTTTTAGGTATAACTGGGACAATTCCTATTTCTGAAGTTATTGATCAGTTAGTAATATTTGTTCCACTTTTTTGGCAACAATTTGATCTGGAAGAGTATCCATTTATTAAAAAATATAAAGAATGTTCAGAAAAGGAATTTGAATATGCACTAGAGGAATTCGAAACTATTGTAAATCCTTTTTTTAAGGCAGAAGTTTTACAAAATTATTTGAAAGCATATATGTTATCTTTAGATTTTAAATTAAATGTATTAATAAGATCATTAAATGTAAACTTTGAATTAGATGTAGAACGTGAAACTTACAAAATAAGACGAACTAATAGAAAAGCAATTCGATATATACCTAAATTTAAAATGCCAATAGAATTTAATGTATCTTCTTTGAAAGAACAATTAGAGGAAATGGAGATGGAAACAGATTTTTATGATGAAATTCGTATTTTATCACGATATGAAAAGATAGTAAAAAAGTTTATTAAAGAAGAAAGAAAATTAAAAATTGTTGAAACACAAGAATCCGCAAAAACTTTAATAAAAGAGGAATCGTCTTCTACAAAAGAAGAGAAAAAAACCAATAATAAGGTATATTTGCAAGAAAATCAAAATACTATCAATAAAAATCGTAATTTTAATATAAAAAAGGCCCCAAAAATGGGAAAATTTAAAAATAATAAAGAAAATAAAAGTTAAACTATGGAAAGAAAATTCACTAAAAAAAAGCTTCGTCAAGAATTAGTACAAATACATATAGATAGTTTTAATACATTTTTATTAGCTTTTGATAATTCAAATGAAATTCTAAATATAGAAGGTTGGGCTAGTTTTCGATTTAACAAGGAGTTATTTATAAGGGATTTGAATAGATGGTCTTTCTTAACAGAAAAGCTATCATCAAATATTCGTATTTATTATCCAACAATTGAAGACGAAGGAAAAGCTATAAAAAAAATAAAAGAAAATAAAAAAGTAATACCGATTTTATTTTATCATAACGGTAATTTTTTCTTTAAAGATCAAATACAAGCGATCCAAGAAAAAGAGATTATAGAAAAATTATTTCAATTTTTTTCTTTGTATAAAAAATTTTATTTTATTTTAAAAGTTCACTCAGCTATAATTAAAGAAAATTAAACTCTTTAAAAGATTAAAGCGCGAATAGGATTAAGAAAGCAAACATCATAGCAAATAAGGCAATTGCTTCTGTTAAAGCAAAACCTAAAATTGCCATACGGAACATTTCTTCTTTTAGGTTAGGATTACGAGAAATACCTAAAATTAATGCGGCAAAAATAGTACCAATACCTGCACCAGCTCCGGCTAAACCGAAGGTTGCAATACCCGCTCCGATAAATTTAGCAGCTTGTAATAGCATAAAATATATACGGGGTATGAAATCTTTTTAACTAAAAAGATACAATAGGCTTAGCAGGATTTGAACCTGCATTTCTACCGTTATGAGCGGTATGTTCTGACCGTTAAACTATAAGCCTTTTCAAAATTTTTAAAATGTATGATAAGTATAACTCAATTAATATTTTTTTTTTTAATAGTATTTTTAATATTTGGAGATGTAAAAACCGTTATAAATAAAATAAAAAAATTATTTTCTGAAAAAAAAGAAACAAAAAAATAAAATCTAATAAAAATGTTGTATTTGAAAGAAATATATTATCGTTTAGTATTTATACTATTTTCTTTTTTGATTTGTTTATTTATTATATATATCTATAAAGAAGAAATTGTATTTATAATAATATTACCGTCTTGGTTATCAAAATTTCCAATCGAATATTTTATTTTTACAGAACCAAAAGAAATTTTTTTATTTTATTTATCCTGTTTTTTATTTGTGGGTTCATTATTTGTTTTTCCATTGATTATATATTCAGTATACGAATATTTACGTCCAGCATTATATAAAGATGAGGATACAAAATTGAGTAAAATAAAAGTATATTTTAATAAAATCTATTTCATTTCTAACATGTTTATATTTTTTGTATTCATTCCAATATTTTGGAATTTTTTTTCTTCTTTTGATAAACATTCAGATTTAATTTTATTTTTTTTAGAACTTAGCGCAATAAACTACTTTAATTTTTTATTTTCAATTTTTATAATGAGTAATGTATTAATAATATTTTTATTTATATTATTAAAAATTTTTTTAAATAAAGGAATTTCCTTTATATTAGAAATAAAAAAATATTTAATTTTTTTATTTCTAATATTTAGTACAGTGATAACACCACCAGAATTAGAATTACAAATTTTTATGTTTGTTTTTCTGTATGTATCATTAGAAATTGTTATTTTTATAAATTTAATTTTAACAATTTATAAATTAAAAATTATAAAGGTAACCAATTAAATGTTAATAAAATTGAAAAGGTTAACATTAAATACCCTAAAGAAAAAGGTAAAAAAATTTTCCAACCTAGTAACATTAATTGATCATAACGATATCTAGGTAAAGCAGCACGCATCCAAATAAAAGCAATAACAAATATACATAATTTGCTACCAAACCAAAAAGATTGTGGTATAAAGCTTAAAAATTCAAATGGAGGTAACCACCCACCGAAAAACAAAATAACAGTTAATCCACTCATTAGTAACATATTAGCATATTCACCCAAAAAAAACAAAGCAAAACCCATTGCAGAATATTCTACATTATATCCCGAAACAAGCTCAGCTTCGGCTTCAGGTAAATCGAAAGGATGTCTATTAGTTTCTGCTAAAGCGGATATAAAAAAAAGTATAAAAACAGGAAATAACGGTATAACATACCATATATCTTTTTGTGCTAATACAATATCATTTAAATTATAAGAACCAGCACAAAGTACAACAGTTACTATAATAAATCCTATGGATACTTCATAAGAAACCATTTGAGCAGCCGAACGTAATGCACCTAAAAAAGCGTATTTCGAATTACTTGACCATCCAGACATAATAATACCATACACACTTAGCGAAGAAATCGCAAATAAGTATAGAATTCCCACATTAATATCTGAGAGTAAAGCTGTTTCATTAAACGGAATTACAGCCCAACCCATTAAGCTTAAAACAAAAGTAATTACAGGAGCAATGTAAAAAATAATTTTATTTGCATTGCTTGGTAGTATTGTTTCTTTTATTAAAAGTTTAAAACCATCTGCTAGAGGTTGTAATAATCCATAAACACCAATAACATTAGGACCTCGACGTCTTTGCATGGATCCCATAATTTTTCGTTCAGCTAATGTAAAATAAGCAACTGATAACAATAATGGAACAATAATAATAAGTATTTTTATTAAAATAATAAGCATAAATATTTTCAAAATACGGAGAGAATGGGATTCGAACCCATGATACAAAAAAAATGTATGTTGGTTTAGCAAACCAAAGCTTTCAGCCACTCAGCCATCTCTCCTTTTGTAATAAAAGAAAATTAAATCTTTGATTTAAATAGCCTTAAACCTTTTCTTTTTTTTCTTCTGCTTTTAGGAGGTCTACAACCATTAAAAGGTAGAAGTCTTACATGTTCTATAACTGATTTTCTATGCCGTTGAGCATAATATTTTACTCTTCTCAAAACTTTTTTTTTTAAGTTTTTAGGTACAATAAGTTTTACTAAAACTTTTTTTTTAATTGAAGTTTTTTTTACTTCAGTAAAAAAAGCAGTAATAACCAAATGACAAATTGATTTGTAATTTTTTTTAGATGAGTTTAGTTTGATTTTACCCGCGCTCATTTTTATTAATACATTTCCTTTTTTATCAGTTAAAGTTAACATTGTATTATTTGGAGTAATCTTTACAGTTATAATATATTGAGGCAAGGTTTCTACATTTTTATTTGGAATATTCCGATATGTTTGATATCCCGGTATAAAAAAACGATTTGAATGCTTAAATAATTTACTATTTATTTTTGTGATTGAGTATTTCAACTCTCGTGAATATAAATTATTTAAGTCATATGCTTCAGAAGATGCTAACGAAAAGTCATCTTTAAAAAAAGTTTTCAAGGTTTGAATTCTCTTGTATATTAATTTTTTATTCTTTTTTAAAATTGATTTTTTTACTTTTTTAAAAGTAAAATCATTTGAAGTTACATTTTCTTCATTTGCAATTTTAGTATTTGAATCTTTTATTTTTAACATCTGTTTCTCAAAAGAATCAAATATTTTATTTTGTTTCTCTTGTAAGCTTATTAATTGGCTTTTTGAAAGATTTTTTGTATCCGTATACGCTTTATTTTTTATTTTTAAGCTTCGAATTCTTTCTTGTAACCTAAAAATACTAATAATTCTGTTGTAAAATAATTTAGAATATTGGTCTATAACTAAATTTTTAAAACAATGATTTTTATATTGTTTTAAGAAATTTTTTTTTAGTTTTTCATAGCTTCCTTCTTGTATCTCTCTATTATTTGCTGATAAAAAGGAAGTAATTTTACGATAAATTTGATTAAATATGATTGTAGAAAAAACATTACTATTACTATTAAGACTTTTTTTTATAAAATCAGCTTTATTTTTAAAATTCAAATTTAGTTCTTTTTGGGTGTCTAAAAAATTTTTTTTTTTATTAAACTCTGTTAAAGGTTTATCATTTGTAATTAGTCTGCTTGTTTTATAAAAGTTATACAAAAAGGTATTTCTCAAAATTGTCAATCTATCTTGTCGTATTTTTTCTTCTTGAATATATAATGCTGTTTCTTTTTCAATTTCTAAATTTATATTCTTTTGTTCTAAAGCTGAAATTTCATTATTGACATTATTAGTAGAAGTTTCTTTTTTTAAATCTAAATCCTTTGGAGAGAGTTCCTTAGTATAATTCTTAGATTTATTTTGTGACTTATACTTATTTTTCCAATAATTTCTTTTTCTTTTTTTAGTTTTTGACTCATATTTAAAATTAATATTATTGGAATTTTCAATATTATTAATGTTTGATTCTAATTCCTTATTACTATTTGCTTCAGTTTTTTGATTTTTAGAATAAAAAATTTTTTGGCTATCTTCTTCATCAAAAGAAGAATTTTTTTTGTTAAAAATATTATTATGAATATTTTTTTTTTTTTGTTTAGATACTTTAGTATCGTTTATATTTATTGGTACTTTAGTACCTGTATTAGAAGTATTATAAAAAAAATTTTTTTTTTTAGCCATTTTTTAATTTTTTTTTAGTTTTAGCATTAGTATGTGTTCTCTGGCCTCGTGTAGGAAACCCTATTTTATTTCTTATTGCTTTATTATTTCTTAATTTATTAAAGTAAGATTTATTATCTTTTTGATATCTTTTTAAATTATTTTCAATTAAAAAGTAAGATTTTTCTGTATAAGTTAATAAAGTATAAAGTTGATCTTCACGTAGTGTTTTGAAATTTAAGTATGGTAAAATACCAACGTGATTACAAATTTTTAAAGCAGTATTTCTACCAATGCCATAAATATTTTCTAAATTAAGTAAAACGGTTTTTTTATTAAATATTTTTTTTTTTAAAAAAGCCATAATTATAGTTTGTTTTATTGAGAACCAAAAAATTTGACAAAAAAATTAAATTCAAGGTGTAAAATTTGTAATAATGTAAAAAAAACCAAATCAATTGGTTAAATTATTTTTAATTAACTATGGATAGTTATCTATTTAAAACTTTTTTAACAGAATTTTTTCTGTTAATTTCTATTTTATCAGCATTATTATATAATGCATTTGTCGTGTCATCAAGTAAACACAATTTTCCATTATTAGATAAAGAAACTTTTACTCAGTCAATTTTTATAATGTTCATATCTTTGTTGATAAGTTGCGGTATAGATTTTGGTAGTATTTCTGTATTAAATTTATTTACAAATGATTTTACAGCATTGTCAATAAAAAGTATCTTGTTATTCACAGTAATCGGAGCATTGATTTGTGGAAAACCTTATTATATTTCAAGAAATATTAATTTATATGAATATTATATTATTGTTTTATTAGCTGTGTTCTCTTTATTATTTTTAGCTAGTGCAACTGATTTAATATCCATTTATTTATGTTTAGAAATGCAGTCTTTGTGTTTTTATATATTAGCATCATTTAATCGTTATTCCGTATTTTCTACTGAAGCAGGATTAAAATATTTTGTACTAGGTGCTTTTGCTTCTTGTTTATTTTTATTCGGTTCTTCACTGTTATATGGGATTACTGGAACAACAAATTTATCTAATTTTGCTTTATTATTTTCAGAAGGTTTAACCGTAGATTTAGATTTATCTATATTTTATTTAGGTATTATGTTCTTATTAATAACATTATTATTTAAACTAACGGCTGCGCCTTTTCATATTTGGTCTCCAGATGTTTATGAAGGTTCACCGCTAAACTCTACAATAATTTTTGTATTAGTACCTAAAATTATTTTTTTATTATTAATAATGCGATTATTTTATTCTTCTTTTTTTCCATTTTTTTCCGATTTTCGTAATTTGTTTTTAGTTTGTGGTATAATTTCAGTTTTATTTGGATCTTTTTTAGCATTAAAACAAAAACGTTTAAAAAAACTTTTAATTTATAGTTCTATAAGTCATGTTGGTTTTTTATTATTAGCTTTCTCTACAGGAAGTTTTTTAGGTGCTGTATCTGTTTTTTATTATATAATTTTTTATATAATCACTGGTTTCTTATTGTGGGGGGTTTGTAGTTTATATTCAAACAAAACTTCTTTATATTTAACAGATTTTGCATCATTATCAAGAACAAATTCTGCTATGAGTATTGCAATAGCCATTGCATTTTTTTCTTTAGCAGGTATACCACCTTTAGTAGGTTTTAGTATGAAATTTTTCATTTTTTCTGCTGCAATTGAAGCACATTTATTTGATATAAGTTTGATTATTATTTTACTAAGCGTTATTGGTGGTTTTTATTATTTACGTGTAGTTAAAATTATATTCTTTGAAAAAGACGAAAAAAATATTTTTTTAACAGAAAACATGTATTCTAAAGATTTGGTTTATATACTAATTTCAATGAGTTTTGTTCTTATTTTATTTGGTTTTATAGATCCATCAATATTTTTATTATACTCGTACAAAATAGTCTTAGGTTTAATGTGCGTATAATTTTTAATTTTATTTTTTCTTTTTAAATTTTTTTTATTATAAATATCGTATGATATTATTTAAAAAGTTTTCTAATATTATGTGTAATCTAATTCCAATAACAGTAGTACAAGAAGTACGCGGGGAAGGAATTTTTACTTTATTACCACAATATTTACCTATAGTCACAAATTTTTTAAAAAATCATATTCATACACAATATAAAATTTTATCTGCAATATCCGGAGTAGACTTTTTAGGAAAAACTTATAGATTTTCAGTTTGTTATGATTTCTTAAGTTTACGATTTGTAAATAGATTACGAATTAAAACTTATGTTAATGAAATCACACCGGTACCTAGTATTGTTGAAATTTTTCCAAATTCTAATTGGTGGGAAAGGGAAGTTTGGGATATGTTTGGTATTTTTTTTGAAAATCATCCAGATTTACGTAGAATTTTAAGTGATTATGGTTTTGAAGGTTACCCTATGCGAAAGGATTTTCCTTTATATGGGTATGTAGAACTACGTTATGATGAAAGACATAAACGTATCGTGGCGGAACCAGTGGAGTTTACTCAAGAATTTAGATCTTTCGAGTTTACAACTCCGTGGTAAAAGTTATTATTTATCTAAAAAATAAAAATTTAGTATAACATATATATGGTTTTAAAAAAAGATCAATTAGTACATCAAGTTAAAAATTTCACAATTAATTTTGGACCACAGCATCCAGCTGCTCATGGTGTGTTACGTCTTGTATTAGAATTAAATGGTGAAGTAGTTGAAAGAGCAGATCCTCATATTGGATTGTTACATCGAGGAACAGAAAAACTAATAGAATATAAAACATATTTACAGGCTTTACCTTATTTTGATCGTTTAGATTATGTTTCAATGATGTCTCAAGAACAAACATATTCTTTAGCGGTTGAAAAATTGATTGGAGCTGAAGTTCCTATACGTGCTCAATTTATTCGAGTACTTTTTTGTGAAATAACTCGAATATTAAATCATTTATTAGCTGTTGGTTGTCATGCTATGGATGTAGGTGCAATGACACCATTTATGTGGGCGTTTGAAGAACGAGAAAAGTTAATGGAATTTTATGAACGTGTTTCAGGAGCTCGTATGCATGCTGCATATATTCGACCAGGAGGGGTTGCTCAAGATTTACCTTTAGGGTTACTCGACGATATTTATTTATTTGCTGAACAATTTCCAACACGTTTAGAAGAGATTGAAGAAATGTTAACTTCAAATCGTATATGGAAAGAACGTTTAGTAGATATTGGAATTGTTACCGGAAAACAAGCATTAGACTGGGGGTTTAGTGGTGTAATGTTACGGGGATCTGGTATACCTTGGGATTTAAGAAAAATGCAACCATATGAAGTTTATGAAAAATTAGATTTTGATGTACCAGTAGGTACAAATGGAGATTGCTTTGATCGTTATTTATTGCGTGTAGAAGAAATGCGTCAGTCTTTAAAGATAATAAAACAATGTTTAAATTTAATACCAGAAGGTACTGTAAAAACTTCAAATAAAAAAATTACAGCACCCTCACGTATTGAAATGAAACAATCAATGGAAGCATTAATACATCATTTTAAATTATACACTGAAGGATTAGTGGTAGAACCGGGTGAAACATATACAGCAACTGAAGCTCCAAAAGGCGAATTTGGTGTATATTTAATTTCAGATGGTTCAGATCGTCCTTTTAGATGTAAGATTAAAGCTCCAGGTTTTGGTCATTTACAAGCTTTAAATGAAATGTCTCGAGGTCATATGATAGCAGATGTAGTGACAATCATAGGTACACAAGACATTGTTTTTGGAGAAATAGATAGATAAAAAGTATGTTGTCTTTATTAATTTTATTTTCAATATTTAGTTTTATTCATGTTTCGTTTATTAAATCTTCAAAAGAAGGGGAAATAAAAAAATACGCTTTATTTTATTCTGGTTTTATATTTTTAATTTCTCTATTTTTATGGATAAATTTTGATTTGTTAAGTCCATCTTATCAGTTTATAATAAATATAAATTGGATACCGATCTATAATTATACTGTTATATTTGGTGTTGATGGATTATCGTTATTTTTTATTTTATTAAGTACTTTATTAATATTTTTATGTATATTAGGTAGTTGGGAGACAGTAAAACATTCAATTAAAGAATATTTTTTATGTTTCATAGCTCTAGATATTTTGTTAATATTAGTATTTAGCGTAGGGGATATATTTTTATTTTACATATTTTTTGAAAGTATATTAATTCCGATGTTTTTAATTATAGGTATTTGGGGTTCGAGAGAAAGAAAAATTAGAGCTGTGTATTTATTTTTTTTTTATACATTAATAGGTTCCTTATTTATGTTACTTGCTATATTATATATCTATAATAAAGCTGGTACTACTAATTATGAAGCAGTACTACGTTTAAGTTTTTCTGTAGAAGAACAAAAATGGTTGTGGATGGCTTTTTTTTTATCTTTAGCTTCTAAAATACCATTATTTCCGTTTCATGTTTGGTTACCTGAAGCACACGTTGAAGCGCCAACATCAGGTTCAGTATTATTGGCTGGAATTTTATTAAAATTAGGAACTTATGGTTTTTTACGTTTTTCATTACCATTATTTCCAGATGCTTCGTTATATTTTTCACCATTAGTATTTACATTATCAATATTAGGTATAATTTTTACATCATTAACAGCAATGCGTCAAACAGATTTTAAACGAATTATTGCTTATTCTTCGGTAGCTCATATGAATTTAGTATTAATGGGAATTTTTAGTTTTCATTTACCAGGTTTAGAAGGAAGTTTATTACAAAGTTTAAGCCACGGGTTTGTTTCTAGTGCATTATTTTTTTTAATTGGAGTATTATACGATAGATATCATTCTCGATTAGTTTTATATTACGGCGGATTAGTGCATATTATGCCCTTATATACGTTAATATTTTTACTATTTACTATGGCTAATATAGCATTACCAGGAACCTCTAGTTTTATTGGAGAATTTTTAATTCTAGCTGGAATTTATAAATATAATACTATTGCAGCGATTTTAGGTACAACTGGTATGATTTTAGGTGGTGCTTATTCTTTATGGTTATATAATCGTATAGCATATGGTAATATAAAAATTGATTATACATTACAATTTAGTGATTTAAATTTAAGGGAATTTAGCATTTTATTGCCGTTAATTTTAGGTACATTAATTATGGGTATTTATCCAAATATTTTTTTGGATTATATACATTCATGGTTTTTTTATGTATTAACTCCGTTTTTAATATAACAAAACATATAAAAATATGAATTTATTTAAAAAATCTATTGCAAAATATACTTATTATCAAAATAGAGATTTGATATATAAATGTAGTATAGACAATATATATGAAATACCAAAAATAACTAATTCAATTGTTATTCAAAAAAAAGAGAAATTGGAAGATATCTTTCCATATATTTCTTCATTAATTTTGTTATTAGATAAGATACCGTTTTTATTACAAATAAAGCGATCTCCAGATAAAAAAGTAATAGGTACTGTTATTGGAGCAAAAGTTTTATTAAACCTAGAAGAAACAATATCTTTTTTACTCCGAATAAAAAACGAAGGCTCACAACACGATTATTTATCTAAAGATTTAAATAGCAACGTTTATGTATTTAAAATGAATATTTTTGATGAGTTTTTAGGTCTTTATGAAAAATATTCAATGTTACAAGATTTTTCTTTAACTTTACATTATAAAAATTGTAAAAATGAAAAAGAAAGATATTTATTAGTGTCGAATTTAATTAACGCATAAAAAAACTATGGAATTATTAATTATATTTTTACCTTTAATTGGTTCACTTTTTAGTGGTTTAGGTGGTCGATTTTTAGGCCCAAAAGGGGCTGGGTTGTTTACTACAAGTAATATGTGTATTACTCTTTTAATATCAATGATAACATTTTACAAAGTTGGTATTTGTGGTGAAACTACAACAATTGTTGTGAGTTCTTGGATAAATTCAGAATTATTTAATGTATCATGGGGGTTTTTATTTGATTCTTTAACTGTTGTAATGTTAATAGTTGTTTGTACAATCTCAACATTAGTTCACTTATACTCTATGGAGTATATGTCTCATGACCCTCATTTACCACGTTTTATGTCTTATTTGTCCTTATTTACATTTTTTATGTTAATTCTTGTGACAGCAAATAATTTGTTGCAAATGTTTGTAGGTTGGGAAGGAGTTGGATTATGTTCTTATTTACTAATTAATTTTTGGTTCACAAGAATACAAGCAAATAAGGCAGCAATAAAAGCAATGTTAATGAATCGAATTGGAGATTTTGCTTTAGCTTTAGCAATTTTTTTCTCTCTTTATTTATTTAGTTCCTTGGATTATGCAACAATTTTTAGTTTAGTACCTTTATATAAGGACTATTATATAAATATTTTAGGATTTGATATTATAGGATTAGAGTTTTTGTCTTTACTTTTATTTTTAGGCGCGGTAGGTAAATCAGCTCAACTGGGTTTACATACTTGGCTTCCTGATGCCATGGAGGGTTTGTTTTGGTTTAGGGCTCTCCTTAAACTTCACTATATGCGGGAACATCCTGTATTAATTTTTAGTCCACTCAAGAATTGTCTTGCTCGGAAAAATCTAAAAATTGGGACAATCCGCAGGAAATTTTTTTTAATATTATAGGTACTTTTTATTTTTATGTTAGAAAAAAGATCCTCAGAGACTTTATGTGAAGTATTAAAATTTGATACTGATTTTTTAAGTTGGTTTGTTGGTTTTACGGAAGGTGATGGGTGTTTTTCTTTAACTGGAAAAAGGGGTTATTTAGAGTTTAAAATTACACAATCTAGTCATGATGCTCAAGTTTTATTTTATATAAAGAAAAAATTAGGTTTTGGTTCTGTTACAGTACAAGATAAACAAAATAAAACTCATCATTTTCGTGTACGAGATAAAAAAAATTTGTTAATTTTAATTTCTATTTTTAATGGTAAATTTTTAACTGAAAAAAAACAGTTACAATTTAAAAAATGGTTAGTTTGTTTTAAGGAACGTTATGGTACTAATGTAGAATTTAATCCTAATTACAATTTTGATTTTTTAACATTAAATTCTTCTTGGATTTCTGGTTTTACAGATGCTGAGGGTTGTTTTACAGTTTCTGCTGTAGAACGATCTCCAGGATATACACAAATCCATGTACGTTTTATTCTTTCACAAAAAGGAGAAAAAGAGTTGTTAGAGAAAATAGCTTTGCTTTTAAATGGTCGATTATATTTTTTAAAATCTTATGAAGGCTATAATTTAGTTGTAACTTTAAGTAAATTAAAAAAAGTTATTCATTATTTTTCTAAAATACCATTACGCACCAAAAAACATATTGGGTTTTTAAATTGGCTAAAAGTTTATAATTTAGTTCAAAAAAAAGAGCATTTAACTTCAGAAGGTTTGTTAAAAGTTAAGGAATTAATTAGTAAAATCAATAAAAAATTTTAATAAAGATAAAGTCCGAACACTTATGAGAATAAGTGCGTGCGTATAATTTTTAATTTACGCCAACAGATTTTTGCCTACACCGGTCTCAGCATTAATTCATGCTGCAACTATGGTAACAGCGGGTGTATTTTTAATCGCGCGTTGTTCTCCAATTTTTGAGTATTCACCATTTAGTTTATCTGTAGTAACATGTATTGGTGGGATGACTGCTTTTTTTGCAGCAACAACTGGATTATTACAAAATGATTTAAAAAAAGTTATTGCATATTCAACTTGTAGTCAATTAGGTTATATGGTTTTTGCTTGTGGGGTATCAAATTATGCAGTAGCAGTATTTCACTTAGCAAATCATGCTTTTTTTAAAGCTTTATTATTTTTAGGTGCTGGATCTGTAATACACGGTGTTTCAGATGAACAAGATATGCGTAAAATGGGAGGTTTACGACGTTTATTACCTTTTACATATGCCATGATATTAATAGGATCTTTAGCGTTAATGGGTTTTCCATTTTTAACTGGATTTTATTCAAAAGATGTTATCTTAGAAGTAGCGTATGCTCGTTATGATACCATTTCACATTTTGCGTATTGGTTAGGAACTTTTGCAGCTTTTTTCACAGCATTTTATTCAATGCGTTTAATTTATTTAACTTTTTTAGCAGAACCAAATGGAAAAAAAATTATTATTCAAAATGCACATGAATCAGGTTGGAAAATTATGTTACCTTTAGGGATTCTAGCAATACCTAGTATTTTTATAGGATTTATTTCGAAAGATTTATTTATAGGATTAGGTAGTGATTTTTGGGGAAATGCTATTTTTCAACATCCAACATCTTTTCAATTAATTGATGCTGAGTTTATGGAAATAACGTATAAATTATTACCTTTATTTTTTAGTTTTAGCGGAGCCATTTTAGCTTATATTTTATATACTTTTAATTTTAATAGTTTATATCGCTGGAAAGTATCTCCAGTTGGTCGATCAATATATAATTTTTTAAGTAGAAAATGGTATTTTGATCGTATATATGTTGAATTTGTAGGACAAAAATTGTTAAAATCAGGTTTTGATTTTACTTATAAATTGGTAGATAGAGGAATAATCGAAACATTTGGTCCTTTTGGTTTTGTACAAGGGGTTACTAAACTTTCAACTAATATTATTGAAATGCAAAGTGGTCATTTGTATCATTATACATTTACTATTTTAATAGGTACATCTGTTTTATTATTAAGTATGACTTTATTATTAAAAATGTTTTCACTGAAATTATTAATTTTATTAAGTATTGTATTTATCTTTTACATGTAATACAAAAAGGAGATAAGAAAAATATTTATTATAAATTTTGTTTCGTTTGGGACCCGACTTTTATTAAAGTTTGTTTTTGTACATAAAAGTTTTTGTTTTCAAGTATGTAGCTCAATATAGGCAGAGCAGTAGATTTAAAATCTACTAGGTCAAGGTTCAAATCCTTGTGTACTTATTTTATAAGGTTTTAACTTTATTTGTTTTCAAGCAAAGTAAAAAGTTGTCTACGGCTTTTTATTTTTATGTCAATTTTTTTTGTACTTAATACAATATTTATTTTGTTTTTGTTTTTTTTTTGTGGTTTGTTACTCGAATTCTGGAAAAGAATTAATTTATTAATAACTTTTGATTTTAGCTTGTTTTTTTTTTAACTAAGTACTCCCTTGATTAGAGTTTTAAAACTATCTAAATCAGGCTAAAAAAGATACAAAATATGATATAACTAATAATATATATAATATTAGTAACAACAGTGCTATATTCGATAAAAGTTTGGGGTTATTTGGATTTAATAAAAGTATTTTTAGATTTCTTAAAAGTTATCTTATTATTTCTAATATTAGTATTATTATTAACACCAGGAACCATTAAAGAACTATTATTTGATTATTTATATAATTATTTCCATTTAATGGAGGTTGTACCTAATATAGAAATAAATACTATAGAATTGGTAACAGAAGAACCTATAAAAGAAACAAATCTTATAGATTATGATTTACTTCTAAAGAAAAGGGATGAAATAAATAAAAATTTAGTAGAATTAAATAAATGGAAGAGCGGACAAGAAATAACAAATATGTTATTAGAAGTACAGTTAGAACAATTTCAAATAGCACATACTTTTCAAGTAGAGAATTTGAAGACAATACAAAAATCTATTGATTTAACAAATAAAAACATTGTTTATACTTTAGATTTAAATACTCAAAAATTGATAGAAAGATCTTCTATAGATACTAAAGATTTATTAAATGCTATTCATAAACCAAACTTAGTATTAAAGTCTTTAAAAGAGATTTTAACCGCTGTACATCATCCATCTGTTTTACTTGCGGAGTTGAAAGAATTAAACTTTAATCAAAAGGCTTTGTACGAAACCTTTAATTTAGGTGTTGTGGATATTTGTAAAGTATTAAATGATAAATCTCAATTGAATACTGTAATTACAGAAATGAATCAACAAGTAGACACACTTCGTGAACAATTAAATGATTTAAAGAATCAGAATAAAGAAAGTCTTCGGTTTCTTCAAAAAGAAACTAAAATTATTGAAGAGGAGTTAGAGAAATTAAATACTACTAAAAGCTTTGATAATGTTAATGATATTTTAGTGGTTGATCATTCGGATACTCAGAAGAAAACTCTTCCTCAACAGGTTCTTGATTTCCTTGATTCCTTCCGTAAATGATTTATAGCTAAAAAGTGGTGAGTTAAAAAAAAAAGATTAATAAAGAGAAAGATATGATAAATAAAATATATATTCAGGCAATAAAAATATTAAATTCAGAATTTAGAATACTATTTAATCTACTAGTAGTGATAACAATTCATTTAATAATGAGTGGCTCAGTAGTAGCATATAATATGGTAGGGGATGAAATAAGCCCAGAAACACAGATAGAAAATAACGTAAACAAAGAAAATAAGTTAACAGCAAGTTTATTGTTTGTATCATCAATAACTCTCTGGTTTTTCTTTATTTTAGGTTCAGGAACAGTAGATGGTAGTATATTTGAACAGATTCTAGAAGCTTTTTTGAATGTAAATGATACTGCTTCAACAACATCAGAAATTTTAAGTTCTAATGAAGTAGAAACTGGTACCGATTCAGATTCAGGATCAAATAAGACAAAAGAAGAGGAAATAAATTTTGCTATAGAAGGACCAAGTCCTGTAAAAATAGAAAATGTTATAGAAGAAACAAAACCTCTAGAAGAGCCGAAACTGGATATATTTTCACGGAACAACCCAGAAATGATGAAGTATTTAGATAACTATACCTTTAATGATATGGTAGTTCATCATGTACCGGATAAATGTGATTTCTATAATCCAGAAGATAGAGCAAAATTAAATGCAGATTTATCGGATTTTCATGAGCGTCTTATCGAGAATATGTTAAAAAAAAAACCAAATCCAGAAGCTTTTGTTGACGAGAAACGTTATAAATTAGGTTTAACATTTACTCAAAAATGTTTTGAAAGACCAGAACTTCGAGAGAAATATACAATGATGTTTTTGGATAATTATCCAGAAAGTGGTGCATTATTGGATAAATATCGGGAAAATTTTGGTCCGAAGAATCTTTAATACAATATAAATTAGAACCTGAGTGTATGAAAAATTATATAAATCTAATAGCACTAAAGCGATTAAAACCAGAAAATAGAATTCTATTAAACCTACTAGTAGTGATAACAATTTACTTAATAATGAATGGCTCAGTAGTAACATATAATATGACAGGAGGAGAAGAAAGTCTTGACGCAATAGTAGAGAAAATAGAAGAGCAAGAAAGAAAAATATCTCAAGATTTATTAGCCTTAGAACAAGTAATAACACATACTTATCCTGATGAGGTGACATCTAGAATAATCGAAGCTCTAAAAGCTAAAGAGGAAACACAAAGTTTAGCTTTAGAGATGGAAAGAGATATAGAAGAATATCAACAATTTAAAGAGGAGTTAAAAGCGTTAAAACTAGAAAATATTCAAAGGCAGGAAAAACTGCAAAGAATACGTACTTTAATAGAAGAAAAAGAAAGAAACTAAATAATTAGGGTAAATAAAATAAATATAAAAATAATAGAATTGTTAAATTCTAGATATTATCTTTGGATAAAGATTTTAATGACTCTTGCAATAATGTTTCTATTAAAAAGTACATAAATAAATTGCATGCAAGAGAATACAGATGATCTAACAGAGTGTATTAAAAGAATAGAACCGGTAGAAGACGAAATAACAAACTTAAGAGAAGAGAATTTAAGGCTGCAAATGCTAACTGAAAGTTTAATTAAGGAACATTTTGCTTTAAAAACAGATTTTAAGATTTTAGAGAATTTTGTTAAAGAAGCTTTGGATAATGAAGAAAGGTTGGCAGAAGAAGTAAAAGAAATAAAAAAATTAAAAGGTGTATAAGATAAATTTAATAGCAATTATATTGCTCCATTTAAAGTATAAGTTTTTATTAAATATATTTAGTATATTAATAATATGGTATCTATTTAATAGTACAGAAATGTTTTGTATGCAGGGAAATTCAGAAGAAATAATAGAAAATAGTTTAAACGCAGCAGAAGAACATCATGCTAATATAAATCAAGATTCGTTTTACTTAGATACTTTATTTGATCGTCCTGCTTTTGATGAATTAAGAGAGAATTTAGGGGAACTTTCGACTCCGGGAAGCGAGATAAAAAATCTTGAAGATTATCAGGAACTACAGGATGAACATAAAAAATTGAAACTTCAAGTAATTAAAAATCGGGAAGCAACTGATAGAATGCGTTCAGAATTAGAAACTTTTCAAAAGAATAAATAAAGTACTATTTCTGATTTTAGCTTGTTTTCTTAAAAACTAAGGGTACTCCCTTGAATGGTGTTTTAAAAGGCACGAAAACAGGCTAAAAAACGATAGTTTTTGAATAAAAAAAATACAAAATAAAGAACAATGTCTACACTAACAACAAATTTACAAATATTTGCCTTTATATACTTAAAGAGCAAATACAAAAACATAATACAACTATTCATTTCTTTTTTAATATATTTAGTATTAACAGAAAATAGTAATACTTTGGTATTAAATGAAGAAGTAATAGCTGTAGAAGAAAAAGATAACAAAAATCTAGGTTTAGGGTTAAGTTTATTTATAGGATCTTTATTTATCTTTTATTTCTATTTATATTTAAATGGTAAAGGACCAGATCTACCGCCAAATCTAAATCTAGAAAACATCTTAGCATGTTTTTCAGAAGGTCACGAATACGACCGTATAGAATTGGCACCTATATCTAGTATTAGTTTGGAGAGAAGATTCGAAGAACTAGTAGTGGGTATGGCTCAGATCCAACTTAATCGCCCGGATTTACTAGTTAATGCGGAGGAGAAAGAAAAAATCTTACGGGCAATTTATGATAGTTGCCGGGAAGATCCAGAGCTGCATAAAATTTATTTAGATGTTTTATATGAAATATCTAAAACAATGTAATTAAAAATTTTATGTCATTTTCTGTTGTTTGAGAAAGAATATAAATGAAATGAAAAAATTAGCAAATCTTTTAAGTAAAATAAAGAATGGGTGTTTAGGAAATGCAACAATAATAGAGTTACGATATAAAAAAGAATGGTTAAAACCTTTGTATATTTTATATCGTGAAGGTTATATACAAAATTATAGAATACAAGAAGGAAAACTGTTTATATATTTAAGATATTATAAAGGTAAAAATTGTATAAGAATATTAAAAAATTTTGCAAAACCTTCTCATTTAATGTATATAAAACGAAAACATTTATGGCTTTTTAATCGTTATAGTGGTATTTTAGTTTTGTCGACAATAAAAGGACTAAAAACACATGAAGAATGTTTAGTTGAAAATTTAGGAGGAAAGATATTGTTTTTTGTAGGATAAAAAAATAAAAAGCATGTCAAAAATTTTAGTAAAAGTATTATTTATACCAAAAAAAATAAATATATATATCAGAAATAAAGAAATTTTATTAAGTAGCGATTTTGGTAATATAAAAATAGAAATGCCAAAAAATTTAGCTATAAAAAAAAACGAAAGTTTTATCTCTCTAAAAGCAATGAATAGAGAAGAAAACTTTGGTACATGGTATCAACTATTAAAAAATGTAATACACGGATTATCGCGTGGTTATGTATCTCGATTATTATTAAAAGGTGTGGGTTATAAAGTATTTCCTAAAGAAGAAAATTTGGAAATGAAATTAGGATATAGCCATATAATAAATTTTCCAATAGAAAAAGATATAAAATTAGAAGTATATAAAAACACAATAATTAATTTAAAATCTCCTTTAAAAGATAAATTAGGGTCAATAAGTGCAAGAATGAGATCTAAACGTGAACCAGATTCTTATAAAGGGAAAGGTATTTTATATAAAGGGGAAAAAGTATCTTTAAAAATAGGTAAAAAAGCTTAATTTATATATGCGTAAAATAAATACAGAAATTTTAAAAAAGTTATACGAAAGTTTTTCTTTTATAATGCCTAAATCTTTTAGAGAGCGAGAATACTGGACAGCAGCACGTTTTGGAGATTGGTCAATAATTGATACTTTTAAATATACAAAAAATTTAAAATTAGTTTTAAATTTTTTAACTAAATTAATAAAGCAAAAGAGAAATAAAATATTATTTATTTTAGATCCTTCAATTTATTTATTTTATAAAGATTTTATAAAAGAACATAAACATTTTTTTACAAATGATATTAAAACAGGATTGGAATTCATGCAAAGATCTCCATATTCAAAATACGTAGTAAGTGTAGTATATATAGGTAAAGAAGATACTTTAACAAAGAAAAAAATGAAAATATTAAATTGTCCTGTATTTTTTTTTACGTCGAAATTACACAATACTACTGGTTATGATTATATTAGTTATAATTCTTTAAATTTTCATAGCTCTTTATTTTTCTTAAAATTATTATTAAAAGAAATTCTAAAACCTTCTTTTTCTAAAGAAGAACTAAAAACAAAAAATTAATATATGAAGAATAAATATAAAGCTTTAAAATATAAAGGATTATTACATTTACGAGATACTTTTAAGGAAAACATTCGTGTTTTAAATTTTAAACGACCAAAATGGAATCTTTTAAAAAAAAATTATTTTTTTCAATTTATTGCAAAAAATAAAAAATCTGTAAAAAAAAAACAGAAATTACCTTTCTATACACAAAGTGGATATAATATTTCTCCACGATGGACTAGATTACGTTTTAATTACAAAGAATCTTTAATATCAAAGCTAAAATTATATTATTTTTTTGCTTTAAAAACAAGAGTACATTATTTAAAACGTCAATTCGAAAAATTAAATACTATTGAAGAATTTTTATTACAGATAGAATCACGTTTAGATGTGGTTTTATGGCGTTCGGGTTTTTTTAAAAGCCCAGCAGTTGCTCGTTTTTTTATAAATCACAAAAATGTTTATATAAATGGCAAATTAGTAAATATCACCAATTTAATATTAAAAGGTGGAGATATTGTACAAATTTCTGATCGTTTATTAAATATAGTTAAATCAAGATATGAACAGGTTCGTTCAGCAGGTATTATAGATTTAATCAATACTCGTGGAATTTTAAAAAGAAAATATCGAGGTCGTAATTATAAAAAATATAAAAAATTTCTTACAAAATGGGATTTGATGCGCCGAACATCACAGTATGATAAAGGTCCTGCGTTTATGTTTCCTTTTTTTTTGGAAATCAATTGGGATTCATTGAATATTATGTTTGTTAGAAATTCTAAAAAAGAAGATTTAGCTAAACTATCTTATATTTATAATACAAATTTTAATTTGCCTGCATTACGTAATTATTTGTGGCGTTTATAAATTTCTTATAAATAAATTTGAACAAAAGCGGATATAGATTAATGGTAGATTATTTGTCTTCCACACAAAGGGTATGAGTTCGATTCTCATTGTCCGCATTTTTACTAAAGATAAAAATATTATAATTTTTTGTTATATTTTTTCGTATATAAATAAAAAAAAAAGGGGGGGAGATAGCTTAATTGGTGGAGTATATGTTTTGCACACATGAGGTTGTGGGTTCAAGTCCCATTCTCTCCATATTTAATTTTTAATAAAAATCAAAAAAATAACAGTGATTAAAATTTAAATACTGTAAAAGTATATAGCTCAGCTGGTAGAGCAGTAGACTTTTAATCTATTGGCCCAGGGTTCGAATCCCTGTATACTTATAAAAATAAGAGAGGGTAGTTTAATGGTAAAATATTGGTCTCCAAAACCGACGTTAAGGGTTCGAGTCCCTTCCTTCTTGTTAAGAATAAAAAGATTTTAGAGAAGGGAAGATAAAAGAGGAAGAAGGGGGGAAAGGGGGGTTATTGGAGTTAAGAGAAGGGATGAGTTTGGGTTGGTTGGGTTTTTGTTGTTTTGTTTTGTTTTGTTTTATTTTGGTTTGGGTTAAGTATAAGTCTAAATAAACTATAGTAAAAATATAAATATAAAAGATAATTACTAAAAAAAGGGGTGGTGGGTGGGCTAGGTTTTATAGAGTTAGTTACTATTTAATCCTATCCCTTTTATTTATAAAAACAGATCTTTTTAAACCAAAACAAACCTATCCTTTCTTTATTTAGAAAATAGATTAGATAAATTAATTATTAAAGTAATCTTATTATTTACTGTTATATAACTACTGTTATATAACAAAGGTAATCGAAAATTTAGTTTAGTACAAAGTTTTAGAAAAATAAAACCAAAGTGGCGAAAATGGTAGACGCGCTAGATTTAGGCTCTAGTTCCTTCGGAATAGGGGTTCAAATCCCTTCTTTGGTATTAATAATCGATTAATGTATGGTAATAAAAAACGAGTTAAAATATATTCTAATGAGAATAATATCTTCAAAATATAAGTATCTTTTAAATATAGTTTTTTATTTAATATGTCTTTATATTTTTAGTAACCATTCATATATAGAAAATATGAATGAAGATGGAAATTTTGCAATAAAAGGATTAAAAAACGAAATCAATAAATTACAAAACGAGGCTGGCGTATCTTTAGACAAGAATGCTGTATTAAATCAAGATTTATTCCAATCAAATAAAGACAATACTAAATTAAAACAAGATCTTTTCTTATCAGAAAGTCACGGCCACGATCTAACCGATAGTTTGGAATATTTAAATAGAACTTTTGATAAACAAACAAGAGACACCTTAGAATTAAGACGTTTAAATAGTGAGTTATTTGAAAAACTAAATAACGTATTAAAAGAAAAACTAGAGATTTCAGAAAAATTAAAAGAAAGTGATCAATTAAATTTGAATTCTAAACAGCAACTTGAATATTTAGAACATAAATTGAAAGGGGGTTCTTAAAAAAGCAAAAAAATTACTGGTTTTTTTTTGACTACCTTTTCAAACGCTCTAATTTTATTTTTATTCCTTTGTAGGTTTGGTGTTTATTATAAATTTTGTTTTCGAGTTTGGCGAGTATAGCTTAAATGGTTAAAGTAACAGATTGTGGCTCTGTGGAGTATGGGTTCAAATCCCATTATTCGCCTTTTTGGATAAGTGACCGAGTGGCTGAAGGTGACAGTCTTGAAATCTGTAGTACTGTAAAAGGTACCGTGGGTTCAAATCCCACCTTATCCTATAATTTCATAAATAGATTTTAGAAAAAGCAAACTAAAATTAGAGTTATATAGTAAATAAATAATATACATATAACGAAATAACTCAGTTGGTTAGAGTATGGGTATCATAAGCCTAAAGTCGAGGGTTCGAACCCCTCTTTCGTTAACTAGAATAGCCCCAAAGTAACGGGGTGTAGCGCAGCGGTAGCGCGTCGGTTTTGGGAACCGAAGGTCGTGCGTTCAAATCTCACCACCCCGAGAAGATGTTAAAATTGTGTATATGATACAAGTAGGTACAAAATTAAGAGTTAGTGATAATTCGGGCGGAAGATATGCGTCATGTATAAAAGTGTTAAACGGTAATAAACGTCGTTATGCTCATATTGGTGATAAAATAGTAGTATCTGTAAATTCGTTACGTACAAAACGACGATCACAATCAAAGGTCCAAAAAGGTAAAGTGATGCACGGTATCATAATAAGGACAAAAAGTGGTATAAAAAATGAAACAGGTATACGTACAAATTTTATGGAAAATGCTGTAGTATTAATTAATAAGCAAGGAAAACCTTTAGGATCACGAGTAATTGGAGGAGTTCCACGACTAATACGATATACACGATATATGCGAATAGCAACATTATCTGCAGGATTAATAAAATAACAAAATTATGGCAAGAATAAAACAATTATGCTTAAAATCACGCACAAGAAAAAAAAAATGGAATAAAGTACCTGCATTAGAAAAAAATCCTCAAAAAAAGGGTGTATGTATGAAAATTTTTACAAAAACACCTAGAAAGCCCAATTCAGCTTTAAGAAAAGTTGCGAAAGTACGCTTAACTAATGGTCGTAGAGTAGAAGCATATATTCCAGGTATGGGTCATAATTTACAGGAGTATTCTGTGGTATTAATGCGTGGAGGAAGAGTAAAAGATTTACCTGGTGTAAAATACCATTTAATACGTGGTAAATTTGATTTTGCAGGTTTGCATCAACGAAAAACAGGACGTTCAAAATATGGAGGAAAAAAAGCAACACAAAAAAAATAACCAACTAACTAAAGAAGCTCTAATAAAAGAGATAAAAGTTTTAGAAAAAGAATATCTCCTAAAATTAGCTAGAGAAAAAAAATCTAAAACTTTTAAAAGTGAGAAAACTTTTATAACAAGTTTAATAAATCATCTAATGCGTGATGGTAAAAAAAATTGGGCTCATTTTGTTGTAATGCAAATAGGTACTTTAATAGGTAAACGATTAAAGAAAAGTCCAACTTTTATATTTGATCGTGTATTTGAAATACTTCGTCCTTATATAGAAGTACGAAAGGTTAGAGTGCGCCGAACTACATATATGGTACCTTTTCCTACAACAGAAGAACGTCAAAAACATTTAGTTTCTTTTTGGATATTAGAAACAGTTAGAAAAGAAAAGCGAAAAATAGATTTTTATCAAAAGCTTTTAAGAGAAATTGTATTAATATTATTAAGAAGAGGGGAAACAATGGAAAAAAAAAAAGAGGTTTATACACGTGCGGAAAAAAGTCGCTCTTTTTTACATTACCGATGGTATTAATAAAAATATAAATTATATGCGAAGAATTTTTAAAAAAAAAGTGTCTCTATTTGTAAATCAAACAGGACGATTAATAATAATAAGAAGTGTAAAATTAAAAAATCAAAAATTTTATAAATTCTTACCTTAGAGTGTTAAAGGGCTTATAACTCAGTGGCTAGAGTGCGCCCCTGATAAGGGCGAAGTCAGTAGTTCGAATCTACTTAAGCCCAAAAAACGATATAAAAATATATGTCAGAACAAACAAAATATAGAGAAAAACATGGTTTCCATCTAGTGGATCCAAGTCCATGGCCTTTAGTGGGGGCTTTAGGTGCCTTAATGACAACTTTTGGCGGTGTTATGTCGATGCATGGTTACATAGGAGGTAAAGCATTATGCTCTTTAGGTGTATGCTCTATTTTATATGTAATGTTAGGTTGGTGGAGAGATGTAGTAAGAGAAGGAACATATGAAGGGCAACATACAAAAACTGTACAAGACGGTTTGCGTATGGGTATGATTTTATTTATTGTATCAGAAATTATGTTTTTTGTAGCATTTTTCTGGGGATTTTTTCATTCTTCTTTAAATCCTTCTCCTTTTATTGGGGGTATTTGGCCACCAGCAAATTTAGAGGTATTAAGTCCTTGGGAAGTACCTCTAGTAAATACTTTAATTCTGTTAAGTTCAGGAGCAACAGTAACTTGGGCGCATCATGCAATTATTAGTGGTTTACGAAAAGAAGCTTTAACAGCTTTATATATTACTCTAGTATTAGCGGTATTATTTACAGCATTACAAGCATTAGAGTATATGCATGCACCATTTACAATATCAGATGGTGTATATGGTTCTAGTTTTTACATGGCAACAGGTTTCCACGGTTTCCATGTAATTATTGGAACTTGTTTTTTAGCTGTGTGTACATGGCGATTATATTTAAATCATTTTACACAAGAACATCATTTTGGTTTTGAAGCAGCAGCATGGTATTGGCATTTTGTCGATGTTGTATGGTTGTTCTTGTTTGTATCGATTTATTGGTGGGGTTCGTAAAAAAATAAAAAAATATATATGTTTTATAGTCCATTAGAACAATTTCAAATAATTCCTGTATTTCCTATACATTTAGGAAAACTAGATATATCTTTAACAAATTCTACAATAATAAGCGGTTTAAGCTTATTTTTTTTTCTTACTTTTTTATTTATATTATTAGATCGTAAAAATTATTCATTGTTTTTAGTGCCAAATCGTTGGCAAACAATGATAGAAACTTTATATAAAGTTTTAGTTGGTATGGTTACAGATAATGTGGGACCAAAAGGAGAAAAATATTTTCCTTTTATCTTTACATTATTTTTATTTATTGTTACAAGTAATCTAATAGGTTTAGTACCTTATAGTTTTACACTAACAAGTCATTTAATTGTAACTTTTTCTTTAGCATTAATTGTATTTATTAGTGTAAATATTATTGGTGCACGTCAGCATGGTATGAGAATGTTTTCATTATTTTTACCAGCTGGAACCTCCTTACCGTTAGCATTCTTATTAGTACCTATTGAATTAGTATCTTATATCTTTAAGCCTATTAGTTTATCGGTACGACTGTTTGCAAATTTAATGGCAGGACACACTTTATTAAAAGTTATTGCTGGTTTTGGCTGGAGTTTAATGGGTTGTACTGGGTTATTATTTTTAGCTCATTATGTTCCATTACTAGTTCTATTACCTTTATTTGGTTTAGAATTAGCTGTAGCTTTAATTCAAGCTTATGTTTTTAGTATCTTAAGTTGCATCTATTTAAATGATGCGTTAAATTTACATTAATTAAATTAAATTAGTGTAAAAGACAAAAATGTTTTTTCCGATAGAATATATTATATATATATAAAGTATAATATATAAAAAAAAATAATCAAATATGATTTGTAAAATTTATTTAAAAGCAATCAAGCCTCAAATTATTGAGATTTATAGTAAATTTTTAGAAACAACCTCTTCTAAAGCAGGTTTAGTTTTTATTAAACAAGGTATGCCTCAGCGTATACGAAAAGTATCTTTATATCGTTCTCCACATGTACATAAAAAAGCAAAAGATCATTTTGAGGTTAGAAGTTACCAAGTTTTAATTGTGATAAAAGGTGAAAATAGTTTAAATGTTGTTTCTAATTTATTAAAAATGAAACCAATAGATATTGTTTGTAAACTGACAGTAGAAAATTAATGTAAACTCTAAAGATGTTTTTTAACTACATAAAGATATTAGTGAACACTATATATAAATATAGGAACGAATTTATTCTTTATTTATCTTCACAAGAATATAAAAAAGAATTTAAATTAAAATGGAATATAATAGTTAATTATATCTTATATCCATATCTACTGTCTTTTTTTGTGGCATATTATTCTTTAATGACTGATATTATGTTGTCTGTGTTTCAATGGTGTTGTGGTTCTTGTGGTTATAAAGAATATTATATAGGGTTCATTTTGTTAGTAGGTTTAATAAGACAAGGATTAAATTATGAAAATTTTAAAAACAAAAGTAAAATACAAAATAAATTACGTGTTTTAACATTTATACTGTATTTAAGTTTATTTTTTATAGCACTATATAACTCACAGCCTGTAGTTATCGATACCTGGACAGGAGAAATTTGTCAACGTCGGTATATTTTGATAGAGCCGTTGATCTATGCAAGTATAGCACTTTCGACTTTGTTACCTTTTTTGTTTGTGATAGATTTGCTTCTAATTTTATCTAGATCTAATTTTATATTAACACTTTTGGTTCTGATATTTTTTTTAAGTAGTTGTTATAATTTAAATGTTGAAAGTTATATGTCAACACTAAAAACACTAATGAATCAATCGCATATTCTTGTTAAAAGTCTAAAAAAAATAGTTTATTCCAGTTCGGTAGATTGTATGATGAATTCAGACGGTAATAGAGTTCCTTCTACACCACGGCACATAGAGGCTTTACCTCCAATTACACCATTAGAGGCTGGGCATAGACTAATTCAAGGAACACTTGAAATGGCTACAGGTAACTCCATTACTGGTTTGGAACGTATAACAACTGACCAGCCTATGGCACGCACAACATTTGTACCGCATTCTGATGGAAGTTGTACGTTACGAACTGAACAATCATTATCGTCGATAGATACCGAATTTCGTGATACTGTTAAGGCGGCACGAGAAAAAGGGATAGCAGGTATAAGTAAAAATACTACTGAAACATCAGGTCGATTAGCTGGTACTGCTGTTGGATTAGGTGTTGATGCTCTAACAAAACCTATTGAAGATTGGGCAAATAATCCTAGTGCTATGGATATACGGTTATCCCCTTCAGAATGTTCTAGGTTTAGAGAACAATTATTAGCTAGTTTACGTAAAGTAGGTTCAGAATCTGATAAGTAATTTAATTTATTAAAAAGGATTTAAAATATAAAAAAGATATAAGTGAAAACTATATATAAATATAGGAACGAATTTATTCTTTATTTATCTTCACAAGAACATAAAAAAGATTTAAAATTAAAATGGAACTTAATAGTCTGTTATTTATTGTATCCATACTTAATAGTTTTGTTTTTAGATTATTATTGTCTGGTAAGTGATAGCGTGAAACATGCACTTTATTGGGATTGTAGTTGGTATGGTTATAGAGAATATTATATAGGATTATTGTTATTATTATCAATATTTAGACAATATTTAAATTATCAAATAATACAAAACAAAAGTAAAATTTTTTATTATTAGCTTTATATAAGTCCCAACCTGTTATTATAGATACTTGGTTCGAGGATCGGTGTCAACGCCAATATATAATAAAAGAGCCTTTAATTTATGCAAGCATAACATTAAGTTGTATGATGAATTCAGACGGTAATAGAGTTCCTTCTACACCACGGCACATAGAGGCTTTACCTCCAATTACACCATTAGAGGCTGGGCATAGACTAATTCAAGGAACACTTGAAATGGCTACAGGTAACTCCATTACTGGTTTGGAACGTATAACAACTGACCAGCCTATGGCACGCACAACATTTGTACCGCATTCTGATGGAAGTTGTACGTTACGAACTGAACAATCATTATCGTCGATAGATACCGAATTTCGTGATACTGTTAAGGCGGCACGAGAAAAAGGGATAGCAGGTATAAGTAAAAATACTACTGAAACATCAGGTCGATTAGCTGGTACTGCTGTTGGATTAGGTGTTGATGCTCTAACAAAACCTATTGAAGATTGGGCAAATAATCCTAGTGCTATGGATATACGGTTATCCCCTTCAGAATGTTCTAGGTTTAGAGAACAATTATTAGCTAGTTTACGTAAAGTAGGTTCAGAATCTGATAAGTAATTTAATTTATTAAAAAGGATTTAAAATATAAAAAAGATATAAGTGAAAACTATATATAAATATAGGAACGAATTTATTCTTTATTTATCTTCACAAGAACATAAAAAAGATTTAAAATTAAAATGGAACTTAATAGTCTGTTATTTATTGTATCCATACTTAATAGTTTTGTTTTTAGATTATTATTGTCTGGTAAGTGATAGCGTGAAACATGCACTTTATTGGGATTGTAGTTGGTATGGTTATAGAGAATATTATATAGGATTATTGTTATTATTATCAATATTTAGACAATATTTAAATTATCAAATAATACAAAACAAAAGTAAAATTTTTTATTATTAGCTTTATATAAGTCCCAACCTGTTATTATAGATACTTGGTTCGAGGATCGGTGTCAACGCCAATATATAATAAAAGAGCCTTTAATTTATGCAAGCATAACATTAAGT
>MWWI01000002.1_pt1 | contig 67792 bp, 50 predicted proteins | sample 1047321 | NCBI WGS metagenome assembly MWWI01 (sample SAMN06349966, study PRJNA376086) | soil metagenome | isolation source: FI-1 sample Antarctic (ecotone) soil | place: Antarctica | reverse complement strand
TTAATAACTATTGTGTTACAAAAATAGCTGGAAAAGGAGATCCTATGATAAATGATGATGTTCTACTCGACGGACTCAAAGAATTAGATGTAAGAAATTTACTTTGGAAATACTTGGAAGCCAAAACAGGAAAGAATCAAATTTTAGAATTGGTAAGCCCAAAAGCAATCAGAAATGCGGAATCTGCAATTGAAGATTTATTAAAATTAGCATTAGAAAAATAGTACAATCAGACCGAAAACAAAGAATAGTTTTTGGAAATCTTCAGCACAATATCTTGTGTTTAATAAAATTACTGAAAAATTGACCAAAAGAGCAATTTTTTGAAGTCGCTTGAATACAAGATATTGTGGTTTGACCCTCAAATTTTCGGGAAATTGAAAAAGTTTAAGCATTTCGCGGCTGATAATAGGCAATATGTAAATTATGGTTATTTTCCGCTTAAAGAAGCAGAAAATTAGCTTAGTGGAATATAGATTTGAGCGCGCCTTACTTAAGCCTAGCCAACATTTCTTGATAAACTACGAATTATGATAGGTTTCTCTCCTCTTGTAGCAGAAACGATCTTGCAGAATCGTTACAAAATTCACAACTTGCTCGGTAAGGGCGGAATGGGAGCGGTTTATCTTGCTGAACATTTACTATCTGGTGATGAGGTTGCAGTCAAACAAACCTTTTATGGCGACCATAAAGAATTGAGCGAAGCGTTTTATAACGAAGCGAAATTATTAGCACGGCTAAAACATTTAGCTCTGCCAAAAGTTACTGACTACTTCGCTGAAAACAATTCGCAATTCTTGGTGATGGAATTGATTCACGGTGATGATCTAGGCAGTAGCTTTGACTATAACGGCAAATGCGAACCGATGCCGCTCGAAGATGCCCTAAAAATGTCTGAACAGTTATTTGAAACACTTGCGTATCTACACTCACAAAATATACTACATCGTGATTTAAAGCCCGCAAACTTAAAGATAACGACAAACGGACAATTAAAAGTATTAGATTTTGGCGCGGCAAAAGGAAGTTTGACAGAAACGACAGTTTATAGTGTTTTGGTTTGTAGTCCAGCCTACGCTCCGCCAGAGCAAATTCATCAGATTGGAACAACTGAAAGAAGTGATGTATTTTCTGCCGCTGCAACAATTTATCATTTGTTAGCGGGAGAGCCGCCACCAAGTGCGCCTAAACGAGAAAACATTATAAGAACAAAAAAATTTGACCCTTTGCGTCCTATAAATGAATTAAATACAAAAGTTCCGTCATCAATTTCTGAGGCTTTGCAAAAGGCGATGTCGCTAGAGGCAGAAAACCGTTTTTCTACCGCCGAGATGCTTCAGAAGTTTCAAACTAAGTATCTTTCTAAACACCGGAATACCTTTACCAATTCAAGCAAAATGGAATTTGTTCTGATTCGTGCCGGTCAGTTTCAGATGGGAGATGTGGAAGATGTTATTGATAAAATTGCGGAAACTCGAAGAAAACAGTGGGGGTTCGACGAGTATGAGGATATAGTTGTTCCCGAAATGCTCTATTCTCGTGAACTTCCTGCACGCATCATAGAAATCCCATACTCATTTTATATTGGAAAATTTTCCGTAACTCAAGCAGAATGGAGAACATTAATTACGAACAATCCAAGTTTTATTCAAGGTGACACTTTACCTGTTGATGGCGTTTCCTGGTTCGCCGCACAAAAATTTATCGAGCAATTGAACAAAAGAAATGACGGATATTTTTATCGTTTACCAAGTGAAGCCGAATGGGAATATGCCTGTCGAGCAGGAACAACAACGGAGTTTGCCTTTGGTGATAACTTGAATGCAAACCAAGCAAATTTTAATGGAAAAGACCTTTATGTTTTAAGTAAAGGGGAAAAAAGCGGTTATCGTAAGCGAACAACGCCCGTTGGAAGTTTTGAGCCAAACGCTTGGGGGTTATACGATATGCACGGCAATGTATGGGAATGGTGTGAAGACATCTTTTTGAAAGATTTTCAACTATTACCAAAAAATGGCTTAGCGAATCTATCTTACGGAGACGAAAATTTACGAGTTTTACGTGGCGGGTCGTGGGGCGTAAATGCTTTTAGTTGTCGGTCAGCTTACAGAAGCTACGCTAAATCTGATACTACTCGCAATTGTAATGGATTTCGTGTTGTTGCTGTGCCAAAAATAAAATAAATCTATTCTTAACTGAAAAGGCAAGAGTTTTATAAAAAGAGTAGGGTTTAAAAACGGAAAGGTGGACAGTAATGACACTGTCCACCTGGGATATATTAAATTAACACAAAGTCGGTAACGTCTTCTCGGTGAACTGCTATCTCTACTCAATGTTTTCACCTATTACCGATCCAGCTAAAAGGCTTTTGATCTTGACCTTACGTTGAGTAGGTTCTATATAAGAATAATGTTTTTCTTCAGTTTGTCAAGAAAAATCTTCAGGGTTAGGTAATGCCTCAGTAAATAGTTTTAGAAAAGCCGCGAATTTAGGTATTTCTAAAAGATGTGAGTTATCAAGAGGCGAAAAGTAAAGATTACGGAGTCAATAATTGTGATGGTTGTTTGGAGAAACAACGCGTTATTGACCGACAGTTTGAAGAGATTCAGCAACTCAAACAAAAGCTCCAAGTCAATCAAAGAAAGCTCAAAGAAGGTTTTTTCGGTTCTTCAACGCCGAGTTCGCAGATTTCGATTAAGCCTTGTTCGGTGGCAGAAAATCAGGCAAAAAAAGGTGGCGGACAACTTGGACACCAAGGAGTTGGGCGACAAGTTTTCAGCGCGGAAGAAGCGGCTGAGGTAAGAATATCGGAAGTTTTACTGGAAAATTGTCCGAAGTGCGAGTGCCGCTTGCTTTCACAAACTTCAAATGAAAGGGCGATTTACGATTTACAGCGTGAAGAAATTAGACAAATTTATTACGAAATAAGGCGCAAAAGATGTCCGAAGTGTCGGAAAACATACGCCGGAAAAGTGGCGAATGCGATGGCTAACGCGAAGTTATCAAACGATTTAATCGTCGAAGTCGGCGAGCAGCATTATGTTTTAGGACGAACTTTAGGACAAATTTCCGAGCGGTTTGAGGTCAATTATGCGACTCTTTCAGAGGCTTTGAAACGAGTTGGAAAATATTTAGAGCCGGGTCTTGAAAGGTTAAAAACGGACTATCGGAAAGCAGAAATTCGACACGCCGATGAAACCACGTGGCGAACGGATGGGAGCGGCGGATACAGTTGGTATTTTGGCAGCGAAGATGTCAGTCTGCATCTTTTTAGAGCCACGAGAAGTGCGAGTGTTGTGCGGGAAGTGATGGGAACACACCAACTTAACGGCGTATTGGTGGTTGACCGATACGGCGGATACAATCGGGTGCCGTGCCAAATTCAATACTGTTATGCCCATCTTTTGCGAGCGATAAAAGACTTGGAAACAGAATTTGAAGCGAATGTGGAAGTCAAAAACTATACGCGAGAAATGAAAATCTGCTTGACCGATGCGATGCAATTAAGGAATCGCGGATTGAAAGAAGCGGAATATCTAACGGAAGCGAAAAATATCAAAGCCAAGATATTGGAGTTAAGTCAAAAACAAGCGGCGCATCCGGCGGTTCGAAAATGGCAGGATTTCTATGTCGAGAAAGCCGAAAGATTGTATGGGTGGTGTCAAAGTTCAAAGATTCCGGCGGAAAATAATTATGCCGAAAGAGAAATCCGAAAAGTGGTCATCGCGCGAAAAATGAGTTACGGTTCGCAAAGCAAAGAAGGAGCCAAAACACGAGAAATTTGGACAAGCATTTTACAAAGCCTCAAAAAAAGAGAAGCAAGCCCGCGAGATAAACTCATCAAAACACTTAACAAATTAAGTCAAAACAAAAACTTGGACATTTCAGACGAACTGTTTGGAAGCCAAGTTGGTTAATGCTGTCTGAAATGCGGACATCAAAACTATTTACTGAGGCATTACAGGGTTAGGTAATGCCTCAGTAAATAGTTTTAGAAAAGCCGCGAATTTAGGTATTTCTAAAAGATGTGAGTTATCAAGAGGCGAAAAGTAAAGATTACGGAGTCAATAATTGTGATGGTTGTTTGGAGAAACAACGCGTTATTGACCGACAGTTTGAAGAGATTCAGCAACTCAAACAAAAGCTCCAAGTCAATCAAAGAAAGCTCAAAGAAGGTTTTTTCGGTTCTTCAACGCCGAGTTCGCAGATTTCGATTAAGCCTTGTTCGGTGGCAGAAAATCAGGCAAAAAAAGGTGGCGGACAACTTGGACACCAAGGAGTTGGGCGACAAGTTTTCAGCGCGGAAGAAGCGGCTGAGGTAAGAATATCGGAAGTTTTACTGGAAAATTGTCCGAAGTGCGAGTGCCGCTTGCTTTCACAAACTTCAAATGAAAGGGCGATTTACGATTTACAGCGTGAAGAAATTAGACAAATTTATTACGAAATAAGGCGCAAAAGATGTCCGAAGTGTCGGAAAACATACGCCGGAAAAGTGGCGAATGCGATGGCTAACGCGAAGTTATCAAACGATTTAATCGTCGAAGTCGGCGAGCAGCATTATGTTTTAGGACGAACTTTAGGACAAATTTCCGAGCGGTTTGAGGTCAATTATGCGACTCTTTCAGAGGCTTTGAAACGAGTTGGAAAATATTTAGAGCCGGGTCTTGAAAGGTTAAAAACGGACTATCGGAAAGCAGAAATTCGACACGCCGATGAAACCACGTGGCGAACGGATGGGAGCGGCGGATACAGTTGGTATTTTGGCAGCGAAGATGTCAGTCTGCATCTTTTTAGAGCCACGAGAAGTGCGAGTGTTGTGCGGGAAGTGATGGGAACACACCAACTTAACGGCGTATTGGTGGTTGACCGATACGGCGGATACAATCGGGTGCCGTGCCAAATTCAATACTGTTATGCCCATCTTTTGCGAGCGATAAAAGACTTGGAAACAGAATTTGAAGCGAATGTGGAAGTCAAAAACTATACGCGAGAAATGAAAATCTGCTTGACCGATGCGATGCAATTAAGGAATCGCGGATTGAAAGAAGCGGAATATCTAACGGAAGCGAAAAATATCAAAGCCAAGATATTGGAGTTAAGTCAAAAACAAGCGGCGCATCCGGCGGTTCGAAAATGGCAGGATTTCTATGTCGAGAAAGCCGAAAGATTGTATGGGTGGTGTCAAAGTTCAAAGATTCCGGCGGAAAATAATTATGCCGAAAGAGAAATCCGAAAAGTGGTCATCGCGCGAAAAATGAGTTACGGTTCGCAAAGCAAAGAAGGAGCCAAAACACGAGAAATTTGGACAAGCATTTTACAAAGCCTCAAAAAAAGAGAAGCAAGCCCGCGAGATAAACTCATCAAAACACTTAACAAATTAAGTCAAAACAAAAACTTGGACATTTCAGACGAACTGTTTGGAAGCCAAGTTGGTTAATGCTGTCTGAAATGCGGACATCAAAACTATTTACTGAGGCATTACTAAATTAGACTTTTGGCGAAAATCATCTCTACCAGCCAACTTTGACTAGTTGATTGTTTGTTTTTTTCTTCTCTCAGGACTTTTTCATTCCTTCTTTTCGCCTTTTCTTTTTCTTCTCTTTACGGCTTTTTCTTTTCTCTCCACTTTATATTCTTCTCTTTTCTCTGGTTTTGTCCCTTTTTTCCGTCCTAACCCTTTTTCGCACCTTTTCGGTAAATACTCCTCTTTCTCAAAGGTTAGAAAAAGCCTTTCCGCTCCCTTTTTTGTTTGACTTGGCGTTCTCTTTGCTCCTTGTTTAATCTTCGGTTCGTTGTATTTTTGCCACTTCGCACTGACACTTTCGACCTCATCCGAGGCTTCATATAACAACCACATCGCCGTTTGTGCCGCCAATATCCAATTCTCCACATTGTCCTTCGACGGCGTTTGATAATCTTCTAAAAACATCTCTTGTTTCAAAAATCGGTTCGTTCCTTCCAGGTCAAACCGTCGCCGAAACCTCTCATACACCTCTTTCAAATCAAGTCTTTTGCGCTCGACCCCGCTCACCGCCGCGAACACATCTTCCTTGAACACCCGCTCGCCGGTTTCGACATCTAAGACTCGAAAACTGACCAGATCAAACTCCGCTTCTTTCATTGAAAACCCGTCCGAACTGTGCATCAGCATCTCATTCCAACGTCTGATCTCGATCCGTAACTCTCTGCCTTTCTTCGTCTTAGTAAAAACTTCCGTGCGCTCATCCGCTTCTTTTTCATAAATCGAACGCTGATATTTGCTGATCGTTTTCTCCTTCTTTTTTAACGTCCAATCGCCTGATGTTTCTCGCAAATACCAATCTTCACCATAGATCTGCGGCGTTCCCTTCGTCTGTTTGCGCTCGGCAAAACACACTTTGCGCCCGTGTCGCACCCGCGTGATGCTCACCAGATTCTTGACCTTGCTCGTCGCCGACAGATACTTCGGACACCCGAAACTACTGTCCGCCGTGTTCACATTCAGTAAATCTTTGAATTCTTCAAGTTTGCAAATCGCCGTCATTTTCCGTCCCGCCAAACTCACATAATCCGTTTCTTTCCCGACAATCTCGACCTCAAACGGCAATGACCACTTGTTCTGAAAATCTGCTAAATTGATAAATAACAACGGATAACCAATCCCTATCGGCTTGTTTCCGCGAATCACCGTGTTCGCCTTGTGGACAAATTGCAAATCCTTCAAACACCGCGAATGTTCCCGAAACAATGAAACTCCATCACTGTGCCAATCAATTATCGGCTTCATCTGAAAACACTCTAAGAATAACCTCAGAGAGCGACTTCCGCCTCTCTTGACGCTCCCCGGAAGTTCTCGCTAAATTGGAAATAGCTTCGCTAATCGAACAATATTGATAATGATAAACCGGACTTTCACTCAACCCGACCACACTTTTGGCAGACTTGAAACTCGCCAACGCCATTACTAAATTGGCAAAGGCTTTGGAATATGGAAAGTTTAGTTGTAAAATAGCACGGCAGAATTGTTCGGATTTTTGTTTTGTTTCATACCATTTACACTACTCTGTTCAATTCTGCTTTTCAAATACCTTTGTTTTCGCCAAAAGTCTAATACTCAAGATCATCACGCCGCAGAAGTGAACAACATCACTTTTTTCTGGATTGAATCAGGAGTAATGAGTGCCGCCGTTTTTGCAAACTGTTTGTTTTGCAATAAGAAAAATTTGTCTCAGAATATTGGAACAGTCAGCACACTCGAAGGATTAGCGGATTTTATCGATCAAAATGTCAACGGAAATTTCTATTTCGACTGCGGCAAACACAATTCTTTGGAAATTGTCGCGCAGAAACAATCTGCTACCGTGGAGGAAATTAACATTGATGTCCCGGTAAGAATCAGAGACAGAAACGGGCGGAAATCGTGAACATGTGCTGGCTTATTTCAGAAATTAAATATCAATTTATTTGAAAAAACGTCTATTGAAATTAAATGCTGTATGCGCACAAAACCAGCGTTAAATTGAGACAATAGATTTCAAAATCAAAGGAGATAACTTAAATTATGAACACAGAACTCAGAACCGGAAACAACCCTGCTTTTATTCTTTTTAATATGTCTCAAGAGCAAATAGACGAAATTAGCAGGCGACATGACAAAATAGAAGAGCAAGCCTGGGCTTATGTAAATTCTTACATTAAGCCGGTTGACGAGAAAATACTAAAAAGATTCGCCTACAAATATGCGACCGATACCTACACGGATGAGCAATTTCTTGATTCAATGCTTGTAAATGCAAAAGAGACGAATAATCCAAGACTGATTGAAGCAATCACTTTCGTTGTTGAAAATTTTTGCCTGAATGGTTGTGTCAATTTGGGTATGATTTTCGCTAAACGCCCGGATGCTTTTTCAGGAGATTTTATTGAAGCGGCAGTTAAGGCAGACGAGGGTAGTTTAAGAAATAATTTTCTAAACTATGCAAGACGTTAGAATCATAAACAATAACGGCTTTAGAAATTTAATTTTGTAATAGGAGAAGGACAATGAATGAACAATTAGAAAATTTAATGAAAAATGCGGGCAAAGCTCGCGCACAAAAACGGCAGAAAGAATCAGACCGCAAGTTTTTCACGTGGCTTGAGGATACTTTTGGAATCGAAAAATATGAAAAAGAAGATGCAGACGGAAAGCCCGCCGCACTCGTCGATAATTCGCTCGTGTTCGTCCGTGCGAACTTCCAAGAATTGAGCGCAGACGTTTATTCAAAATGCCCCATTTGTATAAAAGAGGTTCACAATGTCGGAGTCGTCAAAAATCTTGAGGAGTTGGGAGAATGTTTGAAACTTGATGAGGGCGGAAATTTCCCTTCTTTTTGCCAATATTTCTTAGTTAGTCAGCCACAAACGCCGGTTAATCAACTTTTTTCACAAGAAAATGCAGCAACCAATTAATAAAAGTCGGAGAGAAATTTTATGAATCACGAAGAAACCAAACCAAATAATCTTCCCGACGGTGATTATACCGGACGCGTTTATATTTCTGCCGGTACTATCGGCGATGAAGAAAGTCTCGATTACGGACGCAAACAGTTTGTAATTGAATTAATGCTGAATGATGAGAAATTCAAAGATGAAATGGTTTTCCTAAACCGCGTTTTATTGCCGCATTATTTAGCGAACAAACCCGCACCGACCGACAAGGAAGCACTTAACAAATGGCAAGCCGCATCTAAAATTTATCTTGAACAAACTAACAAACTTCTCGAAAAATGCGGCGTGGATGTTTCAGAAATAGAAGGAACTCGTTTTGTGCAGCAAATCGCTCAAAATAATATAAGCAAGCCGATTGTTAGTTTCACGATGAAAGACGGATTGCCGACCATTCACAGCGTAATCAGCAGAGAAAAACCGGAAGCCTTAAACGCCGAGCCAGAATCATTGCCGGACGGGAACGACGCGCCTTTTTAGGATTATGTTTTTCCCGCCAGCCGCTTTTTATATTTGAACAATTGTTTCATAATTTTGCGTTGTTGAAATTGTGAAAACGCGGAAAGTTGCAATGTTAGGTTGCTGAAATTATTAAAGTGTGACATGATACCGACAAATTATATAGGGAGAAGCTAATGCTTGTTTCAATCGCAAGTTTCAAGGGCGGAGTAGGAAAGACAACAACGGCAGTTCATCTTTCAGCGTACTTTCAAAAAAGAGCAAAAACTGTTTTAGTTGACGGTGATCCAAATCGTTCCGCGCTTGCTTGGAGCGAACGCGGCAACTTCCCTTTTCAAGTAATTGACGAAAGCGAGCTTGCTAATCGCGCAGGAGATTTTAGCAATATCATTATAGACACGCCGGCGCGACCTTCAGCCGAAGAACTCAAAACACTTTCCGCAGAAAGCGACTTGCTTTTGATACCAACGAAACCCGATGCTTTAAGCCTCGACGCGCTTTTGAAAATTGTCGCCAGCTTACAAAGTTTTGATGCTCAAAATTATAAAGTTTTATTAACTTTAGTTCCGCCGCGGAGCAATGCCGCCAGGGATGCAAAAGCATTGCTCGATGAAATCAAAGTTCCATACTGCAAAACAGAGATACATCGGCGGGCGATATGCGAAAAGGCAGCTTTGCAAGGCAAAACAGTTAATAACTTGAGAGACGGACAAACAGCTTGGGAAGAATTTGCAATGCTTGGAAAGGAGATTTTCAAACGATGAGCAAAAATAGATTTGCAGGATTACAGGCAGTCAAACAATTACAGGACACCAAAGAAATCGAGGTCAAAGAAAAATCGCAGGACAATGCCTCTGCACAATCCCCGGTGAAAGTGGATTTGAGAGACGGCAGAAGTAATAATCTGACCGCGCCGAGACGCGGCAGACCAAACGGAAAGCGCAGCAATGCCGAGTTTCAACAGGTTACGGCTTATGTTCGTCGCGACACCTACCGCCGAGTTTCCATAAAACTTTTAGACCGAGAAAATAAGGGCGAATTTAGTGAATTGATAGAGGAGCTTTTGCAAAAATGGCTGGAGCAATAGATGAGGTTGCAGATGTAATAGAAATAAAATTTTGAGTTTTCAACATTCCACAATTTCAGCAACGCAAAAACGCAGATGAAGCCAAAAGAGCAAACAGTAAAATCTAAAATGGAAAAGCCGCGCCGGAGAAAACGCGAGAAGTCTAAAAAGTTTGAGCAGCTTGAAGTATCGAAGCCGATTCAGCTTACTTTGTTCGATTTAGAGCCGGACGAAGATAATTACTCACACTCGATAGAGCTTTACGATTTTATACCAAAGTATGTTTGGGGAAAGGTTGAAAGGCTTAACGGAAAATTCTTAGACAGCTTGAAACGTGATTTTGAGTGCAGAGGCAGAAAATACCATTTAACTTTGATGCCAGCCAGAATTGAGGTAGAGGACGGATTCAAAGAGTTTTATCCGTCGAAGCGTGAGGAACTTGTAGAGGATGCTTTACGCAAACTTATGACCGAGCGGCAAAGTTTGATGCTGGACGGCGAAGCCGGAATAGTTTTCACGCTTTACCAGCTTCAAAAAGAACTGAAAGAGAAAGGACATAGCTACAATTATGACGAATTAAAAGATGCAATCAGAGTTTTGAATAATACCGACATAGTTTTGAAAGACGAAGGCGGACAATTAGAAAGTGCTTTTAGTCCCGTTGAAAGCTATGGGTTTGCCGGAGAAGGCGCAGAGACAAAAACCTTTGTTAGATTTTCGCTGCTCGTTACGCACAGCATAAAATCCGGGACTTACCGACTAATCAATTACGACAAAGTTATGAGCTACCGTAGCGTCATCGCCCGCCAGCTTCACAAAAGAATGTCGCACCATTTCACACAGGCGAGCTTTACGGAGTCCTACGAAATTCTTTTGACAACCATAGTTAGAGATTTTGGATTAACGCCGCAGAAGCGCATACAGCAAAATTTAGTTGAGGTTGAAAACGCCATTCAGGAAATGAAGGGAAAGAACGTCGTTCTAAACTGTAAAGTAGATAAGATTTTTGATTCAAAGCCTCGAACAAAATTGATTGATGCGAAATTCAAATTTCAGCCGCATTTTGATTTTATTGCCGATGTAAAAAGAGCGAACGCAAAAGCAAAGAGATTTCGCGGACTGACTTCGTAACAAATAATTTAAATTAAACCTAAAAAATGTTTTCCACAGCCTTTAAAGTAAGTTAAGCTATTGATTTTTAAGATATTATTGAATTTTCCACAGACTTAATGTGCAAAAGCCGCAAAATTATCTAGGTCTGACCTACACATTATCTAGGTCTGACCTACACATATATCTAGGTTTGACCTACACATTATCTAGGTTTGACCTACACCAGCAGGTTTTTGACAGGTTTTGGAAAAGTTTTCCACAGGTCGCAGGGCAAAAGTATCTAGGTTTGACCTACACATTATCTAGGTTTGACCTACACTAAGGGCAAAAGTATCTAGGTTTGACCTACACATTATCTAGGTTTGACCTACACATAGGAAAAAAGACAGATTTTTGAGCAGGTTTTTGAAGGTTTTTGACACAAAAAAGGACGCTATATCTAGGTTTGACCTACACATAGCGTCCGATAATTGTTGAAAACAAAGGAGATAATGTTTCAAAATTGAGCTTATCCTTCTTAACCTTTTATTTAACCTATATTTTAATCTTATTCTTAACCAATATGTTATCGGACGCGACATGAAAATAATAACTGATAAATTATATCTAGACGAAACAAATTTAATAAAAACCAAATAAAAAACGATTCAGTAATTGTAAGAAAATGAATATAGACATTGACGGCAAAAGCCTTAATCTCAAAACAGAAAAAATAAATCAGTTAAAAGAACTTTTCCCGGAGTTTTTCTCAGAAGGAAAAATAGACATTGCCCGTATAGAGCAGATACTTGGCGATGAGGAAATAGCAGGGCAAGACCGCTATGAGTTAAGTTGGGCAGGGAAAGCCGAAGCCCGCCGGGAAATTCAAAGGCAAACCAGCGCAACGCTTTTGCCCGACCGCGAGGGCAGCATAAATTTTGATGAGTCAGAAAATATCTTTATCGAAGGCGAAAACCTAGAAGTTTTGCGGACATTGCAAAAGTCGTATTTTGGAGCGGTAAAAGTTATTTACATTGACCCGCCCTATAATACCGGCAGCGACAGCTTTATTTACCCGGATGACTTCGGCGAGCGTAAAGACGAATACGAGAAGCGCACCGGGCAGAAAAACGGCGAAGGTTATCTAAATAAGCTTGATTTATTTAAGAAGAACACAAAAGAAAACGGTCAATATCATTCCGTTTGGCTTTCTATGATGTTTCCGCGTCTTTACTTAGCCCGTAACTTAATGTGTGAGGACGGCGTTATTTTCGTTTCGATTGATGACAACGAACAAGCAAATCTAAAATCTTTAATGGATGAGATTTTCGGAGCAGAAAATTTTATTGCCACATTCCCCTGGCGAAAAAGAACGGCAAAAAGTGATGTGCCTTTTGGCGTTTCGCAGGATTACGAGTGGATTATTTGTTATACGAAAAACAATTTTTTAGCGGGTAAAGAAGTAACGAGAAAATACTATTTTACTGATGACGTAGGCAAACGCTGGCGACTTGCCGATATAACGAAACAAGCGACCAAAGAAGAAAGACCAAAATCTTTTTTTCCAATGACCAACCCAAAGAACGGAAAGCAGTACCCGGCAAACCCAAACCGAGTTTGGTCAATAACGGATGATACTTTCGAGGATTATTATTCAAAATCCAAAATAGTTTTTCCCGGCGACTATGATTTTTTGAGAATCACTATCCCGGCGTTTAGAGTTTTTGAGGAAGAAGATATTGCAAAAAGTTTGAAAAAGTTTGGTTCGGAAGATACCAAATCATCAATTTCAACTATGTTGCCTGCTGATGTCGGAAGAACTGAAAACGGTAATAAGGAGATCGTTGAGTTATTCGGACAAAAGATTTTTTCGTTTCCTAAACCAAGCTCGCTCATCAAGTATCTTATAAAAATAAGTGGCGAAAAAGACGCTTTGATTTTGGACTTTTTCGCGGGCAGCGGCTCAACTGCTCAAGCCGTTTTGGAATTAAATAAAGAGGATGGCGGAACACGCAATTTTATTTGTGTTCAAATGCCGGAGCTTACGGAAGAAAACGGAGAAGCCTTTAACGCAGGTTATCGCACGATTGCGGATATATGCAAAGCTCGTATTAAAAAAGTAATCGGAAATATCACCGGCGCAAATAACGGTAAATTAGATTTTGCAAAAGTCCCACAAAACATAGGTTTTAAGGCGTATAAACTTTATTACAGCAATTTCAAAAAATGGAAGTCCGACATAACGGACAAAGAGGAATTACTAAAGCAGCTTGAGATTTTCAAGGAGCCATTAGCTAACCGCCCCGCTGATAGCTACGATTTATTGGTTGAGCTTTTGATTAAATCAGGCTTGCCGCTATCGGCGAAAGTGGAAAGGCGCATCACACCCGACAGCGTAGCCTTCTATGTTGTTGAAAACGGACAGTTAATTTACGCGCTGGACGAAATTAACGACGGTTTGCTTAGAGAAATTGAAACCATCAAACCAAAAGTCTTTTTTACGTTAGGAAATCTTTTCACCGGCGAGAAAGCCGACGAGCAAATGACGAACTGGAAACTTCAATTAAAGGAATCAAACATAGAGTTTAGGACAATCTAATATGGCGATAACCAGCAATGACGCAGTAATAGTGGCTTTGGAAGATGCCGAGATTCACGAATTGGTCGCCCAAGCAAACGAGATAGCATTAAACATTATAGACAGAACCGACTTACACGAGCGCGATCATTTAGAGCGAGTTATCAATGTTTTGCTAGGTGAAATCGCGGAATATATCGTTATCAAGTGGCTACAAGGAAACGGGAAAACCGTTAGGTCGAGCGTTGATAAAAAGTCAGGTGAACCAGATGAAGGACACGATTTAATTGTTATTAGTAATCAAACCGGACAAGAGGTCGAATGTTCAGTAAAATCTTCGCTTTCCGTTTATAAAAATCTGGAAGAAATACCTAACGAATTTCGTCTAGCTACAAAAAGGTCAGAGTTGAGAGCTATAAATATACAGGTTTATTTTTGGCTAGAACCGAGAGCCACCCCGCGCGTTACAGTTCCCTCAACAAATAACGCAGCAATAATAGGATGGTTTACAAAACAAGAGGTAGAACAAGGCGGCTTTACTCAATACGCAACAGAAAACAGGCAAACGCCGAAAATCCGGTTAAATGAAGCTCGCTCAATGCAAAGTTTATTAGGATTGCTTCGATAATATGAAATTACAGTTTGACAGTTCACAGAGCTACCAGCTTGAAGCAATCCAAGCCGTTATAGATGTTTTTGAAGGGCAGCCCCTAGCCGAGAGTGATTTTCAAGTTACATTTGCGGCGAGGCAAAGCGGGCTTGCTTTTACCGACACCGGCATAGCGAACCAGCTTTTAATTTCAGAAGTGCAAATACTCGAAAACGTCAAAAAGATTCAAGAAAAATTCAACGACGCAAACCGCTATAATGACGGGAACGGCGACGAAAAATATCTTTCTTATATCGAGCCGACAGACGGCATAAAGCCGGTAAAAACTGACAAGGGCGACGAACTCACCCGCCTAAATTTTACCGTCGAAATGGAAACCGGGACAGGCAAAACTTATACGTTTTTGCGGACGGTTTACGAATTAAACAAAACCTATGGCTTTAAGAAATTTGTTATTGTCGTGCCAAGCGTTGCTATCCGGGAAGGCACGATCAAAAATCTTTCGATCACGCACGATCATTTTCAAAACTTATACGGAAAGCCGCCGATCAACAGCATTTTATATGACAGTTCGAGGCTAACCGAGTTACGCAATTTTGCCACGTCAAACGCGATTCAGATTTTAGTTATCAACATTGATAGTTTCGCCAAAGATACAAATATCATCAATACGGCGCGGGAAACCGGCATTAAGCCGATTGAGTATATCCAAGCCACAAACCCCATCGTCATTGTGGACGAGCCGCAGAATATGGAAACGGACATCAGAAAAACCGCAATCCATAACCTAAACCCGCTTTGCACGTTGCGTTACTCCGCGACCAACAAGAACTTTTACAATCTGATTTATAACCTAAACCCGGTTCAAGCCTACGATTTGGGCTTAGTGAAACAAATTGAAGTGGACGGCATCACCGCCGATAACAATTACAATGCCGCGTTTATTGACTTCAAAGGGATTCAGCAGGGTAAAAAGACGCTGAAAGCCAAGCTAGGCTTATATGTAGATGAAGGAAGCGGCGTAAAACAAAAAGTTTTCAATGTAGATTTAGGGCAAGATTTATACGAGCTTTCCGGCGAGCGCGATATTTACCGGGAAGGATTCATACTTAATAACGTAGATGCCGAAGAAGGTTACATCGAATTTTCCGGCGGGCTGGTAATGACGTTAGGCGAAGCGCAAGGCGGACTAAACGACGACGTTACAAAGTTTCAGATCGAGCGCACCGTAAAATTTCACTTTGAAAAACTCAAAAAACATAAGGCGAAGGGCATTAAAATACTTTCGCTAATCTTCATTGATAAAGTTTCCAACTACCGCGAATACGACGAGAGCGGCGAGCAGAGCAAAGGCAAATTTGCGTTGTGGTTTGAGGAAAGTTTCAACAATTACGCCAGCAAGCCACAGTATAAAGGATTGATGAATTTTACCGCTGAAGAAGTCCACGACGGCTATTTTTCTTCAGACAAAAAGGGGAAAATCAAAGATACGCGAGGCAACACCGAAGCCGATAAAGATACTTACAGCCTAATTATGAAGAACAAGGAGCAGTTACTTAACATTGACGAGCCTTTGCAATTCATTTTTTCGCACAGTGCTTTGCGCGAAGGTTGGGACAATCCGAACGTATTTCAAATTTGCACGTTGAACGAAACCACGTCCGAGATGAAAAAACGGCAGGAAATCGGACGCGGGCTTAGATTGCCGGTTGATAGTAAGGGCAGACGCATACAGGATAAAAACATCAATGTTTTAACCGTTGTTGCCAATGAAACTTACGAGAGTTTTTCACGCGCCTTGCAAAATGAAATTGAGGACGAAACCAGCGTTAAATTTGAAGGCAGACTCAAAAACACCCGCGAGCGTAAAAAAATCGAATTAACCAAAGAGCTAACGCCGGAGAATTGCCCGCTATTCTTTGAAATTTGGGACAAGATAAAGCAGCGCACCCGCTATAAAGTGGAATTTTCGACAAGCGGCGTTATCAAAAAAGCCGTTAAGAAATTAAAGGATAAAAACCAATTCCCGAAGGCGCGAAAGCCGCAGATCGAAGCCAATACCGCCCGCTTGCAGTATAAAACGGAAGGCATCGAAGGCACGTTACGGAACACCGAGCGCACCGCCGCCAATACGGACATTTACCCGATACCGGACATTTTCGGTTATGTGCAAAGCCAAGTGGATATTTCGCGTTATACGACTTACGAAGTTATCAGCCAGAGCGGACGCGCCGACGAATTGCTAATCAATCCGCAAAAGTTCCTTGATAACGTCGTTGCTGCCGTCAAGCGAACGCTTAACGAGTTATTGGTAGAGGGCATCAAATACGAGAAGATAAACGGCGCGTCGTATGAAATGAAACTGTTTGAAGCGCAGGAAATCGAAGCGTATTTATCCAATCTTTTCGAGGTTACGCGGGAAGATAAGACCATTTATAATTACATCGAAATTGACAGCAACAGCACACCGGAGCGAAATTTTGCCCGCGATTGCGAAGTTGACGAGGACGTTAAATTTTTCTTTAAGTTGCCGCGAGGCTTCAAAATTCCAACGCCGCTTGGAACATATAACCCGGACTGGGCAGTAATTTTCGAGAACGACAAACGAGTTTATTTTGTTGTTGAAACTAAAGGCACACTCAATAAGCAACAATTACGCGAGATAGAACGGCTAAAGATTGCTTGTGGAGAAGAACACTTCAAAGTTTTGAATGTCCCTTATAGATTAGCCACCAGCGTAAAAGATTTATTGTAAACTCATCAAATAATTTGTTTAGTAACAAAGGGAAAATAAACTTACCTGCTTGAGAAGTAATAGCTAAAACCTGAATTGAGGTTTATTGAAAAACAAATGACATCTTCTCAAACTTCAGTTTTAAGCAAAAACTAAATGGGTAAAGTTATAAAACCTCTGTTACTTAACAAAATTTATTTTACTTGGTGACGAAAAATGTATAAGATGTTTTTTGTACACCAGTCCGAAAAATGAGGAAAAATCAAAATGAAAAAACAAGCAAAATTTTTACTGACAGTGTGTAGTGCAATATTCGGTTTATCTCTGGTGGTAACACCGTTTTTGATGGCGGTTGATGCTCAGGAAGCTGAAAAATCACAAAAAACCGTCCAAACAGAAGTTAGAAATCAACCCGTAAAAAATGATGTACAAATGCAACAGCAGGAACGACAAGCTGAACGGGAAAAAGCACGACAGGAAGTAGCGAAAAGCGCAGTGGGAAGTGTATTTTTTGATCTGGTATCGGCAAAAGACAGCGAGTGGGTTTTAGGAAGAGCGCGTTATCTGATTAAACATATCGATGAAAATCCAGTGTCAATTCAAATGTCGTACCAGAAGGATGATAAAATCGTTCACGTCGATATTATGGAATTCGACACGATAGAGAGAGCCGTCGAAACCTTTAATACGCCGCGTTCATACGGTGCAAGCGTTAAGTTTGATAAATTCGGCGATTGGGGAGAAACGATTTACGGCGACTACGGATTTATTCAGATAAATTTTCGCAAAGGTAATTTCCGCGTAACAATTGCAGCCCTGAACAAGAAAACGGGCAAAAGAGATGAGCAAACGTCTGAACGATTCGCTGGGTATGTAGAGGAGTCGCTTGCACGTTCTGCGTTAGGAAAATGAGTTGAACTTTCTCTGATGAGGAAAACCAATTCCTACAGATTAATAAATATAGCGGTTTTCAGTAAATTTAATTTTGTAAACCGCAACCCCTAATTTTGTTTTTGGCATCGCTTTACATAACATATTAAAGCGATGCCAATTTTTTAATACTCAAAAACCTTTCCACTTATATAAGCAGGTAAGCCAAAGTTTTGTAACATAATGCAGAAGTCCGCACGGGTAATGGCGCATTGCACACTTACTTCGTGCGTGTTTCCGCATTCTGATTATCAACTAAAACTTATGCTGACCTGCTTAGTAGGCGGATATTCGTAAAAGAAATCTTCGCCCGAAAAACGACTTGCTCCCCACTCTACTACTACTTTCTTCTCTGATGTGTTCGTAACGGCATAGTCCGTTGCGTCATTTTTGGGGAAGAGAGATAAAGTAAATTGTGCATTTATATCGTTGGAAACAATTTCAAATTTCAATTCGCCGTCCGTTGTCGGCTCAACTAAATTTATATCAACTTCGTAAAGTTGCCTTTCGGTGTCCTCATCAAATTTGAAAGTAATTGCCGACTCCAAAGATTTATAAATATCCTCGTGCCAACCAATACCGAATGGCATAATTTGCGGTCTTTTTGAAATGAACTGAGATGCTAATGTATTTTTTAGAAAATCGTTTGGGTCTATCGTTTCGTCTAAAATTTTCGCGCCGGTGGCTGAAAACCATTCAATCAATTTATTCATTCGGTAGCTTCTGGCGTGAGACCAAATTCTTCCTTTTGAAGAGCAGCCGATTGTGGTCTTTTGACCGTTTTCAAATCCACCTCCATCTAAAACTGATTTGCTCGCTTTCTGTTTTTGAAGTTCAGTTAAAATGGGTTCAACATCAGACCCCATTCTTCCTGTATAACTAACCATTTTCCCTAAATGCTCGCTGAGACCAATATTTGTGAAGGTAATTCTACTGATGTTACCTAAACATCGAAAAATTTCTTCTCCCCTGACTAATTCGACATCGTTTCCAGCAACGGCTTCAGCTAAAGTTTTGAATTTGCTTTTGTTTCCCGAATTATTGATAAAAAGAAGTTTTTGGGCTTTATCCCAAAACACTACATACAAATTCCAATCCCAACTAAAAATTTCCTCTATCTTCGTCCATTTCACCGGCACTTTTTGGGTTGTGATAATGATTAGCGTATTGTTTTCTTCGTTGATGTCATAAAACTTTTTCTCAAATGAATCTGCTCCCACCAACCCTTTTGCAAAATTATCGGGTGTCCACTCTTTGCATTTGGTTTTGTAAACAACCGTGCTTAGTGCAGGGGAAAGGCTCTGAATAGGAATTTCCTTTGGAAAATTTGTAAAGCCTTCGGCAAATTCATTTAAGTCGAGTTCCTCTTGAATTAGTTCTTCGCTCAATTCTGGAAGTAATAAATTCCAATCCGGCTCGCGCCTGTATAGCTTTTTCAATTCCGAACGAACTTCTTCATCGCCGACGTTGGCAATAAACGTAGCGTCTCCCAGATCGCTTCTTGTCCGGGTGAATCGTCCGGCTAATTGTATGGTGATAGTTGGACTTTTCTTAATGTCGTGAAAAGCGGCTATTTTGAGTTCTGGAAGGTCGAAGCCTTCTCCAAGCATATCCACACAAACAACTATCCGCGATTGTCCAGTTAAAAGTTTTTCCCTGATTTCATCTCTTTCTTTTTTCGATTTGATGCCGGTATGTATTTGAACCGGATTAAATTCTTCGTATTGTCTGTAGATTTCAAAAACCTCTTTTGCTCTCTCAATCGTGTTGACTCTTGCCATTAGAATATGATTGTAGTTTTTGAGGTCTTCCCGAAGCTGCTTGACGGCTAAATCCGCAATCGCTTGGTCGCGTTTTTTTCGGGCAAAAATTCTAACTGGCTTGAAATTTATTTTCTTAAAATATCCCTTTTCTTGCGCTCTAGTGAGCGGATATTTAAAGATAACTTTCCCTTCTATCGGCTTGTCATCTTCTCTAAATGGCGTTGCTGTGAATTGAAGGATGCGCTTTGAAGCAAACTGTTTCTTAAACGATTGCCAAGTTTCCGCGCCGACATGGTGCGCTTCATCAATGAATAGATTTGAGCAATGATGCGCTATCCGCTTCTGCACTGCGGTTTCGGCTTGTCCGGCTATATGACTTGTAGTTACGATAACGCTGCATTTTGAAAAAAACTCGTCAACTTCTTCCACAGTTTTCGGCTTACTTTTCAAAATACCAACAATTGGGTAAAGACAAGATGAACTAATTACGCCAAATTCTTTTAAAACGCCGAAAGTAAGAAACTTCTGAGCAATCTGAGTTCTAAGTGCGTCAGTAGGAACAACTATCAAAATCTTTTCGCACTGAGCTAAAACAGAAATGGAAATCATAGTTTCCGTTTTCCCCGTTCCCGTTGGCATTACTATTGTTGCAGTGTCATCCGTTACAGACCAATGACCTTTTATCTCGTGAATTGCGCCTTCCTGCGGCTCTCGTAATCCAAAAATCCCGTTCTCTTCATCTTCAGATAAAAACGAAAACCCCTTGTTCCAAGATTTTACAGTGTTTCCCAAATGTTCAGTGTGATTTTCCGGTTCTTTTAGGTCGGGATGCTGTATCCATTTACTAAAAGATAAATCCAAAATACCGGAACTTTCGGTTTGACCTTTGCCCGTGACGATTAGCTTTCTAAAAGAGTGCGTTTGATTTGTTTTCTTTTCTAATAACAGGATTTGTTCTGCATCATCTGTATTTTGAGGGATTAAAATTTGTCCCTTGATTCCTGTCGAAGTAAAATTTGCTTTATTAGCCACAATTGAATGGCTTGGTTGGATTATCTGCTGAATCGTATTTCCGCCATTGGTAATATTTATCGCAAATAAAGACGGCAATTTTACTTCGATAAGCATAATTAAAATTTGGGCATTTTAAGAAAATGCTCTCTCGCTTTTACCTCTCGGTTTCCTGCGGAAATCTGGGCGTAAATTACAGTGTTTTGAATGTTCGCGTGTCCTAACCAATCTTGTAAAAATCGAAGCTCCGCGCCTTTATCTAAAAGGTGTGTAGCAATTGAATGTTTCAAAACGTGAAAGTGCCTCTTGTCTTCCGGCAATTTCGCTTTCTCTCCATAGCCCTTTATTAAAACGTCGAGCATTGCCCGGCTGATGGGCGAACCTTTCCGACTTGGGAAGAGATACGGCAAGCTATCGCTCCGGGTTTTTAAGTAGGCTTTTAATACTCTTACTTCGTCAGCTTGCAAAGGATGTTCACCGGAAAGGCTGCCTTTTTTGCGGTGAATCATTACCCGCAAAGTTTTAAGGTCAAGGTCGCTGTGTCTGAGTAATCCGATCTCGCTCGCTCTGAGTCCGTGCCGGTAAGCCAAAAGAAAAATAGCTTTATCGCGCTTACTGGTTATATTTTCAAAAAGCCGCCTTGTTTCGTCAAATGTCAGAAACTTTATTGTTTCAGTTCTTCGCGCTTTGTTTGTCATACTGGAATTATTTCAGTCAAAGTATAAGAAACAACTTTCCAAACCGATTCTAGCGCGGTTAAAACGTCGTCCGGCTCAATAACTAACTCTGAACTTACTCGTTCCCATCTTTGCGCTTTGTCCTTATATTTCTCATCAATCAAGCCAAGATTATGAGTAAGAACGTGCCGTTTTGCGAACGATAATTCTAAAGATTCGCGCTCCGGGACTGTTAAATTCTGAAAAACCTCTATTGCAAGATCACGCCGAAAAAATTCTTCTGCGCCTGTTAGACGTTGAAAATTAACTCTAATCTTTTGAATTAATTTTTCGGCATCTTCTTTTGTGTGCTTTTTACGAATTGCGTAGCGATAAGCGTATTTTAGAAAACCTTCAAACAAACCTACAACGTCCTCAAGGGCATTTCCTAACATTGATTCCGCAACGTGCAAACCGTGTTCTTTGCCGATTCTCTCGGACTCCGTTACTAAAATTTTGATGGTTTCCGCGCTTCGCTCAAAGTGCTGTAAAATGTTTCCCTTTCCGCAAAGTGGGCAATGAAACGAAACCCCGTAAATTGCATATTTGAATGTGCATTTATCGCAAACAACTTCTTGTTTCAGTTTTTCCTCTGCGTAATATCTTACTGATGGTAGAGAACCTTTTTTGACTTCAATACTAATTGAGAACATTCCCCCGCGTGATTTCGGGCGATTACCAAAACTTTTTTCGAGCATATTTCCGAAAGTCTTGTGCATTCCGCGAATCATCATTGATTTAATCCATTCAATTTGATCCGTCGTGTGAAAATGCTGCATATTGTCGAGCGTCCCGCAGTAAGGACAAGTCAATTCATACTGAGAAAAATCTTCAATCTGGCTTTCCATCTCATCAGGAATTGAAAAACTCATTTTGAAGTATTTAGTTTCGCAGTCGTCATTTGAACATTCTCTTCCTATCAAACCGTCTTCATCAGGTTTCAAAGCAACGCTAAACTGATCGTGTCCTTCTTCGGATTTGCCCGTTCGGTATTGTTCTAATTCGTCAAAATCCATAGTGAAAAATTATTAGACAAAATGACTGTTTTGTCTAATAGGAAATCAATTTGCAATGAAAAACTTTTGATTTTCCGCTAACGAAAAAGTGGGAAATTTAACTGTAATGTCTAATAGAAAATTAATTCAACAATTCGGGCGGCTCGTCCGTTGAGTCGTTTTTTGATTTTGTCATTGCCTCAATGATTTGTTTTCCCAAATCTGCGGCAAGCTGTCCAACGCGCCGCCCTTCTTCCGCAACCGATGGAGCTAACCCATCGAGCAAAATATATTTAATCAGCGTGTCCGTGTCCTTGCCTTCTTTTTCGGCAAGTCTTTCGAGCATTTCGTAAAGTTTCGCCGGAATTTTGATTTCTTTTTGTTCGTCCCAACTTGATGGTTTCATTTCTCACGTTAAATATTTTCCAATCTTTTTTCTGGAATTACTGCGCGATTAATAATATTAGCGGTTTGTATTGTACAATGTGCGCGACATTATTGGAGAGCAGAAAAAAGCGGGGGAGATTATGAATTTCCACATTGCCGATGAGCGAAAAATCATCAATCTGTGCGCCGTTAAGAAAAGTTTATAATCCCGTCCTTTGAATTGAATTACAAAAATCTCCCCCGCTTTTTTCTGCTCTCCAAACTCGTTTCAGCCATCGTCAATTTGAAACTTTCAACTCGTCATCTCAAATATGCTTCTCCATAAATTATTTAGGAAAGATGTCTATTGGAATTTAAAAGTTGCTGGAAATAACGAATTATTCTTCCAATGCACAGGCGGCTATGGTGATTCCCAAAGCACTCAGTAAACCAATCTCCGCCCAGCTCATGGATGAGAATGTTCCCCAAATAGGAGTATTCCATTCCCTGGAAATTTTATGTATCTCAATTTCTATTTTATTGAGATTTACCCGGAAGGTAGGGTCTTCCCAAGTCATGTCTCTCAGAAGTTGCCATAAATTCGTTGGTATTTTTGGATTCAAAACACTAGGTTCTGTTGTTTTTGTAAGAAGCTCGTAGCATGTTAGACCAAGAGAGTAAATATCCGCTGCTGAAGTGTATTTCTCTCCACGTTTGATTTCCGGTGCCATATATTTCACCGTTCCGCAAGGCGTTTGAGTCATTTGAGAATTTGGATTCGGAATACGAGCCAATCCGAAATCCGATAGCTTAGCTATCCATTCATTTTCTGTTTGTTTTAAAAGAATATTCTGAGGTTTAATGTCGCGGTGAAATCCACCTTTGTTGTGTATTGCTTTTAAGGCTTTAACCATCATCAAAAGCAAATTTGCTATATCTTTGGGGCTAAAATTTCCAGCATAGTTTTGAATACTTCCAAGCTCGCAAAACTCCATTACAAAATAGGGACTTGATCCGCTTAAATTATGATCGTAAATATCTACAATAAACTGGTTTTTATATTCTTTGTGTAAGCATTCGATTTCCCTTCTGAATTGATTAAGATTCTCCGGAGAACAATTTTTTAAGTATTTAATAGCGACGATATTTCCATTGTCATTTTGTTTACACTTCCAAACCTCGCCAAAACCGCCCTCCCCCAAAACATGTAGTTGTTCATAGGGTTCCAAATATGAACCGTAAATGGATTTGAGATAAAAACTTTCCTTTAAGTTTAAATTGCTTGATGACCTAAAAAAATTATTAGATAATCCGATAAAGTTAAAAAGTAAGTAAGCTACCGCTGGTTCTTTGAAAATCTAGTTCAGTTATTCATCAAATCGGCAAACTGAATGAGTCCGACAACCGTGGCTGCGACCATTGGAAAGATTCCCGTCGCTAACCGATATTCATCTCTCATCACCCGATAACTTTTCACTCGCCTGATACTGTGTTCAACATAGATTCTGTCTTGCGATATTATTTTATTAGCTGCCTTTTCCTCATCCGTCAACTCTCCGCCTTTTGGCTTTTTCTTCGGTGTGATGACGGGCTTGTCGGCTCCAATATAGGCTTTATCACCAAGTTTCCGCTTATCTTTGAGGCTTTCGGGCAACTCGGTTTCATTCCATAATTTGACATCCGATTTGGCTCCCCGACAACCACTTTTGATGTCCAGAATTCTGCCTTTTTCATCGGTGATAATTTGTGTTTTCAAAGTATGTCGTTTCTTTTTACCCGAATACAGCCGTTTTTGTCGTTCGTTGTTCGACGGTCTTTTAATCGGAGTTTCAAAGCTGTCAACAATCAATGTTTCAACCTCATCAGGCGACCATTTCTCCTGCCGATGCCTTTTGACGGCTTCCCATCGCGCAGCCGGAAATAGTTCGCGCACCACAGGTAAGACTTCGGCGAGCGCGTTTTCCACCGCATCGGCGCTAAAAGAAAACATTTGTCCAACCAGCGTGGCTGATGTATTGTGCCGTAAATAAAGCAACGTCATCAAAAGTTTATGAATCGGTAAAACTTCCGGCGGACGACCATCACGAGTGACAAAACGGCGCTTGCGATGCGGAGAATTCCGCAACCGCTGTTCACGATTTTTGGTCAAAGCAGGCAAAACTCGAATGGCAACTTCAGCTAAAATCGCTGGTTCAAGTCCAAACAATGACTTGATGCGATTTTCAGGAAACATTTTTAGGTTATCAAAGTTCATAACCTACTTAAATTTTCAATGAACTGGATTTTCTACTAAACTTTATCGGAACATCTATTGTATGTCGGATTAAAAAACATTACTGTTCACTTACCTTCTCTAAATTTTCAACCAGCCATTTAAAATCTTCCGGCGTGTATTCAATTTCGCCGTAGATTTTAAATTCCCGGAAGAATGTACTATTTACTGCCGTCGCTTCCCTTAAAGCATTCAAAGTGTTTTCGCGCTGTTCTGGGGTCAGCGAAGTCAGCGGTGTCCAAGCCTTTTCTTCATCATCTTTTGCGGCGCTTCCCTTTCCCACATCTAAGTGTGCCGGGCGTTCTTGGTTAGTTGCTGCCGTGCGTGCCTTCGAGTATAACCGCCGGCGCAGGTTTTCAGTCATGAATGGCACCAGCGCTGAAACCGATTTCGCCCGCGCTGCCGCAATAACAGTTTCGGAAATTAGAATTTCGATTAATTCCGGAAACTTCTCTATATCCCTTTTTGTTAAGTCTTTCCCAGTAATCTTTCGCGCCGTCTCGTTTAGCTTCTCGAAGGTTAGAATAACCGGCGCATCATCATCAATATGTTTTAACGTCTTAAATAGAGTTTTATGTGAACTAGAAGTAGATTTGTTTTCAACATGTTGCGAATGGGTGGGGTGCCCATTTTCTGGGATGCCTGGGATGCCCAGTTTTTGGGTAGTGTCACCACTCAAATTGGGGATTCCCAGTTGGGTGGGGTACCCAGTTGAATTGGGCAGTCCCAATTCAATCGTAATTCCTACTTCTTCAGGTGTGAACGCTTCATAAATATTTCCGATATTCCCTTTTTGATAGGCGGTTCTTTTTATGAGTTGAAGCGTTTCCAAATGTTTTATGCCGGCAGCGATGGTGTTTTTTGAACCGACGCCGGAACCTTCCATGATCTGGGCATTCGTCAGGTGAATTTTTCTTTTCGGAATAACCGCACCTCGGGAAACTTGCCAGATGTAATCCCAAATCTGCTTACTTTTCCCTTTAAACAATCCCTGAACCTGGACCACTCTCGTAATGGAATTAGGAACTTTGGTGAAATCTCGCCTTGGTGAAACCGGTTGTTCGTGAATTTTTGATGGCTGCCCAGCAAACTGGGTAACCCCACCTAATTGGGTAGTCTTATTTAATTGAGTGGTCACCCCAATTGAGTGGTCACCCCTATCAACTGGGGTGTCTTCTGTGAAATTGGGTTTTATAGGAAGAATATTTTCCACTGCCTCATGTTTTGATGGCTGACTATCCTCAGTTTCTATTTCTGGTCTTTCACTAAAAGACTCGGAGGGATTCCGCAAACGCCGTAATACATTCCGGGTTGAATTCTCCTCTGCCGTAGAAAGGGAATTAGGCTCGATTTGAAACTTTCGCTTCTTGGTGTTCGACACGATTTATAATCTCCTTAGTCAGCGCTTGATAAGCTTCATCGGCTTTGCTGCCGTCAGCGTAATCACAAATTGCCATCTTTGCTGCCGAGGCTTCCGGCAAGGTGGCTGTATAGGGAATTACGGTATCCATCATCAAATTCTGGAAATCCTTTCTGATTTGCATTAAAACTTCTTCATGAATGTTGACGTTTTTGCGGTGCATCGTAGCAAGCGCAAAAGCCTCCAGGGTTGGATTTGATTCGTCTATCACATCACCGACGATTGCCATCAGTCGTTTCACAGCTTCATAAGCAAACCAGTTTGTTTGAATAGCGATTATCGCGTAGTTTGCCGCTGAGAGCGCGTTGACAGTCGTGATCGAAAGGGAAGGGGCGCAGTCAATAATAACATAATCGAAATCGTTTTCTATCTGCAAAAGATTCTTCTTTAATCTCAATTCTCGGTTCATCACGCTGAATAACTGAATATCAATTTCGGCAAGTGCGATGTGAGCCGGAATTATTTGCCAGTTCGGACTAATCGGCTTTATTAATTTTGAAAAATTAGGACTCTTTTCACTGATTAGAGCATAGGAGCTTTCTTTCTCTGTCCCGGGATTTTTTGCCCCAATATGGATTGTTGCGTTTGATTGGGGATCAAAGTCAATCAACAGCGTGCGGCGATTGGAGCGAGCCAAACTGGCAGAAAGATTGACGGCGGTCGTTGTTTTTCCGACGCCGCCTTTCTGATTTGCAATAGCAATTGTTATCATGCGGCTTTACGCTCCTTTTTTGGTCTGCCGCGCCGCTCCGGGCGGTTTAAAACAGTAGTGACGAATTTGGCATCAATGAGCCAGTCACGTCCCTTTTTTTCGGCGGGAAGTTCATTCCGGGTTATCATTTGTCGGATCCGAATGTCTGTCAGTCCTACCGCTTCTGCAAATTCAATAGTGGTTAATTTCTCAGCCATAGCGACTACACATTAATGCTATTTTAAAATTATTGCAAGAAATAATTATTGAATTGTGTACAATGATAGGAAATTAATATTGATTATTTATAAGTTATGAGCAACAACGACACTTTCAAATTAGATAAGCAGTTTTTGAAGGAATTACATAAAAGATTACTCAAAGAACAAAAAGAGCCTTTTGGATTTAAAATAAAAACTCATAAAAGCAAAATAAGCGAGATACCTAGCCTTAAACATCTCGAAGAAATAATTTCTGGAATGCTTTGGGCGAGTACTCAAACAGAAGAGGGAAGATTACCTCGGTTCAGGGTTGCATACGGTCCCCAGCCAGTAAATACAGAGCAGATAAATGTAGAACACATAAGTTTGGGATTTGACCCATTTAGTTTAAAACCTTGCACCGCGGAAGAATTAAGAAAACTTGCGCCCGCAGTTGTGCCCCCTAACGGGCAAATAACTGTTTATCCGTTTAGGGATGAACTTTATATTCAGGGGCTTCAAAATACGGATCTATGGGGAATAATATTTGAAATAGTTGAACCTGCGAGAATGGTTATACGCTACCCTCTGAATGTACGTCTTGCTGAAATTACAGGTCAAAAATCAGGGTTTATTGATAAAAATTGGAGCAATAAAGCAGGTGAATTATTGTTCGTAAATAAACCAGATAACAACCAGCCAATTTATGCTTGGTTTTTACACTTATACAGTGACATAGTGAGGGAAACGCTAAACCAGGTTCGATTGCTGAGACATGGAGGAACTTTAATATTTGTTCCGGACGATAACTTATGGAAAAAGTCTGTTGAAGATTTAGTTTATAAATGTGAACATCGCTACAACGGAGTGCGGCGAATTGAGAGGAGTTTGCTGGCATTATTTCAGTCTGTCATCAAAGGGAAAGACAAAGATGAGTATTTCAAATTGATGACTGATGCCTCCATAGAACATTTCCGGAGCCAGGAATATACAGCAGTTGCAAGTGAAGTTGCTAGAACTCTCGCTTATTTGACCGCTGTAGATGGTGCCACCATACTAAGCAAAAATTTTGATGTTCTGGCTTTTGCTGCCAAGATTAAAGAGAAACAGAAAGTAATAAGGGACCAGAAAGTCACTAAATTTCTACCGCTTGAAAGCGCAGCCCAGCCGGACACATCATTGCTTACTCATGAGTTTAGAGGAAAACGACATTTATCTGCTGCTAGATTCGTCATCAATAACCCGGATTCTATTGTTTTTACGGTTTCCCAGGATGGCGGCATAACAAGTTTTGTAATAGAAAATGGCAATCTCCTGGCTTATAAAGGATTGGAGCTTCTCCTGTAGCAATAAAAGGCAGCGTCTCCCACTCCGCTGCTCGTTTCGGGCAATGTCCTCACTCCATCGCCCTTTTGTCTCTATCCCCGGGGAGGGGACAGATTGCATTTAAGGTATATTAAATTCGCAAAAAATCAAAATAAAATTGCATTTGATTTTAAATCTGAAAAGTTAAGAAATTTTGAAAGGGAATTACAACATCTTGTGTTTTTAATTTTATTTTCAATAAGCCATGTTTAACAGGGACTTTTGCATAAAATGAAAAATATCCAATACTCGTTAAACACTCACGACCGCAAGATATTGAAATTTTGTTAGAAAATCCCATTATTGAAATTCAATATCAGTACATAAACCTAATTATCAGAACCCATTTCTACCTTTCACATAAGTAAACATTGGAAAATCATTATGCAAAGCAAAAATATCCAAGTTTAATTTTTAAATTATTAAAGATAACCATGGGATTAAATGTAATATTAGATAAATCTGTAGTTTTCGGATTAAATAACGCTGAAGCCGATTCGCTTGATAGATATTTTTTTCAGATAGTACCCCCTATTCTGACCAATGAAATTCTTGCAGATCTGGCTAAGGAAGCCGAGACTCCGACTATTAAAGATAAAATAGCTAATCATAGTTACAGAATCAGTGGTAATAGAGGTCTAACAATTAACTACATTGAAATTTTATGGCACTCTTTAATGGGTGAAGAAATTCCAATGGAAGGGAAGTTTGTGTCCGCTGGGCAGAGGATAATTCCTCTTGAAGATGGTTCATTTGCAACAACAGTAGAAACTCCTTTACAGGATGAAACAATCTTCAGGTGGGAAGCAAAAGACTTCACGGCTCAAGAAAAGGTATGGGTTACTGACTGGAGGAAAAGAGTAGAGAAACCTTTAAATCCCAAACTTTTCATCAATATAATCACTGAAGCTGGACTACCGTTTGAGGTGCCTGAAGATGAGAAAGAATTGGTCGAGACAGTTGACTCGTTGTTACAGGAGAGAAAACTTCAGGGGAAATTACTTCCGTTATTTTCTAGGGAGCATAATCTTCCTTTATCTTTTCAAAAAAAGGTTTTTAATAGATGGATTAAAGAAAGGAAACCAATGATTAAGGACTTTGCACCGTATGCCTTTTTTTGTGCTAGGGTGGATTTTATCTGGGCATTAGGATTAACTAATCCTAAACTATTTAAATCAGATAAGAATGATCGTAAGGATCTAAATTATTGTTACTATTTGCCACATTGCGAAATTTTTTCTTCTAAAGACAAAAAACATAAGAAACTTGTTCCATTTCTTTTAAGATCTGATCAGAGTTTTGTTGACGGGGAAGAATTAAAGCAGGACTTAAGGAGATTATCAGAAGAATGGAATAATCTTAGCCAAGAAGAGAAAGTCCATATTTATTCGGAAAGGCGCTCAGCTCCTCCTGAAGATAAGAGCTCAATTGTCTTCAAATTATGGAAAAAGCATCGGGGTAAAATTATACCTTCACTGCCACTAGAGATTTTACAAGTAAAATTGGTGGACTCTACTCTTCCCGAAGATGAGCAAGTGCCGACAACTTTGGAAGAAATCTTAAAAACCAAAATGCGTGAGATAAAAGCAGCGAAGAGAATGCCTGTTACTCCCGAAAAATTGAAAAATATAAGTGGTAAAAACGATGAGGCGATTGCTGTCGTTAGAACAACAAAAGTCAGTAAGGATAGATTGCTAAGAATGCATCCCAATCTTAAACCCGAAGATTTAATAAAAAACTCTTAATTATTTTGAGAAAATAGATCTTATTTACTCATTTATCCAGATGTTTAAATTCCTCAAAAACTCAATACTTAAAAATCAAAATCTTGTTGATAAATATTTTGATTATCTAAAAGAGCGTATTAGTACGGTTAGGCTGTTTGGAAGAAATGAATCAGGTAAAGATATCTCACATGAATTAGATAAGGTTTTTGTTGATCTTACTATTGTTGAAGGATATGAAAGACCATCAATTGCAGCAGCTTATAGCGAGATGATGGATGGAGAATTACGCCGGCAGCGTAATTTCTTCCTGAATGATGAAACTTCAAATAAATCCTCTAACACGACAAATTCTAAACGAGTTATTAAAGCTAATGAACTTCTCCTCGACCGAACTCATGCCTTTGTTACGGGAGCGCCTCAATGTGGCAAAACAACCTTATTAAGGTATCTCGCCTGGCAGAGCTATAAAGAAAAGAATAAGTTGTCACTCTTTCTCGAGCTTAAAACAGTCAGAGAGATTGACTTCAAGCGAGTCGGCAGTGACTTATCAAATCTTGTTTTCCAAAAGTCCATTGCGGACCCACTTCTTTTAAATGACGAACAATATAATGAGCTTCGAGCGTACTTTTACAACCGGTTGGAACAGGGGGAAGTTGCTATTTTTCTGGACGGGCTTGACGAAGTTCGGGAAGAATCTTTCTTTATAGATCTTTGCCAATTGATTGAAGATTTCCTTCAATCAGATTCCAGGCAAAATAGTTTAATAGTTTCCGCTCGTCCGTTTGCTCTTCACCAAACGAGTATTGAAGGTTTAAAGGAGGTTGAAATTCAGCCTCTTAATGATACTCAAATTAACGAATTTTTATCGTTTTACTATGGAGATAATGATTCTGCGGTTAAAAGGCTGAAACAAGTAATTCAACAGCAAAATCATCTTCGTGAAATGGGTCGGGTTCCCTTTCTTTTAGCTGTGATGGTTGATTTGTTACGACAAGAGCGGGAACTCGGAAAAAGCCGTCTGGAGTTATATCGGGCAATTACGCTTCAACTCATCAAGCAGCTGGATAAAGATAAAAAAGTGCAACGGTTTGCATTCCAGATGCGAGACCCTGAGGGTTCAATAAAACTTAAGTTTCTAAAAAATCTCGCTTTTGAAAAGCTTCTAATCGATCAGCCCAACACTCGCCACGGCGAAGTGGGACGTTTGATTTTTACAGACGAAATACTACAGGAAAAGGCGAAAATCTTTGTTGAAAAGGAACGTCTACCTAATGTTAATTACTTGGAACTTTCAAATGATGTCAAAGCAACGTCCTTACTGCGAGAAATCGGTGATGAGGTTTACGCTTTTGCCCATTTAACACTACAGGAATACCTGGCTGCCGAAACTCTTGCTTCCCATGCAGATTGCGAAAGAATATTCTGCCAGACTTTTTTTAACCCAACTTTAGTTGAAATGGAAGTCCTGCCGATGATGCTGGGGTTATCGCCCACACCTATCAATTTATACAAAGTACTTGAACAGCTTTCTGAATCTTTAATTCTGACGAATCTACGGCTAAGAATAAGAGGCTTTAATTACATAACTGATATAAATCAGCCAGAGTTCAAGTTGCTGCTCGATGAAATTGCGTACCTTTTAGACCCTTCAGCAGAAAAGGAAGGTTTCCGAGAACCTGTTTTGCGGAGTTTAAAGTCTCTATCGGAAAATGCTCGGCAATATCTTGAAGATAAAATGATTCCGATTTTGAAGGAATGGTCTTCAATTTCAAAATCAAAGGCTGCTGACGCCTTACAGTATCTTGGATCCAAAAAATCAATTGAACCCTTGCTAAAAGCGCTGAGAATAGATGCATCAGACGACATCTTTACCTCACGAACAATTGGCTTCTCATCACATGATGATATGGTGGTTAGTTCTGTATGCCGAGCACTGACGAAAATAAGTCCTAATATAGCCGTAGAAGCCATTGCTTCAATTAGGACTTCCTATTCTTACGGAAATTTAGACAGAGTTTTAAAGGAGATTGGAACAGAGGAAGCGTACGGTATTTTGCTTAAAAGGAGAGGACAGCATTTGCAATGGTATGCATCAAGGACGCATCAGGAGCTGCTCGAACAATGTAAACACAAAAGAATTCAAGATGTTCTGCTCGAAGCTTTAAATCATAGGGATGGAGATGTAAGAGGATTTGCAGCTGAAACGCTAGGCTATATTGGGTTAGAGGAATTTGTGGAATCCTTATCCAAACATCTATTTGATTCTGACTATGCCACATGCTGGAAAACAGCTTATGCTCTCGGGAATATAGGCTCAGAAAAAGCTGTAGAGCCATTGTTGGAAGCATTACGAGAAAATCAATTTGGGCATCGTCTGAATGATATTAGGCGGAGTGCAGCTCATGCACTTGGTCAGATTCGCTCAGAAAAGGCTGTTGATGGGCTTATTGATGCATTAAAGAGCTCGGATCCTGAGGTAGTTCATGAATCTGTATCAGCTTTAGGGTGGATCGAATCTGGGCGTTCAACAGCACCTTTAATTAAGGTGTTAGAAACTGGGGATCAGAAATCGCGCCATGCGGCAGCATTTGCCTTAGGGAGATCGGGCGATAAAGCGGCTGCCCGAGCACTTATCAAATATCTTAAAGATCCGGATCCTCAGGTGAGGTCGGGATGTGCATACTCTTTAGGCAAAATAAATTCGCAAGAAGTTGTTGATCCGTTGATTGAGGCTCTTTCTGATACATCTGTTGAAGTAAGAACCGGAGCTGCCTTTTCACTTAGTTCAATTAAATCTGAAAAATCCGCTACGCATTTAATTAAATGTTTGCGGACAGATTCTAACAATAGACTAAAAGAATTGGTAATTAGAGCCTTAGGCGAAATCGGAACAGCTGATGTTATTGCACCTTTATTGGAATACTATTCGGCTTGGTTTTATTCCACCTATGTCGCGGAAGCAATAACGAAAATTGATCCAATGTTATTACAAATAGAGCTCCCTAAATTGTTGAATCACGAAAATAAATATATAAGGCGCCGAGCTGTTCAAACTGTTGGCTATTACAGTACTGGACCAGAAGTATTGCCTCAAATAATTACGATCTTTGAAAAAGAATCAGAACAGGAGGTGAAAAAGGAGGCTTTAGAAGCACAAGAAAAATATCAAAGAAAACTAGAACTGTTTGACGTTTTTATCCCTGAAACTACAGGGGAAAATTTGAGATCGAATGAAAGTAAAGATACCGTTCTAATTGGCGAAGTTACAGTGATGAACGTCAATTAGAATTCCGTTCCGGCGACAATTAGATTTCCCGTTTCTTTTTCAGTTTTCAATCAATTCGGCGGCAATCGCCGATTTTCCGTTTCCGCCCTCGTTGTTCGATTTTTGTCGTTTTGCCGCTTCCATTCGATAACTCGGCAAGTTCAATTCCAAGATGACGCTGTGATGCACCAGCCGGTCAATGGCGGCGGCAGTCGTCAGCGGGTCTTTGAAGATGCGCTCCCATTCGGAGAACACCAGATTGCTCGTCAAAAGAACGCTTCGTCGTTCGTAGCGGTGCGCCAGTAAAGTAAACAACACTTCCATTTCCTCGCGGCTCTGCTGGACGTAGCCGAGGTCGTCAATAATCAACGCCTCGAACTTATCGAGCCGTTTGAGTTCGCGTTCCAGCCACAACTCGTTTTTCGCCAGAAGTAATCGCTGCACCAGCAAAACACACGATGAAAACAAAACGCTTTTGCCCTGCCCGATTAACTCGTGTCCGAGAGCGCATAACAGATGCGTCTTGCCCGAACCGGGCGGTCCGAACACCAGCACGTTTTCACTGCGCTCCAGGAAGTCGCCTTCAATCAGTGCGGCAAACTGCTGGTCGGCACTGCGTTTGAGTCTCTGGCGTTCAAACTGCGGAAGCGTTTTCTCACGCGGCAGACGCGAAGAAGCCAGCAGTTTCTGCCGCCGGTGCTGCTCGCGCTGAAGCAGTTCAAGCCCGCACAACTCCAACAGAAATCGGTCAAACGTCCAGCCTTCGCTTGCCGCTCGCGCTCCCGTCGCCGAATGCTCGGCGGCAAAGACCGGCAGACGTAAGGCGCGCAGCGCATCCTTGAGTTCGGGTTTGTATTCGCTGCTGTTCATCGCGCCTCCTGATAACCGCTGCCGAGCAATCGGTCGTAATCGGCAAGTTGAACTTTCACCGGCAGCAGCAGTCGGATCGGTTCAATCAACAATGCCCGCTGTCCGCGCACTCGAATCGCGACGCTTTCGGCTGAAATCTCCTGCCCTTTTTCAAATAACTCGTCAAGCACGGCGGCGACCGATTCTTCGCTCATCAACGCCGCCATCTCCAGAATCCGCAGATATTCTTTGTCGGCGCGCTCCGGCATCGTCTCACAAAGGCGGTCGTAAGCGACGCGAAAGATGAACTGCGGAAATAACTGCTGCCGGTGACGAAACCTCGCAAAGGCTCCCGGCTTTCTGACCAGCGAATGAATAATATGCCGGTAGTTAATCGAACTGGCTCCGACCCCCCGCACTCTTTCAATCTGTTCGATGAGAACATCGCCGTAACGGACTTCCAGGCGTTCGGCGTAAAGCTCGATATTGACCCATTCGCCGATCAACTGACTCGGAACCGAATACAGTTTGCTCTTGACCCAGACGGTGCTGTTGCGGGAGACGCGCACCTTTAGGGCGGTCGAATCCGCCAGGCGACTTGCCGGAAGATCAATCATCATCGCCGTCTCCGCCGCCAGTTTGTCCGCCCGGCGACCGTTGCGCTTTGTCAGCACCGCTGATAAAAAGCCGGAGTATTCTTCGCGCGAAGAGAAATCACGGCTGCCGCGCAGAATCAATGCCTGCCGGACGGCGGACTTGAATCGCCGGTGCGATTGCTCGACATCGCCGTTCTCATTCGGTGATGCCGGATTGGTGTGGCTTGCTCGCAAACCGTAATGAGCCAGCAGTGCCGAATATCCGGCAGTGAACTCATCACGCCGTCCAACCTTGATAACCGCCGCCGTTAGATTGTCGGTGCGATGCTCCTGCGGAACTTTGCCGAGCTGCCAAAGCGCGTTCTGCAAGCCTTCGGCGAAGGCTTCAAAACTCTCCGAAAAACAAATACCGCCCGTTTCCCAGTTCGAGTAAGTCAAACAGAAATGATAGAAAAGATGCGGAAACGGCTGCCGGTTAATGGTTATGTTCAACTCATTGAAACAGGTAAAATCACTCTGCGCCTGATGTCCGGGCAGATGCCGCTGCTCGAAAAACACTTCTTTCGGCGAGCCGTCAACCGCCCGCCATGTCTTTACTCGCCGCTGCAAAGTCCGCAGATGAGAATCGGAAAAGCGGTTCGGATACCGCTCGGACAAATATTCGAGCAAGGTCGTTGCTTCGACCTCCGGTTCATTCTCCAGAAACGGAACAAGTTCAGTCCATACGTCGGCGAAAACATCAGTCCGCGTTCGATACCGGCGAGTTTGCCTGGATTGCGATGGCGGTTTGCCCAAATGCCGATACTTGCGGGCGGTCTTCTGATCCATATCGGATAAGGCTGCCGCCCGATTCAAAGTCTTTCCTGCGTTCAATAACTTCATAAGCCTCCAGTATTGTTTGTCGCCAACCATCTGCTCGGTAACCTCCGCTAAATAAGGATACTTTTGATGGTCGCTTAAATTGTCAAAGAACGGGAAATCTAATTGTCGTCAAACTCCACTTCTAATTGTCGCTTAACATCCAGCTGATCGCCGACATATCTCAGACTGCCGTCAGCGTAATACTCATAGCTCTTCTGCATGATCGCCTGATTGTTCTTCGACAGGTTATAGCTCGATGCCTGCAATTTGTTATCAAATGTCAGGCTCATCTGTGAGCCATTCTAAGCATTTTAAGATACAAAAAAGCTAACCGACTTGCTTTTAACAAAACTTAGGTGCTCATGTTACGCACTGAAAACTGTTATTTCATAAGTGTTGATAATACAGCAGTTATACAATTGCCAGAATCCAAGTTACGATGGATATTGACGAAAAATGCTTTCGTTAAAAAATATTGGAAATTGCTAAATACTGTAACTACAATACTTAATTAAACTTGGTTAAATCAAGTTTCCAAATATACGAAATTTTTGCGTAACATGAGTTAGGTGGTTAAAAACAATCAAAAATTAGCTTTGTAGAAGAAATTACTTTAAGTAAGACCTTATAAATCAGGTCGTGGCATCGGGGGCGGATAGTCTTTTGACAAAAAATATAACTCTACTCTAAATTCTTCTCTTCTTCCGCCATCTATGACAACTACTCTACTCTGGTCTACTTGCTTCCTTGAACGAATATAACTTTTGATCTGCTGCAAATAATTATCATATTTCTTTCCCGATAAATTACTACCTGAATAAGCAACAATATATACTTTTGCACCCTCCGGCATAGTTAATATGAGAGGGTCAATATTATTCTTTGCTGTTTTAAAATCAGTCTTTTTATAACTATAATCAGAAGGAATATAAGACGCTCCGGCAAGATTGTATGGGGGAAAACCTTTACATCGTAGATGATTGTCGCTCACTTTTGGAGTAATGGTAATACTGTCTAATTTCCCTTGATTAAATACATAATTTGTCCCTTTTTCTGGATCAATAAATGAAAATGTTAAAGAATGGTAAGAAACGAGTATAAAATCCTGTTCTCTAATTTTCTTGTAATCGAGCATTCCAGAGTCTTTTGGAAAAAGTGTAAAGGTTAAAACAGTATCAGGTTCTACGCTCCAGCCGCGTATTTTCCCTTTACATCTTTCCGGCGCGTAAAAAACATCTAATTTCCCATCGGCAGAGTTATAGGTAAATCCATTTTCTCCGTATTCAGTCTTTCCTATCGAAAGTCCAAGCATCTTTTCTACATCCATTCTTGTTGATTTCAGAGGAATGATGTTTTTCCAAGCTTGTCCATTTACCTGGATAGAAAAAAATACTATGAAAATAAAAAGCGAACCCAATTTCATACTTTGCTCCTTACCTCTAACGAATCTTACAATTTTCCTTGATATAATTGTTAATAGCTTCTTGGTTATCATTTGGATCTGTTTTGGTCAAGCCCATTGCATCTCTAACTTTTGTGCCAAATGCTGGATCTGGCAGGTAAGTGTCATGGTCGTACGTGCCTCTTTTAGCTGCTACGTGCAATAACTCATGAATCAAATTGGTCAACATCTTTTGCGGAGTTTCTGCTTTATTAAAGAGTATTGCTGTATAAATATGCGCATCGTTAGTAGTTCCTGGACGAATTGCAACGGCTCCATCATTTCTGCAGCAGGGAATCTTTTCGCGCGGCAACTTAACTGCGTCTGACCATGCGTTGACTGCTATTTGTAGTACTTCATGAGTCTTTCCTGCATTAAGAAAAAAGCCTCCGGTTTTTTGACCTTGTATTTTGTCAAACAAATCCAATAAATTGGTTGTAATAGGATCTCCCTTGGTGCCATCTTTACGAGTCACTGAACTCATTACGTTTATAAGTTTAGCCATCGCATTTTTACATTTTTCGTCATATGCATTTTGCAACATATCTCGTGCGCTTTGGACGTCTTTGTATGCTAAATAATTAACATTACCTTCTTTAACAACTTTGAAGTAAGGAAATGAATTTGCTGGAAAGGAAAACATCCTAGTGTCTATTCTTACTTTACTTATATCCATTACAGCTGCGTTGCCGTCTGTTCTTACTCTTCCGCTAATACTAATACCAACAGTTATTCCAAACAATCCTGCTCCATAATTTACTATAGGCGCTTGATAGTAACGTCCGTTATGCATAAACTCTGTTGCTGCCGAACCGTTTTCCATCGCCTGTCTTGCCATTGAACAAGGAACAGCCATCCCGTCCATCGCACAGGTTTGTCTTTGCCCATTAACATAATTCGGGGTTTCCTCGTAAAGCATAAAATTGTTGTTTATTTCCGGTGATAGCGGTTCTGGATTTAACGGTTCGACATAAGGAGTTTCCGTTCCCATATTTCCGCCCATCGGATCGAGTTCTCCCGGTGAAAAATCCGTTCCGCTATAGCCGGCAACGTTACCCGTTGAATCTGTCGTTTTGTAGCTCATCCCGGAAGCATCGAAATGCTCGAAATTGACTGTTTTAGTATTGCTTCCGATGACGTTCTGCGTGGCGATGGTCGCTCCCGCCGCTTTAACGAAACTCTTTATTTTCTTGCCCTGATTATCAACTTCGCTGATCGTCTCATTTCCTAAGATGCTCGAACGGATGAAATATTTAGCGCCTTCGTCAACCCATTGTCCATACGGCGAACTCGGTGAATAAGGATTATCCTGCCATCTGAATTTACGGCGTTTTACTTCTCTGCCGCTGCCGTCGTAAGTTCGGTAAATATCCGATTGAGATGGATTATGCAGTCTGATCAATTGCCCGGTTGCTTCATATGTGGCTTCACTGTATTCGTCGGGATATGAAGTAATGAGGGTTCTGCCGTCGGCATCGTAAGTGTAACCTGCAATGCGATTGTTCTGATATGAATAACTTAAATCATTCGATTGACCGTACCAGTTATCAACACCCCAATGCAGATTGTTTCTCTGCGTCAGATTACTGAAAGCGTCGTATTGGTAGCTTTGACGATAAGGAAGCTGTGCAGACATATCATTTTGAGCAACCGTCAGACCTCTGGCTTCGGCGCCTGATTTGCCTTCCGTAATTCTGCCCGCAAAATCGTATTTGTTGAACCTGTCGAAGACCGGGTTAATCTGATCCTGAACGTATTTCAGACTGCCGTCAGCGTAATACTCATAGCTCTTCTGCATAATCGCCTGATTGTTCTTTGACAGGTTATAGCTCGATGCCTGTAATTTATTGTCGAACGTCAAACTCATTTCCGTGCCGTTGCCGTATGAGAGATTCTGCAAGCCTCCCCACGCCCGGTAACGGGGACTTGCGGCGTATGGTCAGTAAAAAGGCTGACGCGCTTTGCTTTTACAAAACTTCGTCAGCCAAAATTTTAGATTCCGTCCAAACCAGCATCTTTAAAGAAATCAATTACCAACATGATTATAGATTGATTTATTCTTGATTTATTCTATTTTATTAAAGGCACTGACGGTTTTTTAAAATTATAAGTAATCATTCTCCCTTTCGTTGGATCAGGACTGTATTCAAAAGATTCTTTTCTCGAACGATAATAGTATGCACGGTAATAATTAATTGGTTCAGGATTCGGATCGAGAATCACCTCAGGAGGCGGATTTTCATGTATCGGAGGATGTAAAAGTCTGTTTATCTCAATCTTCAATTTTTCTCTATCGCTTAAAGCCGTAATTTTTAGAGATACAATATCTGCATATTCTCTTGAAATACAAGTGAAGAATTTTTTCAAGTAAGGTTTTGTGAAATACTTTCCCTCCATAAGAAGATAAATATGTGCCACTTTTCCAGTTGTATAAGTATTTGCCCAGATTATTTCTGCCGAAGAGCCACAAATTTTATTTACTATAGTTTCGACGTTCGGCAGTGGCATTCTATCTGTCTGCCCAAAGATATTTTGATTGAACAGACAAAAATATAAAGTCAGTAATAATAAAGTGAGTTGAGATTTTTTGAGTGATTTTCTTCTGGACATATTCTATCTCCTGTTTGGTGTTTTCGGTTTGCTGACATTACTGCAACTGTTGTTAATCCAATTATTAAGCGCAGTATTAGCTTGCCCTTCTATTATACCATTTCTTTTCGCTTTATCTGTTATTGATTCGAAACCAGGCGGAGCGACAAAAGTGAAGTCTATTTGTAATTCACTAACTATATCTTGATGTGAACTTAGATCTTTTCCCCTAAAATATGCGTGTAATGTTTCGTGAAAAAGAGCACCCCCAGTAGTTGTGCCATCTTCCTTCATATCCATAGCCATTCCTGTCCAAGATACCCAAATGGAAGGAAGTGATCCAGGAGTTGTTAAAGCGTAAGGAGCTCTTTTTTTTCCTCCTGACTGTTCAATTCTATAATTTAAATATTGATTAAAAGTCATTAAAGGAGGTAATTTATTCCCACTTGGATCCTCCTGAGCAAGTAATCCAAACCCTTTTAAATTACCAATTAACGAATATCTCCCATCCATAATTGGAACATTAGCAATCACACCTTTATACTCTTTCAATCCTAATCTCTTTCCTGCCGCTTGAACTGCATCCAAGCATGCTTGATTATTTATTAAGAACTTATCAAGAACTTCTCTCGGAGTCTCTCTTGTTTGAGTCTGCTGTTGACCTCCAAAATTCCCATTGAATGAAAATAAATACGAATCTGTTCTCCCTAACCAAACGTTACTATATCCATTTACAGTAATTGTTCCGTTTCCACCATAATTTGCATTAGGAATTCTTTCCATTCTGGGAGTGGTTACGGTGAAGATGCCCAACCCTCGATTCTCAAAGCTGAATCCCGGTTGTCCTTGAAGATGAGCAATCGAAGCCGGAATTGCCGAGCCGTTATCCATCGCCCGTCTTGCCATTGAACAGGAAACAGCCATTCCGTCCATCGCACAGGTTTGTCTCTGCCCGTTGACCATCATCGAATCTTCACCGCCGTCAATCAGGAAATTTGTCTCTCCTACTAAATCCGACGGCGGAAGCTCTGTGTTGAGCGGTTCCTGATATGGTGTTTCAGTTCCCATATTATTGCCCATCGGATCGAGTTCTCCGGGAGAGAAATTAGTTCCCGGATAATCAGCCGCAACACCGTTAGAATCGCTTGATTTGTAGCTCATCCCGGAAGCGTCCCAATGCTCGAAGCTGACCGTTTTAGTATTGCCGCCGATGACATTCTGTGTGGCGATGGTCGCTCCCGCCGCTTTAACGAAACTCTTTATTTTCTTGCCCTGCTTATCAACTTCGCTGATCGTCTCGTTACCCATCAGACTCGATCTGATGAAATATTTAACGCCTTCGTCAACCCATTGTCCATACGGCGAACTCGGCGAATAAGGATTATCCTGCCATCTGAATTTACGGCGTTTTACTTCTCTGCCGCTGCCGTCGTAAGTTCGGTAAATATCCGATTGAGATGGATTATGCAGTCTGACCAATTGCCCGGTTGCTTCATAGGTGGCTTCACTGTATTCATCGGGATAGGCTGTCACTAATGTTCTGCCGTCGGCATCGTAAGTGTAACCTGCAATGCGATTGTTCTGATAAGTGTAAGAGAGATTATTGGATTCTCCATACCAGTTATCAACACCCCAATGCTTGTTGTCTCTCTGCGTCAGATTACTGAAAGCGTCGTATTGGTAGCTTTGACGATAAGGAAGCTGTGCAGACATATCATTCTGAGCAACCGTCAGACCTCTGGCTTCGGCTCCCGATCTGCCTTCCGTAATTCTTCCGGCGAAATCGTATTTATTGAATCTATCAAAGCGGTTATCCAGCTGATCGCCGACATATCTCAGACTGCCGTCAGCGTAATACTCATAGCTCTTTTGCATAATCGCCTGATTGTTCTTTGACAGGTTATAGCTCGATGCCTGTAATTTGTTGTCGAACGTCAAACTCATTTCCGTGCCGTTGCCGTATGAGAGATTCTGCAATCCTCCCCACGCCCGGTAACGGGGACTTGCGGCATAAGTCGTTACTCCTCCAAACTCGGTGCCTGTGACGGATTGTAATCTGCCAGCCTTGTCGTGTCCATAATTGATCTGCTCTCCAAACGGATCGGTCAGTGATTGGAGTTGTCCCGAAAGAGAATAGTTGTATTGCAATTTGAAGGAATTATTTGCCAGAGGAGCGTCCGGCAAATTGTCCGCGAAAGAACGAGTCTCTGTCTTCAGGCGCGACAACTGGTCATATTCATAAACCTGAGTTCCGGCGGAATCCGTCATGCTCGTCCGGTTGCCGAGAGCGTCATAGGTAAACGAAACGGACGAGCTCAATTGCGGGGCAGGCGGGGTAAACGAAAACGAAAACGTCTTTGGAGACCCGCTTAAATGCGTGTTCGGATTCGATCCCGTATCCAGCCCGTAAGCGTAAATGGTGTATTGATTGCCGTTCTGCAGATTGAGCGGAATCTGGAATTTAAATCCGTGATTGCCCTGAATATTATAAGCCTGGTTGACATCCGGGCGCGGTTCATTCGCCGTCGAGCTCCCGATATACGTTCCCGATCCTGCCGGACCGTTCACGTAAAAATGAATGACGTTCGAGCTGCTTGAGCTATCCGGATCAAAGCTCCATCCGACTGCCGTGCGATCCGTCGTGTTCACTCCGTCAAACCAGCCAATCGGCGAAGAACCGCCGCCGGAATTCGGATCGGGCGGGTCAAGCTCGCCTTCGCCGGGGGCGCTCATCATCATCTCGCCGCCGCCGCCTTCGACGCACGAGCAAACCGAAGCGTCCCAACTCCAGTTAATCGGACAGATTTGCGGCGGTTCTCCGTAACAGGGCTCCCCCCCTCCGCCCGGAGTCGGAGTCGGAGTCGGCGCCAGGGTGTTAACGAAAACCGTCTGGCTCGCCGTATTGTTGTTTTCATTGGCTTCGTCAATGCGGTTTTGATCGTCAACCAAAAGACTGATCGTGTGCTGCCCGGCAACCGCCGTCCACGGCACGTTCGCGCTGCTTAAGGTCACGCTCTGCCCGGCTCCGATGCTGGTCGTCGTCCCCGCCCAGACGCAGCCGGACGAAGGGCAGTGCCCGTCGATTAAATACAGCACGCCAATCCAGTCATTCGGAGTCGCAACCGATCCCTGATTGGTCACCGTCACCGAGAAATTAACCGAATCGCCCTCGTAAATCGTCGCCGGCGTGATCGTAAAATTGCCGGCAACCAGATCCGGTTTAGCTGTGGGCGGGTTGTTTGAAGCGGTCGTTGCCGTAATCGCCTGCGACCAGGCGGAGTTTCCCGATGAGTTGACCGCCTGAACCTCAAAGGTATAAGTCGTGCCCGCCGCCAGTCCCGTCACCGGGTAGGATATATAAGTGATTCCGGAGATCACCTGCGAGCCGTTGATCCGCAGATTGTAGCCGGTCACATTTTCGCTTTGCGGCGAGGCGTTCCAGTACACGTCGATCTGTGATTGGGAAATGTTAGTGGCGTATAATCCGGTCGGCGCTGCCGGCGCAGGAGCCGGAGCCGCCGTCCCGAAGGTAAAGTATTTCGGGGAGCCGGAAAGCAGAGTCGGATTGTTCGAGCCGTTATCTATCCCGTAAGCGTAAATCGCCTGCTGCACGCCGTTGGCGTAACTGTTCGGAATATCAAACTTAAAACCGTGATTGCCGGGTTGTCCCGTCTGCTGGTTGACGTCCGGGCGGGATTGGTTCGCCGTCACGCTGCCGACAAATGTGCCGCCCTGCCCGGCAGGAGCTCCGATATAAAACTGAACGGCATTAGAAGTGTTCGGGCTGTCCGGATCGAGCGTCCATCCCCAGACGGCGCGGTTTGCCGTATCAACTCCTTCGAGCGCTCCGGTTGGAGAATAGTTGTTGGTTTGTGCCGGGGTTTGATTTTGACCTGCCGTCATGGCATAGCTGATATTGGTTACTAACTTGCGGTTATCGTAGGTGTAAGTAGCAGTCGCTCCGCGCCCGTCGGTTTTTACGCTGAGCGTATCATCGGCATTATAATCGAAAACGGTGGCGACATTGCCGTCCTGTTCCGGGCGATGCTGAGTTTTCAGACGCCCGTGACCATCAAATGTCATGGTCGTATCCTGAAAAGTATTGCCGCCTTCGGCTCCCGCAAACTGCCTGACGAGATACGCCTGGTCGCGCCCGTTGAAAAAGCTCCTGGTGGTTGAATAAACGCTTCCGTCCCATTTTAGAGTTTCGCTCTTATAAGCTCTTCCAAGAATATCTTCATAAATCTTCTGGGTGCGTCTTCCGAAAACGCTCGGCTGATCGTCCCTGGCGACCAATTCCCCTTGAATCGTCGTCACCTGACCTCCGGCGCATCCGCAGCCGTCGTAAGCGAGGAGCTTATCCGTTCCGTCCGTGTTAATCTCTTTGGTGGTTCTGCCTTTCCAGTCGTATTCGCGAGCCGTCCAGAGCCATCCGCGCGTAGCGTCGTCTCCGGCGGGCTGCCAGTTGAGGTTGACTTCGGTCGGAACCGACGAGCGTTTGACCCTGCCCATCACATCGTATTCGACCAGACTTCCGCTCCAGCCGCCCTGGCTTCCCGGATGCTCGGCGCGCGTCATTCTGGTTCTGCCTGCGCCGTCCGCAAAAGATTCCGAGAGAATCTCGTCCGCCGCATCCGCCGCGCCGTTATTGTTGACGTCCGTGACGGTCGAAAAGACTCTCGATTGAATGCCGTTGTTAGGATACTCATACCGGGTGTAAACACCAGTGTTGTTGACGGTTTCTTTTTCCAGCCTGCCCAGCGCGTCATAGATTCGGCTGGTTGTTTTGCCGGTAGTGTTTCCAGCCGGAGCGGGACTTGCGGCGTAGACATTCGCCCCGATGTCGAAGCGATATTTGACCATTGAACTGTTTCCAGCCGGATCTGTTATAACCGTCGGATAGGCAAAGGTGTTGCGATTCTGATTATCCTCGAATGAATCCGCATAATTGATTGAAACGGCGCGATTCAACGGATCGATCTGCGCGACGGGCAGCCCGGCGGTATTGTATTTAACGCGGGCGGTGACGGCTTTCGCCGCATCCGTCGGAGCAAGCGCGTCCCAGCGCGTCGTCGAGGTCAGATTGCCTCGCCCGACAACAAAATTGGCGTTGTAGTTGGAATCGTGCTGAATGGGAGAGATGTTCTGCCCGGCTTCCCCGAAATTGCCTTCGTCGTAAGCGTAAGTCACCTTCGACATCAGATTATCGCTCTGATCGAAAAGTTTCGTCTCAAAAGGCAGCCCGATGATTCTTCTGGAAAGATAGTTCGGGTCGAGGTTATAGTCCATTGTCGAGCGCTTTAAGACGGTCGTCTGATCGGCGTCATATACTTTGACTTCTCTGACCAGCCCGTAAAGAGAGACGGCGGCATTACTTGATTGCGTGTGATAATCAATCGTCGTTCTCCTAACGTTTGTCGCATCGCCCATCTTAGTTTCGGTGGTCCTGGGGTTTAAGATATAGGACAGATTCGGATCGTCCTGCGTATAGACGTTCCAGCTCCAGCGCTTGCGGCTCGGATTTCCGTTTTCATTGATCCAGTCTTCGGTCAGGATCGGCAAAGCTTCCATCCAGCCCGCATTCCCGACCAGAGTTTTGCTCACTGTTCCGTCCGGCGTCGTCACCTGGATCAGCGTGCCCGCCTGCGCCGTATTGTTCGGCAGCATGAGGCTTTGCCCTTCCAGATAATCAATTGGAATAACGACTTCCTGCGGCTGATTGCCGGCGTCGAGATTAAAGTTTTCCGCCCAGTTTTTGATCTGTGAAAAGCGCGGAGCATCCGACTGAGCCTGCGATACTATCGTGTCAAGGTTTGTCGCCGTGTGATTCAGCTTATGACCGTCCGCGGCATAGTTAGATACTCTATACACCTGACCATAAGAGTTGTAATCAAACTGCGCGTAGCTCTGGTCGGCAAAGGTAATCTTTTGCAGAACCTTGATTGCCGCGCCGTTGTTTATTCCGACCAAATTCAATCCCTGGAAATTCGTATTGATCGTCTGATCAGCATAAGTGAAAGTCGCATATTTATGAGTTCCGTTCTGACGCGCCTGCGTAATCGTCAGAGGCTGACCGCCTGAATCGTAGCTCACGCTGATGACTCTGCCTAAAGTGTCGGTCACGGATTGCAGAAGCCCGTTTGAATCATGATTGATCGTAATATAGTTGCCGTTTGAATCTTTGATCTGGCTGCATTTAAAAGAGCCGCCTTTTAACTCATAAAGCATCTGAGCGCCGCCGGTTCCCGTTACCAGCAATGTATTGGCGTCAACCGCTTTAAGCTGCGCGTAAGAAGAATCGGCAGTTTCAAAAGTGTCGGCGGATCCGTCAAGCTGCCTGAAGGCAACACGTCCGCCCGACGGAGTCACCATTAGATAAGTGTTCTTGCCTGTTAAGCTATCCGTATAACTCGGTTCAATCACCGGATAACCGAAACGAAAACCCGGCGCTGCGTTGTCATTGTTAGGATTGAAAACAATATCGTTTCCTTGTTTAATCCAGATTAGCGAGTTGTATGAAATGCCGAATCCTGCGTTTACCCCGCGCCCGGAAAGCCCCGCCAGCCCGGTTCCCCAACCAAAATTACGCGAATAAAGATTCGTGCCGCCCGTTTCATTGATCGGACGCTGGCGTGATTCTGTAGTAATTGAAGACGATGATGCGGGCGGCGGAGTCGGTCCCGGTGTCGGAGTAGGAGTAGCGGTCGGCGTTGGAGTCGGAGTGCTGCTTCCGGAAGGCGTGATAATTGCCTCCAGCCCCGTGCTGTCGTTACTGTAAGAGTTGTTGCTGCCGAAACCGACCAGAAATTCAATCACATCTCCGGCATTTACCGATAAGGTCAGGTTGTACGGCGCCTGCGACCCGTATCCTGACAGATTGTTTGCCCACACTTCCGTGTTGTTGTGAAGAATATGAACGTCCGTCGTGCTGCTGGCGGTATCGATTCCCTGAAATCGTCCCGCCGCCTGATAGCTGCCTGCCGCCGGCGCCGTCCAGCGCAAAGTTGATTTCTCGCCGTTCGGTCCTGGATGAACGTTCAGCAGGTCGGCGGGATGGACTGCCGTTCCGACATACGTCTGCGTTGTGCCGGTCGTGTTCTTGGCTATCGTCGGACAACAATCTCCATTCGCGTTCGGCAGCCAGAAATCGATGCCGGCGCCGAACGGCTGACCGTAGCTCGGATAATTGGTAAAGGCGGAAGTCAGCGTCGTTTTGTAGCCGTAGCTCCACGTTCCCGCCGGGTTGTTTACTGATGAAAAATCAACTACGGCATTATAAGAATTAGTCGGAGTCGGAGTCGGCGTCGGCGTGGTCGGCGGATCGATAAAGATTCCTTGAACGACTCCGGCAATACTGCCGGCGGAGTTTTTCACGCGAACAATGATTTGTCCTGTGACCTGCCAAATTATATACGCTCCGCCCGAGAAACTACCGAGCGGGCGGGTATCGAGAACATTGCCCGTCGCCGGATCAATGATTTCAAACGATTGCGCCAGATTATGGTTGTCCCAGTCAACAATGTAAAGAGCCAGTTGATGCGTTTGCCCGTCGGTGAAATTGAAAGCCAGATCAAACTGCGTTCCCGCCGTATAGAGCGGAATCGTATGCCAAACGGCGGCGACTCGGTCATTGTTGTTAGTGGCTTTAACAAGCCCGCGCGGATCGGCGGTCGAAGCGGCGTAAGTGTAAACGCCTTGTCCCGAAGCTGAAAACTGCAGCCAGGAAGGATAGCTGTTACTGTCGCCGATAATCTCGTAACCCTGACTGCCGTAATTGCCGATCCAATTGCCTTTGGTTGTCAAGTCAGAGCCGGTAAAAGTCGCCCCTGCCGATGATGTTATTGAATCTGAAGAGGCGTTTGTCTGCGAATTGTCGGATGACGCTTCAGTATTACTATTCTCTTTGGTTGAAAGACCGAACCAATCGGAAATTTCGCTCCAGATATTTGAAGCAAATGAAGAAGGAGAAGAAGCGACCGCATTTTTCACCGAGACCGGATTGGCTTTCGGCATCTGAAACGGCTCGGGAGCTGTCAGCAAAACTTCCGGCATTTTAACTTTCGGATTTTTCGGCAACGGTTTGGCTATAGCCTGCGGTGGTTGACCAAAAAAGATAAACGGCGCCAGCAGCGCAGTAATCAACAGCAGCGAAACGGCTCGGTTAATTAGCTGAATCTGCTTTACCCTGCGAATAAAATCGAACATCTTTACTTGGGAAAAATTGGTCGGGAAATGCGCCTTACTGGTTTTCATCTTCTTGGAAACTCCTTCGGAAGCGGACGGAAAAAATCCGGCTTGTAAAATAAAAATTTGCTTTCTATATCTATTAACTGTGCAAAGCGCCGGAGTTTGCCTGGAGATGAAAAAATATTTCTTCATATTTTATTTTCTGCCGATTTTTTGATAGGAATTTACCTGTTAAAATGAATCCGACCTCAGAAGATAAAAAAGATTTTTCAGGAAGTTAAAACTGCAGAGAAATGAAAATGAAATATAAAAAAGAGGAGAAAGTGATCGGATGGAAATCGTCTGGTAAAAGATCTTTTTGAAAAAGCCTGTCTGTTAGAGTCACTAAAACCCCCCATTTTGAGACTCTAGGATTTCAACTCAAAAACACCTCAATTTTGTCTGAAAAACAGTTCCAAAACTCATGCCGAAATCAAAGTTTCAAAACTTGCCTGTGCTTTAGCTTTTAGGACATAATTCAGCGGCTTTCCAAAAGTCAGTTAGTTTTTATTTTTGTCTAAGGTAATAAATGCAATCTTTATGATTAATCTGAACATGTCATTAACAGCCGATTTTAAGTTATGGGAATTTGTAAAGTCCGTAACGGCAGATCAAAACGGCATTAAGAATTTACCGAATGAAACGGAAGCAGCCCATCTCCGACTGCTGTGCCGGAAAATACTTCAACCTGCTCGAAAGGCATTAGGTCCGATGAAAGTTTCATCCGGCTTTCGTTCTGAAGAATTAAATAAATTAGTCGGAGGAACGGACAACAGTGATCATCGGCTCGGATATGCAGCCGATGTCATTCCCTATAACCCTGTGTGCAACTTAGAAATCAGCTAAAAGAGCTAACTGAGGTGCTTTGTTGCCGTTTTGCATATTCAAAAATACGCCGACCGTATGGCTTAATATCTTCCGAAAGATGCGATTTTGATAGTGCCACAAGTCCTTGACTTTAATCTTTGCTATTTGAAATCTTTCGACCAGTTGTGAACCGACCGTTTCGACCAACTTTCGCCAATACTTGGTTTTCCTGACCAATTTGACTTGTTCGGGCGAACTTTCCATATTGCTTTTGAGCGGCGTAATGACTTGAGTTTGTTGGGTGTCGCGCCACAACTGCGCTTGGTATTCATCAATGAAACCTTTATCGGCGGGAACGATGCCGCCAAAGCCTTCAATCAAAGTTCCGAGATGATTAATATCGTGGGCGCGGGCATTGAGCAGCGGAAAGTGGGTAATCATTCCGGCGCGGGAAATTCTTAAACCGAGTTTGAAGCCGTAATAATCCAAGTTTTTGGCGGCACAATGCCCGTAATCGGCGAGCGTGGCAAAGCGTTTATCACGTCTGCCGCCGCGTGTCCAAGTGCAAACGGGAAGCGGCAAAGTGTCAATTGACTGCACTGCGTCGGTTTTTTGCCCGGCTCTGGAAACTAACAGTGATTGACATAAGAATTTAACTTGCCAAAGATTTGCCGACTGCCGCACAAAGGTTGTGCGCGAAGGCAAGTTCGGAAAGAAATGCAGATAATGACGTTTGAAATAATGGTAAATCTCGGTGTCCTCGTGCAGTTTGAAAAACTCGCCGCAAATTTCAATGGTAATGACTTCCGCATCGGTCAACTTCGGCGGAAAACCTTTTTGCCGTAAATTGTGGCTGTTTTCAATCTTTTGCATTATGTCAACTACCAAACAGTAAACAGAAATGATAAAAATATCTCGTTCCATTGAATTACTCTCCTGTGATTATAGATTTTGGGTAAAATCATTTTACAGGATTTAACTCTTTGGAACACTCATCTTAAAGTTGCACACAGGGTTCCCTATAATGTCGGTACGAGAAAATTAGCTGAATGGGTAGTTAAAAACTGTCCTCAGTTTGATCAGGTTATTCTAGAGTTTGGAACATTAAAGCATCCAAGCTGGATACATTTGAGCATTGCTCCTCGCAATCGAAAGCAAGTTTTAAGAGCCACTTATAAAAACAATAAAATAGTTTACGATCCAATAAAATTATAAAAAGTAAAACTCCATTTCTGATTTTCTTCGGATTCAGCTGATTCCAAATAATCGATATGAGATTTATGGCTGAATACAAATAGATTGTATAAAGGAATAAAATTATGTGTGCTTGGCAAATTGATATGGTCAAGTTTAAATAGACAAAAAACTCTCTATCTTTCCTCCATTTTTAATTTCCAATTCTGCTTCAAATTCCATCGGGCTTTTGTATCCCAAACTCGAATGTAACCTGACTCGATTGTAATACCCTTCGATGTAACTGAAGATTTCTGATCGGGCTTGCTCAATGTCTTCAAATGCTCCGCCTTCGATCAATTCCGTTTTAAACCGCGAAAAGAAACTCTCCGCTTGTGCGTTATCGTAACAATTACCTTTCCCGCTCATACTTTGGCGAAAACAACTAATTCTCAATAATTGCCGAAAACCATTGGAAGCGTATTGACTTCCCCGATCCGAGTGAATGATTGCTCCGGCTTTGACCAGTCCTTTGTTTATCGCTTTTTTCAACGCTGAAATGACCAATTCCTGAGTCATCTCTGCGCTCAGACTCCAGCCGATGATTCGGCGTGTTACTTTATCCTGCCAAACTGCCAGATAACACCATCTGCCATCTTGCAAAGGAATATAAGTAATATCGCCGATGATGATTTTTGTCGCCGCACATTCTTCTAAAGGAATACCCTTCAATAAATTAGGCGAGGCGAGCGTCCCATTGGAATCAGTTGTTTTCGGCTTGAAGCTCTTCGGTCCGATCGCCCGCAAACCTTCTTCCTTCATCAGCGAGCGCACCTGATACTTGCCGATTTTGATTCCTTGTTTATTCAATGCCGCTTTGATTCGGCGGACTCCATAGCGTCGGCGATTCTCAAAATAACAGTTTTTGACTAATTGGGCTAAATGCTTTCGTTTCAGTCTTGGTCGGATGGTCAGCCGCCTGCGCCACGCATAGTAACCGCTGGCGGAAACTTCCATCACCCGGCACAAAATCCTTAACGGATAATTCTTTCGCTCATCCGCAATGAATTTGTAGCGGTTTAGCTTCCTCTGCCGAAGATAAGCGTCGCCTTTTTTAGGATTTCAACCTCCATCTCCAACTCTCGATTGCGTTTTTTCAAAGCCGCAATTTCATTTAATTCAGCCGCATTGTGTTTGCCGTTCCCATTTTGCAAAATGGCTTTTTTCCACTTATAAATCAGATTGTCTCCAATTCCTAGCTCTCGAGCGACACTAGCCGCCGGTTGTCCGTCTAAAACTTTTTGCACGGCATTCCGCTTAAAATCAGCATCATATTTTCTTTTCATACTCTCATTTTATCAATAGAGAGTTTTTTCTCCACTTTTATTAGACCATCACAAATACCGACCATTGGTGACCTGAAGGGCACACCGCCATCGTATTAGGGTAGAGAGTATACATACTCTTTGTTCCACTCCACGACTCATCCATTGGTTCCCCTGAATTCCCAAGATAACGCACCGGCGGACCGAAAGTAAGATGTTCTCCTCCAACAGGACAGTTACCTGTTGGATCAGTCGCGCTTTTGGGGCATCGAGGAAGTTGACGGTAAAATGGCAGGATGAGCCATCCGACTTTGCTTGCCGATCCGTCCGCCATCGAGATTGACGCATTTGTTTCCAATGATGATTCGATTACGATTCGAGTTCATTCGACGCAGCCGAGTGCAACTTGTCCCGGCTGTCGAATATCATCAGACAGCTTGAAGTGTCGCTATGTTCGACAACTTTCTGATTTGCCGTGGCATGATGTCGCAGTCAGGCTTGAATTGCACACGCGGAAGTTTCGGTGTCATAACGAGCTTTGCCAACAAAAGGTATTTTGCGAACGTCTGCCGCAAGTCGCCGCCCGCTATGCCCGAAAAACAGTGCGGCTCAGTGAGGCGATGGCTTTGCTGGCTTTTAACCTCGGCGGACGAAACGGTTCACGAACGGCTGCCCGATTGAAGTTCCCGACAAGTAAGGACACGCTGCTGCGGATAATTCGCCGGAGTGGAAAAAATGAACCGAGCGGAGAAGGAAAAAAGGTCAGAATTCTTGGCGTGGATGATTTCGCCTTCCGTAAAGGACAAACTTACGGCACGATTTTAGTTGATCTGGAGGCAAGAAAGGCGATTGATTTACTGCCCGACCGGGAAGCCGACACGCTCAAAACGTGGCTTCAGGCGCATCCTGAAATCGAAGTCGTTTCGCGTGATCGTGCGCCGGCATACGCTGACGGCACACGGCGCGGCGCACCGCAGGCGAAACAGGTGGCTGATCAGTTTCATCTGTTGAAGAATTTGCGCGAGGCTTTGGAGCAATTTTTAGGACGTAAGTATGCGCTGCTCAAACAAGCTCATACAGCGATCAAAGTCAGGCGATTGGCTGAAGCGAATTTGCCGGGTATAAATTCGGACATAAATAAAGAATCTCCGCCAAACAGGGACCGGAATTCGGCAGAAAATATTCTTGAAAAAAACGACACAGATTCCAATGCGGAACAAACACGCCGCGCGGAAAGATTTAACAAAGTTCGGGAGTTGCGGGAAAAGCATTATTCAATCAGTGCCATTGCCCGCACTTTGAAAATGCACCGGCGAACTGTTCGTTTGTTCTTAAGCTCCGATGAACTGCCGGTTCGTCAAATCGGATTGCGCCGGAACAGCCTGACGCGCTTCATTCCGTTTCTGGAAAAACGGTGGGCGGAAGGCTGTCGGAATGCGACTAAACTCCAGTCTGAAATTCAAGCCCAAGGATTTCAGGGAAGCGGGAGGGCAGTGCGGCATTTTCTGCAAAGCTGGCGTGAACCGATCCCGGAAGAAGCCAAACGCGGCTTCGTCAATGTCACCGGCATCAGTCGTCAGCCGCCGTCGGCACGGCAAACCGGTTGGCTGTTATTTCGCCCCGATCTATGTCAAAAGGACTGGCACAGAGAATATGCCGAAGAACTTTGCCGTTCAAGTCAGGAAATCGAAAAGGCAAAAAACTTGACCGCCGAATTTTACGAATTGATGAAAAACGGCAAAATCGAAGAATTAAAAGAGTGGCTTGATCGAGCCGCCGCGAGCGGCATCAACGAAATGGCAAGTTTCGCCAAAGGAATCAGGCAGGACTTATCGGCGGTCAATGCGGCAATCGAAACGCAGTGGAGTAACGGTCAAACCGAAGGGCAAGTCAATCGTTTGAAAACCATCAAACGAGCGATGTATGGGCGGGCAAACTTCGATTTGCTGCGGGCAAAAGTGCTATACGCCAACTAAAAATTTCAGTTCTAAAATTGAGAATGGACGGAGTGTGTGCAAATCCTGCCCGATGCCCCAAAAGCGCGACTGATCCCAATATAACTTGCCAAAATCACCTGCCATGCGCCGCAACAGCATAATCTGGCCCAGCTGATGGATCCGAGCAAGCTCAAGTAAGCTGAAGGCGAACACCCCCGTCACTGAACCCGGGGATTCAATTCTCTTTTTTGATCATTTCGGAAAGGGCTTTCCCCTGCAAAAAGCCCAGGCCGATAAAGGCCTCCATCTGATCCGCGTAATAACTCTGATCAAAGGTGGTAGTTTGGGGAAAATCGTACACCATATCTCTGTATCTAGAGCTTACCTTCCTCAGCTTAGACTGGATAATAAAGTAACCGTAGTTATTAACACTGTAGCGGTACATGTCCGGATGCGCCTCCACATCTGCCGCACATCCACAGTTGACATTGCTTCTACGTCTACTCGGATCTTTTCCGATCTCCTTATCTCGCTCCACATAGAGGTCGAACCCGTCCTTATATTTTTCCTGAATACGCTCCCGTCGCTGTTCCTTGTTCTTTGCACCCAAGAAATAGGTCTCAAACTCACTGGGAAAAATGTCCGAAGACCTCATCATTTTCAGATAAAAGATCGTGGTCTCAGTACCTGTGACCCTATTTCGCGCGTTGCCTTTCATAACCCCAGTTTCATGTCTCGACCGATCTGCTTTTCGGCCGCCGCATCCATCTATCTCCGGCACGCAAAAATCGATACTTATGGACTTGAGAATTCGTTGAAGGTCAAAGTAAGCGTCGTAGATATAGTACGGGTCATGCTCCGCATCGATAATTATTACATTCTTGATTCCGCGCCTGATCAAAGGCAAGGCGCCTAGGTTTTCCGAGTGGCCACCGTCCCATAAATACAAAGGGCCGCGCTTACACTCAGTTCTGCCTAGTGTTCAGTCAAGATTTTATGCACGGGTTTGATTTGCTTATTAGAACTGCTTGCAGTAACGGATTGTTTTACCTAATTTATGAATTCCCATTTCAGTAATCTTTGACTGATAAATTTCATCCGTCAATTGAACCTTGACTGACCACTAGGTCAACTTCACCATCCATTTGTGAAGGCTTTTTTTTCAGGCATAGGACGTTCGGCGCAAAATTAGCCACGTCATTTCGTACCTTTGGTTTCCCCGCAGCAGAAATAGCAATGCTGTCGCCAAAATTGATGCCCCCGCTATCGGCCCAACGGCTATAACCAAGCACCGGATTTCCAATATGCTCCGGCGTAATCTCGATGGCTTTTGCAACATCCGCCAGCTCCTGTGAATACATGGATGCGTTGACAAAAAAATATGGCGCGCGGTCATCCTTTACAGCATTACGGTAAAAGTCTATCGTGCGTTTGTTCAACTCATTGTTTTCGAGCCCGAATGTTCGATGTATGGCCTTTCGGTAATCATCGAATGCATCAGGACTGCTTCGAAAAAAAGACTTGAACATCTTGCCGAAGCTGTACATATTCGCAACGTTTTGCAGGTCGCACGTGTTTTTGAGAAAAAATTTCTTACTAAAGGCGCTTTCACCGAATTTTAGGTTCTCAGACGGATCATACAGGCCATACAGCCAGTAAGAAGCATATCCGCCGCCGGACACGGTTGATATTGCATCTAACTTTTCAAATAAACCGTAGTCGTAGAGAGCCTTCATTGCGCCAATGCTGTATGAGCCCGAGCGTATCCCACCGCCCGAAAGCGCCAGTCCCCAGTCAACGCTTCCGCCACGGGGGTAAAATATCTTATTTTTATCCTCTATTTCATCAAACCGCGTAAGCGGCAGCGGCGTAAGCGCCACCTCTCCGGCACCTTTCGGTCTATCGTTTTTTTGAGATCGAACCGAAAGGCCATTTGCGAGCAGAATTATGACAACAAGAGAAACCATTTGGGCGAACCGATAGTTTTTTTTCATATGAGATACCTTTGTTTGAGTTGTTTACTTCTCGAATAGCTTTGCTAGTGTCTGCGAAGAGAAAGATTTAGTCAACAACTTTTTTTGTCTCGAAAAGGGTAGTTTTTGGACATGCTAAAGCTTATCCCCTTTCTTTTAAGAAGTCCTTTAAATTTTAGTGCTATGTTGAAAAAACTTCTTGCTTGGATCTGTGTTTGCGGAAACACTCCGGCCGCGACGGTTCCTATCCTTGCGACAGGGCCGGGGATGAGATGGAGCCAGTCAGTAGCCACGAGTGGGAAAATTTCTATGTGTGCTCATTACGGCAAAATCATCAATCTAGAAACACATCTTCGGCCAGAACTTAAACCTGAGATTATCTAATCACAATGGGGTTAGTTCCCCGAACAGCTTGCTGCGGCTTTATAATGGTTGAATGAGTCAATTCATTCATAAAAGTCACAACGTTTCAGTTTTGTTGTATCACATCGTCTGTCCGGCGCGCATATCGGCGAGCCGTATTTAGTTCAAAAGTAGATGCAAAGCTCAAGCAAGTCTGTTTCGAGATTCAAAAAAGATACGAGATACAGTTTTTAGAAATCGGAACAGATAAAGACCAGGTTCATTTTCTCGTGCAGAGTGTGCCAATGATGAGTCCGAAGAAAATAGTCCAAACAATCAAAAGCATCACGGCGCGAGAAATATTCAAGAGTTGCCCGGAAGTGAAAAAATATCTCTGGGGCGGCGAGTTTAGGTCAGACGGATATTTCATCAGCACGGTTGGAGCGCACGGTTCAGAAGAAATGATAAAGAACTATGTCAAACAACAAGGAATGACAGATGAAAATGGTCAACTCAAACTCTTTTAATACACCGGCAGCTTGCTGCGGCGAAATTTATTTCAAAGTGTTTGATTTATAAGACACGAATAGAATCTAACTTGTAGCTATTTTTCGCCAGAAAGTACGTAATAAGGATAATAGTCGGGAGAACCTTCGAAGACTACACGGAAACCAGCTTTCCGTAACATTGAAGCAACAACGCTTGGCGAAACCATTAGATAGGAAAAACCAACGGATGCAATCGGCTCACCATCTTTCTCTATAAAATAATCAATTATCTGGCGACCGGAATCGTAGGAGCAGAAATCAAAGATACTTACCTGACTACCATTCGATGTTTCTTGTAAAAGAAGCCTTCTTTTCCCTTCAACTCGTCCTGGCTCGATGAGATGACCTCGCATATCGTCCATATGCCATCTTCGCATATCAATAATAAGTCGCCCCGCACCCTCAAGTCCTTCGATGCAAGAATAAAATGTGTTTTCAATATCATCTAAATCGGAGGCGTGAGATATGGAATTGCCGAGGAAAAATATCGCGTCAAATTTTCCCCACTTCAGGAAGAAACCAGGCAAGTCTTCCCATTGATTCTCGGCAACCTGTTCGTATTTCGAAAAAAGCGCCTTATCCGCTTTTAATCGTTCAAGCATTTGCTCGGACCCATCCGAGGCAAAAATACTCATACCGGGCAATATCTCAAAATAAGACCTATTTCCCTGTCCGCAGGCAGCGTCAAGAAGCTTGCGATGTGAAGGCAGCAACAATTCTTTGAGTAGACGAGCAATCGGACCGGCGTGGTCTCTGTGATTAATTAAGGACTGATAGTACTCAGCGAAGACTGAGTAGGATTTGAGGTTATCGATCATAAGCCAGCTACCAAAAACAGTTAACGCTTGTCTTTATGGGGGCGAGCGGCTTTAGACCAGCAATTCTCATTTTGGGAATTATTCAAGTTGAATTCCGTATAAAACAGCAATTTGCTGGTAAAGACTCTCCATTGTTTCAAACTTCAACACTTGAAACAAACTTCTCACTGATTCCCATAATTTGCTCTTACTGCCGAGTCCTTTCCAGACTGTTTGGAACAATTTGTTGAATCCTTGTTGAATCTGATCGACCAAAAATGCCAACATCATTAAGAGAGCTAAAACCGTTGCCAAATTCTTCACTCCGTGTCCGTAGTTGTGTTCAAAATGGTAGCCTTGATTCTTCAAACTGTTGAAGGTTTCGTTCTCAATTTTCCATCTCGCCCGACCTCCTTTCATCACTTTTTTGACTGTTCTTTGATGAATTTTCAAATTCGTAATCCACGTCCATCTTTTGACTTCGCCGGTTGGTTTTCTTTCTTCATAATGCAGAAAATTGACCTTCACGTCACAACCACTTTCACAAAGCCAAAGTTGATTTGTCCACTCAAACCGATGCTCCATCCCGTCTCGGTCGGTTTCGCTATACCGCTTGACTTGTCCTCGTCTTTGGCGACCTTCAAACTGCTTGAATAAACTTTTGTGCGAGTCCGGTTTGACGTTCAAAATATACTTCCAACCATATCCGGTGATTTGTCTCAGATGCGGAGCATTAGCGTATAAAGCATCTTCTACCAACAAGATAGCTAAATCAGGATGCTCCTTTTTTAACCTCTCCAGCAGTCTTTTCGCCGCATTTCTCTCGCAATCATTTTTCCTCTCGCCGTCTTGTTTGACAATCGCTTCAAACTCTAATGGAAACACTTCCCGCTTCTCCGGGTGAACGATCACCGCCCCCAATCCGCTGTGCTGATACAAAGTCTCCCCACTCCTCAACCGCTTCGTGGTGCAACTTGGACAATGCACTTTCTGAGAGGAAAAATGCTCCACTCCGTCCACTGAAACAATGATTGCTTTTTCCCAAAACTGATACTCTTTGATGACTCCGGCTTGTTCCAACAGTCGAAAAACTGAAGCAAAAATTGAACGAATCCAGCTCGGTTCCAAGACATCCAAAATCACTCGCATCTGATTATCACAAGGAATCTCCCCTTCAATTTGGTAAATCGAACGCAAATTGTCTTGCTCCGCCGCAGTTTGCTTTTTGAAGTTCAACAGTGACGGCGATTTGAGCGAAAACATCGCAAATGCTGCCTTCACCACCGAAGCCAACGGATACTTGGCATTGCTTGCCCGCTCATCAGGAAAAACCTGGAACTGCTCATCCAGAAATCCCATTAACTTATCAAACCTCAGTTTCTCCAATGAAAATTTGACACTTTGACGCATCCAATTAGAATATTATTTATTCAATCTTTTTCCAAAATGAGAATTGCTGTTAAGATAACAAACATAGTAAAATAAAATCGTTACACAAATCAAAGTTCTAAAAACTATAAACAAGACCTTTTTAAATTACTAAACTTATGAAAATCGGATATGCGCGAGTCTCGACTAAAGACCAATCTCTGAATCTGCAAAAGGATGCGCTCAAAAAAGCCGGATGCCGGAAAATTTACAGTGAACAAATAAGCGGAACAAAAACTGATCGGGCTAATTTGGATGAAATGATCGAACACATCCGCCAGGGAGATATTATTGTCGTTTGGAAATTAGACCGCTTGGGAAGAAGCCTGCGTGATCTGATCAACCTTATTTCTAAATTTCAGGATTTGGGAGTGGAATTCAAAAGTTTGCAGGATAATATCGATACAACAACACCAACGGGAAAACTGACCTTTCATCTGTTTGCGGCACTGGCAGAATTTGAAAGAGATATTATTTCCGAGAGAACCAAAGCCGGATTAGAATCGGCACGAGCCAGAGGAAGAAAAGGCGGACGACCAAAAGGATTATCCAAAAAAGCTACGGATAAAGCTCGTCTGGCAGAGAGCCTTTACAATGAAAAAAATAATTCAATCCAAGAAATATGCGAATATTTGAGTGTTTCTAAACCGACATTATACAGATATTTGAGAAGCCGTGATGTTGAGATTGGAAGTGATTCAATTCAGCGGAAATTGAAACCGTAACAAATCGCACGAATGCTCCCGCTTGTCCGTTTTGTTCGCTCCGGTCAGAGAACAAATCAAAGAAAGCGGCACATCTGAAAATGAACTTACTGAGCTTCTTGAAGAGGCGAGGGAAGAAAGGAACAAAAAGCGGATTTAAGCCGGAAGCGTAAAAACTGAAATAAGTTTTTACGCTTCCGGCTTACCTTCGTTAAATTCTTCCGCGCTGATCCAATCTTTAGAACTGTGCCAAATTCGATAAATACGAACGGCTTTTTCTTCCTCGCGGATTTCAAAAAAGATTTTGTAAGTTTGGTTTCTTTTGCCGTAAATAAGCTGCCTAACTTCGCGCCCTAAAATTTCGCTTTCGGGGGCAAGAGAACAACGGTAGGGAAGTTGCTCAAGGGAAAAAACAGTCTCCAATAAGCCTTCATACCAAGCCTTAGCAGTTTCTTTATTGAATTGCCTTATCCACAGAAACGCCGCTTCCGCGTCCTGTAAAGCCGGGATCGAAATATCAACTCTATATGTCATACTTCGTTTTTAATTCGGCTAGGGCGGCTCTGGCTGGCTTAAATTCGCCTTTCTCAAAAGCATCAATTCCGTGCTGAATTGCTCTGACGGTTTCCGCTTGCTCAACCTTCTGAATCATTTCTTCGTATTCTTCCGCGCCGATTACAACTAACTCGGCTTTTCCGTTGACGGTTAAAACTAACGGGCTTTTTGTCTGTTTTAGCTGCTCAACTGATTCGGTAGTGTTTCGCTTAAAGCTCGTAAGTGATTGAATGTTTTTAAGATTTATCATTTCTAATCCTCTAGCATATTATTCGATGCTAATTAGATGCTACCTCAATTTTAACCGGACTTCAAGAATTAAAACAGTTATCGAGTGCAAAACCTGAATTAAGTAAAAACACAAAAGCGTATTTAAGGATAAACTTAAATACGCTTTTGATTATCAGACGCAAGGTTAAATCCAAGATTCTGAAAGGGTTTCCGCCTGTTCTAAAACTATTTCAATGGCTCTTTTTTCTTGGTCGGGCGGATATTTATATTTTCTCAAAATTCGCTTAACCATCAATCGAAGTCTTGCCCGGACGGTTTCACGAACTGCCCAATCTATTGTGGTGTTTTTCCGCAAATTTTCGGTTAATTCGACCGCGATTTTTTTCAAAGTATCATCGCCCAAATCACGCACGGAAGCCTCGTTAGTTTCGAGCGCGTCATAAAAAGCTACTTCATCATCGCTTAATCCAAGCTGCTCTCCGCGACTGGCAACGGCGTTAAACTCCTTCGCCATTTTCAAAAGTTCTTCGATAACCTGAACTGTTTCTATTGCCCGGTTGTGATACCGATTAAGCGATTGTTTGAGCAAATCGGAAAACTTTTTGTTTTGCACGACGTTTTCGGAAAAGCGCGTTTTGATTTCCATTTTCAAAAGTCTTTCCAGAAGTTCAACCGCTAAATTCTTCTGCGGCATTAATCGCACTTCGTCTAAAAACTCTTCGGACAAAATACCGATATTCGGTTTTTTAAGTCCGACTGTATCGAAAATATCTAAAACCTCATCCGATACGACGGCGCGGCTGACGATCTGGCGCAAAGCGTGTTCTCGCTTCTCGTTTGAAATTTGTTTCTGCGTTTCGCCGGGTTTGCTGATATAGGCTTTTATCGCTTGAAAGAAAGCGATTTCTTCGCGGTATTTCATCGCCTCATCCAAAGTGCAGCAAAGGGCGAATTGTTTGGTTAAATTTCCAACGTGCTGAGATAGCCGGTTTTTTCCGTCCATTTGTTCTAAAATATGGTCGGCGGCGTAAGGCATTAATTCTAATGCTTCGGTTTCAAAGTCTTGATAATCAAAGCCGTGAAATAATCCGCGAACAACGCTAATTTCTTGAACTAACAAGGGAAGGGCGCGTTCGGAAACGTCGCTGAAAAGCTCACCTTTCGCGCCGGTGGCGGTGTATTCCTTCAGCGCGGCTTTTAGCTCGTGTCCGATTCCGATGTAATCCACAACCAAACCGCCCGGCTTATCTTTGAAAACGCGATTCACGCGAGCGATGGCTTGCATTAACGTATGTCCGCGCATCGGCTTATCAATATAAATCGTGTGAAGGGAAGGGGCATCAAAGCCGGTTAGCCACATATCCCGGACAATGGCTATTTTGAAATCGTCCTTCGCATCCTTGAATCGTTTCTCTAAATCTTTCTTCGTTTGTTTCGAGTAAATATGCGGTCGCAAAAGTGCTTTATCGCTGCTTGAACCCGTCATAATTACTTTGATATTGCCTTTGATCGGGTCTTCGTCCTGCCATTCAGGGCGCAAAGCTATAATTTCATCGTGAAGCCGAACGCATATTTCCCGGCTCATACAAACGATCATTGCCTTGCCTTCCATTGTTGAAAGGCGTTCTTCAAAGTGAGTAACAAAATCGGCGGCAATTTTTTTCAAATGAGAATCTGAACCGACGATTTTTTCAAGGGCTGCCCATTTTGTTTTTAACCGGGCTTGTGCGCTTTCTTCTTCGTCTTCGGTTAGTTCGTCGGTTTCCGCGTCAATTTGGGGTAACTCTTCTTCCTTTAGATTCAATTTCGCTAATCGGCTTTCGTAGTAGATCGGCACGGTCGCGCCGTCGTCCTGCGATTGCTTCATATCGTAAATGTCTATGTAATCGCCGAAAACTCCGCGTGTGTCGCGGTCGGTCGCTGAAACCGGCGTTCCGGTGAAAGCGATAAATGAAGCGTTCGGCAGAGCTTCGCGCAAATAATGAGCATAGCCGTATTTTATTTCGCCGCTTTTTTGGTCAATTCTCGCTCGTAATCCGTATTGTGTGCGGTGGGCTTCGTCCGCGATGACAATTATATTTTGACGCTCGGAAAGTATCGGAAAATCTTTCTCGGCTTCAAATGGTGAAAACTTTTGAATCGTTGTAAAAATTACTCCGCCTGAAGGTCGATCTTGCAGAAGCTCTCGCATTTCCTGCCGCGTGTCGGCTTGCTTTGGCGTTTCGCGCATTAACTCTTTCGCGTCGCTAAAGGTTTTGAAAAGCTGCCCGTCTAAATCGTTTCTATCGGTAACAACTACAATAGTCGGGTTTTTCATCTCCGGCGCGGTGATAATCTTTCCGGCATAAAAAGCCATCGAGATACTTTTTCCGCTTCCTTGCGTGTGCCAAACAACGCCTATTTTTCCTTCGCCTGAAATGGCTTCTAGGGTGTCCCGGTATGATTTTCTAACGGCGTGAAATTGGTGATAAGCAGCAATCTTTTTAACGATCTCGCCGTCGTCCTCAAAAATTACAAAGTCCCGGATATATTCGAGCAGAAAATCACGCTGAAAAAGTCCACGAATCAAAGTTTCCGTTTCATTCGATTTTCCTAGCGGATCAGTCTTTACTCCGTCAATCGTGCGCCAAGCCGTAAAGCGTTCAATATCGGCGGTAAGGCTTCCGGCTCGAGCTTCGCGCCCGTCGGCGATCACTAAAATTTCGTTAGTATTGAAAAGGTCTGGAATTGTATCTTTGTAAGTTTGGAGTTGGTGAAACGAACTAACGATATTAGTTTTCACGTCCGCCGGGTTTTTTAGTTCAATAACGGCAATCGGCAAGCCGTTTATGAAAACGATAATGTCCGGGCGTTTGGTATGTTTCGCGCCTTTGATTGAAAACTGATTGATGGCTAAAAATTCGTTATGCTCAAAATTATCAAAATCAAAAAGCCGCACGAAATCGCCGACGGATTCGCCGTCCTTTTGATATTCAACCTTTATTCCATCGCGCAATAAACGGTGAAACTCGCGGTTGTTTTGCAGAAGGGAAGGGGAATTGAGATTAGAAACTTGCTGTATCGCGTCTTCGATGGCAACGGCGGGAATTTCCGAGTTAATCTCAAATAACTTGGTTTGCAGTCTTTCGCGCAAAATAACTTGCCGGTAATCCGTCCGCTCGGCTTCCGGTGTTTCGGGGGCAATGTCTAATCCGTTCTTGATAAAATAGCCAAGCTCTTCAAACCAAGATAAAACTGCTTCTTCTAAAACTGCTTCGTTTATTGTCATATCTCTTCCAAGTTATTGGTTCTGACTAAAAAGTTCCGCCATCAATTACGACATCTTCATCACTTGGCTTAATTCCGGCTTTCAAATTTGCTGCGAGATTACCGTAAGCAAACGGGTCAACGCCATAAAGAACTTCGCTTGTATAATAGATTTGTCCGGCAATTCGGAGCGTTCCAAATTCTTCATCAATTAGTTTGTCATCTTCGCCGGTGCGCTTTGGAAATTCTTTCGTCGGGTCTAATTCTGCAATTCTGATTTCGACTAAATCCGCTACGTCTGGAAAGTCGAAAAGTATTGCAAAGATTTCCAATGCCGAGCTTCTAGCATCGTCGAGGTCGCGGGCGCGTGGAATTGTTGCCGTGCCGCCGTGATACTGCCCGTTTCTAATGTCGTGGCAATGAATCAAATCTGCTCTTTCAAATGCAACCGTGCAACCGTTATCAGCAATAAATTTATTAAAAAGAAAATCGAGCTTTGAATGAAATGTTTTAGACCAGATTTCTACGTCCGCTTTTGTATAAATTACATTTTTGCGCTGATCCGGGTGTAAATTTAAGTGCGTGATAATCGCCGTTTCGATTGAGTTATCAAAAAGAATTAAGGCAATACGACGGTCAAAATCGCTTCCTTTTCGGTAGCAAGTTTCAGCGTGAAGTATTAAATCAAACGTGCTGTCTTCCCAACCTTTTAACCGTCTCATTCATTTTCCCCCTCAGCTTCACTTTCAACTTTGCTAACAGGGATTTTACCCGAAATAAGGCGTGGTAATAATGAATCACGGATTTCTGATAGATTTTTGTTTTGCCTCAAATTTTGCTCAATTTTTTGCATAGTCGAACTAATACTATTTTCAAAGGCTGTAATCACTTCTTGTTTTGGCAAGATTTGGTGAATTGATTTGAAAGTGTCTTGAGTAATCGTATCGAAAACCGCGCCGTGAGTTTTTTGTTTTAGTTCCGCGATTGCTGCATTAACAACATAATAATTAAAATAATCGCCAAACTTACCTTCAATTGCATAGCAGGATTGATTCATCGTCATTTCTGACCCGGCTATTGCTAATTTTCCAACTGTTCCTCTTGCTGAAATTATTGTTACACCTTTTCTCAAAAGTTTAGTTGAGCTTTTTTCTAGCCCTAGCTGTGTAATTTTCTTTTCGGTATCAATAACAAAAATATCGCTTTCACTAGGCGCGTCAACAACTGAATACCAAAGAACATCACCGTTCCAAAATTCTGGAGTAGTTGTTTTGGGAGTTCCACCGCCAATTAATCTAAAAAAATCTATTAGTGGCTTTCGTTCCCAACCTTTTGGTGTGCCGTTTTCAAATTCGGACGGAAAGAGTTTAGCAATTTCGGGGGAAGCACTTTCCGACGGGCGATTTTCCACATTTGCGCGGACAGGCTCAAAATCCACAAACCACGCCTTAAATAAAGTCTGAGCTATTGCTTCAAAAGTTTCATTCATTCGCCGATTAAGTTCGATTTTATCGTCTAATGATGAAAGAACTTTAGCAATTTTCTTTTGTTCTTTGATGGGTGGAAGCGGGACGTGAAGGTTTGATAAATCCTTTCCTGTTATACCTGAAACCGCCATTTCACGGATAAGTGTTCCAATTAAATATTTTCCTAACTGCGAATTAAATAAATAAAAAAGGAAAAGTCCATCTGCTATCTGTTTATTGGGTCTCGCTCTAATTATTGAAGATTCAAAAGTCGTCGGTTCGACTATTTCGCAAACCACACTACAACGCCCTGCGCCTTCAGCTACTAATGAGCGACGTGCGAATAACAAATCACCGCTTTTTAGTAAGAATAATTCCTTTTCCCTTTCCGACAACTGCACACGCTTCATCTCAACTGAAAATAAACGCGGATAAGCGAATAGCTCTCCCATATTGACAATTTTTACTCCCTTCCCGTGAAATTCTTTTGACTTATAAATTCCGTTTCGTGTTCCGTTTTCTAATATCGAAGCGAAAGGGACAAGTTGCCAATGTAGTGGAAGCAATTTGATAATTGATTTAATCATTTACACTTTTACAAACCGAAAAACCTAAACTCTCCAAGTTTTGTCTGATTTCTGAATCCAATTTGCTACTTTCTTCAAATTGCGCTGTCAGTTTTGTGGTAAAGCGCAACATTTTTTCTGTAAAAATTTCGTCATCATCTTCAATTATTTCCGCGCCGACGTAACGACCGGGCGTAAGAATATAATCTTGTGAGGCTACTTCTTTGAGGTCTGCGGATTTACAAAAGCCTAAAACGTCTTCGTATGGTTCTTCCGTTTCGCCCGTTTGTTTCCAAGCGTGGTAAGTTTCGGCAATTTTTTGAATGTCCGAATCCTCGAAAACGCGGTTGACGCGGTTTTCAAGTCTGCCAAGTTTCCGCGCATCAATAAAAAGAATCTCGCCGGTGCAATCGCGCCCGTGCGCTTTTTTATCTTTATTCAAAAACCACAGACACGCCGGAATTTGCGTGTTGAAAAATAACTGCGACGGCAAAGCAACCATACATTCGATTGCGTCTTGCTCAATCATTTCACGGCGAATTATCCCTTCGTTATTTTGCGATGAAGACATCGAGCCGTTTGCTAAAACAACTCCGGCGCGTCCGCGTGGGCTAAGATGATAATAAATATGCTGAAGCCAAGCGTAATTAGCGTTAGACTGCGGCGGCGTTCCGAATTCCCAACGCGCATCGCCTTCAAGCCGTGCGTTCCACCAATCGGAGATGTTAAACGGCGGATTTGCCATTATGTAATCAGCGCGAAGGTCGGGATGCTGATTTCGTAAAAAAGTGTCAGCAGGTTCTTTGCCTAAATTATAATCCATTCCGCGAATGGCTAGATTCATCGCTACCAGTCGCCACGTCGTCGGATTGCTCTCTTGTCCATAAATAGAAATATCGCCAAAGCGTCCGCCGTGCGATTCCATAAACTTTTCAGACTGCACGAACATTCCGCCCGAACCGCAACAAGGATCGTACACCTTGCCTTTGTGCGGTGCGAGAACGTCAACCAAAACTCTTACAACTGATCCCGGTGTGTAGAATTGTCCGCCTTTCTTGCCTTCGGCGTTCGCAAATTGCCCTAAAAAATACTCGTAAACTTCGCCCAAAAGGTCTTTCGCTTTATTCCCGTTCCCGCCAAAACCAATTTCAGAAATTTTATCAATCAACTGACCAAGTTTTCCGGGTTCAAGCTGCGTCCGGGCAAATCGCTTATCGAGAATTCCTTTCAAGCGCGGATTTTCGCCTTCAATTTCTACAAGCGCGTCATCAATAATTTTGCCGATAGTTGGCTGTTTCGCCTGTTCTCTAATCTTTTCCCAACGTGCTGACTCTGGAACCCAAAAAACATTTGCTTCTGTGTAATAGTCGCGCTCTTCAAGGTCTGACTGCCGAAACTCTACGTCTTCGATAAAATAATCATCGGTCGGGTCGGCAAATCGCTTTTCTAAATTGGCTCGGTGTTCGGCGAACGAATCAGAAATATATTTGAGAAAAATTAAGCCTAAAACGATGTGCTTATATTCTGCGGCATCCATATTTGAGCGCAGTTTGTCAGCCGTCGCCCAAAGTGTTTTTTTAGTTTCGTTATCCATTTGTTTTCTAATTACCCATTATTCACTGGCGATTATGTCAAAAGGAATCATATAGGTTTCCTTTAGATAGCTTTCTGTAACACTCAATAATTCTAGTTGCTCGGAACTTGCTTTTGCTTTTGATAATCCGGGTTGCACTATAAAGATTGCTAACTCCATTTTATAAACGCTGCTTTTTTCAAGTATTTCCTCAATTTTGTCAAAATCGCCTGCTTCAATTCGGCTTACGCTGTCTTCGTCGAGCCTTTTTTCTTCTCGCCTCAGTAAATGATAAAAAAGGTCTTTGACGTTCTGCATCCAACGAATACTTTTCTGTGACTGTCCGCAGACTTCGTAAAGGTCTTTTATCCTCGCGCCGGGCTGTTCTTCAGTTGAAAATTTACAATGATAAAATTCTACGCTGACAATTCTTTGCTCATCGTTGACTTTGATAGCAACCACGTCCGCCGCTTCGCCGGAAGAGTCATCATCAAAAATAACCTGGTAATTCTTTGTAAGTAATTCTTGAATAATCGCATATTGTATAGAGTCCTTCCGCTTTTCAATTCGCTGCGATTCCTTTTTTATATTTACTCCTAAGTCCTTCCATCTCCGTGTCAAAATTCTTTCTCTCGGAAAAGGCTCTGGACGCTTCGCCGGAGATATGAATTTGTCGCCGCTAAGTTCTGATCCATTTACAAACCAAATAAGCAGGTAAGCCAAAGTTTTGTAACATAATGCAGAAGTCCGCACGGGTAATGGCGCATTGCACACTTACTTCGTGCGTGTTTCCGCATTCTGATTATCAACTAAAACTTATGCTGACCTGCTTA
>MWWI01000001.1_pt1 | contig 75938 bp, 68 predicted proteins | sample 1047321 | NCBI WGS metagenome assembly MWWI01 (sample SAMN06349966, study PRJNA376086) | soil metagenome | isolation source: FI-1 sample Antarctic (ecotone) soil | place: Antarctica | reverse complement strand
GCATCTAACTTCGTAATAGTCGCGTAAAGAATAGAAAATCCCAAGTCATTCAACCCTTATGCCGAAAAAAATACGGTAATTATTAGTGTTCCTGTCAAAGTAACTGTTAAAGTTATAAATGCTCGAATCGGGCAAAAAGTTAAAGCGGGTAAAGTTTTAGCGACTGTTTCAAAATAATGAGACGATAGGTAAAATAACTATTCAAGAGAAAATATATGCGATTATTGACAATTATCATATTTCTACAAATATCTTTGCTCAATGTTTTTGGGCAGGTTACAAAAACTGACCAAAGTAACAAGCAAAAATCCCGTCCTAAAATCGGACTTGTTTTAAGCGGCGGCGGGGCGAGGGGTTTTGCCCACATCGGCGTATTGAAAGTTTTGGAAGAAAATCGAATTCCGGTTGACTATATTGCGGGAGCAAGTATGGGCGGATTAGTTGGTTCACTCTATGCGACCGGAAAAAGCCCGGATGAAATGGAAAAACTTGTCGCAACCCTCAATTGGGACAAACTTCTAAGGGGGAGTTCTTCAAATGACAAATTGACATACAGGGGTAAACAAGATGAGCGGAATTTACCGGGAAGGCTGTTACTAAAAGGTAAAAATATTAAATCCTTAAAATTTCCAAACAGCGTAAATCCCGGACACGAAATCGGATTGGTGATAGATAATATTTTTCTACCCTACAGCAAAATTGGTAATTTTGATAATTTGCCGATTCCTTTCCGCACGGTTGGAACGGATCTGCTAAACGCTGAGACGGTTGTCTTGAAAAGCGGTTCGCTACAGCAATCTTTGAGAGCGACTATGGCGGTTCCGGCGGTTTTTGCTCCGGTTGAAATTGATGGGAAAATTCTTGCCGATGGCGGTATTTTAAATAATATCCCTACCGATGTCGTCAAGGATATGGGAGCCGACATAATTCTCGTTGTCAATATCGAAACGCAACTCGGCGATCGCTCATCGCTCGATAATTTAATCGGAATTTTAGGGCAGACTTTTTTCGTCGCCACAGTTGAAAATTCCAGACGAAGTTTGCGGCAGGCGGATATTATTATTGCCCCGAACTTAAAAGATTTCACCTCTTCGAGTTTTACCAACGGAAAAGCGATCATCCAACTAGGCTATGAAGGTGCAAATGAAAAAATCTCAATTTTAAAAGGACTTTCGCTTAGTGAAACAGACTGGCAAGCACATCTTGCCGCACGCCGCCAGCGTGAGCTTCCCGATACTCTTCAGACAATCGAATTTCTTGCGGTAGAAGGGGCGGAATCGTCAAAAGACCGACAGATCGTGAGAAATAAATTAAGTGAACAATACAACAATAAAACGATTGATAAAAGCCGGATTGAGAACGATCTGAATGAATTAACGGGAACAAGAAAATTTGATAGTTTAGGTTATGAAACAACAACAGAAAATAGTAAAGAAGGATTACTTATCAGGGTTTATGATACAAAAGAACGCACCGAAATAAAAACGAATCTCGAATTAGGTTTGGAAGTAAATAACACGGATTCCGATACGACTAATTTTAATGGTAGGGGCAGGCTAACCATCTTTGATTTTGGCGGTTACGGCTCAGAATGGCGAAGTGATTTCAGTATCGGTTCTAAAACTTTGTTATCTACTGAATACTTTCGTCCGATCAATGAGAGCAAATTTTTTGTCGCTCCGAATGCACTCTACCAAAACAGAAAGGTCGGATTTTACACCGATGGCGACAAAATATCCGAGTATTCGTTTGAAACATCCAAGATTGGACTTGATCTCGGTTATTCAATAAATGGTGATAGTGAAATAAGGTTTGGTTATCAAATCGGAAAACAGAGTGTTTCGAGGCGAATCGGCGATCCTTTGCTTCCAAACTTGAGCGGCAGATTAAGCGTTGCATCGCTTGGATTTGAATACGATGGTGCAGATGCCGCTCAGATTCCAACTCGCGGAATAAGATCAAGCAGTTCAATAAATTATTATTTTGATGCTCCGGGAGCAGATTACGGATTTGCTCAAGCCGAAACGAGTTTCAAAGGGATAGTTCCAATCTCCGAAAGATATTTTGGATTTGCTTTTGCTTCGGGCGGAACCAGTTTTGGCAAGACTGCTCCGACTTTGCAGCAATTTACGGTCGGCGGATTGTTTAATGTCGGCGGTTACGGAAGCGAAGAATTTCGCGGCAGCAACACTTTGCGGGGCGGAGTAGGTTTTTTGAGAAAAACCTACGCTCTGCCGTCATTTATCGGCAGCAAATTATATCTCGGCGGATGGTATGAGGGCGGAAGCTCGTTTGAGAAATTTGGCGAAGCACGCTATCGCCAAAGCGTTACCGGAGGAGTTTTGACGGAAACACCATTCGGTCCGATATTTGTCGGCGGAAGTTTTGCCGAAGGCGGACGTAGAAAATTATATTTTTCGCTGGGAAGATTTTTTTAGTCGAAACGGAGGCATGGAAGGTAAATAAATTCCTTTGGAACATTATGAGCCTGATTTTACGCTCTAACCAAAAATCCCTTATTGATAGTTTCCTTGGGTTTGGGCGGATATACCATCATAAGATTTTGATGGCTGTTAAGTTAAAAACTGGTTATAAAAATTAACTGCTTAGTTCTACTTTGTCAGGTTAAAATCAATATCGCAATCTTTGATAACAAAAGGCTTAGGTTGCTTTAACCCGCGACAGCGGGTGTCAGCATAAAGCCTTGTGCGTCAGCACAAGGTCGCGTAATTAATGACCGACAAGCCCGTGAAAACGGGCGACAGCCGAATATAGCAAAAGGCTGTCGCTATCTTCGATAGCTTTAACATTACCTTGTAAACCAACCCCGTGCTGACGCACGAGGCTTTATGCTATCGCCCGTATTCACGGGCTAAAATCAAAATTCCGTTAAATAAATTTAACTTAACAAAGTAGAATTAGAGTGATCTTCACAAGATTCTTGGTGATATTCTAGTTTATCTCATTACTGAGCGGCATAGAATTTGCCGTGTAAAATAAGAGGTGCAAAAGCGTGGAAACAGTTATTATTAGTTGTGAAACAAAAACAACTTTTTACCACACTTTTACAACCTGTCGAAACATTTATTGCTTCGATCTCTGCAATTATAGACCACCGGAGCGGTTCTGAAAAACTGTTCTTTGCCGATTTTATTAACAAACTTTTGTTCGGCTATATTTATCAGGTCAGTTCTTTGAGAGATTTAATTCTGCAATTGGAAACCAACGATATTTGCCAACAATTAGGCTTGTCAGCGACACCGTTTTCGACTTTCAAGGATGGCTTTTCACGCTTTGACAGTTGTTACTTCAAGCAATTATTCGAGAATGCTTTAGAGCAGGTTAGTTTGAAATCCGTGGCGTGTTTGGACGAGATGGGCGTGTTTCGCCTGATCGACGGGAGTCTGTTTCCGACTTTGATCCAGATGAGTTGGACCAGTTATCGGAAGAGTAAAAATGCTTTCAAACTGCATCTGGAGTTTGAACTGAATCGGATGATTCCGACTGAATTCTGGATCGGGACGGGCAAATCCAGTGAGCGGAAGTTTTTGGAAAGCGTTTTGGAAACGGGCGGACTTAAAGCCGATCTACAAGGCGGTCAGCCGTGAAGAAGCGTTGGAGAAGTTGGATAAATTCGCTGAAAATTGGGATTCGCAATATCCGTTAATTGCCCGAAGTTGGCGGGAGAATTGGGTGCGGATCGCTTCCGTGTTCGCGTTTTCAAAAGAGATTCGTAAAGCGATCTACACGAGCAATGCAATTGAATCTTGAATATGAGTATGCGGAAGATCATCAAAACGAGAGGATCGTTTCCATCGGAAGAAGACTGCCTGAAATTGATGTATTTAGGGCTGAAAAATGTGTCGAAAAAATGGACGATGCCGATCCCGAATTGGGGCTTGGCGATCAATCAATTTGCAATTATGTTCGAGGACAGATTACCACTCGAAGAATTGAATTCAGTTACACAAAATTTCTGACACCATCCACAAAATTTCTGACACCATCCTATTTAGTCCTTTTTTTGGAAGTTTGGCAGATTTGTCTATTGTTTATAAAATTTCTCAACTTGCTCTATACCAAGTTTAGTTAAATGAAACATACTCCCGTTAACCACTCCAGGTCTTAGCTCGATTGTTAAAAGTCCCATTTCCTGAAATTTTTTAAGAGCATTCCGATAAGTGTTGGTTGATCCAACTTCCGCCTTTTCCATTACTTCCGAGCGTGTTACTGCAAATGAATTTTTTAGGTCATTATCTTCTTTCGACTTTTCGCAGAAACATTCCCAAATCTGTCGCACTCTCTCAGACATTTGTTCTCTATAATCCTTTATATTTTCAGTTTCCAGCTTATTATTTATTGAAGACTTATTTTTTGCTGACTTCCCTTTTGATTCATTGTCTTTTTTTTTCTTAGTCGTATTTTTTTCTAACTGTTTTCTCTCTGAATTTCTACTTTTACTATCTCTGTTATCATATGGGGACGGAAGTTTTGGTGCAGTGGATTTATCGTCGTATAGTTTTACCGGATCGCGTAAAACTAATTTTAATTTCTTAGCCATTTTTTTTATTCTCCTCCTTAACTTATGCCGAGTTTTTGTTTATTTTGTTTTTTTTCCTGACAGGCATTTCCAGTTGTTTCATTACTTCTTTATTTAACTTTCTGATCTGTTCGGCGGCTTTTGAACTTGGTGCAGTTACCAAAACAGGCAGGCGATATGAAGGTGCTTCGGCAATTTCTACATAGTCATTTATAACCTGCTTGAACATATACGGCACAATGTCCGTTCTCGCTTTCACCGCATTATAGGCTACGGTTGCTAATACCCGCCGGGATTTATACAGGTTTATTAATGCTCCCAACACTTTTAGATCGGGATTGATGTCCGCCGAGATCCTTTCAACCGTATAGATTAATTGTGATAAGCCTTCAAGTCCCATTGCGGTTGCCGCACACGGAATCAATAAATAATCAGCGGCGGTCAAAGCCGATTCCAAAGCATTGCCAAAATGCGGCGGACAATCAATAAATACAAAATCATATTCTTTCGCATTTTTTTCAATCTCTTTTTTTAATCTGTAAATTACCGAGGAAGGTTCTTTTTCAATCGAAATCAAGCGGTAATCTGACCCGACAAGATCCAAATTAGGAACCATTGTCGAGATCATTGCAGCCTTTAATGATTGCAATTTTGTATCTTTTGTCAGATTACTCGGTCTTATTAAAACGTGTGCAAGATTTATCTGGTTTAATTCCTCGAGATTATCAAGCCAGGAATTAGTCAAATTCCCTTGCGGATCGGCATCTATCATTAAAACTTTATAGCCGTTTAATACAAATGATGCTGCAAGTTCCCTTGTTATGGTGCTTTTTCCTACACCGCCTTTCTGATTTGCAATTGCAATTACTTTGGTCATTTTTTACTTTTCTAATCAACCCTGTTTATCTAAAATTTTAACTCTCTATAGATGGTGTTAGCAGTCTGAGCGAACACACCACTTATACCACAATAGGCAGTCTAAGTGCAATATGTAGTTTGTGTAGTATGGGCGGTAATAGTAGTTAATCTGGTATTAGCACTAATACCGCCCACTGCGGTTTAAGTAGTTTATTTACTTTAAATTATACTAATACTGCACATACTACTCATAGCACCAATATCGCTATGAGTAGTATGTGCAGTGTATCCGGTCTGAGTGATTAAATAACATGTAAAAGAATAAAGTATGAATTGGCTTGCAGATTCTAAAATTTGATCAAAATAGTAAAGAATTAAATTGAATATAAACCCAAATAATTTATAATAGTAAAAAAAATGAATGAACTTACTAAAAAGAAACCTTTGATCAAAGAAAGTGCCGTATTTTACCGAACCAAAACAGGGCGGGAGCAGATGGCAGAGGCACTTGAAAGCGTTTCGGGAAAAGTAGAGATTCGTCCGCCGCTTACGCTCGAAAAGCTTATGTCAGTATTCGGCACGACAGTTCTGATGTTTCCGCCCGATATAAATGAAGATGAACCTTTAGAGGTCGGACGCATTTCAACAGTTGAAGAAAGGGAAGTTTGGCTGAATGTTTTGGCAAGTCTGGATAGACTGCTCAATAATAAATCTTTAGAGAAAGAAATTTTCAATTTAAATAAAAATCAAATTAACAACAAAATTTTATCGGAGATCAATTCATTAGAAGGTTTTGCCGAAGAAGTTGCGATCAGAGCAAGAGTTTTAATGATGCAGGTAAATTCCGAAGTCGTCGTATCAGGCTCAAATTCCAACCCTTTGCCAAATCAGTTAAAAATCGGAGAATTGCTTGCCGATCAATTAGATGCTCTCGTTTTAATAATCAAGATTGAAGAAGAATTGGGCAAAAAAACCAATAAAACGATTGAAAATCCGAATATAGAAAACAAACGTATATCGGAAATTGCAACCGAATCTTTGCTTAAAAAGGATTTTTTGTCTATTACGAGCAGTGCCAGTTATCAAGCGATGCGGGAAGTTGTTGCACTAAAAAAATTCAAAGAAGATACTGCATCACCTTTCCCGACGGCTTATGTGGAAAAAGCGACTATCAAAGGGAAAATTCAATTAACACCCATTGAAACAACGGCAGTTTACGGCGAAAAACTTAAAGAACTCGAAGCCTCTATGTGGAAAAAATTCGAACAATTATCGGATTTGCACGTTGATGTGATTGATGCAATGTGTGCAACTTGGATCGTGCAGGCAGGTTCAGATGAGAGCCGCGGAGTAATTACCGCCGATGACATTTTGAAACTTCGCGGCTTAAAACCTCATAAATCAGGGACGGGAAGACGCGGCGGTTATACGATAAAACAAAGGCATGAAGTCATCGAAGCTATTCAGGATCTAGAAAATATTTGGTTTGAAGTTATGGAAAAAACCAAACAGGGAAGCAAAAGCAAATCGGATTTTGTGCAAAGCCGAGCGATTGCGGTGCTTGACCGCGGTGGACAGATGCGGCTTGACGGAAGCCTTGATGTAATGTGGTTTGTATTTCGTCCCGGTAGTATTTTTGCACGCTATCTACTAACTGAGGGTAGACAATCGGCTCTGCTGGCTGCCCAAGCCTTGCGATATAATGTCCGCACACAGGCAATCGAAAAAAGATTGGTTAGATATCTGAGTTGGCAATGGAGAATTCGTTCAAAATCGGCAGGTTATCTGCAACCTTATGAAACTCAGACGCTTTTAAATGAATCCGGAATAAAAATTCCCAAACGAAATGCAGTACGGGCTTGCGAAAGACTCGAAAAAGCTCTCGACAAATTGCAAAGCGACGGATTGATAAGAGGTTGGCAATACGAGCAGTGGGATTGGTCACAAACCAATAAACACGGCTGGATAAAAGGTTGGCTATCGGAAAAGATTGCCATCGAACCGCCTGATTTTATTCTCGACGCTTATGAAACTATCGGTAAATCCTACGAAAAGAAATTAATAAAAGCGAATACCCAAAAACCGAAATCCTCTGACTTTAAGAAGGATGAAATTTCATCAAATGTCAAACAAAAACGAAAATCTCTAAAACTCTCACAGATGCAGCTTGCCGAATTGCTCGGTCTTTCGCAGGCAACTCTCTCGCGGATTGAAAATGGTAAAAAGGTTTCACTTGAAGAACGTCGAAAAGCCACTAATTGGCTTAAAGAATCTAAAGAATAATTATAAAACATCAATCATTATTTGATCTTTAAGTGATTTTATTCCGGAAAACTTTCGCATTTTACTGAATAAAAGTCGCTACCATAGAGTGCAATTTAATAATTTTCCCAAAATATGTGTCAGTCAGAATAAAAAGTCGCTGCTATTACGTGCATTTAGTAAAAGTGTTTTTCAACAGGAATCGAATAAACACAATTATTCAACTATTCAATACTGAATAAAAGTCGCTACTGTTGTGTGCAAAATATTTCCCGATAATTTCAATTTTACCATCTACTGAATAAAAGTCGCTATTGTTGTGTGAATCTCAAAAATTATTCCGCCAAGTCTTTGAATAATCGGCGTTTTACTGAATAAATAGTTATTTACTGAATAAAAGTCGCTATTATTGTGTGCATTTTGTGAATCTCCTCTATCATTAAAGATTAGAACAACTTATCAAAAAATACTTAAAGAAGATTATCGAGAAATTTATTGAGTGAACTTACTGAATAAAATTCGTTACCGTCCTGTGCAAAAGTCGCCATTATCTCGTGCAGAAGTCGCTGCTGTTGCGTGCAAAATAAATCTGTAAATGCTGCATCAATTAGAGTTACACAGATTATTCCGGTCTAATAATAATAATCATATCAATGCGGCTGATTAAAGCCGAGCTTTATCAACCGTATGAAATACTTTCCGTGACGCTCGACGAGGCGAATTCGATTTCGGCGACTATTCTAAAACGATATTCAGATTAGAGAAAATGCTAAATGCAATCTTTGATTTTTATATAAGTTTGAAAAGGTTTCTGAATAAACTTTTTGCAAATAGTAAAAGATATTTAAGTTTAACAGGAGAAGAATATTTTATGCACGACGTATACGTAAAAAAACCGAAGCTGACGATGCTTTCGGATTTGATAACGGAATTTGTAACCGACACAGAGTTGGCACAGAAGGCTTTAGAATCGGGAATGCCGAGAGGACCTGTGACGGGGCTGGCAAGATTTGACGAAGCGGTTGGCGGATTCTTATCTAATGGTTTGCATATTTTGCAAGCCGCACCCGGTGCGGGCAAAACCGCGTTTTCTCTTCAATGTGCTTCTCAATGCCGTTTTCCATCTTTGTTTATTACAACAGAAATGGGAACGCTCGAATTATTCAGGCGTTTGATCTCCCGTGAAACCGGAACTTTTTTAGGAAGATTAAAAACCGGTGAATTGGGTGGTAAAGAAGCAATGCGACTGGCACTTATAACGGCGGAAAATTTACCGAATTTGGCAATTCTTGACGGGACAGATTCTTACGCTTCGCCAAGGCAAATTTTGGATATATGCGGAGCTTTAAAGAAAAAAGCGGAAACAAATCAAATTCTGGTGGTCATTGATTCGATTCAAATGTGGGCGAAATCTGTTCGTGGAACTGATGCGGATTTTGCCGGTGCAAGTGAATATGAATTGATAAACGCTGGATTATCTTCAATCTCAGCACTTGCCAATCGCCTGAACTCGCCGATCTTGGCAATTTCGCACCGCAACAGGGTCGGCAACAAAAATACGAGTGCGAGTCTGCATTCGGCAAAAGGTAGTGGGGAAGTCGAATATATGGCGGAAAGCGTTATTGATCTAACCCGCAAAGATGAACAACCCGATCTCGAAGGGGAAGTTGAAGTTACACTTAATTTATTAAAGAACAGACACGGAGTTCCTGGCATTAGCATTCCGTTAAAATTTTGCGGACGTATTCAAACATTCAGAGAATTTAATTAAGAGCAATTTAAATATTTCAGAAAACTACAAAGGAAAATTTTATGAACACACAAATTTTAACATTATCAGAACTTGAAATTTTCGACTCAAAAAGTCCCCGAAGCGGAAGTCAGCGAAGATTCTTATGTCCCGAATGCGGTGTAAATAAACCAAAAGATTCCGCCCACAGAAGTCTGGCGGTTAATATCAGTAACGGAGCATACATCTGTCATCGCTGCCGGATTAAAGGGAAGTTGAAAGAGTTTTGGGAAGAACGCCCGAAATTCACTAAAAAACAGCGGACGGGAATAAAACTTATGTCCCATTTTGCGATTGATAACGTTCCGCCTGTTGTTGAAAATCAAGCGGAAAATACATCGGCTGCAAAGACGGAAACTCTGGCAGAAAAAATGCAACTCTATCGACAGGATTTTCCCCATTCGCCCGCCGAAATGTATCTCGACAGCCGCAGCATATGCACTAATACTGCTCATACTGCTCAGAGCGGTTATGCCGCACGATGGGAACATTGGGAAAAGATTTCAGGTAACTGGAACTTAAAGGGAACTGATCGGCGGGTTGTCTTTCCAGTAGTTGATGAAGAATCAAATCTGGTCGCAGTTCATGCCCGGGCGGTTGACAAAAATTTTATAAATTCTTCAAAAATAACACGCGGCGACAAATCTAAAGGGGTTTTTTTAACAAACGAAAATGTCTTTGCATCGAACATCATCGCCATCTCCGAAGCCCCGATTGACGCACTCGCTTTGCAAATGTGCGGCATTCCCGGAATTGCTTTAATCGGTACGAGTTCACCCGAATGGATTTTTGAAAAACTTTCTTTCAAATCTATCATCATCGCCACCGATGCTGATCAAGCCGGCGACAAAATCGCTCATCAACTAAAAGACCGTCTAACCAACCAATGTGCCAAAGTTATGCGACTCCGACCACGGCGATTAAAAGATTGGGCAGAGGTTTTAGAAAAAATCGGTTTTAATAAATTAAACGAACACTTAAAGCCTTTCGCTGAAGCAAGCACCGATGAAGAGAGATTTTTGAGTTCTATGGAACTTATCGAATCAAATCGGATTGAATCAGCAAATTTTGCCGGAAATTTGCTGAAAGACAGTAATTTGAAATTTGAATTTTTACAGAAACTAAGTAAAAAAATGTGCGTCCGATAACGATTAGAAATAGTCTTGGGTTATTAACTCTTCGCCGGAATATCTCGTTGGAGGAGAAAGTGGTGCTGTTGTTGGAGTTGCAGCAAAAGCGGGGCGTGAAAAAAGATTCGGGTAATTCGAGTTTGCCGCCGTCCGGTGATATTGGGAAGAAAACGCGGAGTTTGCGTCAGCCGAGTGGTCGCCAGGTTGGCGGGCAAAAAGGGCATCGCGGAACTACTTTGGAGATGACCGAAACGCCTGATCGAATAATAGATGTTCAAAGCGATTATTGTGGGCGGCACAATTGAAAATGACGAGTCGGGGAAATCAATTATGTTTGGCACATCTGCTCAGAGATGTCAGATATTTAGAGGAATTGGAAAAAGAAGAATTCGCCACCGGGTTCAAAACATTATTGGTCGAGGTGTTTGAAGTGCGGCGGGAAATGGTGGAAAGTCAAAAGATTTGTCCACCGCCGGAAGCTGCCGCCATCGAACGCCAACTGAATCAACTATTGGCAATTGCGATCAGTCGGGAAAAGAGTGCAGAAACTTCCAGATTTCAAAGATCAATGCTCAAATACCGAAATAGTCTATTGAAGTGTCTGTATGATTTGGAGATACCGCCTGATAACAACGGTTCGGAACGAGCGATCAGAAATATCAAAGTAAAACAAAAAATATCAGGACAATTCAAGACTGGACAAAAAACATTCTGCGTATTGCGGTCAGTAATTGATACGCTCATCAAACGACAATTGGATGTATTAACTCACCTGACCCAAATTATTAACATTCAACCTGAATAGTTACGAAATTTTATTTTAAGTAGAAAATTTCTTTAAAAATTAAAAAAATAACAATTTAATATAGCTTATGATAATGATTGTTATAGAAAGTTATTTTGTACGGGGAAGTTTTTTATGTTAGATTTAATTCGATAAAGTAATTTTAACGATTTATTGATAATCCAATAAATTTCACTAATGGTAAACTCAGCTTTGTTTTTGAAAAACGCTTACAGACGATTTATGAGGCACAAATTTTTCCGTTTTTATTAAAAATATCTCAAAATCTACTTTTAAATCTAAATTTTAATTAATTTCAGTTATGGCAAAGAAACAACTTTTAGTTAAACTAAAACTAAATGCACAGGAACAAAAAATTATCGAAATGGTAATTGATGGATTGCCAAGTGAAAACTCCCGACGGGCTTATCAAAGACATTTGAAAGAATTTTTCGTTTGGCATACACAAGAAAATCGCCCCGAATTAAATAAAGCTTCAATTAACAGATACGTAAAATCACTACGCGAACAAAAACTTTCATCTTCTAATATCAACCAAAAACTTTCCGCGATTAGAAAGTTAGCAACGGAAGCCGAAGATAACAATTTAATAGATTCACGCATTGCCAACGGAATTCGAGCCGTCAAAGGAATTCCGGCGAGAGGCAGACGCACCGGCAACTGGCTCACCAAAGAAGAAGCACAAATCTGGATAAACGCTCCCGATATAAAAACTTTAAAAGGCATCAGAGATCGGGCAATTTTAGCGATTTTAATCGGGTGCGGTCTGCGACGGGCGGAGGCTGCAATTCTCTCATTTGAACACTTACAACAAAGAGAAAGCCGTTGGGTAATTGTGGATATTGTCGGAAAACGCGACAAGATGAGAACTATTCCAATGCCATCCTGGGCAAAGTCAGCGATTGATGCTTGGGTCTTTGCAGCAAAATTAGAAGAAGGCTTTATTTTCAGAAGAGTTAACAAGGGCGGCAGTCTAATGGGTGAGAATATTACAGAACAAGCCATATATAATATTGTTGTTCTTTATGCTGAAAAATTAAAAAATCAAGGAATAGCTCCTCACGATCTGAGAAGAACATTTGCAAAACTCGCTCACAAAGGTGGATCACCGATCGATCAAATCCAGCTTTCACTAGGACACGATTCAATCCAGACAACTGAAAAATATCTTGGAGTTGAACAGGACTTAACTGACGCTCCTTGCGATCATTTGGGCTTGAGGTTATCTAATTATAACTAAATTTTGCTGGAAACTGTTTTAAGTTTAGTTTTACCGATTTGGAGTCTTTATATTTATCATTAAAATAAGTATCAATTTAAATCTTTCGCTTACCTTTAAACCATGACCAGATTTTCACCGTTGAGAGCAACCCATTTAAAGAATGCGAGAAGTTCGCCTTCGGTCAGCGGAATCTATTTGAAACGACATATTTTTACCAGACACCTCCGCTGATAAAAGGCGGTTGATTACTCGCTTCAACAAAAGTTAGGAACAAGCCTTTCAATCCGAGTGTGCGAACTTCCATAGCAACTTCTTTAGCATCAGCACCGGAAGCGACCATTATTTTGCCGTCGAGAGCAACCCATTGATTGGCAAACTTATCCCGGTTTTCCCTGAGCCATTTGTGTTCACGCGAGTGATCTTGAACAGGTAAATTTGTAGCAATTATTTTTGATTCAAACGATACCTTTTTTCTTTGTTCCGTATTAGTGTTTAGTTTTTCTTCCAAAACTATTCGCACGAATTCATCCTTGCCGATGCCTTTGTTTTCGGCTTCGACTTCCAATTTGTTTTCCAAATCAGGAGAGATCTCAATTGTTAAAGTCACGTTTATACCTCCAATGTGTAATTCAATTATAACCTATATATGGTATTTATTTTAACTGTTTTTTGAAAACAGTTAATAGAAATTATAGAAATTATTTAGTTCTTTTCCAAAGTGTTTCTATCGGAATAGCAAACATTTTCTTGTCAAAGGCGACTGCTTTGTCTCCCGCATATAGTACAATTCCGCGTTTGAACTTTTTGCCAACAGTTTCTTCCAATACTTGTAAACCTCTAAAAGATTTGTCTGATACGCTTGCTCCGGATTTTATCTCGATTCCGATAATCTCGCTGTTTGCCAGTTCCAGAAGTATATCAACCTCGCGGTCGTTGCTTGTTCTGAAATGAAGTATTTCAAAAGGTATTTCCGACCAGCTTTGTTGTTTCCTGATTTCTCCGAAAACAAAATTCTCCATTATCAGACCTGCCAGCGTCGGCTCGAACTTTATTTTTTTCCAGGTGAGATTTTGCAGATATGCCAGCAGTCCCGTATCTGTGAAAATAAGTTTCGGCGATTTGACCAGTCGGCGGGTTAGGTTTCCCGAATACGAAGGAATTTCTTCGATCAAAAATAAAGATTTCAATATTGTTAAATAACTCTTGAGAGTGGTTTGAGGCAGACCGCTGGCTCTGGAAATATCGGCATAATTTATCAATCCCGCAGCCCGTGCCGCTAAGACCGAAAGCAATCTCGGAAAATCGGAAAGTCCTTCGATGTTTGCCAAGTCCCGCACATCTCTTTGCAAAATCGTCGTGATATAAGAATTAAACCAGGCTCGGCGGCGTTTATCGTTTTTTCGCTCCAACACTTCCGGGTAGCCGCCTGTTAAAATTTTCTCAAATAATTTTTCACGGGATTCTTTTTCCAGAGATTTCGGCATTTTGAGATCATCGGCACAAACCCATTCGATAAAGTTCTTTTTCACTCCTTCGATCTCCCCTTGTGAAAGCGGATAGAGTGGCAGAACCAACATTCGTCCCGCTAAGGAATCTGCAATCTTCGGCAGAAGCAGAACATTTGCCGACCCCGTCAGCAAAAAACTTCCCGCTTCCCTTTTCTTATCAATAACTTCCTTGATCGGCAGAAATATCTCCGGCACTCTCTGAACTTCATCAAAGATCACGGGTTTCTCAACTGATTCGATAAATGCTTTTGGGTTGGCTTTTGCTGCACTCAAAACTGTCAGATCATCAAAGGTCAAGTAATTCGGTTAGTAATTTTTAATCCCCAACGATTGAACCAATGTACTTTTGCCAACTTGCCTTGCTCCGATGACCAGAACAACTGAGGTATCTTGTAATGTTTCTCTTAGATCATTTGTTATATTTCGTTTAATCATTGGTTGAATTATAACCGACAGATGGGTGATTTACAACCACTATTAGTAAGTTCCTACAATCGGGGGAAAAGTCCCATCGGATTTCATCTCCACAGACCTTCAAATCTGGAAGCGGCGGTTCTGGTGTAGCGAACTGTGTGACTGATGTTCTTGTGTCCGAGATAATCTTGAATGAGTCTGGTGTCATATCCTTTGTTTGCTAAATAATAGCCGGTCGAATGTCTGATCGAATGCGGGGTGACTTTGAAATCGAATTTTGCTTTTTTTGCTATTTGTTTAACCAGATAATTTATCGCCTGCCGCGTCATCATTCCCCGCTCGCTCAGGAAAAGATAATTTGAACCAGCATTCGGATAATCTTCCCTGATCCTCAGCCACGCTCTGATCGTTCTCAGTTCATCGCCTTCGATCGGCTGATGAGTTGACAGACTTCCCTTCAATCTTCTGACATAGATTCTTGATGTATCAATATCCAGATCCTTCAGGCGAATATCAACAAGTTCCGAAACCCGCAGTCCGTGGCGGAATGCCGTCAGCATCAAACAGTGATCGCGAACTCCATGTCTTCCCTTCCGGGCGGCTGTCAGGAATTTATTCATTTCGCTTTCCGTCAGAAAATTCTTCGCGTCATTATCGATTGTTTTATCACTACCGGTTGGCATAATTTTATAACTCTTTACATTAAGAGTATCGGCGATGGCTTTTTGGTGATACCGATACTTCGAGGTTGATTATACTTCAGGTTTGCAACTCTTTACAAAAGGAGCATTCTGTAAGGAGTATATTCTATGTCAAATATCAAAATTCTAACGCCGACCGAAATCAGAAATTATGAAACGCCGACACAACTGAATAGTTTTCAAAGAAAGAAGTTTTTTACTCTGCCGATTGGTTTGACCAAAGAAGTCGAAAGTTTACGAAATGCTTCCAACAAAATCGCTTTTGTTTTGCAGGTTGGATATTTCCGCTCATCCCAACGCTTTTTCGGAAATAATTTCTATCAATCAGACATCGCTTTTGTTGCCGGGCGTTTGGCATTGCCAATTCCGAACTCTTTTGATATTCCCAAACAAACTTTAGCACGGCATCGCACGATCATTGCTGAATTTTACGGTTTTCGTAGGTTATCTAAAAATGACAAAGAACAATTGATTGCTGAAACTGCTGATCTGGTCAAACAGTTTCATCGTCCGGCAGAAGTCTTTCGCCAAACGATCAAAAAATTAAACAGTCGTAAATTTGTTCTGCCCGGTTATGACTTTTTGGCAACAATGATTTCGCGTGAAATATTCAAAAGAAAACTGGCTTTAAGCCGAATCGTTAAAGAAACACTCTCATTAGAGCAAAAACAACTGTTGGATTCTCTGCTTGAAAAAGAAGAAATAACTTCGGAAGTTATTTTGGATTTAGACTCCGAAATAAATGAATCTTTTCGAGCCAAAATAACTTTGCTTAAAAATCCTTCGCAATCACTCAAACCCGCCGCTATTAAATCAAATCTCAATGACTGGAAGGTTTTGCAATCTATCTACGAAAAAATATCCAATGTTATTGAGAAACTCGATCTGAGTTCGGAAACTCTTCGTTACTATGCTAACGCTGTCTTAAAATCCGAACTGTTCCAAATCTCCCGCCAAAAAGATGAAACCAGATATTTGCACTTGCTCGCCTTTATTGCCTCGCAAACCTTTCGGTATCAGGATGTTGTCGTTGATTCATTTCTGCAAACCGTCCAAAACATCACCAACTCCGCAACTCAGGAATTACGCGAAAAACTCTTCCGGGAACGCAAAGAAAGACTCTCCGAATTACGTTCCTTTGTGCAGACAATGCAAATGGAAGTTTTGCATCCGTTACTCGGCGTTGACCAAATTGTTGCTTCCGATGAATTGCCGCCCGATGAAAAACTCTCTGAGATCAAAACTATTCTGCTTAATTTTAACAACTCGCGGCAAGCAGTTGAAAAGCAGATTTCCGAGATGCTTGAGAATACGGATTCATCTGCCGGCGATTCTGAATTTTACAATGTTCTCGAGCAAAAATCTCTGACTCTGCAAAAGCGAACCGCTGATATAATCAGACTTTTGCAGGTAGATGAAAAGAGCGTCAACCGGGACTTGTTCAAGGCTTTGCAGTATTTTCAAACTAAAGACGGACATTTGGAAAAAAATGCTCCGCAGGAGTTTTTGTCTGAAAAAGAACAAAACGCAATGAATACTGACAATAAGAAATTTCCCGTTTCACTTTACAAAATTCTGCTCTTTCAAAAGATCGCCGGTGGCATCAAATCGGGCAAAGTTAATTTTACCGCTTCGCATAAATACCGCTCGCTGGAAAATTACTTGATCCCGCTTACTGAATGGGAAAACAACAAGGTGAACTTACTGGAAAAAGCGGAACTCTCCAGTTGGCTGGATTTTCCGGTTCACGAGTCTAAATTGTCAAAGATCACGCATCATACTTTTACAAGAGTAAATCAAAACTTGAAAAATAATCAATGGTTCAAGCAAAGATCAAATGACCATTGGACAATATCCACACCGGCAATTGATAAAAGCGAATTCAGCGGATTGAAACAATATTTTCCGACCCGGCAGTTGATTTCGCTTGGCGAAGTTTTTACTACCGTAAATCAGGCAACAGATTTTCTTGAAGATTTTACTCATTGGCAAACTTCAACAAAATTAAAACGCCCTTCAAACAAAACCTTCTGTGCCGCTATTATCGGTTACGGTTGCGAGATCGGCATCGGAAAAATGTCGCACATCGCTAAAAATGTCAACGAAAACGAACTCGAAAACACCGTCAATTGGTATCTCTCGAATGAAAATCTTCTGGCGGCAAACTCACATTTGGTTGATTTTATCGGGCAAATGGAACTGCCGAACCTCTACCGTCGGTATCAAAACAAACTCCACACTTCGAGTGATGGTCAAAAATATGAAGTTTCCGTTCCATCGCTAAATGCGAACTACTCTTTTAAATACTTCGGGCAAAACAAAGGTGTTTCGGTTTACAGTTTTATAGATGAACGCCATCTTTTATTTTACTCAACCGTTATCAGCAGTTCCGAACGTGAAGCGGCTTACGTTATTGACGGTCTTCTTCATAATGAAGCCGTCAAAAGCGATATACATTCAACCGATTCGCACGGATTTACTGAAGTCGTCTTTGCTGTTACGCATCTGCTCGGATTTACCTTTGCTCCACGTCTGAAAACTCTCTGTAAACATCAGTTATATTCATTTGAAAAACGCAAAACCTATACGAAAAAAGATTTTCCGATTCTGCCTAATGCTTCAATCAATACAAAATTGATCGAAGAAAATTGGGACTCGATTCTCAGATTCGTCGCTACGGTCAAACTCAAAAGGACAACCGCTTCCCAACTTTTCAAGCGTTTGAACTCATACTCGAATCAACATCCGCTGTATCAAGCCTTGAAAGAATTCGGAAAAATTATCAAGACCCTTTTCATTCTGCAATATGTCGATGATGTCGAACTACGGCAGTCAATCGAAAAACAACTCAGTAAAATCGAACAATCGCAAAAGTTTGCCAAAGCCATCGCCTTCGGCAACAATCAGGAATTCTCCGAAGGCGACAAACAAATGCAGGACATCATCGCCAATTCCCGCCGCTTGATCGAAAATATAATTATCTGCTGGAATTACCTATGCCTGACACAAACACTGACCGAGCTAACAAACGAAAATGAAAAACAGCAATTGCTGGCAACATTCAAAAACAGTTCGATCATCACCTGGCAACATATCAACTTTCACGGCGAATACGATTTCTCCAAAGAAAAAACCAAAGATTCCATCGGATTTAACCTTCCCAAAATCTTGAGTTGGAAAGTAGAAGAAAATGGGAAGTGAGAATTTATACTAAATGCAATAAACACAGCTAGTTGCAAAATATCCTATGAGACTTTCCCCCGGATTGTGCGAACTTACCCAAGGTTTGATTTTTTTGTTTCTTTTTCTTTACCACGGCGAGAATTTTCACTCTTTGATACAAACGAAAACGAATCTAAAAAGAGGTTTCGGATCTTCCGAAACCTCTTTTAGTAATAGTGTTTTTCCTTAATGTAAATGCTTGCTCACACAAATGTATTACTGTGATTGGCAGTTAGGATTATCCGCCGGGACTTCCTTCCCTTGAGGATTTGTACATCTAACCGAAGTAGACTGGGTTTGAGTTGAAGTTGACTCTTTTCCCCCCTGCTTGGTAAATGTAGTGGTGGTTGTAACAGTTTCAGTTCTGGTAAACTTACCCTGAGGACCTGTTTTGGTCGTGGTCGTTTCTGACTTTGTCACTACACACATGTTGGTCGGCGGGTTTGTTGTTGTATCTCTGCTAAATTGTCCGCCGGCTCTTTGGCAGGCATTTTCATTATTTGCCGGGAAAGGTTTTGCTTTCGCCGATAAAGTCAAACCAATTCCGATTGTCGAAAATACTCCGACTAAGAATAACGCAAAAATTGTTGTTGTTGTTACCTTTTTCATCTAATTATTTATCTCCTTAGTTTATAATGCGTGGTCTTAATAACCGCGCAAGTCAATTTGAAAAAGTAAAATTTGAGGAGAAGCAAAACTCAAGATTAAGTTCATAATTTATATGTTGCTTCTCCGCAGTAATTATACCCGTCCGTTAGTTGTTTCTACGTTGAACTGCTCTTTTGGCGTAACCGCGTCCTTTACCTTGTCCTTTCCCGCGTCCGATTCCGCGTCCATAATCTCTGACCCCGTTGTTGGTATGTATGCTATGTCGTTTGTTTTTGGATTTGCCCATCTTCCGGTCATGATCACGATCATTGTCTCGATCGTCGTCTCGGTTCCTGGTTTGATTTATGTCTGCGCGATTTCGGGCGATGTCTGCACGATTTCGGGTGATACGTTCGATTTTGCGTTGGATTGCGTCAGTAGAGCGTGTTTGTCCCATGCTGGAATTACCTCTACTTTTACCACTACGTCCCTGTGCAAAAGTGCTTGAATGACTTCCTAAAACTCCTAAACAGAAAGCTACAAAGCCCGCCATTGCTATAAATCGTAAATTTTTCATTTGTTTCTCCAATTAAATATCTAATCTCGCTATAATTAAAATACACAGCTAAACTGTTAAAACATAAATGAGATTACATCAACAGTATTTTATCTTTAATTGCAAGAGGCGTGCCATGATTTGCAAGAGGTGCGCCATGATTGTACAAATGACTGGATTTAAATCGGCGCGGCAAAAAATATGCGTCTGCTAGCGGCAATTTATCCAAACATCAAAGCGTTTCACCTGTTTTTTCTTATTTTTACAACGCGATTTTCCAATTTCGGGGCAATTGTTTTGTTTGGTGAACTGGCAATTGCCTTTTCCAGCAAAGCGGAATCCTTCGGCACGTTCTCCGACTTGATTAAAATTTTCGCATCCTTAAACATCGTGTAGCCGTCCCCGCCGCGCGTCACTAGAAAATCAGAAGTCGCCAGAGTATATGTTTTGTTTTCATCAAGCGGTTTTCCCCCGACTTTGATTTCTGTGATGCGTTTTCCCGCTGGTTTTGTCGGGTCAAATGTAAAGCTCAGTCCCGAAACTTGCGGGAATCTGCCGGGTTCGCTCTCTTCGCCGCCGCTTCGCGCGACACCGTGTTCGAGAATTTCCCGCAAAGTTTTACCTGATATTTCTACTTTTACGACCGCATTATTAAACGGCAAAATTGAAAGCACGTCCCTCTTGGTCAATACGGACAAGCGGGAGCATTCGTGCGATTTGTTACGGTTTCAATTTCCGCTGAATTGAATCACTTCCAATCTCAACATCACGGCTTCTCAAATATCTGTATAATGTCGGTTTAGAAACACTCAAATATTCGCATATTTCTTGGATTGAATTATTTTTTTCATTGTAAAGGCTCTCTGCCAGACGAGCTTTACCATAGCTTTTTTGGATAATCCTTTTGGTCGTCCGCCGCGTCTTCCTCTGGCTCGTGCCGATGCTAATCCGGCTTTGGTTCTCTCAGAAATAATATCTCTTTCAAATTCTGCCAGTGCCGCAAACAGATGAAAAGTAAGGTTTCCCGTTGGTGTTGTTGTATCAATATTATCCTGTAAACTTTTGAATCCCACTCCTAAATCCTGAAATTTAGAAATAAGGTTGATCAAATCACGCAAACTTCTTCCCAAGCGATCTAATTTCCAGACAACGATGACATCTCCTTGGCGACCGTGTTCGATCATTTCATCCAAATTAGCTCGATCAGTTTTTGTTCCGCTGATTTGTTCGCTGTAAATTTTCTGGCATCCGGCTTTTTCAAGCGCGTCTTTTTGCAGATTTAGAGATTGGTCTGGTCGAAACACGTGCATATCCGATTTTCATAAGTTTAGTAATTTAACAAGGTCTTGTTTATGGTTTTTTAGAACTTTGATTTGTGTAACGGTTTTATTTTACTATGTTTGTTATCTTAATCAAATTTAATATTGTCAGAAGTTTGAGTAACAAAAAACGGTCGTTTTCCGTTACTCAATTTTACAGCTTCAGATGTTCGGTAAAATTCTGATATGGCAAAATATTCTAAAACCTCACTTGTAAAATTGGCTAGGTTTTCTGAAGAAATAGAACTGATTAACCAAAGCAGAAGACCTTACAACCGACTTGGAATTGCTTATCAAATCGCTTTTGTTAAATTACAAAATAAACTACCGACTCAAAAACCTTTTGAGATTGTTGAAAATATTCTCGATTATGTCGCCATTCGACTGGAACTCGATCCCGAGTTGATAAAGGATTACGACAAACGGCAAGCAACAATTTCAGACCACCAAGACAGAATCCGTCATTTTCTAGGATTATCTCGTTTTAATGAAGCCCGTCCGAAAATAATTGAGAAATTCATCTTTGAGCAAGCCTGTCAATTAGAACAGACTCACGCCTTACAGGCTTTGGTTAAAGATTACCTCAAAAAGCAAAGTATTTTAGAGCCGGCATCCTCGACTCTAAACAGACTTATTCAAACAGAAAGACAAAAAGCCAGAGATTTCATTTTTGAAAAAATATATGGTCTTTTATCTGATGACCACAAAGCACATTTTGATAAATTACTGGATGCCACAAACAGTCCGTATTCAGCACTACACACATTAAAGCAAACGCCGCACAGAGCATCCGCTGAAGCTATTCTAAAAATAGTAGAAAAACTTGACGGGATTACAATGACAGGGGTTTTGGATATTAACCTGTCGTGGCTTAATAATAATCTGCAAAGATGGATGTGGCGTTATGTCAGAAAAGCTACGGCTTCAAGACTGCGGGAACTCAAACAGAAAAAGCGTTACAGTTTATTGGTCTGCTTTTTGCAACAACAGCATCAGAATTTGGTTGATGATTTGGTCAGAACTTATGACAAAGTTATCAGCCAGACTTACAACCGGACGCAGATAGATTTGGATATAAACAATCGCAAAGAACAAAAGAATGTTAAAACTTCTCTGACCAGTTTCCGATTTATCGCCGATGCAATATTAAATGAATCTATCGAAGATTCCGATCTGCGAAAAAACATATTTCAACAAATCCCGAAAGACGATCTAAGTTCCCAAAGGAATCAGACTGATAAATGGCTGACGGGAAAATATAAGGACGTTTTTACACTTTTGGTTAATACACGTTTCACATATTTACGTCGCTTTACTCCGACTCTGCTCGAACATTTACCGATAGAAAAAGAAGAAACAACAAAGGATTCGTTAATTCAGGCGGTTACGCTGATGAAACAATTGAATCAGACAGGTAAACGCACATTGGATGAAACAACGCCAATGGATTTTATGCCGAAATCCATACAAAATTTAGTTACTGAAGATGATGGAAACATTAACAAACAAGCGTGGGAATGTGCCTTGCTAACAGCCGTCAGGGACAATATAAAATCGGGTAATATCGCCATCAAAAACAGCAAGCGATACGGGCGTATTGATAGTTTTCTGATGCCACTCGAACTGTGGGAAGAACGCCGCGAAGACTTTTTTCAAAGAGCCGGCTTGCCCGAAAAATCCACCGAAGTAAAAGAGTTTTTGAGGAGCAGACTTAACCGGGCGTTCGATAAATTTTTACAAAGATTGCCAACCAATACTTATGCCCGTTTAGATGAAGAAGGCTGGCAAATATCAAAAGATGAAACGGAACAGTTGACCACAGAAAAAGAAGACGAGTTGGAAAAAATAAAAAAGTATCTGGCAAAACATATGCGGATCATAAAACTGCCGGAATTGCTCATTCAAGTCGATAACGAATTGCAGTTTTCACGATATTTTATGAATCCGAAACGACAGAAAACACCGAATGCCGGAGACATCTGCGGTGTCATCGCCGCAGTTATGGCAGAGGGTTGCAATATCGGTCATTACACGATGTCGCATTTGATCGAAGGAGTTTCCTATCATCGCATCAAAAATATCTCGGACTGGTTCTTAACCGAAGAAACGCAACGAAGTGCTTTGGCTGTTTTAGTCAAAGCCATCAGCAAATTGGATATTACAAAACATTGGGGAAGCGGAAAAACATCAAGCAGCGACGGACAAAGATTCAGTTGGCGACAAAAAGTTCTGCAACAATCATACAGCCCCAAATTCAACGATTTCGCTTTGGAATTTTATACTTTCATCGCCGATAATTACGCCCCGTTTTACAGCACCCCGATTGAATGCACAGACCGCGACGCTCCGTATGTGCTGGATGGTCTGCTCTATAATGAAAGCGATCTGCAAATTGAAGAACACTTTACCGATACGCACGGCTACACGGAAATAAACTTTGCCGCTTTTGCGATGCTCGGCAAAACATTCTCTCCGAGAATACGCGGGATGCACAAACAAAATATCTACCGAATTGATAAAACCAAAGATTACGGAGCGTTAGAAATTCTGGTCAATAAACCGAAAAGAACGATTCAAATAAATTCAATAGTCGAGCAATGGGACAAAATCGGTCATTTCTATGCTTCTCTTGAAAGCGGCTATGTAACAGCCTCAACCGCTTTAAAAAGACTTAACGGCTACACGGGAAAGAACCATCTATACAAGGCGAACCGAGAATTGGGACGAGTCTTCAAAACAGAACATATCCTCAAATATATGTCGAATCGCCAACTACGTTCTAACTCAACCAGAGGATTACTGAAAGGCGAAGAACTTCACCAATTAGCCCGCGACTTAAAATATGCCAAACGCGGCAGAATCACCGTCCGGGACTGGCTCGAACAAAAAAACTCGTGCAGTTGCTTAACGCTAATCATTGCCTGCATAATTTACTGGCAAGCAAAAGAAATTCACCGGGTTCTTTTAGAATGTCCGACGGAAGAAAGTTTGGAAATTGACCTAAAATTGCTCAAACACATCAGCCCAATTACGTGGGATAATGTAATTGTTTATGGAGAATATATCATCAACAAAAACTGGATAAAATTATGAAAAAGTGAGTTCCTTAGAGTATATTTTTACACGATTCTTCGTGATACCCTGAAGGCGACAAACAAATGCAGGACATCATCGCCAATTCCCGCCGCTTGATCGAAAATATAATTATCTGCTGGAATTACCTATGCCTGATACAAACACTGACCGAGCTAACAAACGAAAATGAAAAACAGCAATTGCTGGCAACATTCAAAAACAGTTCGATCATCACCTGGCAACATATCAACTTTCACGGCGAATACGATTTCTCCAAAGAAAAAACCAAAGATTCCATCGGATTTAACCTTCCCAAAATCTTGAGTTGGAAAGTAGAAGAAAATGGGAAGTGAGAATTTATACTAAATGCAATAAACACAGCTAGTTGCAAAATATCCTATGAGACTTTCCCCCGGATTGTGCGAACTTACCCACTATGGTATTATACCAATTCAAGGCAGAAATGACGTATAATAGTTGAATGGATTATCAAGTAGAAATTGCTGAAAGTGGTGAGCATCTTCGCAACCTGGAACGTGCTGCCAAAGATTTGAAAGCCCGTGATCGCGTTCGCTTTATTCGTTTGCTGAAAATAGGTAAAGCGATGACGCAAGAACAGGCTGGTGTATTGATCGGCTTAAAAGTGCGGCAATCGCAAAGATTGTGGAAACAATATCGGGAAGAAGGTTTGAGTAAGTTGTGTCAAAACAATTACGTCGGCAGAAAGGCAAAACTCAGCCAAACCGAACAGGAACAACTCAGGGAGCGGTTGCGCGACGATGACATCGGAACATTGGAGCAGGCACGGATTTGTCTGAAAGAAGAATTTGCGGTGGATTACACCGTTGGCGGAGTCAGTGCTTTGTTTCAGCGAATGTGCGTCAAACTCAAAACGGGCAGACCGAGCAATGTCAAACAAGACAAAGAGCAGATGGAGGAGTTTGCCAAAAAAAATATCCGCTCTTAGTGCACCGCTACGGCAGACGCATCTATTTTGAAGATGAGATGCACTACGGAACACGCACTCAGTTAAAAAGACGGTGGACACCTTCGGGGCATCGTCCCAAGTGTCCGGTCAAGATCGGTTATGACTTCGGTTATTTGTATTGTGCGATTTGTCCATTTACGGGAGATTTGTTCTGTTTGATGCTGCCGAATATGAAGAAGGAGTGTTTTCAGATATTTATTGACGAGTTTGAAACTCACACGAAGGGGAGCGGCGAAACCTTGCTGATTCTCGACGGAGCGGGTTGTCATCAAGCCGATACGATTAGAGATGATGCAACTCTGGCATTAGAAAAACTGCCGGCGGCGTGTCCCGAACTGAATCCGGCAGAGCGGTTTTTTCAGGAGTTAAGAAAAGGGCTAGCCAATCAGGTATTTGAAACTATCGGAGAAATTGAGGAAAAGATAAAACAGCTATTGGAAAACTACTGGAGAGAACCGAACTTGATTATACGGCTGACATCTTTCCCCTACATCAATACGTCATTCTCTATTTGAATTGGTATAATAGTTGCGATGGCTTAATCTCGGTTTTTTATTGAGAAGAGGCGGTCTTGCTGTGGACGCAAGAATCAACGACACCAGCGGATAATTTCGCGTGGGATTCTTTAACACAAGATATTGTGGCTGCTGATCGTTCTTTGAAAGCTGATTTTACTGAGTTTTATTAGGAGTAGTCATTTATTTTCTTGATTAGAAGTATGAGGAAAATAAATGATGTCAGTTCAACCATTATTACCCTTTGAAGAAGTTGGGTAAGTTCCTACAATCGGATACTGTTGGCGAATTCTCAATGATTTGTTGCAGCTAATCCGGCAAACCGTGAAACTCTTGTTTTTTCTAGTGGTTAGCCCTCCAGCCACGCTACTCCTCTGACAATATTTACTGCTGAGGCGACAGCTATATTGTGCAAATGTGTTTTCTCTTTTCCGATATATCTGGTTTCTCTCAATCCGTATCCTCTGACCGATTGCGAAATCGTTCCCTCAATTCCCGCTCTTTCTTTATAAAAATTCTTCCATTCCGAGCTTTGTTCGGCTAATCGTGTTTTTTCCAAAAACTCCTGTTCTTCCTTTCCCGCAAATGATATGACTCGCCATCTTTTTGATTTTGTGCAGTTGATCCTTTTATCACAATTCAAACAATCCGATGATTTGAATCTAACCCGATACTTTTCTTTTCCATTAGACTTGGTGGTTGACCAATTTCTGCCGATTTTTCCATTAGGACAAACAATCTGTTTGTTTTCCCAGTCAATTTTAAAGTCTTTTAATGCAAATCCTTTTCCTTCTTTAGCCTGCCAATGGTGATTTTGTCTTGCTGGTCCCACAACCCGAATTCCTTCTTTTTGGCTTTTCAATACCCACTCATTTTCAGGATAACCGGCATCAACCAAATGAATATCCGGTGATAATCCTTTTTCTTTCAAGTCTTTGTGAATCTTGAAATTGACTTCCGTGTCCGGTAGAAACGCTAAGGTCGTGATGACATTTGTAATCAAATGTGGATTTTCCTGACCGCAGGTTTCCGTCAAATGAACTTTATAGCCTCGCCAACTTGTCGAACGCTTTTTTCCGTATTTCGCTTCTGCATCGTATGGCGAATCAAATCGCTCACCTACAGGAGCTAATTTTTCTGCCGCCAAAAAACAAACTTTATCTTCTTTAATCTCAAGTTGCTGCTCCCACATCTGCTCCAAAAGTTTGACCATTGGCAGATTCTTGAGTTTTTCCCATTCGCTCCCGGCAATCGCTTTCAATAAAGCAAATCCGTGTTTACCGACTTCATCAATGTATTCTCGAACTGACGTTATTATACGCCCAGCGTCGCTTTCTGTTCCAATACTACCTCAACCCCAGATAGAGTTTTTCACTAATTCATTCTTATTCTGTAACGTTTGAAACTTAATGGTTTGAATAATTCTGAACTTGCGGTTTTTCCGTCAATCGTTATATCTTTAGGCGAATTGGTAAATCCAACAAATTCAAAAAAAATATTGACCGACGATTTGAAGTTACCGAGTTTTTTTATGAACAAGCCGTTTTTCTTGTATTCGATTTCTAATTTCTGCCAAACACCTTTTTGATATTGATAACCTTCGCCGGAATCTCTGTATAACGTAGATGTTTCGGTTTTGTCTGAAGAAATTTCACCGATCACGTTTAACGTAATCTCTGCATTTTTCATTTCGCCCGTGTGTTGAATAACGGTTTGCGTTGGAATAACTGCACCGACTCGAACAAATATCGGCAAACGTTCGAGCGGCGTTTTTATATAGTGAATTTTTCCGCTTTCAAATTTTTCGCCCGTCCACCAGTCAATCCAATCCTCACCTTTCGGCAAATAAATCCCGCGTGTTCTCGCACCGTCTTTGATAACGGGAGCGACGAGAAGATCCGAGCCGACCATATATTGATCGTTAATTAAATATGTCTGCGAATCTTCGGGGAATTCATACCAGAGCGGACGCATCACGGGTTCGCCGGTTTGTTCGTGGTTGTAGAAAAGTGTATATAAATACGGCAAAAATTTGTAGCGAAGTTCGACAGTTTCGCGGTTGATCTTTGTAAATTCATCGCCGAAAGCCCACGGCTCTTTATCTCCGACCCAACCGACCGAATGTGAACGCAAAAACGGCGTTAAAGCGGCGGCTTGAAGCCAGCGTGTGTAAAGTTCGCCGCTTGGCATATCCTGAAAACCGCCGACATCCGCACCGACAAACGGCACGCCCGAAACGCTCATATTGGCGAGCATCGGAATCGAAAGTGCAAGCTGATCCCAACTTGAATAATTGTCGCCCGTCCAAACCGCCGAATATCTCTGAATACCCGCAAAACCCGCCCGTGTTAAAACAAATGGACGTTTAGTAGGTTCGAGTTTGCTTAAACCTTCAAACGACGCACGAGCCATCTGCATTCCGTAAACATTATGATAACGCCTGTGCGTTGCGGGAAAACCATCGCCGAAATGCGGCGTGTCAACGGGAAAAGTTTTATCAGGATGATGAAAAAGATCGGGTTTCGGAGTTTTATCGTTCAGAAAAACACCCGGTTCATTCATATCGTTCCAAAATCCTGCAACTCCTTCGTCCAGATGTCTTCGATAAAATGACGCAAACCATTCGCGTGATTTCGAATTTGTAAAATCGGGAAAAACCGATTCTCCCGCCCAAACACTGCGAACAAGATTTGTGCCATCGGGATTTTTGACATAGACATTTTTTCTCAATCCGTCTTTATAAACATCATAATTTTTATCAACTTTTATTCCCGGATCAATTATCAGAACGGTTTTGAATCCGTCCGCTTTTAAATCACTAATCAATTTTGACGGATTCGGAAAACGCTCTTTGTCCCAAGTAAAAACGCGATATTCATCCATATAATCAATGTCCAGATAAATGACATCGGCGGGAATTTTGTTGCGGCGAAATTCTTCGGCAATTGTTCGCACACGCTTTTCGGGAAAATATGACCAACGCGATTGCTGATTGCCCAAAGCCCAAATCGGCGGAAGCGGCGTTTTGCCCGTTAAATTTGCGTAATCCTTTAAAACATTTTTCGGCGTTCTTGCTTGTCCGCCCGTAAAAACAAAATAATCAAGTTCCCCGCCGTCCGCACCGAAGGAATATCTTTCGGGCGAAGTTTTGCCCATATCGAAAAATGTGCGGAAAGTGTTGTTGAAAAACAAGCCATAAGTTTTGCCTTCCTGAAGTGCGTAAAAGAAAGGAATTGATTGATAGATCGGGTCTGTGCCGACGGGATAAGCAAATGTATCGGTGTTCCAATTGACGATGTATTTGCTGTTTCTCTGCATTTCCAAAAACGCTTTTTCGCCGAAGCCGTAATATGTTTCGACCTCACTTTTGCGGAGTTTTGAAATTTTGATCTCGCCCGTTTCTTTGTCAAAACTTGTCGGATGTTTGGGATCGTCCTGCACGATAATTTCGCCTGTTTCATCAAAGACTTTTATAGAAAACGGCGTTTTTGAAATAGAAATTTTAACGCCGTTTTCATTGGTTAAAACAATTTCGTTAGAAGTCTGCGAAACTTTTGCATTCAGTATTTTTTGTTTCATTAAAGGATCAAAAGCGTAAGAAAATTCACGCTCAAAAGTTCCGTTCGGTGCAATGCGTATGCGGACGACGTTTGAATCAAAAAACTCAATATTAGCTTTTGCACCGCTGGTTAATTCTAAAATCACGCCGTTTGGTTTGGTTTCTAAAATTTTTGATACATTTCCAACTTCCTGCCAAGCGGCTTGAATCTGAATGTTGAGAAAAATAAGAATGCAAAAAAAAGAGCAGTAATTAACTGCTCGGCGGATAATTTTAGTTTTTGAAAAACTCATTTTCATTTTACGATTTTATTATATTTTTATCTCAAAAAATTCAGTTTGAAACTCTATTTCAGATTTCAAATTTGGAATTTAAAAGATATTTCTCAATCTGAAATCTGAAATCTGAAATTTTCTTATGGCTTCGGCGGACGTTTATCTTCAGGCACATTGACATAGACATCTTCATAAGAAACATATCCGTCTTTGATAACCGTATCCATCAAATTATTTTTGTCCACAACCTGAACTTCCAACAATATTGCGGGGATTTCTTTTTTAAGATTGTCGTTCATAAACTTTTCAGAATTAGTTAAAGGTTCTTTTTTCGCCAATTTTATCGCGGCTTCGACGGCGGCATTCGCCAAAGGAATTATCGGTTTATAAATGGTCATTGTTTGCTTGCCTTCAGCAATTCGTTGGAGTGCGTCTTTTTGAGCGTCTTGTCCTGTCACAAGAACTTTGCCCGTCAAACCTTTTTTATCCAATGCCGAAACTACGCCGCCAGCCATTCCGTCATTGGAAACAACAACTGCTTGAATATTATCGCCGGTTTGCGTCAGCGTATTTTCGATCATATTTAACGCTTCCTCAGCTTTCCAATCTGTAATAAACTGATCGGCGACAATTTTTATTTTTCCGCTGTCAATGGCTGGCTGCAGAACCTTTAATTGCTCGCGTTTCAAAATGACGGCATTGTTGTCGGTTGAAGCACCGTAAACCATCGCATAATTTCCTTCAGGAACATTCTTTAGAGCGTATTCAGCAATTTTCTGACCGATAACCGGAACTTGATGCGAAATATAAATATCAATTTTGTCCGAATTTATTAAACGGTCGTAACTGATAACGGGAACGCCTTGTGCCTTGGCTTTTTCGACCATCGAAACGGCTTGCGTCGCATCGTGCGGAGCAATTACCAAAACATCTACGCCCTGCGTTAAAAGATTGTCCACATCGTTTGCCTGTTGATCGGCTTTGTTATCGGCAACCGTAACTACACAATCAGCATTCATCTTTTTGCAATGTGCTAAAAACGCCTCACGGTCGCGTTGCCAACGCTCTTCTTTAACCGTGTCCATTGCAAAACCGATTTTGACTTTTTCACCGTCTGCAACACCTTTAGTATCTGTTTGTGTTGTAGTCGTTGTTTCACCGCCTTTTTGTCGGCTTTGAATACAACCCGTTATCAACAAAGCTAAAGTTAAAAATGCTAAAATTTTTAATCGCATTAATTTTTCTCCCAAAAGTATTTTTTATTTTGAAATGGTCTTTGGTCTTTAGCTTTCGGTCATTGGTAAGAAAAATGTAGAAAATAAATCTTCTCTTACAAAAACCAAAGACCAAAGACCAAAAACCATTTATGACTTTTTCCCAATCATATCAAGTCCGACAGCCGTCACCAAAATTCCGCCTTTGACGAGTTCCTGCATAAAATCCTGCACATTTAAAAGCGACATACCGTTGTCCAAACTCGCCATAATCAACGCACCAACACACGCACCGAAAACCGTTCCGCGTCCGCCCATCAAACTCGTTCCGCCGATCACACAAGCGGCAATCGCATCGAGTTCGAGAAGCGTTCCCGCATCGGGCGTTGCACTTCCGACTCGTGCCGTGTAAATAATTGCGGCGATTCCAGTTAATGCACCCAAAAATGCAAAAACTTTGACGATATTGATTTTATTGTTGATTCCCGAAAGCCTCGCCGCATCCGCATTTCCGCCGATTGCATAAAGATAGCGTCCGAATGTCGTGTTATTTGTAATAAAATATCCGAGCAAAGCAACTGCCAGAAATATCAAAACAGGAATCGGAGTTCCTTCGTAGGAATTCATCACGAAAACAAAACCGATGATAACCGCTATCGGTAAAATCATTTTAGTCATTGCCGCACCGAGATTTGCGTCGCCCAAACCGTATTCTTTATCTGCTTTGACACGCCGATATGTAAAAAGCAAGATCAGAACAATTCCGATGATCGCCAAAATCCAACCGAAATTAAACGCTATTTCGTAATCCGCATTCAAAATAAGTGCGGCATCTCCTGCATAACCCTGCCCGATAAACTTAAACCATTCGTTGGAGATCGGTATCGTTTCGCTGTTTGAAATCCCTTTTATCGCTCCACGCCACGCCAGTAATCCGCCTAAAGTTACGATAAATGAAGGAATGCTGAAATATGCGGTCAAAGCACCTTGCAAAAATCCGATGGCGGTGCTGACGGCGATTGCCGCCAGAATTGACGGCACGAGTCCGTAACCCATATTCGTTAAAGTAATCGCTGCAACTCCGCCCGCCAACGCCAGAAGCGAACCGACTGATAAATCAATATTCCCCGAAATAATGACCATCAGCATCCCGATAGCAATAATTCCCGTAACACTCGTTTGCAGCATCAAATTGGAAAGATTTCGGGACGAGAGAAAAATCCCTTCGGTCTGCCAGAAGAAGAAAAGCCAGATTAAAATCAACGCTCCGAGCATTGTATATGCCCTAAGTGCCGTCGTTTCAATTTTAAAACCCTTTTTTTCCGTTACTGTTTCACTCATAGTTTTTTAATTAAATTGGTTTTTGGTTTTTGGTTTTTGGTCTTTGACATAAATTGTTTTGCATAATTTCCATTCTTTTATACTAAACTCCGCTGACAAAAACAGAAAATTTCAACTAATATCAACCAAAAGCCAAAAACCAATCAGTTATTATTTACCTAAACCATAACTTTCGATTCGCCCGTTGCCGCCATCATAACTTTTTCGGGTGTCGCTTCAATTTTGGAAAATTCTCCCGTCAATTTTCCTTCGTGCAGAACCAAAACTCTGTCCGACAAACCCAAAACTTCGGGCAATTCCGACGAAACCATTACAATCGCCAAACCTTTTTTCGCCAATTCATTGATCTCGGCATAAATTTCCTGTTTTGCTCCGACATCAATTCCGCGTGTCGGTTCGTCCAGAAACAAAACTTTCGGATTCGTCAAAAGCCATTTTCCAAGCACGACCTTTTGCTGATTTCCGCCTGAAAGCGTTCCCGCAATCGTCATCGGCGAATTGGCTTTTACCCGCAGAGATTGCATAACTTTTTTGGTCGCAACGGTTTCCTTTGAACGATTCGTCAGAAATTTACCCGAAATTTTTTCCAATCCCGCCAGCGTCGAATTATTCAGAACCGTCTGTTCTAAAATTAAACCAAATCTTTTGCGGTCTTCCGTTACAAAACCGATGCGGTTATCAATCGCATCGGACGGCGAATTTATATATATTTTCTCACCTTCAACAAATATTTCGCCTTCGCTTTTGCCACGCCACGCTCCGAAAATCGCCATCAGAAGTTCGCTTCGTCCCGCCCCCATCAGACCTCCGATGCCGAGAACTTCGCCTTTTTTTACCGAGAATGAAACATCGTCAACCAATTTTTTATCGGGAACTTCGGGATCATAAGCCGTCAGATTTTTAACTTCCAAAGCATTTTCGCCAAAATCGTGCGTGCCTTCGGGGAAAATATCGCCGACTTCACGCCCGACCATCAATGCAATAACTTTATCTTTATCCAAAGCCAAAGCACTTTCCGTCCCGACCGTCTGCCCGTCCCGCAAAACCGTGATGCGATCCGACATCAGAAAAACTTCGTCGAGTTTGTGCGAAATATAGATCATTCCGACACCGCGTTTTTTCAAATCTTTCAAAATTTCAAAAAGCGTTTCGACTTCCGATTCGGTCAGAGCCGCCGTCGGTTCGTCCAGAACGAGAATTTTTGCCTTTTGCGACAGAGCCTTGGCAATCTCGACCAGTTGTTGCTGACCGATGCCGAGATTGCCGACAACCGTGCGGGGATTCAAAGGCAAATTCAAATCCTTCAAAAGCTGCGATGATTTCTGATAAATTTCCCCCCAATTTATCACGCCGAATTTGTTGGGTTCTTTGCCTAAAAAGATATTTTCGGCGACGGTTAATTCTTTGACGAGTGATAATTCCTGAAAAATTATCGCAATTCCCGCTTCTTCGGCTTGCCGTATTGTTTGAAACTGTTTGACATCATCATTGACAAGAATATCGCCCGTGTAAGTTCCATACGGATAAACGCCCGATAAAACCTTCATCAAAGTAGATTTCCCCGCACCGTTTTCGCCGACCAGCGAGTGAAATTCGCCCTCGTGCAAATCCAAAGTAACATTATCCAGAGCCTTTACGCCCGGGAATTCCTTTGTAATTTGTCGCATTTCGAGAAGTGCCATAAATTTGCCTAATTTAAACCAATCAACTTAAACGCACGGCGGGCATCATCATTCTGCATAAACCAATACCAGACTTTTCCCGTCCGCAAATTTTCCGCACTCAGCAAGGAAATCCCCAAATCTATGCCGAGAACATCGCCGTTAACCCAATCTGTATTTGGGTTGAAAGCATCGGCAAAACTGTATTTCCCATAAACCTTATCACCGTATTTTGCTTTTATTTCCTTCAATGTCGGCAGAGCAATATCTGGCGTGAACATCAGCGAACCCGCCACCGCATACGGCACAACAGAGCCGTCAATACGTTTATCGTTCGGCGGAACTCCCCACGCAACATAACCGTTTTTGCTGTCCGAAGCCGATAATCCCCACATTGTATTTGAATATTTCGGAAACATTTTGCTTAAAACTTCGGCGGAAAATTTTTGTTGCGAGCGTGTCGCTTTGACCGAGTTTTCAAAATAATTGACAAACGGCGGACGAGTTTCGCGACGGTTGCGGAAATCAACAAAAGCGTGTGAATATTGATGAATAAAAAGCGGCGAAACGGCACTCAAATATCTGTAACCGCCGTATTCTTCCCAAGTTCGTTCCCAAGCCCACCAAACATTTTTTGAAGTCGGATGCGTCTTTGAGCCGATTGCCAAAAGATATAAAATCATCTGTTCGCTGTAATTGTCCCAATCCGCTTTAAGAAAACCGCTTTCGGGTTTCCAGCCGTGCGATAAAATATACTGATTGTCGCCCTGCATCCATTTGTAATCAACTCTGTCAGCGATCTTGTCGGCAAGCTGAACGATCTCTTTATCATCTGAAAAACATTGCTTGACGGTCAAAACTCCACTGACCAATAACGCCGTGTCAATCGAAGAAATCTCACTGTTCCAACGTCTTTCGCCCGTTTCGTAATCCATCCAATGATAAAACCAACCGTTTTTATTAAATGCTTTATTTGCAAAAAAATCCAATGCGTTTCTTGTGCGTTTTTTAATCTCGTCTTTCGGATACCAACCGCGTTCGGCGGCGATGCAGTTGCCCGTCAAAGCAAAACCGGAAGCGGCGATGCTGGCGATATTATAACTGCGGTGTCCTTTCGGTTTGCGTGTTCCGTCCGTGCCGACTCGATCAAGCGTTAAACCGTTTTTCGGATTCGTATTTTCCCAAAAATACAGAAAACTTCGTTTTGATAAATCTTCGAGAAATGCGTCATCTTCCTTGGAAATTTCCGCCGTCGCCACAGCCGTTTTCGGTGCGGGTTCAATCTCTCCGATTCCCGTTTGATCTGTCGGCGGACGTGCAAGCAAATCGGTAACTTCAAAAATACTCTGCAAACCGTTGTCGCTGCTCGTTCCGACAATAACTTGAAATTCGCCCGCTTCGATAACGGGTTTTAAATCACGGTCATAAAATTCCAAATCCTGCGGCGTAAGTATAAATTCAATCGTTCTTTTCTCTTTCGGCTGTAAAGTTACACGCTCAAACCCGCGTAATTCCCGCACGGGTCTGGTTACGGTCGCCGCTACATCGTGGATATAAAGCTGCACGACTTCATCGCCCACAACTTTTCCCGTGTTTTCAATATCAATCGAAACTTTTATATTTTCCGTTGGTTTGATTTTCAATTTATCAAGCCGCAGATTGCTCAAATCAAAACTTGTATAACTCAAACCGTAGCCGAATGGATAAAGCGGTGAGTTGGAAATATCGAGATATTTTGAAGTGTATTTCTGCTCGGCTAAAAATGGTCTGCCCGTGTTTTTATGATTGTAATAGATCGGAATTTGTCCGACCGAACGCGGGAAAGTTACGGGCAGTTTTCCGCCCGGATTGGCATCGCCGAAAAGCGTGTCAACGATTGCATTTCCCGCCATTGTTCCCGCAAACCAGGTTTCTATAATTGCCGGTGAATTTTCCGCTAACCAGTTAATCGTCAGCGGTCTGCCGTTCATCAAAACAACGGCGTAAGGCTTTCCGGTCGCGTGAATCTGCTTAACCAAATCCGTCTGCATTCCGGGCAAATCTATCTCTGAACGCGAAGCCGCTTCCGCCGACATATCTGCCGATTCGCCGATAACCATTATTGTAAAATCCGAAGTTTTCGCCGCATTTACCGCCGCCGCAAATTCTGCATCCGTGTTGCAGTAAGCGTCGCAACCTTTGGCGTAATTTACTTTCAAATTCGGATATTTTTGCTTTAATGCTTCGAGAACCGTGATCGGATCGGTCGGCTGACCGTCGCCCGTCCAATTGCCGTTCATCTCGCGTTTGTTGTTTGCCAGTTCGCCGATAACCGCGATTGATTTTATTTTTTTGCTGATCGGCAGAGTTTCATTTTCGTTCTTTAATAAAACAAATGATTTTTCGGCGGAAACTTCGGCGTAATCACGATTCGCTTTTTTGAAAACTTCGGCTTTTTCGAGTTTTTCATCGGCAAAAGGTTTATCAAAAAGTTCCAGACGATATTTAATTCGCAGAACATTGCGGACGGCTTCATCAATCGCAGCAAGCGAAACTTTTTCATCTTTTACAAGTTGCTCGCCGTATTTATTATAAAAACGCGAAACCATTTCGATGTTAGTTCCGGCGTTTAACGCATATTTCGCCGCATCGGGTTCGTCCTTTGCCAAGCCGTGAAACATCAATTCCATCACGGCGGTATAATCGCTGAGAACCACGCCGTCAAAATTCCATTCTTTCCGCAAAACGTCCTTCAAGATAAATGGATTCGCCGTTGCGGGAACGCCGTCGAGATCGTTAAATGCGGTCATAAATGAACCGACTCCGGCATCAATCGTTGCTTTGAATGGTGGAAAATAAATCTCACGCAAATTTCGCCTTGAAATATCCGTCGTGTTGTAATCACGTCCCGCTTCCGCCGCACCGTAGCCAACCCAATGTTTTGCCGTTGCCATCACGCGATTCGGTTGTGAATAATCATCGCCTTGAAAACCGCGAACTCTGGCAAAAGCGATTTTTGAACCCAAAAAAGTATCTTCGCCCGCACCTTCGATAATTCGCCCCCAACGCGGATCACGCGAAATATCAACCATCGGTGCAAACGTCCAATGCACGCCCGCCGCACGCGATTCCGCCGCTGCAATCTCCGCCGTTTTCTCAATCGATTCCAAATCCCAACTCGCCGATTCGCCCAAAGGAACGGGGAAAATCGTGCGATAACCGTGAATCACGTCAAAACCGAATAACATCGGAATTTTCAAACGCGATTCGAGTGCGGCTTTTTGCAGTTCGTTTGTTTGTTGCACGCCGCGAACATTTAAGGTCGAACCGAGCAAACCCTTGCGTGCAAGTTCGAGATGTTCGGGGCGAAATTTCCCGTTCGCTTCGCCGTCGAGCATCTGAAGTTGACCGAGTTTTTCAGCCAGAGTCATTTTTGAAATCAGAGCATTTATTTCACTTTCAAAATTTTTCTGACTTTTCTGTGCCGAAACCGAAAGTGTGGAGAGAAGTAATAAAAGCGGAAATATAAAAAGTCTTGGTTTGTAGAATTTCATTTTTGCTTTGTAATTAACGGAAATTCACCGCAATTTGTTTAAATTGTTCTGAGAAGTTTGGAAATAAAAGAAGCGGAGATTTTATAATTTCCCCGCTTCTTTTTTCAATTATAAGCGAAACAATTTAGAAATTAAATCTCGCCTGAAATTCGATCACACGACCAGACAATCCGTTGGTCGCTCTGCCGAATTGTTGATTCGGTTGATCGCCATTATTGATTCGCGTGCTGTCGGATGCGAATCCGAAATTGTTCAAGTTTAGAATATTAAAGACATTGAAAAGATTTGCCCGAATATCTAAATTTGATCTTTCACCCAAAAACGGGAAAGCAAATTTTTTCGCAATCGTTAGATCGACATTAAAATAACGCGGACCCCGGAAACTGTTGCGTCCGATTGCCGGTGGATTCACCAGAAAACTCGTCTGACCATTTGCATCGCGGTTTAGTGTGGTCAGGAAAATAGTATTACAACCTCCCGGCGTATTTATACAGTTTACTCCCGGAATGAAACTTCCCGTGAAGTTGCCGTTTCCGGTCAAAAATGTATCGTTGGAACTGTTATTTCCCGCACCACCGAAAAATCCGGTTGGTCGGAAAGGTCCGAAGAAAGCACCACCTGATGTGCGAATTCCGGGTCCGCCGACAACGGGTGTAAATGGAAAGCCGGTATGATACGTTACGATTCCGCTGAGTTGGAAGCCGCCGAGAAGCGTTTCGACAAAATCGTTACGATTTTTAAAGAATGGCAATTCGTATAATCCGAACAGATCGAAATTATGCGTTACGTCAAAATCCGAAGGTCCGTATTCAGTACTATTATCAACCGGAAAAGTCTGATTTGTAACAAAACCGGGTCCTGAGTTCGATAAATTATCAAGACTCTTGGAAAAACGATAGTTTGCCTGAACCTGAAATCCGTTGGCAAATCGTCGTTCAATCGTAGCTAACAGAGCATTATATCTTGATTTAACATCGGGTGTCGGAAAAAATGCCGCACTAATATTTGGATTCAGATTAGCAAAAATAAAGTTTTGATTAACCAAGCGTATCAAATTATTAGTAGCACTTCCCTGATAACCGAGCGTTGCCGTTAATTTTGCAGGCAATTCATACTGGAACTGCAAAGAATATCTGTAACTCTGAGCATTCGGCTGGTCTTGCGGCGAACCGTAAATTTCTACTGCACCGTTAAACGGTAAATTGTTTGCCGGATTGATTCCGCCGCCTAGATTCGGATTGGTCGGAAAACTGTCGGGTGAATTACTCGAACCGATAGCGTAAAGTATTTGCCCGTTCGCAAACGGCGATCCAAAATCTTGAGGTGCCGTTCCGCAGCAAATACCGAATCGTCCGAAAAATGGCGGATTAGCAAGTGAATTGATAAAAACGACATTAGGTATGCGATTATAGCCGATACCGAAACCGCCGCGAATTACCAGTTTATCATTGAAATATGTCGGACTGTAAGCAACGCCGATCTGCGGTCCGAAATTGTTTTTATCCGATTGAAAAAAATTGTCAACAACTTCAATCCTTGCATCGGATATTCCGTTTGGTCCTAAGATAAGATTGGTTTGCTGATTTAATCCGTCGTCAAGCGGCGAGAAAAATTCATAACGCAAACCTAAATTCAAGGTCAGATTCGGTTTGACCTTCCAGTCGTCCTGAACAAAAAAGGCGTAATCATTCGTTCTGTATTCACGTTGTGCATTAGCCGGTTCGCCGGTATTCGGATCGGCATTAATCTCTTCAAAAATCGGTGTGTCGTTTGCCAGATTAAATAATCCGACAAAACTAAATAAGGGACGTGCCCCGCCGATAAGACTTCTGTCGTTCTTATCAAATCTAAGTTGTGTACCTAGTTTAAGAACGTGATTTCCGATCACCCAGTTAAAAGTATCACTAATATCAATACTCTTTTCAGATAAAATTCCCGGAGTATTTTCACCCCGCGGTGCACCGAATCGGATTCTGTCAAACGGAAGTCCTTCAACTTCAATTCGCGGAACACCGAAGTTTGAATTCGGATTCGATTCGACTTCATTAAAAGAAAATCCGCTGTAATTGATGCGGAACTGATTGAATTTCGTGCCGGAGAAAGTGCGGTTGTAAATTCCGGCTACCGAAAAACTCAAACGATCTGAAATAATATCGCCAATCGGACGACTGCGTCCGCCAACGTCTGTTCCGTTATTTAATGTCGGAGTGAAAAATGTCGAAACGGCGATATTATCTTTGTCCGTTGCGTTAAAATCTATTCTCGTGAAATATTGGTTACCTTCAAATGAATTAGGGTTAAATAATTCAACAAATTGTATATCGGGAATGCCGTCTAATCCGCCGCCGATATTGGCATTACCGACTCCATCACCAAGAGGTAAATAAACATTTCTTGTTCCGGTAATAGAACCTATGTCAAGCCCACCGTTCACCGCTTGGCATCTGTCGGGACCGAGACCAATATTGACAGAACCTGCAGGACCTCCGCTGCAAAAGGCAGTTAGAACTCTTGAAATTCGTGGAGTGATTCCCGCTTCGGCAAATGCTTGTGCCGTTACACCGTTAGGACGCAATTGACGAACTAAATCGCGGTATTGAGAAGTTTCGACGAAAGCCGTAGATGTGTTGCTGGTATCACTTCGCAAACCTTCATACGTGAAAAAGAAAAACAGTTTATCCTTTCCGTTAATAAATGTCGGTCCGCCTTCGCCGAAATTAAAGAACGGCAGAGGTCCGCCGATGCTGCCGCCGAATTGGTTTTGACGATTTTCGACTCTTTGAACAAATCCGGGAAATGTATTAAAAGCATTAAATCCGGGTTGGTTATTTTTATAAAATAAACTTCCGTGAAAATCGTTTGTTCCGTTCTGGCTGACGACTTTGATCGTCGCCCCGGAATTTCGCCCGTCTTCCGCCGAATATGTGCTGGAGGTGATCGTAACTTCTTTGACGGCTTCCTGACTCGGCGTAATAATTGCACCGCCGCCGTTGGTTTGGCTGTTGACGCTGACACCATCTATTTGGAAATTATTGGCATCAACTCTTTGCCCGTTAGCTGAAATAGCAACTTGATTTTCAGTTTGGAAAATAGAAGTATTCGAGCCGCCCGGACCCGTCGAATTAGGAAATCCAACCGAACCGCCGTTCCCGCCTCTTGCTCCATCGCCGAAAACGCCCGGCGTTAAACGTGCCAATTCATAAGGATCGCGTCCCGTCTGCGGAAGTTCTTTGACTTCCTGATTGGAAATCGTGTTGCGGATGTTGGCATCTTCGGTTTGCAAAACTGCATTGTCCGCTTCAACCGTTACGACTTCGGAAATGCCGCCAACTTCGAGTTGAACATCAACGCCCCGCGGTGCTTCGGCATCTACCTTGATGTTGTCAATAACTCTTGTTTTAAAAGATGATTGTTCAACAGTAACCGTGTAGTTTCCGGGGGCAAGACCTGTGAAACGATAAAAACCGTTATCACTTGCCGTAGTTTTTTTAGTTTCACCAGTTTCTTTGTTTTTAAGTGTAACGGTCGCACCGGGAACGGTAGCTCCGGCAGTGTCGGTTACAGAACCTTGCACACCGGCTTTAAATTGAGCATTAGCGATGATAGCAAAAAGTAATACAAATAAACCGCATAAAAAGGAACGAATCAGAACATTAAAGCTCTTATACATTGGAAAACCTCCGCAATAATCTATTTAATTTTTTTAAATTTTGTTGTCTGAAAGAACTAAATCCGAAATAGTTTGATAAATCGTTTTAGTAAATCGTTTTAGTAATTGAAAAAGTGTATAACAAAAGCGTTAAATCAGTCAATAAAAATGTTATGGAATTGGTAATGCGTCAGTCATAAGTTGCGGAAGCCATTTGTAAAAAAACGCTTTATTGAAAACAAAGGACTTACAGAAATAATATGAGCCGAAAAATCAAAAAATGCCATTTTCCAACTTATGACTGACGCATTACTGGAATTGTTAAAATTTCCCGAATAAATCAAAATTTTACATAAAATAATCTGAAAACTGTTGTTTTAAAACATTATTCTGTGCGAAACTTGACGCTATGCCCGATCCCGGAATACAAAATAAATTAAAAACCGAAGTAAACGGCTCTTCTGAAAAAAGGTCTGTAAGTTTAAAAGAACTTGCTGCCGATCTGAAACTTTCCACAACTGCCGTGTCATTGGTTTTAAATTCCGCACCGACGGCGGACTCGATTCCGCAGGAAACGCAAGACCGGATTTTCGAGGCGGCGAGAAAATTAAATTATCGCCCTAATTATATTGCCCGTTCCCTGCGATCTCAGCGGACGCATACTATCGGAGTTTTGATTCCCGAATTAAGCGGCGGTTATGCTTCGACTGTTTTAAGCGGCGTTGAAGAGAAACTTCTGGAGCGTGATTTTTTCTATTTCATCGGAAGTCACCGGCACAAAACTGAATTCATCGAACGCTATACAAAGTTTTTTATGGAAAGATGCGTCGAAGGAATTCTGGCGATTGACACGCCGCAGAGCCATCAAACTTTTCTGCCCGTCGTTTCTATTTCCGGACACGACAAAATAAAGGGCGTTACGAATATCGAGTTGAATCACGAAACTGCGGCGGAGCAACTGGTTGAGCATCTCGTAAATCTCGGACATAAAAAACTTGCGATCATCAAAGGACAGGAATTCAGTTCCGATACGGAAATTCGCTGTAATTCGATCATCGAAGCGGCAAAAAAATTCGGCATTCAAATCGAAGATAATTCAATTACTCAATTGGTCGGCAACGATCCTTCGCCGGAAACGGGTTATAAAGCCACCAAAAAACTGCTTGCAACGGGCGAAGAATTTACCGCACTTCTGGCATTTAATGATGTTTCGGCAATCGGGGCAATTCGTGCATTGAAGGAAGCCGATTTGAGTGTTCCCGAAGACGTTTCCGTATCGGGTTTTGATGATATTGATACCGCCGAATTTCACAACCCTTCATTGACCACAATTCGCCAACCGCTTTTTGAAATGGGCAGACTTGCGGCTCAAACTCTGCTTGATAACCTGACGATGTCTGACGGCGGTATAGAAAGTCAAACGCTGACCGTTGAACCGAAATTGATCGTCCGCCAATCAACCGCTCCGGTTAAAAAATAAAAATTTTATGCAGAATAACCCGGATTTAATGCTATTGCCGGCATCAAACAAAAAATTTTTGGTGTGGCTGCACGCGGGTTTTTTGCTGATCGGCATAATCACGGTTTTGTTGGGACAAATTCTGCCGATCTTATCGCGTCGTTTATCGCTCAATGACAGCGAATCGGGATATTTTTTTATTGCACAATTTGCAGGCTCTCTGTTGGGAGTTTTTTTATACAATCAGGGTATTAAAAGAATCGGACATTTGAAAACACTTCTTATCGGGTTTTGTTTAATGTCAGTCGGATGTTTGGGATTGAATGCCGATAGTTTTGTTTTTTGCCTGTTGATGGTTTTGCTCTACGGTATCGGCATCGGTTCGACAATTCCGACAATAAATATGCTGGTCGTCGAACTGAATCCGTCAAAATCCTCATCATTATTAAATCTGATAAATTTCTTCTGGGGCATCGGTGCAATTTTGTGCAAACCGTTTGTAGATTATATCGGCTCGCCCGAAAGTTATTTTTTACCGACTGTTTTGCTGGCAATTCTATTGTTTATATTCGGTGTCATAATCGGCTTTTCAAAAGTATCGGAAAATCTTGCAAAACCGGAAATTAAAACTGTCTTAATCACTCCGATCTGGAAAACTCCGACGGCGTGGCTAATCGCATTTTTTAATTTTATACACATCGGAATAGAAAGCAGCGTCGGCGGTTGGATCACGACTTTTGAGAATCGTCTGCCGGACAGTTCCCCTTTGGTTTGGCTTTCCGCCGCGTTTATTTTCTTTCTTTTTTTGGTGATCGGACGAGGTGCCGCTCTGATATTTTTCAGATTTCTGAATGAAAACTTTTTATTATTTGTAAATCTGGTATTAATGACTTTTGGAGCAGGTTTGATTTTTATGGCAAACAGCTTTTGGTTTTTACTGCTCGGAGTCGCAATTTTAGGCTTCGGCACATCTTCAGTTTTCCCGACAAATATGAGCCGCTTTACCAAAATCTTCGGTGTTGAATCCGCCCGCAATGCAACACCGCTATTTGTTCTGGGAAGTTTGGGCGGAGCATTTATGACGTGGCTGGTCGGGTTAATCTCGACGACTTTCGGCAACTTACGCATCGGTTTTTTGGTTGTATTGACAGGCTGTGTTGTTTTGCTCATACTTCAAATAATTATTTCTCAGATGGGAAAAATTTCTGCGGATGCAGGTTAGATATGAAAAATAATATCTTAATATTTGTGCTTTTATTTCTTAGCGGAAGTTCTGGGGCGTTTGCTCAAAGTGCAAAATATGAACGCGAAAAAATCTGGGATGACGAGATAAATTCGATGCTCGAAATTGACAAACGACAAACTCCGCCCGAAAATGCGGTTCTATTTACCGGAAGTTCGAGTCTGCGTTTGTGGAAAACGATCAATCAGGATTTCCCGAAACTGACATTTATCAAACGTGCCTTCGGCGGTTCTGAACTCGAAGACGTGAATTTTTACGCTCCGCGAATCGTCCTTCCATACAAGCCGAAAACAATTGTTCTTTACGCCGGAGACAATGACATAAATTCCGGCAAAAGTGCTGAACAAGTGCTGGCTGATTTTAAAAATTTTGTTGAAATTGTCAGACGGGATTTACCGAAAACAAAAATACTCTACATTTCAATAAAACCCAGCGTCGCCCGCATAAACCTTCTGCCCGAACTGCAAAAAGCCAATCGCCTGATCGAAGCTGAAACGAAAAAATTAAAAAATGTTGAATTTGCAGATGTCGCCTCAAAAATGCTGGACAGCGAAGGAAAACCGCTGACCGACATTTTCCTCGAAGACAATCTGCATATGAACACTAAAGGTTATGCGATCTGGCGAAATGTTTTGTCAAAATACTTGAATTAATTGGTAAGTAATCTGTGGCTAAAAATCTTATTTAATTCTGTTCGATTACTTAACCTGAGTAAGCATAAGAACTTATCTTTGGAAAGCATAGTTTGTAATCTAACATCTTTAGTTTTAATGTGTTCCACAATCCTGTGCTTGTAACCCGGTAAAGTCGGAAAAGCTTGCCCATCATTGGCTTTGACCAACAAATATGTCCGTTTCACTGCTGCTACCCCAAAATAACTTTACATCATCGCCACCGCAATTATTTCGGCATCGGTGCATTTAGGTTTGTTATTAGATTTTCTCCACTCACCCGAATCAGCATGGCTTTTTAAGCCATCATCAACCAGGCAATAGACTAAAGTTAGCTGTTCTTCTATACTTAACATCGTGTAATCTTCTTTGTTTGAGCAGTTTTGTTTTCACAATATATTCTGCTCAATTTTTGGAGATTACATAAATTTCAACTCAAGACTCAGGTTTAAATTGTCACCAACCTGTTCGGAAAAAAGTGTCAGTTTTAATAGTTTTGAAAAAAAAATTAGTTTTGGAGTAATATTTCTGTATATAATTGGAAGTTTATTTCTCTTTTAGTTTCGGATTATTGTGATGTTGTCTTTTTTGTTATAATCCAAATGATCTGTGAGAACATATTTCGGTGATTCGAGAATTTTCAGATGCCTAAAAAACCAACTTCAAAAAGCAAAAAATCCGCCAAGGTTAGTGATGAGGAACGTCTTGCCAGACGACGCGAAAAGCCAAAGTCCTTTGATCGCTATGAGCAGACTCAGCCGGAGCAGCTTGTTCTTTTCGAGATGCTTGAGCCGGAGAGTAAGCAGTATTCCAATACGGTGGAGATTTATGATTTTCTGCCGAAAGAATTTCTCGGCAAAGCTCCGCGGGTTGCTGACGCTTATTTGCCGCGTCTTGAACGCGAGTTTGAATGTCGCGGCGTAAAGTATCAGATGAAACTCGATCCGGCGAGAATTGAGGAGGCTGATAGTGTGGTGCGTCCGATAATGTCTCAAACAGCTTACCCTTTTTCAGTTGAATCCAAAAATGAAAGATTGTAGGCTATTATGAAAATAATTTGAGGAAGTTAACAAAATGAAAAAAGATTCTGAAAAAAAAAACAACCCTCAAAAGAGACTCTCAAAACCTAAGCACACAAGTCCTTCCAGAAAACCCAAAATTGATAATTACGAAAAGTCAAAACCCATCCAGCTTGAACTTTTTGAGTTAATGAATCCTTCAGAAAATGATTACTCCAACACAATTGAACTCTACGATTTTATGCCGAAATACTTCTGGGGAAAGGCAGAAAGAATTCAAGGGAAATTTTTAGAACCGATAGAAAGAGAATTCAACTGCCGTGGTCAAAACTACCAAGTCCGCATCGCTCCCGCACGAATTAAGGATGCTGATGGCGTTTCCCGCGATTACTTTCCCGGAAAGCGTGAAGAACTCGTCGAAGACGCTCTGCGAAAAATTGCTACCGCCGGGCAAGGCATCTTTCTTGACGATGAAGCAGGGGTTACTTTTACACTTTATCAACTCCAGCAGGAACTAAAAAGAACCGGACACAGTTATTCAATTACTCAAATCAAAGAGGCTCTGATGGTTTGCGTCGGCACAAATCTGCAACTGACAGATATGACCGGGCAGGATGTTCTGGCTTCAAGTATTTTTGACACTATCGGACTTCAAACCAGAGAAGATTGGGAAGGTCAGGGCGAGAAGACAAAAGCCTTCGTTCGTTTTAATGCAATGGTCACGATTAGCATTCGCAGAAGAACTTTCAGACAGTTCAATTATGAAATCAGTATGAGTTATCAAAACGTAATCTCACGTCAACTGCACAAACGAATCTCACATCATTTTACGCAAGCTAGTTTTGGCAAGCCTTTTACAATTTTGCTCTCAACCGTAATCAGAGATTTCGGGCTGACCGCTTATGAGAAAATCTCACATAATCTACGCGATGTTAAAAAGGCTCTTAATGAAATGGTCGAAAAAAATGTTTTATTTAAATTTGAACTGGAAAAAATTTACGACGAAAAGAAAAGAAATAAAATCGCCGATGTCCGCTTAGTTCTCCACCCTCATCCGAGTTTTATTAGTGAAGTTATCGGAGCTAACAAGAAACAAAAGGAAATCCGACAACTCTTTGAATTATCAGAAAATTCATTAAAATAAAAACGTGGAGTCAGAACTACATATTTTAAATCTCATTCAGTAAATAAAAGGACAAAACCACTATATATTGTTATCTAATGATAGATACATACAATTCTTACAAGAAGTTTTCCACAGGTAATCTCAATTTCGGCAAATATGTAGTTCTGACTCCACGAAATATATAGTTCTGACTCCACGAAATATGTAGCTTTGACTTCACGAAATATGTAGTTCTGACTTCACGTTACCAAAAAATCAAGGTAAATATGTAGTTCTGACTCCACGTTTTGCAGTTTTCCACAAGTAAATATGTAGTTCTGACTTCACGTTTTAGAGTTTTCCACAGGCAAATATGTAGTTCTGACTTCACGAAATCGCAAAAATATGTAGTTCTGACTCCACTAATATGTAGTTCTGACTTCACGTTTTCAATAAACACCCCCAAATATGTAGTTCTGACTCCACGTTACCCTTCGCTAAGTTATTACAGAAAAAGAAGTTCAGCGAAAATTTTTTGCCCTATCCTTTTATCCCTTTTCTTAACCTTTTAAAATATTTATCCTTTTATTTAACCCTTATTATCAGACGCGTAAATTAGTTTAAAAAAGAACTAAAAAAAGAAAACCAAATTCAGTTTTTTAAAGGAACAAGAACATAAGAAAACAGATTTTCTTCACCTTCAAACATCAACTAAACTTGAGAGCTATTTTCTCCAAATTTCCAAACAACTCTTAAATTCTCATCTTTAGTGAAGTGAACAGAGAAAAAATCCGTTAATTAGCATTAAAAGCAATCTTCAAACCATCATGAAGATTGTTTTCTTCACTTACCGAATCAGCCAAATATTGGAATGTGCAAACAACTTCTTCAGTAGAAAAACCGACTTCCAAAGATTCCGCTTTAAGCTGAACCTTATCAGACTAAACCACTACTCACTTGAAGTGGGTAGTGGTTTAGTTAATCTTATCAACCCTTTGATTTCTTGCTCAATCGGCTCTAATTCTCGCTCCATTGCTCATTTGCCACAACCGCCGTGCTTTGGTTAAAACTGCATCCGTATAAATCAGCGAACAATTTCTCCAGTTTCTTTAGCGGTATCCGCTAATCATTATTGAGTAACACGCTCAAGGCTTTGATCCGCACGCCGGCGAAGAATTCTTCGTCTTCTCGTGCTTCAACCAAGACCAAAATCTCGACTTCGTAGATTTCAAAAACCTAAACGACCGCCTAACCGCAAATTCGATCCAGGAAAAACTCTCAAATTATGTGGCTCGATAAAATTTTCACAACTTCCGAACCGAAAAAACCACCAACTTCGGAATCCGAGAAACAAAAGAAACCTGAACCAGAAAAAAATAATCTTAGTAATAAAAATTAAATAACATTACCCATTAGGGCAATATCGTGTATGACAACTTTGGCAATGTCGGATGCCTTAGCAATCTTTTTTTATCTACTTCCTCTTCCAGCGATGGCTGTTTCAGCGGGTAATACTTTTTGTTCAGCCTGACCTCGACACTTAATCCGGTTTTCGTCCTCGTTTTCTCCATCAATTGTTTGACCTGCTCTAAATCCGTTAAGATCGTTTCCTTGATCGTTCGATGAACTTGGGCAAATAATCTTCTTTCGATTGGATTATACTTTGAACAATACGGCGGATAATGGGCAATCACCAGTTTTTTATCAATCTTTCCCGCCAACGCCTGCAACAACTTCTTGAATAAGTGATGCCGATGTCCATTGGCTCCGCCGCTATCGCACAAGATCAAGATGCGATCCGCTTTCGGGTATTCATATTTGCCGAATTCTTCCCACCTCCACTCTAAATTATCAACCACGAACTCCGCCGTTTCGTGGCTGTTTCCAATACTCACATAGCCTTCATTAAGTTTCACATCATAGATTCCGTGCGGAATCGCCTTGCCAACTCCCAAATTCGGATAATCGTGGTCATACACCAAAACTCCCTTCCTGCCTTTGGTTAAAACCGCTTCGCCTCTGGTCAGGTTTCCTAAAACTTCCTTCTTCTTCGTATCTATGCTGATGATCGGATTCTCTGGCATCAACATAAATAATGCTGCCAAATAAGAAATTATCCGAAACTGTTCGCGTCGATCAGGACTGTTCCCCGTCGGCAGACACTTGACCGGCTTTCTTTTCCGATAACCCGCCGCCGATAAAATCCGCTTGATACATCCCCGACTAACTTCTGTCTGATAAGTTTCCTCTAAATATAGAGCAATCTCACAAGGTCTTAGATGTGTCCACTTGATCGTTTCATCCGTCGGACTACCCGCCGTTTCTTCCTCGACATATTCCAATATCCAGTCGGTCAACTCCGGGATGGCTACTTCTTTTTTTTCCTTCCGCCGCCGACCTTTCTTTGGCGAGTATAATCGGCTTGATATTCATCATCACTTAACTCCCGCACGCCTTTATTAAGGGTTTGCCGACCACAGCCAAAGACTCGTGCCAAATAACGCTTACTCCCAACTCCTAACCGCTCATATTCCATCGCCAAAAAATGTCGTCTTTGCTTTTCCGGCAAACTCCGATAATAGCTCAATTGCTTTTCTAAAAAATCAGTTTCATAATAACTTTTTGCTTTACTCATTTCAGTTTGATGCCAATAATTGCAAATGGGTAAGTTTATTTAAAACACTTTACTTAGTTTATTTTTGCACCAATCATTTTCAATTTACTTCTATAAATGTTTGCTGTTTTCCTGAAAATATCTATTTTCTTATTTAAGAAAATAGTGTAAAATAAGAAAATTATGAGGCGACTAACAAATGGGAAAATGGAAAACTTGATTCAAAAACTGAGTTTTGAACCGTTAAATATTAGGATTCTCGAAAAAGATTTTAAGATTGGCAAAAATTCACGTGAGATAATAGATTTGCTGTTAAATATCAGTTGGAAAAAAACTTCTGAAGAATTTATAACGGAAGTCAAAAAGCAGGGAACTCCCAAAAAGATCGAAGAGGCAATTTATAATTTAGAAAAATATAAGGAGAAATTGAGCGATTCAAAAACAGGGAAAACTGTTTATCCGTTAATTATCGCACCGTTTTTAAGCGAAGATACGTTAAAACTTTTAATTGAAAGGGAAGTCAGCGGAATAGATTTATCGGGAAACGGTGCGGTTATAGTTCCGGGAAAACTGTTTTTTTATAAGACGGGCGAGAAAAATAAATTTCCTGCAAGCTCGCCGATCAAAAATGTCTTTTCCGGTGTCAGTTCAACGGTTGCACGGGTATTTTTTCAAACCCGAATACGAAACTGTCGGAAATGTTGTGGATGAAGTTAATCGGCGTGGCTCATCGGCAAGTTTTTCAACCGTTTCAAAAGTCTTAAAATCATTGGAAGAAGATTTAATAATCAGCCGCAATCGGGGATCTCGTTTGATAGATGGAAAACAATTATTAAATTCTCTCACAAAAAATTACAGTTCTCCGCAGATCAGCCGCGTCGTGGTCGGCAAGGTTTCCGATATTTCCAACACTCTCACGCAAATCAGCCAAACAGCACAAAATAAAGAATTCCGTTACGCCCGAAACGAACCGTCAAAATATACGGTTATGCCGCAGGCAAGCGGAGCAACCGTCAACATATACACCGATTCCATCGAAAAGTTGGCAGGCGAGATCCAAATTACCGAAACGGATCGTTTTCCTAATATTGAATTAATAGAAACGGAAGAGCCGACAGTTCATTTCGATTTACGCAAAGATGAAGGGTTTTACTGGACTTCGCCTTTGGAAGTTTATTTAGAACTGGCAAACGGCGGAAAGCGGGAAAAAGAAACGGCTGAAAATATGATCGGGGAACTGCTGAACTTCGGTTACGACAAATAATTTTTTGTAATAGATATGATTTTTGATCCATTACGCGAGCAACTTATACGGCTGGCGGAAGAACTGCAAAAAGAAGATATAAAGCTGATCTTAGGCGGCGGATACGGCTTACTTTTGCGGACGGAATATATCCAACGAACCGAAGCCGTTACGAGATTCGAGAAAATACCGGAAGAGGCGTTCGACCAATGATCTCGATTTGTTTTTAAGTACCGAAATAATTACAAGTGCTGAAAAAACCGAAAAGGTGTGAGATGCGATTGGGGCATTGGGTTTTGTTCCGGTTGCCAAATACTTCCAATTCGAGCTTCCCGTTGAGTATGAAGGATTGAAAAAGCCATTTATCCGCACAATTATAAACCGTTTCATTACTAGATTTAATGATGAAATGCAAAATTTCAAAAAATTTGCTCTTACAAAAATTAAGAAATGTGTTTTTCAAGTGCTTGGACTTGCGGTTTTAGTTCAAAGCGTCCTTCGAGAATAGAAAGATTCAAAAGTTTGACCTTTTCAGCGGCGGTAAGTTCGGAGTCGAAAAACACCGCATCGGCAAAATCCATCTGCCTTATCTCGCCGGGTTTAAGTTGAAACTCGAAATAATTTTTAACCAAACGGCTCATTGCCCGATGATAGCAGGGTAGCGGAATATCATGTTTGAAAGCGGGACATTGGCAGTTACTATCAGTATCGTAAATTTCATTTGAATCGGGCGACCAGAAAAGCAGGGAACTCTTCTCAGAATCCCAATGCAGAAAAGTTGTGTCGCCCTCCAAAATTGTCTTGTTTGCTTTGGCGATAGCATTTATCCAGCGATTGCGTTTATTCTCTGTGCGGCAAGTTAGATGTGCCTGGATTACGGCATCAGCGACGATTTGAAGAAAGAAGTTTTTATCTGAAATATTTAACATAAGCGGTAGATTTATTTACAAAATTTAATTTCGTAAAAATATCCGCCGCTTATTTTTCCTCTCTAAAATTGTCAGATAAAGACTCACCAAAATTCATCAGTCAAGATTTGCTATTACCTTAATTTCTTATGTAAATTCACCACACACTGTTAGATATTCACACAGTAGTAGCGATAAGTAGGTGTAATAAAGTTGCAATTTAAGAAATGTTTAAGAGAAATCTATTAGAACCTATCGAAACTGCTCTGACTGATACTCCGGTCGTTTTAATCATCGGAGCCAGACAGGTCGGAAAAACGACTTTGGCACTTTCTTTAGCTGACAATTATCTGACCTTTGATGATGCGGGGGTTGTGGCGGCGGCAAAGCAAAGTCCGAAAGATTTCATCAAAAATCTTTCAAAACCGATCATTCTCGACGAAATTCAGCGATGCCCGGAAGTTTTGCCGGCGATCAAAATGGCGGTGGACAAAGACAGAGCGGCGGGACAATTTATAATGACCGGTTCGGCAAATGTTTTAACGCTGCCGAAAGTATCCGAATCACTTGCCGGAAGAATGGAAGTAGAGCAGTTGCGTCCTCTTTCGCAGGGCGAAATTATGGGGGTTAAAGAAACTTTCGTCGAGCGGCTTTTTGCCGATGAGTTCAGTTTGCCAACCAATTTTCCAAATGAAGATCGTAATGATTTATTCAGCAGAATGCTGATCGGCGGTTACCCGGAAGTAATTTCCCGAAAAACCGAATCGCGGCGGCAGAATTGGTTTAGAAATTATATCAATACGATTTTGCAGAGGGATATTCGGGACTTGGCAAATATCGAAGGTTTAGTTGATCTGCCCCACCTGCTTGAATTGCTGGCGGCACGAGCGGCGGGAATCTTAAATTACGCGGAAGTTTCACGCAGTATAGATTTTCCGCAAATGACTTTAAGACGTTATATGACTCTGCTTGAAACAACTTTTTTGATTGAAACGGTTCCGGCGTGGTCTGGAAGTATAAAAAAAAGACTGATAAAAGCTCCGAAATTATTTATCGGAGATACAGGACTGCTCAGTTATCTGCTGGATTTAAATCTCGAAAGGCTGCAATCTGATCCGACGCTTGCCGGAGCTTTAACCGAAAGTTTTGTGGTTGGTGAACTGAAAAAACAAATGGGTTGGAGCGAAACAAGAATCAAAATGTTTCACTTTCGCACTTCAAACGACAGGGAAGTTGACATTATTTTGGAAAACAGCGGCGGCACGATTACGGCTATTGAAGTAAAATCGAGTTCGAGTGTTGATCGTCGTGATTTTAAGGGACTGAATTTGCTGGCTGACTCTCTGCCGGATAAATTCAGACGCGGAATAATCCTTTACACAGGTAATCAGTTCTTAGCGTTTGGCAAGAATCTCTTTGCAGTCCCGATGCAGGCTCTGTGGAAGTAAAATTTTTCAGGTTATTTAATCTAAAAGAATTCCCCGTCTGCTTGCAGCGTGGGTTTCCTTATTAGCCCTGAAAGGGCGACAGTTCTTTGTTCTTAGAAAATTCGTGGTAGTCGGTGCTTTGACCGACTAATTTTCGGGCGAATGCCCCGTCAGCTTGCTGCGGGGTAGTCCGAAAATAACGAATTTTAATTTACTTTTGACTTTTGACGAAAACTCTCATAGCTCGCTCTGATTTTTGAGTGAGTTTTTAGCTTTTCCATCTTGGTTTTCTTTTTCTCTCATTCTTTTTGGCATCTTGGTTTGATGATTTCCACCTCTGCTTGCCATTTTTTGACTACTTTGTATCGTGTTCTTGGCGGTTGCTTTTCTCCTTTTTTCCGTCCCAACCCTTTTTTACACTTTTTTGGCAAATACGCTTCTTTCTCAAAAGTTATAGTGCGTTCCGCACCCTTCCAATCCCTTTCTCGTTTGCGAAGCGGTCAGTCTGCCGCCTTTTTCCTCTTTCGGTTCGCGGCGAAGCTGCTTTGCCACTTTTCACATACTTTCTCTACTTCCGTCGAGCCTGCCCACGTCAGCCACATCGCTTCCTGCACCACCAGAAGCCAATTATCCAAATGCTCCACTTCCGGCGTTTGATAACCTTCTAAAAACAGATTTTGTTTCATAAATCGGTTCGCCACTTCTATATCAAACCGATGATAAAACACTTCCGCCACTTCCGCTAACCTCAATCTTTTCCTCTCTTTCCCGACTACTGCCGCGAATATATCATGGTTGAACACCCGCTTGCCCGTTTCCTTTTCCAACACCCGCAGCCCGACTAACTCAAACTCCACTTCCTTCATCGAATGCCCGTTTTTAGTTCGCATCTTCATCCCCGACCATCTTCGCAGTTCGATCTTCAGCACCTTGCCTTTCCTTATAACCCGTTGGATTTCTTCATATTCATCCGCTTCCTTCTCATAAATCGAAGAAACATATTTCCGATGTCTTCTCTTTTTTCCGATACTGCTTTTCGCCCGATTCTTCGATCAAATAATATTCTTTCCCATATATCTGCGGTGTCCCGCCCGTTTCCCGATATTCACTCGTCCACACTTTATTCCCGTGCCGAAGCCTCAGAACATTTACTAAATTGCTGACATCGTTCACCTTAGAAATATACTTCGCCACTCCGTAACTGCTGTCCGCCGCGTTGATATTCCTGCCTTCCCGCAAACTTTTCGCTCTCACAAATCACTCTGATCTGCCCGGCAGCCACTTCGACCTCATCTTCATTCGATTTCACCCGACGCAGATCAAACGGCAGCGACCAACCGCTCGCCAAATCCGCTAAATTCACCGACGACAACGGATAACCGATCCCCAACGGCTTGTTGCCGCGAATCACTGTGTTCGCCTTGTGCCGATATTGCCGCCCTTTCAAACACGGCGAATGCTCCCGGAAAATGTTCACCACATCGGACTGAAAATAATTGACCGAAGCAAGCGGGAAATACTCTAACCACTGCTGTTTGAACATCTTACCGACTCGTGTTCATTCCCGCTCATTGTTCACCAAACCGGAAATTGCCTTCGTCACGGAAGAAAACTGGTGATGAAAAACCGGACTCTTCGACAACGCGACGACACTTTTCGCCGCCTGATAACTAGCCAAAGCCATCACCAAATTAGCCACCGCTTGCCGATTGGCAAGATTAAAAGTTAAAATGTCTTCGCAGAATCGCTCGGGGAGAGTTTTTTTTGTTTCACGATAAGAAAAGTTTAAACCTTGTGATTCTGCTTTTCAAAGAACCTCTTCGTCAAAAGTGTAAATAAGTTCAATCATTAAATTCCTACCAATCAGAAGATATTTCGTACGTCAAAGGCTTTCACGAAATTTGCTTTTGTTTGTAAATATACGAGCTAAGTAATTATTTACGCAGCTTTCAAACTCGGCTGTTTGATTTTTTTGATTTCTTTTAGCACTTTCTTCTCTTTTTGCTGTGCTGCGTAAAGATCAACCTTCATTTGCAAATTGAGCCAGAACCCCGGACTCATTCCGAAGAATTTAGCAAGCCGCAGTGCCGTACCGGGCGTAACACCGCGTTTTCCGGCGACAATTTCATTTATTCGTTGGTAGGGAACTTTGATGGAATCGGCTAACTCCTTTTGAGTTAATTCAAGCGGCTTTAAAAACTCTTCTCTAAGCATCTCTCCCGGATGCGTCGGCATTCTATTGGTTGGAATTCTAATCATAATATTTTTAACCTCTTTTGATATTTAATGATAATCAACTATCTCGACATCTTCCGCTCCCGAATCAGTCCATCTAAAACAAACACGATATTGATTATTAATGCGAATGCTGTATTGTCCCATGCGGTTTCCTTTTAGTGCTTCCAAACGATTTCCCGGCGGCACTTGAAGATCGCTCAAAGAAATTGAAACATCAATCTGATCCAGTTTGCGAAAAGCAATTCGCCACAAGGTCTGCGGACAAAGATTTCTTGCTTCACGGGATTTGAGACCATTGAAAATATCTTCCGTCGCTTTATTGTAAAATGAAACAATCACCTTGCAGCATAATAACACGGAGGTCGTGTTATTTGAAGGATAATTTAATTGATTATCTCTCGTCCTTAAAACGGGTGTTTTTAGGACTCCTATATAGATGGGTCGAATTTTCACTTAGCCTCAATAAACCGTGTCCTAAAATCTTATCCATAAATCAACATCCGCAAACTTGACTCTTTTAATAGTTTTCGGACAAACTCATTAAATGAAAATTGGTTACGCTCGAATTTCTACCAAAGATCAAAAACTCGATCTTCAAACTGATGCTTTGAAACTCACCGGTTGCGAAAAGATTTTTACCGATGTTGCTTCGGGAGCAAAATCCATTCGACCGGGTTTGGATGAAGCGTTGGACTTTGCCAGAAAGAAAGATGTCATCGTCGTCTGGAAACTTGACCGTCTCGGTCGAAGTTTGAAACATCTAATACAAACTGTCAACGAATTATCGGAAAGGGAAGTCGGATTTGAATCTATCGAGGAAAAACTCGATACGACAACGGCGAGCGGGAAATTACTTTTTCATATTTTTGGAGCATTAGCGGAATTTGAAAGGGAACTGATCCGCGAGCGAACCAACGCCGGACTCAAAGCCGCAAGAGCGAGAGGGCGAAACGGCGGACGACCAAAATCTCTATGCGAAGCAGATGAAAAAATGGTCAAGAAATTGATGGATGATAAAACCATTCCGATCATGGATATTTGTAACCAATTCGGAATCTCACGCTCGACTCTCTATAAATACTTTCCTCAAAATAAATTTTAATTTGAAGCAAAGAAAATAATCAAACCATTTTTTGGGATTAAATCAAATTTATTTGGGAGGTAAAGTAACTAATTATTTCGAAAAGGATTGCAATCCACATGGTTATCGATACAAGTTGTATAACGCCAAACAATAAGCGATAGACAATACCATTCTCTTCATCTTTGGGGTAACGGGTAAAATGAGACGGTAAATAGTGAATAATAACCAATACGACTATTATCACTATATAAAATAGAGAAATGCCAATTAAGGCGGGTATGAATAGCCTAAAGAATATTAAATTATATAAAAATGATGTTACAAATAAGCCTATGCTAGTGAAATAAATTCCAAATAGGAATTCATCTAATTTGGCGATAAAATTATAAAACTTTCTGCCATTGCTAGTTTCGCTTGTTGAGTTCTTTAATATGCTATACAAACAGTAAGCAAACCATAGAGATTCATTTGCCATCGCCATTAATATGGGTGTTTTAATTACTATATTCTCTGACAGAACTGCCCGAGCAGATTCAAATGAATGTGTAAATCCTAAGAGTATTGCCATTAAAAATATGAGCCCCCCCCCAAAATCCCACCAACCAAAATTTACTAAATATTAACTCAAGATGTTCTCTAAAAAATGCAAATTCATCTTTGAGAGTATGCTGAAATTCTTTATTTTTTTGTAATTGGTTTTCATCAGTTTCTAATTTGGTTTTATCTTTTTTTATCTGTCCAACTGTTGATGGAGTAATATCGGATTCTATATTTATATCTGATATGCCGAAAGACTCAGTTTTATGCTCTTTCTTAGACTTGAGGATAATTTTAGATTTTCTGTTGTTTTGCTGGTTTTTCTCGGCTTCCAACTTCACTAAGTTTTTAGGATTTTCAATCATCTCCGATTTCGTCTCTGTTTCTGCATTATTTTCCTTCTTACCTTTTTTATAATTATTCATTTCACTTTTTGCTTTGAGTATCCCATACATTTTTAGTGTGGTTTATTATATTTAACTTTTGAAAAATTAAGTTAAATCAGCCTACCCATCCTACACTTGTTTAATCCTTTTTTGTTCTTTCAATATATTCACTAAGGAATGTTTGATTAGCTTTTATAGCTCTCATACCTTTAATAATTCATATTTTGAGTGCATCAAATTTGACGCACTCTAAAATCTATTCAACCTTTCGGTGGATAATCATCATTTCCGTAGCTGTTTTTGTCACGAATTTGACCATTAGGTCTGTGAATTACAACTTCAGATTGTTGGTTAATAGCAATATCACGAGCTGTTTCAATTGCTTCCCGCTGAGTTTCAAATATCTTCGTTACTTTTGAGTTATTTGATCCTCGCACCGCCCACAAACCTTCGTGTGGAACTACATGTTGATTCTTTCCCATAATTTTATACCTCTCTTTGTTCCATTCACCCTTGAAATTCAAAGGTGAATAGATTATTAATTGATTTATGCGGCTAACTTAACCTTCTTTTCTTTCAACAATTCAATGAGTTTTCTCTCCCATCCTTTTCTGTGTTCAATGCGTTCAAAACCTTTTCTGTCGCCACTTAATAATTGTGGACGAGTTAATTTGCTCAAAGTTCTCCAATCGTCAAACATAATGTAAATTGCGTTACCATATTCGAGATGTTCAAAAACAACTAAGTTTTCTGAAAACATTGCCCCAAAATAACGTCGCAAACCACTCACACCGTTGATGAATGCCTTGGGTTTTAAATTGGAAAGAAAGTCGTAGCGTTCAACAATTTTCTTTTTAAGTTCTGCGGTTGGTGCTTTGACACCTGATAAGATTTGATTAATCGTTGAGTCTTTTTCACCTATTGGAAGAATTTCCCAATTCACGTAAAGCGAACTAAGATAATCAGCACGAGTGGCAGTTGATTTGAAAATATCAGATGCACCTACGCACTCTTGCAAAAGATTCAAATTGAAGAACAAATCGTCTTTAATTAAAAAATCTTTTTCCAAGGAAACTTTCTTTCTGTTTAAGGTTTCTGAAAGAGTAAATTGAAAGATGAAAATTTTATCATCTGTGAGGTGTTCTTCTCCAAGCAACTCAATTTCTAACTCCAATTGCTTGGGTGGTAAAAATTCACGTTGGTAAACATCTCTTGACCAAGTAACTGTATGCGAACCTTTACCCCAATCACCAAAATTTGGAACTTCAAGGTCAAAGGTTTTTGAAACCATCGGTAAATCATCTCTCTTCAATTCAAATCCTTGAGAATTTATTTGAGAATACTTACCGATACTCGGCAAAGGAATTTGTTTATTTGGAAATTCGAGATTATTGTTAGTAATCAAAATGCCAACATCAAAAAAGTCGCCTGCTAAGATTTCTGAACTAGAAATCTTTCTAACACAAGCAACCACGAATTTATCATTATCGAAACTGTTAAGTTTTAACTGAACAGAATCGGGAACCTTTCTAAAGTGTTTTTGACTAAATTTAGTCTTTCTTATATTATTCATCCTGTAATACCTGTGTGAACAAAGTTAGATTTAGAACTATTTTGTTCACTTTTTTTATTACACAGCGTTTTGAACGATGTGCGAACCTTGGAGATTTATCTCCGCATATAAGAACGAGCCGTCGTTCTCAACTACTTTTAGAGTTGATGAAGTCATGATTCATCAACTCTATTCTAATCTTAGAGTTAAAATATGTAAATATTAGAAACTCTAAATGTTAACGTGTATATTAACAAAATAATTGACTTTTGTCAAATCATTTGCATTTTGTCAAGATATGGGTTAACATATTTATGTCTGTCAAGAGAAATTTAAGATATTTGGATTTTTGTGGCAAGAAGTATAGTTTTTGGGCTTATGAAAATGATGGACAATGTGATTTTGAAGATTTTTTAGCCACATTAAGAATTGAATCTATTGAGAAATTAAAAAAGTTAATCGCTTTAATTTATTGGGTATCAAATAATGGACCGCCAAATGACAATCTAGCACAGTGTTATTTAATCAACAATACTGAATCAGGGAACTTATATGTTTTTGTTATTGGCGGTATTCGTGTCTTTTGGTTTGTGAATAATAAAGAGATGGTTATTTGTTCGTGCGTTGAAATTAAGCAAGGAAGTAATTTAGATTCGGAAATTGAGGTTGCTTTTTCTATTAAAAATAAAATTGAGGTTATTCGTTATGGTACTTTTAAAGGAAATTACAAATAAAAGTCTTCTTGCAAATTATATCGATGAATTTAGGGATTCAGGCGATCTGGCTTTTGAACAATCTAAGTTAAAAATAGTTGATACTATTGTAGAAATTATGGAAACAGAAGGGGTAAATAAAGCTGAGTTAGCGAGAAGATTAGATAAATCGAGGGCTTATATTACACAAATTTTGCAAGGTGATGTGAATTTTACAATTGAATCGCTTGTAAGGATAGCTACAACATTAAATTGTAATCTTGAGATAAAACTTGTTCGTAAAAATCGTGTTAGTCAATGGATTGATGAAACTTATAGACCCGTAATTGATGATTGTATTGAGAAAAAAAATAATCGTGTCTCATCAAGCGTTGCTAAAGCAGATAGACTTCATTCTGCCCTTGCAAGCTAACTCTTTAGAGGTAAAAAAATGCGTTTGTCGCCATTATCGCTTAAAAATTATTTTACAACCCAACTCTTTTTTTCTGCTACTCCAAATTTTGATGTTGATTCGAGCATCTTCAGCATTGATATAGATGATTTAAAGGTTGAAGTTCAAGAATTTAAAAATGAAGAAAATACTCTTGATAGAGTGTGTCAAGTATCAATTGAATTAATTGATACAAATAATGCAAAATACCCTTATGAATTTGGCATTTCTCTAATTGGATTTTTTGAGATTAGTTCAAACTGGGATGTTGAAAATATAGATGCACTCTTTAGTTCTAATGCACCAGCATTATTGTATTCTGCTGCTAGACATGCTTTGGCAACTGCAACTGGAACTGGACCAAATGAAAAAATAGTTTTACCTTCTGTTACGTTTATTCCAATTCCTGACGAAGACATAGAAATAAGCAAACCCAAGAAAACTATTGCAAAGAAAAAACAAGTGAAGTCGAAAAACAAGTCTTAAATATTATTAAATTGATTTTCCCGATGCCAACGAATCATTATCAGGGATGGGCGAAATGGTCTTTCTTTTGGTAGATGAATTTCTTTTGTTTCCAAATTTCTAATCAGAAATGCTTCGTTTCTGCTTTCTTCAAAGTTTTTGGAAACGACCATTGTGTAATTGTCTTTGATTGAAAACAAATCTTTTTCGAATGACCAATGATGGAGTGGGCAATGCAATAAGGACTAGAGGAACTGAACGTGCGATAAACCCACACAGAAAAAAATTTTGGAAATAAATCCTCCGTTTTTTCGTTTGGATATGGCAGATATAGCTATTTTTTACATTAAACATCCGTTTTTTCGTTTTAGGTTGGGAAATTATTTCCGTTTCTTCCTCTTTTCGGAAATTGTAAAACTCATTATGAAATAGTAAAAAGTGCTGTAAGTCTTCAACCATCACGCATTTAGCTTGGCTAAAAAGTGTTTGTGTGGGTTTATCGCACGTTCCCTCCTGTTCGTCCTAATAAAACAGCTCTTGCATTGACCAGAATTCTCAATAATGAAGGCTACTGAGTTATTTGTCTTTCCTTTCCACCTGAATGGGAATATGTTTTTTATTGCGACAAAACATCTCCCGAAGTCTTAAAGAAAACTGCGTTAAAGAGAGTAGAATTTGAAAAGAATGGAGTTCCTGAGAATCAATTACCTATTTAACTTTGAGGAGAGGTAAAGCTAAGATTCTATTGAAAAGATTTTTTTTACAGGCAGTTTAAGAATACTATCCTAACAATCTAAAAATAAATTGTAACGTTTTTGAGCTAAATCACATATAATAAGTAGTATAACTTTAAATAGGAAATTGATTGGTGCTGACAGATTTTTTGAATAAATAGCTTAGAGTTTTTTATTTTTTTAAGGAATTTGGTTATTAAAATGAATAATGAGAAAAATTCTTCGATACAAAGTCCATTTTTGAAAATTGCTCTTTCCTTATCCGGCGGTGGATATCGGGCGGCAAGTTTTCATCTCGGAACTTTGGAAATGCTGGCGGATCTCGATTTGCTTGAGTCTGTAAAAGTTCTCTCGACTGTTTCCGGCGGGACTATTACCGGGGCGGCTTATTCCACCTCACTTGCCGAAGGTCTGACAGTAGATGAATTCTCAAACAAATTAAAATCATTCTTAAAATCAACGAATGTTATTGCGAAGGCTTTGGAGAGTTTACCAAATACAATTCAAATAAATAACTTCGAGGCAATGCCGAGTCTGATTAGAGCTGCCGCAGATATTTATGCGGCAGAGGATTTTCTTGGTAACAAAACCTTCTCGACAGTCTTGGCAAGCGGTGATCATCTGCGGGATATTTCTTTTAATGCAACAGATTTTCGCACCGGCAATAGTTTTCGTTTTCAGAAAAGTGATAGTGATAGTGTTTGTTCCGGCAATCGTTATGCAAAAGTTTCTGCCGAAGTTAATGAAAAAATTCGTTTGGCAGATATTGTCGCCGCTTCCTCGTGTTTTCCATCCGGTTTTGAACCTATTAGATTTCCGGGCGATTTTGTCTGGTCGGATAATAATAGTCTTAATGAGATAAGAAGAACCCTCGGTGAAAATTACAGTGAGGATATTCCTTTAATGGATGGAGGCGTGTTCGACAATCAGGGAATAGATAGTCTTATCAATATTAATGAGAGAGTAAATCAGGAAATAGATTTATTTATTGTTTCCGATACAGACCCACGCAAAGATAAATTACATAAATTTCTACCTACGGCGAATAAAAAAGGGATGAAAATCAAGCATTTTGAAAAGCTGATAAGAATTCTCCAAATCGCTTCGCTAATTACAATTCTGGCAATCGTGATTGATTTTATCGTAAATTTGCAAGCGGGCAGTTTCAATTGGCTAAGAGTAATTTTTCTCTACCTGATACCGTTTTTGTTTGCTTCGACGGTAATTGTCGTTGCTTCTAAAGCCCGTTCATACCTGACGGAAGTTATTAATGAATTTAATTCAGAAAGTGGGATTGATTTGTGGGAATATTTGAAAAACCTAACTCTTTCGCAAGCCATAGAATTCGGCAAATCACGGATCACTTCTTTAATAACGATGTCGAGTTCGATCTTTATGAAAAGAATCAGAGATTTGGGATATGGACGGATTTATGCCGATACCGACGTTAGAGAAAAAATTATTGCTAACCAAATTTACGATTTGAACAAAAAAATGCACTTTAAGAAGGATTGGGAGCTTTTCATCAGCGAACCTGAATTTACACCATCAAAAGAGCTTAGGACATCTGCCGAGCAAGCTGAATCATATAAAACAAATCTTTGGTTTTTGAATTCGAGCGAGTTAGATAATCTGATCGAGTGCGGACGGGCAACGATGTGCTATAACATTCTCGATTATTTGCTGGAGAAGAAACTGGAAAAATTAGCGAATACGGCTTCGCCCGAATATGATTTGTTTCAAAGAACCAAACAAGTCTGGATGGAACTAAATCGCTAATCGGCATTTAGAAATTTTTATAAATTAATAAGGATGAAATAACAAATGAGTAACGGACAAAATAAAACTAAGCAATGCAAAGTTCATCTGCTCGATGTCGGAAGGCAGGAATATGGTGATGCTATTTTATGTCAATTCGGCAAGCGGACAGTTTTAATTGACGGAGCTCATCCCGGAGATCACGACGGATCGCCCGGACATCCCTCAATACCGAACCAAATCAAAACTTTGCTCGGTCAAGACCAACCCTACCCGATTGATCTTCTGATTATCAGCCACGCTCACCAAGACCATATCGGATGTTTGCCGAAGATTATCGAAGAAGGCAAATTAAAAGTCGCCTGGTGTCTGACGATTGATCCGAATCTCGGTTGGGGACGTGCCGGCGGTAATGATTTTGATTCAGCGGAAATTGACCAGAGCGTTTTAAAGTTAATGGCGGCGTTGCGTGAGGAAGTTCATTCCGAACGGGGAACTTTAGACGGTGAATTGGATGAATTTTTAACCGACGCAATAAACCTGGAAACTCGTTATATTCAGATGCTTGATACCTTAGAGGAACAGGGAACCAAAGTTGTCAAATTCGGCAATCCGCAAGCTGATTTAAAGGGATTGATAAAAGAATTTGCCGATATAAATTTCAAAGTTCTGGGACCTGAAGACATCCATCTCCTTGAATGTGCCGAAGAGATCGGCAAGCGGACACGGGATACTATGAATATAGTTTCAGATTTTTTCGGGCGGGATTCAGTTGCCGGAGAAATAGAAATTTACAGAAGATTAGCCCATCATTTCAGTTCGTCCCGACTGGAAACTTCAGCAGATTCACTTGACGCAAAATCCCGTCCGGGACCCATGATAAATCTGCAAAGTATTATCACGCAATTTGAATTTCAGGGACACAAATTCCTATTTGCCGGAGACTTTCAATTTGCCGATCCGCAGACGACTAATCCGATAATTTTGGACGAAGTGGAAAATATCAAATCTAAGATAAAGAGCGAATCCCCATACAGTTTCGTTAAAATCTCACATCACGGAAGCGATAACGCTTTCTCCGAAGAACTACTTAATGACCTCGGAGATACGAAGTTTTTCGGATTGTGTGCCGGTGAGACCAGCGAAAAGCATCCGCACCACGAGGTTCTGGAGTTACTCGATAAACACCGCGAGGAAATAAATTGGGCACGGACGGATCGAAACGGCTTGGTTACGTTATCGTATAAAAAGAATAAACCGCAACCGGAAGTCGAGATAGCAAAAGGCAATTTAAATGATGCAAAACCGAATCAGATAGATTTAGCTGCCACAATTTCAGAAACCGAGAGTTTTTCTTCTCCCGTATCAGAAACCACAACTTCGGAACAACCCCGGACTGAAAGTATTTTACAGAAAAAAAGTCAGAGCCTAACCCCTGAAAGCATTTCCGTTCAATCCGCCGATAATGATTTTATCGAAATTACTGCCAAGATTCCGAATACTTCCGGTGAGATTCAATTTTCGGGTAATTTTTCAATAAAAATTGTGCCTGCTGCTGCTTCGGTAACGGCAGAGAAATCTTCGGAAAGGAAATCACTTGAACACGCCGATTATTACGATCCGAACTTTCTGATCGGTGGGGGACGTGACGTGATGAAAGATTTGTTATTCATTACGAGTGCGGAAAAGTTAGAACAAAACATCGGACAGAGCGAAACCCGGAAGGTTTTAGCATCATTTGAAAAACAGGAAATTCCTATCTTCTCCAATCTTTCGCCCGATCTACGGACGGCTACCGAAGCTGAATCTCAAATTCGCCGGATACTTGCGGAAAATAAAAATGCAAAAGGTGTGGTCATTTTGGGGGGTTATGATGTAGTTCCTTCACAAATTGTTGATACTTTGCCAACTGATTTACGAAATTCTCTTCCTCAAAATGATGATCCCGACCGTTTTATCGTTTGGAGTGATGAAATTTATGGAGACTTCGATGGGGACGGACTTCCTGAAGTTCCCGTTAGCCGTATTCCTGATGGCAGGTCGGCTCAACTGATCTTTAAAGCTCTGCAATCCGAATCCTTTCAAACGGGTAATAATCGTTTCGGCATTCGTAATATCAAGAGACCTTTTGCAACGGATATTTTCAATATGCTTCCGGGACAAGAAAGGCTCCTTGTTTCAAAAGATACTGTCTTTGACCAGCAACCACCGATCAGCCTCGAAGCCGATCAGATTTATTTTATGCTGCACGGCAATTATCAGGATACTCGCAGGTTCTGGGGCGAAGGAACGCATCTAAACCGTGAAGCGTTTCACATCAGCAATCTACCGGAGAGATTTAAAGGAATAGTTTTTACGGGTTGTTGTTGGGGAGCTTTAACTGTTGATACGCCTGCCGGGCGGCTTCATCCACAGATTTCTTTTAGTCCGAGTACGGTAGAATCTTCTATCGCTCTGAGTTTTTTAGCTCGCGGAGCAAATGCCTTCGTCGGCTGCACCGGAGCACATTACTCACCCGTTGAACCACCGTTCGATTACTTCGGCGGACCGTTGCACGCAGCATTCTGGTATTTTTATAATTCAGGTTACTGGGCGGCGGAATCTCTATTCAAAGCAAAAATAGAATATATCAACCAGATGCCGCACGGTCGAAATACAGTCATTCAGCAAGCAATCGAATATAAAATACTGCGACAGTTTACCTGTCTCGGTTTAGGCTGGTAGTATTTTTATAGTAAATTCTATTTATTTTGTTATAATAAACACGAAGGGAGAAAAGTTATGAGTTTATCGAATGAAGAACTGGAAGAAATAATCGAAAAAGATTTACCGGGACACCGTATGAGCAGAAAATCATTTAGAAATCAAGATAGCGAACAGGCTGAGGAAGCAGTAGATTCAGCCTTTAGCGACACCGATATTGCTGAAGCCGCTACGCCGAATATTAAAACGCTTCGTGAAAAATACTTACGTGAAAAATACTTTGGAGCAGAAGATTCCGCAAAATCTCGAAGATCGGATAGTTCAGCCCGTGATTCAGCCGGATATGAAGATGCTTCCGTAGCAAAAGAATCCGGCGACGTAATCGTGGCAACCAAACCGAAGGATTCCTCCGATTTACGTGATGACAGTTCACAACTGAAGGTAGCTGTGATTTCTGAAGCGGAGAAAAAAGTAATTGGTCAGCAAGGTTGATTTTTATTTGCAATCTAGAATTAAATTCTTTTCCAGAAACTATATCAATATTTTCTTTAGATTGGATATTGCTGATTGCTCCCAAGAATTGTATTCATCAGGTCTATCAAGAAAAACTTTCCAAGATTGTTTTAACAAATTTATGGTCGAGGAGTCATCCTTACTCGCAAACCCTTGGTTTTTGATGATCTCTTCGGCATCTTCCATTATTGCAATAAATAAGCTGTCCGGGTGATTTTCATCATAATTTAGAGAGTTTTGATTGTGAGCTATGTTGGTATATTGCTTCCAAATTTGTTCAATCTTGTCCGCATCTTCATTGTAGCCTTGCCGACGCAGAATCCTAAGAATGTGTTTGTTGCGAGCTTCATCTGCGGGATGTTCAAAGCCACCTTGAAAAACATCCGAACTTTGCAGACATAAATGCAAGTTGCACCAACCGTAAGCGGGTCCGAGCATATAGGTTGCTAAAGTATCGCAAGCTACTTCTTCTGCCCAACCATTTAGCCATCTATGATAAATCCCGGAAATTGTTTGCGGATCGAGAGGGCGTGAAACTCTTCTTACTTGATTGTTCAAATCTGTAATATGAAATTTTAATTCTTGGTTAAAACGCTTTCCATAAAATTGAATCTTAAATTTTTCGGATAGAATATGTCCGAATTCGTGATATAAATCAGGGAAAATTAACAAGTGATGTTCACTACTTGGCGGAGAAAAAACAATACCCAAAGATGCCCAAGTGCAAAAATAACTACTCGTATTGGTAACGGCAATCGGCGGCGTTCCGGGAAGATTTGTGTCCTCCCATAATTTTCCCGCCAATTGAGTAAAGAATAAATCTGAATCATTGAAACGATCTATGTGTCCGACAAAATTTTCCTCAATAATATCGATCCGGCGACGAATATCTCTATAATACCAAGTATCACTAAGTAGGTTGTGTATGTAGCCAATGGAAATTGGTCAACTTCCTGACTGCTTCCGGTTTCACTAAGTATCGCTTGAATATCTCTTCGACTGCTTGTTCCACTTCCTCATAGCTTTCATAAAACTTGTTCTTTAACTCCCGCCGCAGTTCCTGAAAAAATCGCTCGACCGGATTCAATTCCGGTGAATACGGCGGCAATAATTGCTTGTCGATCCCGCCGTAACTGATCCGTTCGCTCCGATGCGATCCCGCTCCATCAAGCACCAGCTGAGTATCGGCTTCCGTCTCGCCATTAGCTGCCAGCCACGAGCGAAACTCCCCGATAAAAACCGTCATACTTTCAACCGTCATCGAAGGCAGAATCAAACCGAACGCTCTTCCACTTGCCGGATTAACCGCCGCATATAAATAGCCGTAATCATAACCGATGTTCATTCTGCCCAAAGGTCGCACGCCCTTCGCCGTCCATCTTTTCCCCAAATTCGTGCGGGTGCCGAAGCGAAACTCATCTTCGAAATAATCCGTCCGCCCGCCTTTTACTTCAACATACTTTTTTTATATTCAGTTTGCTCCTTTTCGGATGTCCGGGCATTGAGCGGTCGCGGAACTTTCGCCGTCACTTCCAGACGCTGCAGCAACTTCCCGACATTCGACTTCGCCAAGCGAACGCCGAACTGCTCGAAGATATATGTCTGCACCTCGCGTTGTGAAGCAAAGCCTTCTTTTTCGGCTTGCTCATTTACTTTCGCCTCCTGCTCATAAGTCAACTTCCCACGCTTGACCCGTAAATAATTCAGGCGGGCATAGCCGTCCAGACCTTCCGCTAGATACTTCTGCCAAATCTCGCGTCCGTGCTTATCGGTATAACCGACCATCTTACACGCCTTGTTCAAATACGGAGTCAAACCGCTTTTCAAAATCCGTAAAAGCTGTAATCGCTTATGCAGACGCGGATTCTTTTCTTCATTCTCCAACCTTTTCAGATCAGCCGCAGATTCTTTGATCCGGCTGATATAGTCAACAGTTCTCATTACTCGAGTTTATCATACCTACCTACTGATTTTCCGTATAAGATAAAACAACACTTTTAATAAGTTTATCGGCTTGAGAAGAACTTATCTTTTTGGATTTATATCCATCTTTAATCAACTGAAGCGTATCTTCCCGCTTTTTAAGAGATTTGATAATTACTTTTACTCTTTGAGCAACATCCAGACAATGCTCCGCCACAGTCGGCGGAACATCGCTCTTTGCTTCAAGTTTCTGAATTATTTTATTTCCCCGTTCTTTGAGGACGGATAACGCTCCAACTAAAAAATCAATCATTTGTGTATTCGTCTAAAAAGTTTCTCTGAAGTAGAATCCAATGCTTCGGTTACTTTCTCGATTATTTCAAGATCGTCATCCGACAAGGTTTTCAAACCTTTTCTTACTCTGTTTCTAACTTTCATAATCGAAGACTCGGTTACCGAATCTTCCCTCAACTGTTGGAGCAGATCCAGAAACGTATGGTTGGGTATTCCACTACTGTTGGATTTCTCGGAAACACTATTTCTTACACTGATTTGTGAAAGTGCTTCCTCTGTCATGGTTCAGCGTGAATAGGAGAAACTCGCATTTTCTGTTAGTCCTATTTTAGTCTGTCCGCCTATTCATTTTGGATATTCCTTAAAATCTTTGGCGATAAACTGTGGTCAGTTGTCCGTAATTATTCGCGGTTTCGTCGTCAGTCTTTCTTCAAACAATTGTCAGTCATCAAAATATCCTCCCAAATAAATTATCTGATAGACTAACGAAAAAAACTATTTTATCCTATTCCTTCTGAACTAAAACACCTCAAGATCGTGCGTAACTTCCGCCTCTTCCTGTGCTGTAGCTTCTTTAAGACCGAGCATTGTCTGCCTTGCAATCAGGGTCGCTTCATTTAGACGGCGAAATAAATCTGATACTTTTTCATATTCAGAATAGACTGGACTTAATTCACTCATAATTTTCTCCTTGTTAATTACACAAAACTCCGAACTGCCGTTTTGTGTTTAACGATTTTTGGTTTTTCTTCCTCATCTTCCCATAAGGGAATATCTTCACCGGGAGAACTTTCCCGCAGAATGCGATCGCCCAAAGCAATTGTAAATGGAAGTCCCATCGCACTTCCGGGAGAAGCAAATGATAAATGCGAAAGAGCATAAATATCGTGAGCCACATCTATCAGATCAATATCACCCTCAACCAAATCTAAATAAAGAGGTTGAGCCGTTCCACGTCGTAATACCGGTTCTCCGGTTGTTGCCAAAACGCCTTCAAATTTGCTTAATTCTGCAAAAGCTCCCATTCTGGGATTGCTGTATCTGCCGTTAAAATTCAAATATAAACGTGATTTACTCGAACTCGTTTTATGTATGTCAACAATGGCGTATTTAAAATCAGAGGATACTAAATTTTTTATATCTTTAAAACACCTTTTAATCCCAATTTTCTCCGATTCAAATGTTCTGCCGTCGCGTTGAATCACTATTCGTGAAGGGCATATACCCAAACTCTTTAGATCTTTTCGCAGATTTTCAAAAAGAGCCGCATATATCTGGTCGGCTGATAATCTCTCCGGGCGTTTTGAACTGCTCAAATGAAAAGTAATTAGTTCTCCATCTCCATAAATGAAGGTAAAAACAGCTAACCCTTTGTAAACATCTATGCCGATATGAACTTCATTGCGGAGAGTTCCTTCGGCAAATTTCCAGAGCCACTGGCAGTTTACTTCCAAATAGCCGAGTGCCAAATAGCGAAGATACGATTTATAAAGTCTGTGTTTTTCACTCTTGATAACCCATCGCTCCTCACCAAATTTATCTCTGACTTTTTTGTAAAATTCAAGAATTTTTTCTGCCGAAGCACATTGCGTATGAACCTGCTTCCAAAGATCGCGTTTCAATTTATTATGAAGTTTACTTTGCTGACCTTTTACTCTTTCCTTCGGTAAAATAAGCAAACCATACCCTTTTTGTTCACCGATGGCATCCATTATCTCGTTATATTGCTCACGCAACAAATAACTAAAATTATCATTTACGGTGATAGTTTTGAACGCTGGTGCTTTGCCGCAGAGATCAGTTAAGGCGTTATTTAAACCTTTTTTAAAATCCCTTCTCACATCTTCGGGTAATGATTCAACTTCAATAAACAGTTGTTTATCAGCAAAATTGCTTTTTTGAGCCGGACCGAAATATCTTAAAGCATCAAATCTGTCCCGACTCATATTTTTTAGGTCGGTTGTTAATTCTTCTTCTTTTCCGAATTGCAGAGTCGGCGGCGGGAAAACCGTTACCTCCTTATCAAGTCTTCTCATCTTATAACTCGGCTGAAGTTTCTGACCGAACAATTCCAAGTGCGGCGTTATCGCTTTGATAACTTTTTCCGTTATTGTCCCGCGTTTTGCAGAGGACATTATTGATTCATTATGCGGAGATTCTTTACCTTCATCCGTTCCGTCAACTCCGACCATTTCATAAAGCAAATGGGAATGAGCAAGACGACTTTGAAAGTTGAGTGGATGAATTTTATCTTCAATTGATAAAGAAATAACTTCAGGATTGAGTGCAATCTCTTCGGGAATTTTTAATTTATTTAATTCATCTTCCAAGCCGATTACCGCAAATTGTGTTTCATCGCCGCTATAAATCGGTTCAACCGGCATCTTGATTTTGCCGCTTAGAACCGTTGTTGCCAGACGTATTTTCTTTTCATAGTCGTCATCTTCTTGCAGAAGACCTGTTGGACTAATCAAACGGTATCCGACTTTTATTTTCTCCAGACCGCTGAGTCTAAAAGAGTTTAAATTGTAAGCCCGGTTGGGCGAATGCTTTTTCTGATAAACTGCCATTACAAATCTCCCTGACTGAACATCCTTCACAACTTCCGGGTGATTCTGCCGAGGCAAAATCTTCCGGTATGTTGTCTTTAACAGGATGTTCATATATTGGTTTTAATAACTGAGAACCCGTAAAGATGCGGTCGTCCACATCAGCCAGATTCTCTTCCGTGAAGGTATATTTAACTTGTTCGCCGGTGATTAGGTTTGCTTCGATCAATTCAAAATCTTCGCAACGCAACCGATCCCACCAACCCGATTTTAGAAGTGCATAAGCATAGGCAAAAAGTTGCTCCCGTGCATTTCCCGTCAGAGCATCTCCAACTTTCCAATCAACGATCACTATCCAATTATCGTCTTCCTGAAAAACCATATCGAGAATTGCTTCCATCCTGATTCGTTCGTCAATAGAAAAGCGAATCTCCAATTCTCCTGCAAGTTTGATTGCTTTTCTTGCCCTGATTAGTAATTTAATAAAGAAATCTTCGAGATTTTCTAAAGCAAATTTTACTTCTCTTTTGACTTCTTCAATCTCTTCAATACCAACTCCACTACCACGATAATCATCATACAAAACACAGTAATCTTCTCCGGCAGATGTCTTTGATTCAAAATTGTATCTCTCCGCCTGTGAAAACTTGCGTTGTTTGTCAACTAAATCCGATGCCCACTTTTGCACTTCTAAAAAATCGGGTAATTCATCTTTCTGAAGCGATGGAATAACTTTTTTTTGTATAGCTGTATGAACAAGTTTTCCACGCCAAGCTGATAAATCCAATGCCTGTTTAAGAAGAAAAACCTGTCGCTGCGGAGAACTCGCTTTTCCATTCGGATGAGCATAACGATCACCATAAAAAACTCTCCGTAGGCACATTCGCACGATTCTGTCTAAATTGTGATTCCACTTTATCCGCGTCATCTTTTTCCTTTTCTACCCGACAGACGATGGCGAAGTGTCGTCGTCAAATTCTGCCAATCATCGCTCTCAATACTGTTCTCCTGTAGTAAACTGAAGAACTCCCGGGCATCTTCTGATTTTGCTGCCTCTTGCAATTCTTTTGGTGCTTTTTTTGCTAAAGAAAGTAGTTTCAAAGTATCCGTTTCCAACTCCCTCGCCAGTAATCGAAGCGTTTCTTCGGACGGCGTATAAGAAAGTTTGTTGGCTTCAATCTTACTGATATAAGATTCATCAACTCCGATCGCTTTAGCTAATTTAGCTTGAGTTAAACGTGCTTCTTTACGAAGTCGTTTCAGCTCAGTTCCCAATTCTTTTCTTGATTCAGACATATATTTCTTATTCAAAAAATTAAAATTAATCTCCCCATATAAGAGATAGCAGAAAACTTGACTTGAAGTCAAGTCAAGTTTTCTGCTATCAAAATTGCTAAGATAACATAACCCTTATTATCAGACTTTAGATATGGACTTATCGCTTTTGAATACGTTATTTTCTAATTCTTTTAGTTCTAATTATGGTATTCCACCCTTGATATTTGAAATTTAAGAACCGCCATAGTTGAGCAATTCTCGCATTGTTAAACGCTTGTCAATAATTCCTGTTGCTTGTGCCGGTGTTTGGTAGTCCAAACTGTGATGCGGCAAACAGAAATTGTAGTAACTTTTGAATAATGTTACCTGCTCTTGTAACTTTGATTTCTTCTTGGCAAAACATCTCGTTTTGCGATGAAGTGGTGTTACGTGCAATCTCATTGTTCCGTTCAGTCGCTCAATATGAGATGTGATAACTTCTTTGTAATCAATCAATTGCTCTTCGTCAAAGATTATTCTTTTTTCAATTCCGACGACTCTTCCCCGTTCTCTTTGTTTGACTACTTGAGCATATCTCAAACTCGGAGGCGGAATCATCTTCGGTTTCGGTGGTCGTCCACGCCCGGTCCGTTTGATTTGATGAACCAGCCGCTGATATTTCAATAAAAGTGCGAAAATATAGGCTTTCCAACCGTCCGACACCCACCATGGATAAAAATCTTTGCTTAATCGGCAAGCAGTTTTAGCAATTAAACTTTGTGCCAAGACCTCATTGCGTTCACCGACCTCAACTTCTAAGATCAATCTTGTCGTGCGGGCAAATGAGCAATGCGTCCAATGCTTGCCCGTTTCCGATTGACGAGTTTCGACCTCTTGTTTATTGCCTGCAAACCAATAGAGTTCATCCACTTCAACAACTTCGACTGTTAGACCACAAACAAGTTCCGTGTCAATCAGATCAGCTTGTTTGGAAGCCCGTTTTGTCCATTCGGAAACAGTCTTTGGAGAGATGTTCTCAACCCTTGCAACTGCTTCAAAAGACAAGCCTTCGGCGACTTGTTGGACGGCTCTGGTAACTTGTTCGGAAGGCTTTTTCAAATCATAAAAAGCCGTTCCATAACGGTCATTGAAAGTTTTCAGGCAAACTCGACAGCGAAAAACAATCCGTTCCCCGTCGAGAGTTTGGTAGCGACTATGGTATCTTACTTCGTAAGCAGAAGCGTGACAATGAACGCACTGCGGCGGAGAAAGTGTTTGTTTAGTTTTCATCAATTCAAAACTAACGCTTTCCCGCTAAATTTCAAATTTCAAATATCAAGGGTGGAATACCTTTAATTCCCTATCGAAATGAAAACGGTTTAATTCAGACGTGCCAAATTCGTTTTATGTGCGATTCCGCTCTGCTTCTGCGGTATGTCTGGCTTTCAATGCCCGACAAATCAAATGGTTTAAGCAGCGGTTCGCCGCTTCATTTTCCCAACCAACCGTTAGACGGAAAGCCTTTCTTCACTATCGGGACAGGCAAAAGATGAGGCACAATCCATTTTAAGTGAAATATCTAATCAGATTCTTGTTTAATGGTTTTAATATGGGACTCGACCTGTTCGACAAGCATATTTGATACGGGCAGAACATCTTCTAAGCGGTGGACGGTATAGGACGTTCCCAAATGATCGCCCGGCACGCTCCACTTTTCAATCAAAGATAATTGTGTCAGCCAATCGCTTTGTTTAAAAAGCGTCGGACGGCTGATGTCAAGTATCTGCATTAGATCGAGATGTTTTATTTTGCACACTCCCGCATCACCGGCTAAATATCTCAGATATGCGTAAATATCAAACGAATTTCCACGCAGAATCTCGCGTATATCCGTAAATTGAAAAAATTCGCTTTTAATTTTTAATAGATTTTTTAATTCTTTTTCGGTAAGTTTCGGAGCGGACGTTTCCTTACTTTCTTGAGTTTTTTTATGATTAACAACTTTTGCCGATTCAGATGTTTGCTTTGCAAGAGTTTTTTTTGGGTTTGCTGTAGAGTCAGGCTTTTTTGAATTTTTTGTTTTTTTAGCAGTAGATTTTGCGGGTTTCGCTTTAGGCATTTCAGGCGAAATTTTTTCCGCATTTTTAGTGCCGACTTCCCTGCCCAGATAAAGTGCCGCGAGCGGGTCTTCGTCCTCAAATGAATCGAGAGTTATCGGTTTACGCCATAAAGTATCGCTTTTTACATCTTGCTTACCTGTCTGTTTTTCGTCTTTCTTAACTTTTGCCATTTTTTAGTTGCCTCGACCTTTTTTCTTTAACCCGACACGCTTCATCACTTCATCTGCCAGCCTTTCATAATCATCGGCAGCCCGAGAACGCGGGGCGAACTCGAAAATCGTTTCACCCTTTTTCTGTGAATTTTTCAGTTTTGCGTCGGTTCTAATCGGGGTTAATAACTTTTCCGTGCCGAATGTCTGCTCCAGCAGATCACGCACTTCTCCGGTCAGCGAATACCTTTCATCAACAATAGTCGGCAATGCTCCGAGAATCGTCGGTTTATAATTAAAATACTTTTGCATTCGTTTGATCGAACCTAAAACGCCTTCGAGTCCGTCATAACTCCAGACTTCCGGCGTTACGGGAAAAATGATGTATTCGGCAAATAAAAGTGCATTTAAGTGAATCAATCCGTGAGCGGGCGGGCAATCCAAGATGATGACATCCCAATCGGTCGCATTACCGAGTTTTATCTTGAGCATTTCTTCCCTTCTCGGCATCGAGTGGAGAATGTCTTCAAGCCCCGCCGTTTTTGAATCCGACGGAATTAAATCCAGATTTTCTCTGACGGTTGCCACCGCATCCTTAAAATCAAAGTCTATATCCTTGAGAACGTGAAAGATTGTCGGAGTTGTATCTTTGACCGCATAGCCCAAACCTTTTGTCGTATTGCCCTGATGGTCAAGGTCAATCAGCAACACTTTTTTACCTTTACGAGCTAATGAAGCCGCTAAATTGATGGATGTCGTGGTCTTTCCGACACCGCCTTTAAAGTTTTGAATTTGGATTGTAATCGGCATATTTGAATTTTGAAAATAAAATCAGAATCGGGTTTTTAGGTAGAATTTCAGAAAATTCAGGACTCCAATCAATGTAACTATTTGACAACAGAGATGTCAACAGCCTAATAACCTATAAAGTAACCAGAATGATCTATACTAAGATAGTTAGGCAAAACAGTAGGCAGATAAATTAGTAGGTAGGTAAATAGGTAGTATAATAGTTTAATAAATAGGTAAAAATAATACCAAACAATCATACAAACAAATAAGCGATCAACAGCATATAAGAATAAACAATATGAGTACTATAACTAAAAAAACCTTAAAAATGCGAATCAGTAGTTGAAAACTAAGAGAAGCATAGCAAAAGTAAGTTTGCCAAAGCAATGAATCATCAAGGCTTCGGTTGAGCGAACTTTGCCAGCTGTTTGAATTCCGGTCTTCTCATCTATCCAGTTGAAGAAACTTTCAATCGGCTGTCGAAGTCGGCTGATCATTCGGTTATAAGCCTTCTGTGATTTGGTCAGTTCTTTGCCTTTGGGTTTCTTAATCGGTGTCAGAAGTTTTGTATTTTGGTTCGCCAGCCATTCTTCTAACTCCTTGTCAGGATACGCTTTATCACCAATTAGTGTGGTGTTCGGTAAATGGATTTCCTGGTCTTTGAAACTATTTAGATCGTGCGTTGAAGCCTCTCTGAACCAGATTTCTCGCGGAGTCGGCAAAGCAGAGAAACGACGTGCGGCAATCGCATGCAAGCGGAGTCCGTGAAAATAAGTTTTTTTAGCTGAACAATAGCCGACATCTGAAATATCACGGGCAACGCGTGCTGTGTAAGCGTGTCCGTTTTGAGCCAGCATAATCGGCATTGAATCGATCAAATGGTCATTCTCAGCGGGAAAATCCTGTTTGAGCAGATCGAACCAAACTCCGCCGATGGTTTGAAAAGTTTGCTCGAGCAGGTTCAGACGGTGGCAAAAAGTTTGATACGAAGGCATTGTCGGAAACCAGTCAGACCAATAGTTTTTGATAAATTCGTGAATCGCTTTTTTCTCCTGATGACGGTTTAAGTGACCGAAAAGATAGAAGGTTACGAGTTCCTGATCGGTAAACTCCGGCTGATTATTATTACTCAGACGTTGAAAACAAGTGTCAGAATGATTATCGTAAGTTTGACAGACGAGCAAATACAATTTGATTAGTAATACCAATTCAAGGCAGAAATGACGTATAATAGTTGAATGGATTATCAAGTAGAAATTGCTGAAAGTGGTGAGCATCTTCGCAACCTGGAACGTGCTGCCAAAGATTTGAAAGCCCGTGATCGCGTT